>Ga0268280_1000277_pt1 | contig 47514 bp, 43 predicted proteins | sample saktaG_9_FD_190139 | JGI IMG/M metagenome (GOLD analysis project Ga0268280, IMG submission 190139) | Saline water microbial communities from Sakinaw Lake, British Columbia, Canada - sak_2011_5_24_40m | ecosystem: Environmental > Aquatic > Non-marine Saline and Alkaline > Saline ...
GGCCTGCGGAACTCCCCCGCCAGAGGCGGGGTCAGACATCCTCGGCCCTTTTTAACCGTTTTTCTCCATCACAAAAGACCTAACATTTTTATTGTGCGTCACATAACTGCGGCTTAGGTTTTACAGAAGGCTCAGGGGGGGGCAGGCGAGACCTTATGGTGCTTTGCCCGTGAACGACGCAAGGAAATTCATTGGGATAGAACTATTACAGAGGAGCGGAATAAAACTTTTCTGTTCGTTGGGATATTAACGCGGGTGACATTGGATGGGACCCAAATTTGACGTGGGGGATGGGGGGTTCAGGAAATCCGCGTTGATAGACGGTTGGGTATTTGTACCCCCCACGGAAAATTTGGGAGATCCAATGGCAGGACCCGCGATCAGTTAACCGTAGAAACAGAAAAGTTTTATCGAAATGTGAAAAGATACGATGCAAATGAGATTTAATGGCAAAGTATTGATCCATAGGGTATAATTTACTGTAATAAGCGCATGGTACGCGCGCAAAGGAGAAGGTGTGTCCGAATTACGCTATAATATAGTAAATAGGGAATGGGTCGTCATAGCCACAGAGCGCGCCAAGCGGCCGCACGATTTCATGAAGCCGCAGAAGGACGTTAAGATCATTCCCGAATTCAGGCAGGACTGCCCGTTCTGCCCCGGCAATGAGGGCGATCTCTCCGACGAGACTTTTCGCATCGGCGGTAAAGAAAAGTGGCTTACTAGATCGATCTACAACAAATTTCCCGCACTGTCTCCCAAAGAGAAGCTCGTAAGGCATAATGACGGCATCTACCATTCGATCTCCGGTTACGGGGTCGCAGAAGTCATCGTGGAGAGCCCAAAGCACAACCTAAATCTCGCCCTCATGTCGGATGAGGAAGTTGAAAATATCATAAAAGCCTATAAGGACCGTTATCTTTCTTTGCAGAACAAGGAAGGCATCGAGAGTGTGGTAATTTTCAGGAATAACGGCTCGGGCGCGGGAACGAGCCTTGAGCATCCGCATTCTCAACTTATAGCTACACCCATAGTCCCGCCGCAGATCAGGAACAGGGTCGAAAGCGCCATGGCCTTCTTTGACGTAACGGGCAAGTGCATATTCTGCAGCGTCCTTGAACAGGAGATGGCCGCGAAGATCCGCATGATCTCCGAGAACGGGACGTTCGCCTCATTCGTTCCTTACGCCGGAGCCGCGCCTTTTGTGACATGGATATTTCCGAAGCGCCATACATCGTCATTCGGAGATATAAATGGGCTTGAGATCAAAGACCTGGCATCCATATTGAAATTGACGCTTTCAAAGCTTTACTATGGGTTGAATAATCCGGACTATAACTACACGATACGTTCTACACCCGTTAAAGAGGACGGTAAAGCCTACTTTCACTGGTACCTGACCATCGTGCCGAGGATCACTCTGCCTGCCGGATTCGAGGTCGGCTCAGGGATATTTATAAACTCTTCTCTGCCCGAGGAGAGCGCGGAATTTTTAAGGAAGATCAAGGTCCCATAATATTTTTGAAGGGATAGAATGAAGGATCTGTTCAGAAAGAGCGCATATATATTGCTAGCGCTCTTTCTGTCTTTTGCGGCCATAATTACGCAAGTCCACGCTGGCGAGATGCCTGTCTGGGAGAGCGACACGCGCTATCTTTCACTCGAAGACGTTATCCGGATGGCCCTTGAAAACAATCGCGACATTCGGATACAGGAAGAGGAAGTCACATATGCCCGCGCCAATATAACTCAGGCGCAAAGTAAATTTTTCCCCCAGGGAAGCATAGGCTACACCTTCACTTACAACGGGTCTGTTATGCTTAGCGGCAGCCCGCTCGCGTCACAGCTCTCATCTAAAAAAGATATAGGCATATACACGGGATATAAAAGCGATAACCTGGCCACTCTGTCGGGCAGCCAGATGGTCTACGACGGCGGCGCCAGCATAGCCAACTTGAAAGAGGCGCGCGTAAAGCTTAAGATACAGCAGGAGACGCTCGTTGCCAGGAAGCTGGAGATAGAGTTCGAAGCTAAAAGGTTATTTTACGGGCTACTGCTGGCATATGAGACGCTGCGCATAAACCAGGATCTCGTCGATCAGGCCCGGGCCCATTACAAAGACGTCAGGAGCAGGTTTGAGCAGGGCACCTCATCAAGGTTCGATGCGCTGCAGTCGAAGGTCCAGATCTCGAAAGCCATCCCTCCGCTTGTGCAGGCCCAGAATTCCATTGAGATCATTTCAAACGACATGAAGAAGCTTTTATACCTCGACATGAATTGCAAAATAAAACTTAAAGAGAGCCTTCGGTACAGCCCGATCGACGTAGATCTGGAAGGGTTCCTTAACGAGGCATACAAGAACAGTCCGGAGATGCACCTCAAGGTATTGGGGGTGGATCTTGAGAAATGGGCGATAGAGTTCGCGAAGAGCCCGTGGTACCCGAATATAAACGCGACGGCAAACTATTTTAACAGGTCCGACAACATTAATAATTGGTTTAACTACCGACACAGCGACTGGAATATAGGTATCGGCGGGACGATCTCGATATTCGACGGCATGTCGACATTGGCGAAGGTGAAAGAGGCAAGAGCGCGCTATTCCCAGGCGATATTGACCAAAGAGAATATAACAGAGCAGATAGCGGTCGAAGTGAGGCGCGGCTGTCTCGATCTCAAAGAAGCGCACGCGATAATACTCTCGCAGAAGGACAGTCTTGCTGAGGCGAAGGACGCATTGAACATATCTTATATCGGGTACGATAACGGCGTCATGATAAATCTGGATGTTATAGACGCTCAGGTATCTTTAAGCCAGGTCGAGAAGAACCTTGCCGGAGGCATATACGATTATCTTATGGCGGGGGCTTATCTTGACAGGGTCATGGGCAGAGAATACATTTCTTTTTATTCAAATAAACCGGAGGAAAAAGATGATAAAAAAGAGTAGGATGATCGTCCTGGTGCTTGTGCTTTTTATGATCGCCGCCGCATCCACCGCATATATAATGTTCGAACTTACCCGCGACCGCAAGGGAATCAAAGTCTCCGGCAACATCGAGGGAAACGACGTGCGCATATCTTTCAGGGTCGGCGGGCAGATACTGAATCTATTAGCCGATGAGGGTTCGAACTTAAGGGTCGGCCAGATAGTGGCAAGACTCAATACCGATGAGCTGACCAAGGTCCAGAAGGAGGCCGAGGCCCAGGTAAAAGCCGCCGAATTCCAGTATCAACTGTCAAAGGACGATTACATAAGGAATGAGAATCTTTACAAGGCGGGCGCCATCTCCGCCCAGAGGCGCGATCAGTATAGGACGACCGCGGATACCGACTGGGCGAATGTTAAGCGCGCGCGTGCGCAGTTGGAACTACAGAACACCAAACTTGGCTGGGCGGACCTGGCGTCTCCCCTCAATGGATATATTCTCGTAAAGAGCGCCGAAGAGGGAGAGGTCGTACAGGTGGGGGCGCCGGTATTCACAGCGGTGGATCTCAATAACATATGGGTCACCGCTTATATAAATGAGACCGACGTTGGAAAGGTCGGCCTCAACCAGAAGGCCACCGTGAAGATAGATTCCTTCCCCAATAAAAGTTACTCTGGCTGGGTGTCGTTCATATCCCAGCAGGCGGAGTTCACCCCGAAATATATCCAGACCACGACGGAGCGCGTTAAGCTCGTATACAGGATAAAAGTAAGGGTGGAAAATACTAATCTTGAATTAAAGCCGGGCATGCCGGCGGACGCCTATATAAACTGACAATATGCCTTCCATAAAAACGGTTAATCTTACCAGGAAATTCGGCGATCTCATCGCGGTGAATGATCTTAATATAGAAGTAGAGGCTGGCGAGATATTCGGTCTAGTTGGGCCGGACGGCGCCGGCAAGACCACAACTATGCGGCTACTGACCGGGATCATGGAGCCCACCTCGGGCGAAGCATGGGTATACAATAAGCACACCGTTAAAGAGGCCGAAACTTTAAAGGACAATATCGGGTATATGTCGCAGAGGTTCGGCCTTTACGAAGACCTTACCGTAATGGAAAACATAAACTTTTATGCCGATATCTATTGCGTGAATCCCGGAGCCGAACGGGACGAGAGGATAAAGAAGCTTCTGGGATTTTCAGGGCTGACGCCGTTCAAGGACCGCCTCGCTGGAAAGCTTTCAGGCGGGATGAAGCAGAAGGCTGGGCTGGCGTGCGCGCTCATACATACGCCGAAAGTATTATTCCTCGATGAGCCGACTAACGGCGTCGATCCCGTATCTAGAAGGGACTTCTGGGGCATACTCTACCAGCTGTTGAAAGAGAAGGTCGCGATACTCTTCTCCACATCTTATCTAGACGAAGCCGAAAGATGCAAGAGGATCGGGCTTATACATAAAGGAAAACTTTTAAGATGTGAGACTCCCGAAGCCATAAAAGAAGAGAAGAAGGTGGATACTCTTGAAAAGGCCTTCATAGAGATAATAAAAGAGTTCGAGGTAGATTCGTGCAAAACGAAACCATAGCGGTCAGCGTACAGAACCTGGAAAAGAAGTTCGGCTCATTTACCGCGGTGAACCGGATAAACTTTGACGTCAAGCGAGGCGAGATATTCGGTTTTTTAGGCCCCAACGGCGCCGGTAAATCGACCACCATAAGGATGCTTTGCGGGATCATCACGCCTACTTCCGGCACCGGTACAGTGGGTGGATTCGATATAAAAAATGAGCAGGATAAGATAAAGCAGAATATCGGATATATGTCGCAGAAATTTTCTTTGTATGACGACCTTACGGTGGAAGAGAATATAAATTTTTACGGCGGCATATATAAGCTTTCCAAAAAAGGATTGGCTGAAAGAAAAGAGGAGATCATAAAGCTTGCGGGCATAGAGGCATTCAGGGAGAGCCCCACAAAGACGCTTTCTGGAGGATGGAAACAGCGCCTGGCGCTCGGCTGTTCTCTGATACATAAGCCGCGGATAATATTCCTGGATGAGCCTACCTCTGGAGTCGACCCCATAACAAGAGCCAACTTCTGGGGTATCATAAAAGATCTGGCTAAAAATGGCGTAACGGTATTCGTCACTACCCATTACATGGACGAAGCGGAGAATTGCGATAGGATGACGCTCATATATAAGGGGACCATAATAGCTATGGGTACACCCGAGGAGATGAAGACGAAGTTCATGAAAGACGAGATCATCCAGATACGCGTCGATGAGCCGGAGGAGTGGTCGGAAAAAATTTCAAATGTGGAGGGCGTAAGTGAAGCAGCTCTCTTCGGCAGCGCGATACACGCAGTAAGCCCGGATGCCAAAAAGGCAATACCTTCGATAAAAAAATTATTCGAAAAAGAAGATCTAAAGGATTATAAGATAGCGAAGATAAAAGCTTCACTGGAGGACGTATTTGTCTCGTTGATAGAAGATTACGATAAGGAGCATCCCGCATGAACTTAAGAAGAACGCGGGCGATATTCAATAAAGAGTTCATACAGATATGGCGCGATCCGCGCAGCCTTGCGCTGGCATTCGCTATTCCGATGCTGCTCTTGGTGCTCTTCGGATACGCGCTCTCGCTCGATATAGATAAGATACCTACGGTCGTGTGGAACCAGGACGGTTCGCAGACCTCCATACACTTTCTCGATAATTTCAAGGGCTCGAAATATTTCAAGATAATAGGGTATTACGATAATTACCCCCAGATGGAGTACCTTATTGACAAAGGCACCGCGATGCTCGCAATGGTCGTGGACAAAAATTTTTCGAAATATATACAATCCAACGGGCTGGCGCCTTTTCAAGTCATCATCGACGGGAGTGATTCCAATACGGCGCAGACGGTGCTCGGGTATGTCAATAATGTGGTCTACTCCTATAATCAGAAATTCCTTAAAGACGCGCTTGCCGCCAACAGCATAGCGAACTCTACGCCCATAGACCTGCGCACAAGGATATGGTTCAACCAGGATCTCGATAGTAAGCTATTTATCGTTCCAGGACTGATCGCCATCATAATGATGATAATTGCGGCACTCCTGACATCGCTGACCATCGCCAGAGAGTGGGAGCGCGGCACTATGGAGCAGCTCATATCGACTCCGGTAAGGAGCGTAGAGCTCATCATCGGGAAGTTCGCCCCTTACTTTGTCATAGGTTTCATCGACCTCATCATATCCGTCATCATGGGCATACTATTATTCGGAGTTCCTTTAAGAGGAAATGTGCTTTTGCTCTTCGTCTCCAGCGGAATATTTTTAACCGGCGCCCTCATGCTGGGCATATACATATCCGTCGCGGCGAAGAGCCAGCTTATGGCGAGCCAAATGGCTATCCTCACATCGTTTCTGCCGACATTTATGCTTTCGGGTTTCACCTACGAAATATTTAATATGCCTGTATGGGTGCAGTACATAACGTATCTGGTGCCCGCGCGTTATTTCATAGTGATATTGCGGGGGATATACTTAAAGGGCGTCGGCATGGAGGCCCTTTGGCCGAATATCGGGGCGCTTTTGATATTCTCTTTCATAGCCGTAAGAGTGGCGATAGTAAAATTCAAAAAGAAAGTGGCTTAAAGTAATAATGTTCACAAGGATAAGATCGCTGATCGTCAAGGAGTTCCTGCAGGTCTTCCGCGACCCGCGCATGAAGTTCGTGATATTTGTCTCTCCTGTAGTGCAGGTCCTGATATTCGGTTACGCGGCTACGATGGATATCACTCATATCCCTACCGCCGTATATGATATAGACAATACCAAAGAGAGCCGCGATATAATAAGAGATTTCGAATACTCAAAATATTTCGACGTGCAGAATTACCTGCAGAAGGAAGAGGATATAAAGTACGTGATGGATCGCGCAAGGATAAAGGCGGTCATAAAATTCAACCGCGGGTTCGCCCAGGACCTCACAGGCAATAAGAGCGCTCAGATGCAGATAATCGTCGACGGCACCGACTCCAACGCCGCCCAGATAATCTTGGGGTACGCCGGGACCATAGTCGATAATTATAATGCCAAAGTCCTGCAGGAGCGGGCCAATATATTTTTGAAGCGCAAGAATATCTATCCCGTTGTTGAACTAAGAGACAGAGAGTGGTTCAACGAGAACCTTTATTCCAAGAATTTTTATCTCCCGGGCGTAATAGCGATGATCGTCACGCTTATGTCATTGATACTCACATCGATGGCCGTCGTGAGAGAGAAGGAGATAGGCACGATGGAGCAACTGATCGTCAGCCCCATCAAGCCAATAGAGCTCATCCTGGGCAAGATCACACCTTTCGGTATAATAGCGATAGTGCAGATGGTCATGATAGCGGTGGTCGGTGTCATGTGGTTCAAGATACCGTGTAGAGGCAGTATTCCGCTCCTGTTCGGCGCGACCCTGATATACCTATTGACGAGCCTCGGCATAGGATTATTTATATCGACCATATCATCGACTCAGCAGGAGGCGATGATGGCGGTATTTCTATTCTACTTTCCGGCGATACTCCTCTCGGGATTTGCGTATCCCGTCGCGAATATGCCCGGGTGGGTCCAGGTCATAACCACCTTAAATCCTCTTAAGTATTATCTTGTTATCTTAAGGAGCATATTCTTAAAGGGCGTGGGCGTCTTTGTCCTGTGGGATGAGATGCTCATCCTTCTGGTAATGGGTATAGCCATCATCACCTTAAGCTCTTCGCGTTTTCAGAAGAACCTCGGATAAAGAACGCCCTCTCTTGCAAAAGTCAGTTCCTGTGGTAGACTTACGAGTAGGCGGTAAGGCACAGCTTTAAGTGTGCCTTACGGTAGCATCGGAGAGGAACCTTGTGAGCAAGAAGAAGTGGTCCGGTATTCTGGCTATATTTTTTCTGGTTCAGAGCATAACGGTCTCATCGGTTCTACCCTTTGAAGGCAGTGTTTTAAATCCACCCACCAATATAGATATCAATTATTCCGACGCCGTTGTGAAGAATATATATGACGCGATATGTCTGGGCGTCGCCTTATACAAGCTCGATACGGTCGCAAGATTGTCTAAGAAAGAGATAGAGACTAGCTATGCCGGGTCACTGCTCAACTCCGCGGTGCGCTTCGACATCGCGAATATGGATCTGGGCCGCAAGGGATGGACCAGGTACTATCCATTTTCCGTCGGAGATAAGGCCTTCATCATGAGGATATTCTTAACCGTCGAGAGGACCTATCAGCCAGCCGCGCCCATCCTGTATGAGGGCGCGATCGCCGATCCGGCCATAACTTTTCAGATACTGCCTTCGCTTAATGAGATCCTCTCGGACTGCAAGATCAAGCCTATAAAACTCCAACACTCCACCGCCACCTCCCGCAGCGCATAGTTACTCGATTTTTTTCTCCTCAGACGTCGAAATACCCGGTGGCCGCCTTTCGCTTGACGCAAATTGCATTAGGCATGCAATTTGCTATGTAAAAATTCTGACAAAAAATTCAGCCCTAAGACTTATTCTAGCATCATTGGTCGTCTGAATTTTTTCTGTACCGCCATAAGGTGTCAGAATTTTTGACATCCGCTCCAGGCGGTCCACCGGGTATTCCGCCTGCGCCTGCCAACACTACAGGGCTTTGTGAGTGACCGTTGGATTTTTATCTTTCTGTCGGCAGGCAGACCTCGCGGGGTAGTGCCTGAAGCGGCGTCACAAATTTCACTTCGCTCTACGTGAGAAATCCCTGAGCTCCGTGGAATTTCCTACTTGTAAGCGAGGGAAAATTTGATACCTTATGGCGAATCCAGTAAAAAATTTTAAATTCCTGAAAAAAGTTAAAATTTTATCAAATTTTGTCCGAATAAATTGGTATGCCTAATCCAATTTATGTCCGCGAAAGGCACGCCCCGCGAGGTCGATGCCTGCCTGCGGTACTATAGAGGGTTGAGGTTTTTGCTTGGGATTTTGGGATGAGGGTTGTATAATATTCCTATAGTAACCGATCTCAAAGGAGGATAAATGGCTAACGTATTCAGTGCTGCTGAAATCATAGATATGGGTATAGTGAAGGAGAAGAAGCGCAGGGACTTTTACGGATATGCGGCGGAGAAGTTCAAAGAGAAGGATATGAAGGAGCTATTCTCGAAGTTGCGCGATTGGGAAGATGAACATGTGAAGAAGTTCACGGATATCCGTAAATCGACCGAGACATATGAAGTACAGGAGTCCTATCAGGGAGAGTTCGCGGCATACATGAAGTTCGTCGTAGACGATATGCTCTATATGCAGATCACCGCCGACTGGTTCGCCAAGAATATAAGGGAGCCTCTCGCAGCCATACAGTACGGCATTGGGTTCGAGAAGGACGCGATACTATTCTTTTCGGAGCTCTTAAAATATATGATGGGCCCGAACAAGGAGAAGGTTGAAGAGCTTATAGGCGAAGAGAAGAAGCACCTTATCTATCTTTCGGAACTTAAAGCAAAGTACGTAAAATAAGGAATAATGGCCACAGCAGGCAGCGGCATATCCTATAAAGTTTGGGCATCCACGTCGCCCAGGGCAAAACTTCTCCTGATACACGGCCTGGGTGCCAACTCCTCCTGGTGGGAATCCTTCGCCTCAGAATCCCTGAAAAATGATCTCTCCTCATACGCCATAGATCTGAGGGAACATAAGTCCTTCGCCGAATTTTTTGATTCTATAAATAACCTCCTCATCAAGATAAAAGAAGATAATCCAGGAAAGAAGATATTCGCCGTAGGAGAGAGCATGGGCTCTCTTATAATATTATCTATGGCGCTTAAAAATAAAGCTATTTTCGACGGCCTCATCTGCATAGCTCCGGCTTTTAACAGCAAAACACCTTTGAAGCTAAAGGATTATTTCAGGATATTCCTTCCCATCCTATACGATAAAAATAAAAGACACAAATTGCCGGTGAGTTCCGATATGTGCACACGCGATCCCGTATATTTAAAGATGATAGAGGCGGATTACGATAAGGACGTTATGGCCACTTCGCAGGTGCTATTCGACATATTCATCGCGCAGCTTTACATGAGGTTGTCTAAAATGCGGATAGACTCTCCGGTGCTGTTTTTGATAGCTGAACATGACCTGCTCGTTTATAGTCAAGCGAGCGTCAAGGTCTTTGGTAGATTAAAGTGCCTTGATAAGACGCTGATAGAGTATCCGGGTATGTACCACGCGCTCTCTATAGAGCTCGGCAAAGAGAAGGTCTTTCAGGACATCTGGTCCTGGGTCGATAAAAGGATATAGATGAAATATATAATGGCGATAGATCAGGGCACGACGGGCAGTAGGGTAGTACTATATGATAAGCGCGGCCAAAAGATAGCCAGCTCTTATGAAGAGTTCCCCCAGCATTTTCCCGAGCCCGGATGGGTGGAGCACGACCCTCATGACCTTTGGAACAGTGTAAATAATTCTATCCAGAAAGTCTTGAAGAAGGTGCCCGGAGCCGAAATAGCGGCCATAGGGATCACCAATCAGCGCGAGACGACGGTCCTTTGGGAGAAGGAGACCGGTAGGCCTATCCACAATGCCATAGTCTGGCAGTGCAGGAGGACGGCGCCTCGCTGCGATAAATTAAAGAAGAGAAAGGGTACGGCGGAGTTTTTTAAAAAAAGGACCGGACTGCCGGTAGACGCGTATTTCTCGGCGACGAAGATAGAGTGGATATTAAAGAATGTGCCGGGCGCGATGGCCAAGGCACGAGCGGGCGAGATCTTATTTGGGACTACCGATACATGGGTGCTCTGGAAACTTACGGGCGGAAAAGTCCATGCCACAGACTATACGAACGCTTCGCGCACGATGCTATTCAATATAGAAAGTTTAAAATGGGATGACGATATACTCAGATACTTTAAGATACCTAAAAATATCCTACCTGAAGTCAAGAGATCATCCGGAATCTTCGGCAGGACCATAAAGATCGGAGCTCTGCCCGCCGGGATCCCTATATCCGGAATAGCCGGCGATCAGCAAGCCGCGCTATTCGGACAGACATGCTTCCATCCGGGAGAGATAAAAAATACATACGGCACAGGATCGTTCATTCTATTAAATACCGGCGATCGCAGGCCTGTTTCAAGGCATGGCCTTATCACGACATTGGCATGCGGAGCTTCTGGAGAGCCGGTCTATGCGCTCGAGGGTTCGGTCTTTGTGGCAGGCGCGGCGATACAGTGGCTAAGAGATGGTCTTAAGATAATAAAGAAAGCATCCGATTCTGAAAAGCTCGCGCACTCTGTAAAGGATAATGGAGGTGTCTATTTTGTTCCGGCTCTTGTCGGGCTCGGCGCCCCGTACTGGGATCAGGATGCGCGCGGCCTCATATCGGGCATTACGAGGGGGACGAAAAGAGGCCATATAGCGAGGGCCGCCATCGAAGCCATCTGTTATCAGTCCAAAGACGTGATGCAGGCGATGGAGAAAGACTCTGCTCTTAAGATAAAGAGCTTAAAGGTGGATGGCGGCGCGGTCTCGAACGATCTATTGTGTCAGTTACAGTCTGATATATTGGGACGGGAGGTCGTAAGGCCTAAAGTCATAGAGATAACATCTTTAGGCGCGGCGTATCTGGCGGGATTAGCCATAGGTTATTGGAAAAATTCGCATGACCTGAAGAGGTGCTGGAAGATCGACAGGATCTTCAGGGCCAGGATGCCGAAAGCCGCCGCAGATAGACTCTACAGCGGCTGGCTTCGGGCGGTAAAGAGAACACTCTCCTAAATGAAACCATACGATGTGATAATTATCGGCGGCGGGGTCATAGGCACGTCGATAGCCCGTGAACTCTCTCGCTATAAATTAAAAGTAGCCATCCTCGAAAAAGAAGAAGAGCTTGCCTTCGGTGTTTCAAAATCGAATAGCGGAATAATCCATCCCGGCACGCAAAATCCGATACATTCCTTGAGGGGCAGATTATGCGTTCAGGGTAACGCGCTCACCCGAAAGATGTCGAGAGAACTCGGCATAGACTTCAAAGAAGTCGGAGAGCTGATAGTCGCTTTTAACGAAGAGGATAGATTAAAGCTGGTCCAGCTGAAGGATGAAGCCGAGGCTTTAGGCGTACCCCGCCTGAAGATCGTGGACAGGGCCTGGCTGAAGATAAACGAACCGAACCTTTCGCCCGAAGTCATAGCCGCGCTATATGCGCCTACCGCCGGCATAATAAGCCCGTACAGATGGGTCTATGACCTGGCCGAAAACGCCGAAAGTAATGGCGTGGAGATCCATGCCTCTACAAAAGTTGAAAAGATATTGCCATCTACCCGAACCGGCGGAGATTTCGAAATCTATACTTCAAAAGGTGGGTTCAGGTCACGGTACATTGTAAATGCAGCCGGTCTTTTTGCCGATGATATTTCGCGCCTGGTGGGGATAGATGATTTTAAGATACGCGCCAGACTTGGCGAAGAGTTCCTTCTGGACAAGAAGAAAGAGAATATAACGAATCATCTTATATTCCCCCTGCCGTCAAAAGATTCAAAAGGCGTCCTGGTAATAAAGACTTCCGACGGAAACCCCATGATAGGCCCCACAGCCCAAGACGTTGACAGTAAGACAGACCTCTCCACCTCGGCCGAGGGTTTCAAAAAAGTACTATCATCTGCGCAGCGGCTGGTGCCGTCCATAAACGGAGGTGATGTCATAGCATACTTTGCCGGCCTGCGTCCCGCCTCCGGAGGGGATTTTATAATAAGGCATGAAGCGAAAGCCCCGGGATTTATAAATGTCGCCGGGATACAGTCGCCGGGCCTGACTGCAGCGCCGGCTATAGCGCTCATGGTATCTGGCCTATTAAAGAAGAACGGGTTGTCGTTAAAGAGGAAGCTATTTTTTCACCATCACAGAAAAAGAGAGGCCCATCTATTCAATATTCCGTTATCCGAAACGAAGAGACTGATAAAGAGAGACCCCTGTTATGGCGATATCGTATGCAGATGCGAGATGGTCTCGGCTAAAGAGGTCACCGACGCTATAAAGCGCGGCGCTAAGACCCTAGATGGAATTAAGTTCAGGACCAGGGCCCAGTCCGGGCGCTGTCACGGCAGCTTCTGCACTACGAGGCTCATGAAGATACTCGAAGAAGAGACTGGTAAGAAGCCGACAGATATTACGAAGCGCGGCAAAGGTTCGGAGATAGTGAAAGAGGACAGACTTTGTGATTGAACGGGACCTTGTTATAGTGGGCGGCGGGCCGGCAGGTATGGCTGCCGCTATCTCGGCGCGCGAATCCGGCGTTAAAGATATATTACTTTTAGAGAGAGATCAGTATCTTGGCGGGATACTCAATCAATGCGTTCACACAGGTTTCGGGATAGAATATTTTAAAGAAGTACTGACCGGGCCGGAATACGGAAATCGTTTCGTAGAAAAGATCAAAGGGGCGCCTGAAATAGAGATCAGTTTAAGGTCCTTAGTTGTAAAACTTACCAAAGATAAGACGCTCACTTATATTAAGCCCGGAGTCATGGAAGAGGTAAGGGCTAAAGCTGTAATAATGGCGACAGGCTGCCGCGAAAAGACGCGTGAGATGGTGCATATACCGGGAACCCGTCCGTCGGGAATATTCTCCGCCGGGCTTGCCCAAAAACTTATAAACATCGAAGGGCTTCTCCCCGGCAAAGAGGTCGTGGTCGTAGGCTCCGGAGATATAGGCCTTATAATGGCGCGCCGGTTTACGCTCGAAGGCGCAAGAGTAAAGGCCGTTATTGAAATACAGGAAAAGTCGAGAGGATTGATCCGTAACGTGGCACAATGTATAGAAGATTTTGATATACCTATATATTTTCGCCACAAGATATTAAGGATCTGTGGCCTCGATAGGGTCGAAAAGGTGGTCGTGGTAAAAGTCGATGAGAATTTTAATGATATACCATCGTCGAGTTTTGAGATAAGCTGCGATACGGTACTGATGTCGGTCGGACTGATCCCGGAAAATGAGTTGATAGAGATGGCGGGTGTAGAGATAGATAGAAAGACCAACCAGCCGGTATCTAAAGAGGTCAATAAGACTTCTATCCCGGGAATATTCTGCTGCGGAAACTCGTTTAAGATATACGATCTTGCGGACTGGGTCTCAAAAGAATCGGCAGTTGCCGGAAAGATGGCCGCTGAGTATATCAGGAGCTTGAAATGATAAAACGCCTGACATGCATAGAGTGCCCGAAAGGGTGCCTCTTATCTATAGAGATAGAAAATTGCCGCGTGGTCAAAGTGAGCGGCAACGAATGTCCTAAAGGCGAGAAGTACGCCGTGCAGGAGATAGAGAACCCCATGAGGATACTCACATCTGCCGTACTCGCCGAAGGGCTTACGCTAAAGATGGTGCCCGTCCGCACAGATAAGCCTATCCCAAAGTCCAGGATCATGGAAGCGATGGATGAAGTGAAGAAGCTCCGCCTTAAGGAACCTGTCAAATCCGGGTCAGTGATCGTCGATAATTTCCTCGGCATTGGCATCAATCTCCTCTCCACACGCACTGTCTCCAAAACCTAAGCCTCAAAACCTAAGCCTTGTTATGTTCCGCACAAGGCCACGCCTGCTGTAGTAGTCTGGGGGGCACCTTGACTTATGGGTAGACCGCAGGTATACTTATACATACTATTGTTCATATATGAGCTATTATATTAATATACCAATGCTTGGGGTACATTGAGCGATAATAGACTGAAACCTTACTATGCCATCTCCGAAGCTGCCGGCGTAATTACGGCAGCTATAGGCCTTTTTGTTCTGGCAGGATGGATATTCAACATCCCCCTCATGAAGAGTGTTCTGCCCGGCCTAGTTACCATGAAGGCGAACACCGCAGCCTGTTTTACTCTCATCGGCATCTCGTTGTGGTCTCTGCAAGTAAAGCGAATCGATAAACAGCCATTACGCATCCTCGGCAGACTCTGTGCCTTCATTACAGCACTGATAGGGGTCCTCACTTTATACGAATATCTATCCGGACATAACTTGGGCATAGATCAGCTGCTCTTCAGGGAACCGGCGGGAGCAGTCTTCACTACATATCTTGGCAGGATGGCGCTTATCACAGCCATCAATTTTTTTCTCACAGGATCGGCTCTTTTGTCGGTAGACACCAATACTAAGCGCGGATATTACCCCTCCCAATTTTTAGCAGTGACTGCCGCCTCCATAACTCTAAGCGCATTGTGCGGATATATCTACGGAGTCTCCAGTTTCTCCGGAGGGATAGCCATATACACAGCGATGGCGTTACATACTGTTATCGCTTTTATCCTGCTGTGCCTAGGTATTATTTTCGCAAGGCCGGACAAGGGTTCGAGCGGCGTAATAACTTCGTCGTTGTCCGGAGGAATGATGATGCGCCGGATGCTCCTGGTGATCATTGCGATCCCGGTGTTATCGGGATGGCTTAAGCTTCGGGGAGAAAAAGCCGGTATTTACGATAGCCATTTTGGCACGGCCCTCATGGTGATAGCGAACGTTGCGCTATTTATAGTCATAACATGGTGGACCGCAGCAATCATTAACCGTTCAGAGGAGAGGCGCAAGGCAGCCCAGGGCAGGCTTGATACGGTAAACGAAGAGTGGCAGATCACTTTCGACTCTATGTCTGACCCTGTCTTCATCATGGATATGGAGAACAATATAACCAATGTGAATAGCGCCCTTGCCAAGGTCCTCGGAAAAAGTCCGGAGGAGATCATCGGCAGGAAGTGCTACGAGATAATGCATGGTACATCCGCCGCTTTCGCGAATTGCCCCATGGAGGGGACCAGGCGTGACGGTAAGTCACATGTAGAAGAAGTGAACGACCCGCATATAGGTGTCCCGCTCCTTGTCACCACAAGCCCCATCTTTGATAAGGACCACCGCATGGTAGGGGTGGTGCATGTGGCCAAAGATATTTCCTCTATTAAAAAAATAGAGACGGCTCTGCGCGAAAGTGAGATAAAATATAAGGCCATCTTTGATTCTTCCGTAGATGCGATCATGCTCCTGGTGCCCGGGGGAAAGTTTTTAAGCGGCAATGAGGCCACGCTAAAATTATTCGGGTGTAAGAGTAAGGAAGATTTCATATCCAGGACACCCAGCGATCTATCACCCGAATATCAGCCGGACGGCCAGCTCTCCAAAGTAAAAGCAGAGGAGATGATGCGTCTGGCCATGGAAAGAGGCTATAATTTCTTCGAATGGACTCATAGACGCATTAACGGCGAAGAATTTGTCGCAACGGTTCAATTATCCAGAATGAAAGTTGGCGATCAGGCGATTTTACAGGCGATCGTTCATGACATAACCGAGCGCGTGTTGTCGGAGAAGCAGATCGCCAAGAAGTTGCGGGATCTTGAGATATTCTATAAGGCTGCCATCGACCGGGAGACGAAGATAAAAGAGTTGAAGAAGAGGGTCCAGGAATTGGAGACCAAGATCAAAGAATGAGAGCAATGCTTAGCATATGACGATGATATACTTTTTTTACGGGCTGGCGTTCATAATACTCTCAGCCGTCATATTTCTTCTGCCAAGAAGAGAGGATCATCTCGATATTGATAGTAGCATCGTCTTCATAGGATGGTTCGCCCTTATTCACGGTCTGAACGAATGGGTCGATCTTCTTATTCTGAACGGTGCGATCTTCAAAGTCGAGATCCTTTCAGTCTTAAGCAGCATACTCCTGCCTTTATCATTTACATTCCTCATCATATTCGGATGCGCGGCCATATCAAGTACAAAAAATAGCTCTCTCAAATGGCTTAATGTGGCCTGGATATTTTTTCCGTTATTATGGACCGTTCTGTCGGTGGCAGCAGGGGATCTTTCCGTATCCGGAATATTGGCCCGCTATATTTTATGCGTGCCCGGCACTATATTGACGAGCCTGGCGATATATCTATCTTTGAGAAGACGATCTCGCTTCGAAATGCCTAAGTTTGTTATGGCTGGCGCATGGTTGGCAATAGTCTTCTTTCTGCTGTACGGCGTCTTCAGCGGAATGATCACGCCGAAGGCTCACTTTTTTCCCGCAACTATACTGAATTATCCTCTCTTTATAGAGATATTTCATCTGCCTGTCCAGCTCTTCAGGATGATCTCGGCTCTCATGATATCCTGCGGATTCATCCTTCTCGTAGGAACTTTTTCCGGGAAAAGGCCCGGTCAAATTGTAAGTGGCACTGTAAGAAGTAAGATCACTATTGTGATAGCCGCTTCAGTAATGACGATCACGATTGTGGGCGCTATCCTTACATATTTTATCGGCACCGCTAACCTTATGTATATCTTCGGCAGGGAGTATGCACAGATCGCGAATACACTAAAAATGTCTACGATAGGCGTTCTTAACGAAGAGATAGAAGACGCCGGATCGTATGCGACTAGGCTTCTTTGGAAAGATGTTATAGCCCAAATAAATTCCCGCTACGAAGGTATGGATGCCGAGTCGATCAGGCTGAAACTTCTCGACATGGACAAGAGATGGATCCCCGCTAAGCCCGGAGACCCGGTACTGAAAGAGTATTTGGAGAATAAGGTAAGTGTGGGCATGGCGGAGATCATTAAGGTGAGAACCGGCGTATCCGAGCTCTTTATAACCGATAAGCATGGTGGTCTTGTCGCCGCTTCAGATAAGACGAGTGACTTCTATCAAGCCGATGAGGAGTGGTGGCAGAAGGCTTACAACGATGGCAAAGGCAGCGTCTATGTGAGCGATATAGAATTCGATGATTCGAGTAAAAACTGGGTCGTCTCAATAGCTGTGCCGATAAAAGACTCAAAGACCCAGGAGGTCATAGGTATATGCAAAGATAGCGTTAAAATAGAAAAGCTTTTTAGGAGCATTTCCGATTTCAGATTGGGAGAGACAGGCCATGCTGTTTTAATAGACAAGAGTGGCGCGGCTATATCTCGTCATGGTATATCAACAGTTCCTGAGAAGATCGTCCCGGAAACAGCGCTGCGTAAAATGCTGACGGGCGTAGATACGTACGTAGTGATAAATAGCAGTCTCCTGCATAATAGAAAGACGTTTGTCACCTTTGCTAAAATAAGGCCTCAGCATATTTTGGGTGGAGACGTATTATGGATCTTGCTGATAGTCCAGGATATGTCCGAAATATCCTCGCCGATCCATAATTTTATCATCCAGATAGCGATAATCGCGGTACTGATGATGATCTTGATAATACCGGTAGGGTCTTTCTTCGGTAAGATCATAGCTGATCCCATACATGAGCTGCACATAGCTACGGAAAAGGTGATGTCCGGAGATTGGGACTACAAGATAGATGTGAAGACAGGCGACGAAATAGAACAGTTTGCCGGAACATTCGGGGCTATGATCGCTGATATAAAGACCAAGACAACAGCGCTTCAAATTTTTTCACATGGCCTCGAAGCAAAAGTGGAGGAGCGCACAAAAGAGTTGAGCGTGGCTCAGGAAGCGACGCTGAATATACTGGAAGACTTGCAGGTGTCCAAGGAATCTCTCGAGAGAACGAATAAGGAGCTCTTGAAACTCGATGAATTAAAATCTGATTTCATATCTGTGGTATCGCACGAATTAAGGACACCATTGTCCATAATAAAAGAGGGGATAAGCCTCGTGCTCGATAAGATACCCGGAGACGTGAATGAAAAACAGGCCAAGATACTGGATATCTCTAAGTACAATATAGACAGGCTCGCCCGCATCATAGATAGCCTCCTCGATATATCCAAGATGGAGGCGGGGAAAGTCGAGTTGAAGAGGAATCTTATTAATATATCCGAGGTCGTAAAGCGCGCCGCGAACTCTTTTGAACTCAAAGCCAAAGAGAAGAATCTCGAAATACGCCTTGACCTGGATAATTCTCCCGGGAACGTCTGGGCGGATCCGGATAGGATCACGCAAGTCATGACGAACCTGATCGGCAACGCCGTAAAATTCACTCCGTCAGGCCATATAGATATATCCTGTAAAGATCGGGGCGACGGAGTGGTATGCTATGTTTCTGACACAGGAGTGGGTATATCTAAAGAGGACATGCCTAAAGTATTCGATAAGTTCCAACAGTTCGGCCGGACAGCCGGCGCAGGCGATAAGGGAACGGGGCTCGGCCTTTCCATAGTGAAGAATATAATCGATATGCATAACGGCGCCATCTGGGCGGAGAGCGAGCCCGGCAAGGGTACAAAATTTACGTTCAAACTTCATAAATATACGCCGCAATCGCTATTCAGGGAGTATGTCTCAAAAGCCGTAAAGAAGGCCGCGAAGGAAGAGTCCGAAATGTCCGTAATAGCCGTGGGCTCGAGGCTTACCGGCAAAGATACTTCCGGCGTGATAAGTAAGAGATTTAATGATATAATGCATGAGTGCGCCAGGCTGATAAAGAGTACCTTAAGGCGCGAGGGAGACGATGTCGTAAATTCAGGCGGTGAGATGATAGTCATCCTGGCCAAATGTGATAAAGAGAGCGCCGCTAGGGCGCAGTACAGGTTTGAGGAGATAGTCGATAATTATCTGGCCGGCCAAAACGCGGATGAAGCTATCAAAGTAAATTACGGTTACGCGACATATCCCGGTGATGCAAAGGGCGACCTGGAGCTGATCGAGAAGGCAAAAGCCGCTTTGGCCGTCTCAGCTAAAGCGTAAAGACTTTAAGGAGGCTTTATGGCTAAGAGGAAGATATTGATCGTAGACGATGAGCCGGATTTTCTGGAAGTGATGCGCACAAGGTTGGAAGCCAATGATTATGAGGTCACAACCGCCGCCAACGGCGAGGAAGCGCTCAACTATGTTAAAAATAGTAAGCCCGATGCGGTGCTTCTCGATGTATTGATGCCCGGCATAGACGGGCTCGAGGTCTTAAGACGGATAAGAAAGATGGACGATAGCCTGCCGGTATACATAATAACGGCCTTCTCCACCGATGAGAGATTTAAGGCTGCCAGTAAGCTCGGCGCTTCGGGTTTCATCGTCAAGACGGACGATCTCGCGAAGGAAGTCGATAATATAACGAGCGCCTTAAATATGTCGGCGAGATTTCATAAGAAAGGGAAATAGGGAGAGAGCGATGGCGAAGAGAATACTGATAGTCGATGATGAGGTTCAGCTAGTCGAAATGGTGAAGATGAGGCTTGAGGCCGCCGGCTATGAGACCATTTCAGCTTATGACGGCCAGGACGGTTTCGATAAGGCGAAGAGAGATAAACCCGATCTAATAATACTCGATCTCATGCTTCCGAAGATGGATGGATATAAAGTCTGTGGTCTCTTAAAGAACGACGCGCGTTATTCCAAGATACCTATAATAATGTTCACGGCCAGGGTTCAGGAAGAAGATGTAAGGCTCGGAAAAGATCTGGGCGCGGAAGAGTATGTGACAAAGCCTTTTGATCCGAAGGTATTGCTTTCAAAGATCAAAGAACTTTTAGGGGAGTAAGAGATGGCTAAAGAGAAGTTGTCCTTGGGTGACAGCCTTGTCGCCGAGGGCGTAATAACCGCCGAACAGCTCAAGAAGGCCGAAGAGGAGTCCAAGCGTTCAAATCAACGCCTGATAAAATCTTTGGTGCGATTGGGTTACGTAGCGGAAGAAGATCTCGTCATGTTCTTAAGCAATAAACTCTCGATACCGCACATAGAGCTTGGCAACTACCTGATAGACCCGAAGATAATAGAGCTGGTGCCGGAGTCGCTGGCGAGAAAGCATGAACTCATACCTGTACTGAAGATAGGCAACCGGCTGACATGCGCCATGGCGGATCCATGGAACGTCTTTGCACTCGATGAGGTCAGGTCAAAGACGAACCTCGTCATAGAGCCTGCCGTCGCAACTGAAGGAGAGATAAAGAAGGCCCTCAACGAATATTATGGCGCCAAGGGCAGCATGGAGGACCTGATAAAGTCCATCGATGAGAAGGGGCTTGGGGTCGAGGACGGTAAAGAGATAGACTTAAAGAAACTCCAGGGTATAGTCGAAGAGCCTGTCGTTATCAAACTGGTCAATATGATAATAATGAAAGCGATAAAGGAGCGTGCCAGCGATATACATATAGAGCCGGAGGAGGATTCACTTAAGACCCGTTTCAGGGTCGACGGAATGTTGCATGAGATAAGCGCCCCGCCCAAGCATCTGCAGTCCGCGATAATCTCGAGACTCAAGATCATGGCGGATCTTAATATTGCCGAAAGGCGTATTCCTCAGGACGGCAGATTCACCATAAAGATGGAAGGAAAGCAGATAGATGTCAGGATGTCGTGTGTGCCCACCATTTATGGGGAGAATGTCGTATTGAGATTGCTCGATGCCGCAAGCGCTGTGATGAGCCTAGAGGATCTCGGTTTCTCGAAAGACACTCTTGCAAGATTCGATAAGCTTATCCACCGGCCCCACGGGATCATACTGGTCACCGGGCCTACCGGCAGTGGTAAGACCACCACCCTTTACGCATCGCTGAATAAGATAAATACCGTAGAGAAGAATATCATAACTGTCGAAGATCCCGTAGAGTATAAATTGCCGGGCATAAGGCAGATACAGATAAACAACAAAGTGGACCTGACATTCGCTAATGGATTGCGCTCTATCTTGAGGCAGGACCCCAACGTAATAATGGTCGGCGAAATGAGAGACCACGAGACCGCAGAGATCGCTATACAGTCGGCGCTGACGGGTCATCTGGTATTCTCAACTTTGCATACAAATGACGCTCCGGGCGCCGTAACGAGGATGATCGATATGGGGGTGGAGCCTTTCCTGGTGTCGTCATCCGTCATAGCCGTATTGGCCCAACGTCTTGTGAGGACCATCTGTCCCGAATGTAAAGAGAAGTATGCTCCGACAAAGGAAGAGCTTAAGGACCTGGGCGTCAGTTCTTCGGAAAAGACGGAATTCTACAGGGGCGCAGGATGCCCGAAATGTATGAGCACGGGCTATAAAGGCAGGATAGGTATATATGAGTTGATGACCCCGGACGAAAAGATACGCAATGCCGTGATCTCGAAGTCCTCTACGGATGAGATACGAAAATTGGCGCTCGCGTCGGGGATGATAACGCTCAAAGAAGACGGCATCCGTAAGATCAAAGAGGGCCTCACGACGGTCGAAGAGGTATTAAGAGTAACGGAAGAGGGCTAAAGTGAACAGGATAATGGAAAAGATGAAATTGGGTATCGTGGGCGAACCCATAAAACGTTTCTACAGGCTGAGAATAGCCCGTTCTTTAGCGGCGGAGAACGAACGGCTTAAAAGTGAGATAAAAAGAATATCCCAAAGTAGTTACGACATGGTGACGAATGTATCACACGAGCTTAAGTCACCTCTCGCCGTAATAAAGGAAGCCCTTCTTCTTCTGTCGGAAGGTTCATTAGGTCCTGTGAGCGAAAAGCAGAAGAAGTTCCTCGACATCTCAAATCAGAACGTTGAACGCCTCAATCGTCTTATAAATGAATTTTTAGATTCCGCCCGCCGGGAAAATTCCGGGTCCTCGATGAAGAGAAGCTTCTTCAGCATCACCGACGCCACAAAAACGATAATGGATTCCCTGGATATGATAGCTAAGGAAAAGGGCATCGTCCTGGAAGGCGTTATTCCGGATAAAAAAATTGAGATATGGGGCGACCCCGAGAAACTGAACCAGGTGATAAGCAACCTCGTGGATAACGCTATAAAATATAACAAGCTGTCGGGTAAAGTCCAGGTGTCCCTGGAAGAGGCGGATGATTCGATATTAATTTCGGTGAAGGACACCGGTATGGGGATACCAAAGGGCGATCTTGAGAAAGTCTTTGACAGATTTTATCGTGTCGAAGGAAATGATACTACCGGTATATCAGGCACCGGGTTGGGTCTGTCCATAGTGAAGGATATTATTGATATGCATAAAGGCTCGATATCCGTAGAGTCGGAAATAAATAACGGCTCAAAATTTACCGTAGCGTTACCGAAGAGCTTGAGAAAGTGATCGATCCTTATGGCCATGTATAACTATAAAGCGCGCGACAATAACGGGCGGTTGGTCAAGGGGGCGATGGAAGCCGCGTCGAAGAATGAGCTCGTAGAGAAACTGAGAAAGATGGGCTACATGGTGACGGGCGTCTCTGAAGCGACCACCGGGTTCAAGCTAGAATCGATATTTGAGAGCGTGAAGAGGATAAAGTCGGACGATATGCTCATGTTCTATATACAGCTGTCGAACATGATAAATGCCGGCATCACTATATTGATGAGCCTATCGACCCTCGGCAAGCAGGTAGATAATAAAACGCTGAGAGAGACTATAGATGGCGTGGCCAGACAGGTCGAGGGCGGGTCCACTCTATCCGACTCACTTGCCACTCATGGCAAAGTATTCCCAAAACTTTTTGTTAACATGGTTAAAGCCGGCGAGGCGAGCGGCAATCTGGATTCCGTCCTGATGAGGTATGCCAAGTTCTATGAAAACCAGGAAGATATAAAAGAGAAGATCAAGGGCGCGTTATTTTACCCCATCATACTATTCTCCTTTGGCATGGCTGTAATGCTCTTCCTGGTCACCTTCGTCATACCGCAGTTCGTAAAGATATATGTGAAGACCGGGGTCGAGCTGCCGATGCCCACGCTCATCGTGTACAACATAGGCTTCGCGGTGAAACATTACTGGTATTGGCTCTTAATTTCGGTTATAGCGCTATACACAATAGTGAAACTATATTCGCGCACGGAGCGGGGCGGACTTTTTATAGATAATCTAAAGCTGAACCTTCCCATAATAGGCCCGTTATACAGAAAAGTCTCCATAGCCAGATTTACTAGGACTCTATCCACTCTTTTAACTTCCGGAGTCCCTATACTGACCTCTTTAGATATAACAAAAAATGTTGCCGGAAACAAAATACTCGAAAATATCATAGCGAATGTGCGTAGATACGTAGAGAAGGGCGAGAAGCTCGCCGAACCGCTTAAGGTGAGCGGCGAATTCCCCCCGGATGTGGTACAGATGATCTCCGTGGGCGAAGAGTCGGGCGGACTTGACGCGATGTTGGAGAAGATAGCCGACTTTTATGACATGACGGTGAGCTACGCGGTAAAGAAGCTCACCACTATCATAGAGCCGCTCTTTCTTATGGTGATGGGTGTAATGGTAGGCGTCATCATGGCGTCGATGCTCTTACCCATGTTCGATATGGTGAAGACTTTAAGGCATTAAAATGAAAGGAGAGGAGGTGTTATATGGATATAGTTTTGATCGGGTCCGCGATCGTATTGTTCGTATTTGGAGTCATCTTATTATTCAAGCCGGATACTGAGAGGAAGATATCCGATTGGCTGAACAAAAATCTGTTTCCCATAGAGGACAAGATGCGCTCTTCGAATAAGATGAGTGGCCTTCTCCTGATCGTGCTGGGCATAGTGATCTATATGTTGGCTATAAAAAAGTAAATAGAAAGGGGGAAATAACATGTTCTTAAGAAGAAAGGGTTTTACGATACTGGAGTTGCTGATAGTAATAGCGGTAATAGGTATCCTTGTGGGCATAGCGATGCCGAGATTCAAAGGCCTTCAGGATGAAGGCAACATCGCAAAAGCTAAAGGTGAACTGAGGATGCTGCAGACTGCGGTGCTCAGCTACCAGATGCATAATAGCAACACGCTGCCGGCGGCGCTTAGCCAGGTTGCAAGCACCACCCCGCAGATAGCGCCCACAACATTACCTACCGATCCGTTCGGCGGAGCGGCTTATGGATACGTTGTGGCAGGCGATTATTTTGTTGTATATTCTGCCGGACCCGGCACTACGGCCGGAACCGCGACGGTAACGAGCGCCGGAGTCGCTTCCGATACGCAGAAGTGTATCTACGTAACGAATGGTTCGCCGGTTGATACCACGCCGTAATCTGTTTTTCATGAAGATCCGCAGCCGTAAAGGAGGATTCAGCTTGCTCGAAGTGATGCTGGCTCTCCTCCTTTTCGGCGTCGGATTTGTCTCTCTCCTGCAGATCCTGAATACAGGTCTCTTTGTCGGTGCCCAGAACGAGTATACCGTGATAGCCGCAAATCTTGCCCAGGAGAAGGTGGAGGAGTTGAGAAACGCCACATACGCGACCCTCTCCTCCCTTATTCAAACGCCTGCGGTCACAGTGCCGGGTTTTGCCGGGTTTACACGGGAGGTATTGGTCGGCGATCTTACGCCGGCTCAGACTGGATTAAAACAAGTGACAGTAAAAGTAAATTGGTCCGCAAAGAATAGTGTAATGACTACCACTATGGTGACATATGTCTCAGACGTCTAAGGGCTTGACCCTGATAGAGCTATTGATCTCGGTCATGCTCATATCCGTCATACTCGGAGCCATATGGGTCGTATACTCTACGGGATTTATAGTATTTTCCGGTCAGACATCCCGCTACGATATAAAGGAAGAGGCTTCGCTCGCCTTCATCACTATGACTAAAGAGCTTCACCAGGCGCTTTCAATTACCGCCGCTACAGCTACATCCGTAACATTTACTGCGGATCTCGATAATAACGGAGTGAATGAGACGATACAATATACCTGGTCTGGCGCGGCCGGCGCGCCCCTTAACAGGGTCGTCGGCGCTGTGACTAAGACTTTAGTGCGCTCAGTACAGAGTATAGCATTCACCTATTACAATGATAATAACGTTTTGCTCTCAGTGCCGGTGACTTTGGCCAATGTGCACCTGGTGGCAGTAGATGCCACCGCCATAAAAGGAGATGAAACATTTCGTCTTCGCACAAAGATATTTTTGCAGATCATATGAAAAATAAAAAAGGCTTTATACTTATTCTCACTCTAATATTCATGACGGTGCTCACAGTATTTACCGGAGCGCTTCTATACATGGCGACGGCCGATATGAGAAATGTCGCGCCGCAGTCTGATGATGTCAATATGGGCGGCATGGCCGATGCCGGTATAAACAAGGCATATAGAGCGATAAGCGATGACTATGCCGGATCAGCGCCGTCGCCGGGTTCGCGCACGGGCGTAGCCGATCTGAGAGGTGCGGATACTTCGCTTTCCTCCAGCATCGGTGCTCAGGACAATATGAGGTATATAGATAGCGTTAACGCTACTATTAATAACAATAACGATCTGGCTATATTGAGGACTTTTGACTCTAACTATACGAATACAAGGATAGTTTCGGTGGTGCCCTACATAAGAGCTAGTAGGGCAACCGGGGGGTCGGGGGCTACCGTACAATTTTCTTACACCACGGATGGGATTAACTATACAACCTTGCTGACTCAAGTGTTGCCGAACTCCGCAGTGATAGTCCCTTACGCCGGTACAGCTATATCTGGGCTCACCTGGAGTCAGATAATGAGCCCCAACTTTCGCCTGCGCGCGATCCGTACTGCCGGCAACAGAGATGTGAACGTGGACTCAATGTACTTACAAGTCACATATGGGATAGATACTTTAAAAGAGCTTTGGGCTACCGGCGGATACGCGACATTCCCCATATCTTTAAGCGGCGGGACGGTCGATTCGATAACGGTCACCGATGAAGAGAGCAAGGTGCACTTAAACTACGCTTCTCAGTTACTGCTTCAGAATCTTCTCACCAATCTAGGCGTATCGAGCGCCGCGACAAAGGCTACAAATATAGTGAATTTCCGCGGGGCACCTCTTACAAATCCTTTTGATAGCGTTGAAGAACTGCAGCAGGTCACCGGCATAACAGTGGCTGATTACACAGCTATCAAAAATTATGTCACGGCATATTCTTTTTTAAACCCAAATTCATATAATACCCATCCTGCCACCGCCGCGAGTACCAGCGTCAGGGCGCCTGTGAATGTAAACACTGCGCCCTTTGGAGTGCTTAAAGCGATATTCGATCCGCTCGGCCTGGGAGCCGGGGACTCGACGACTCTTGCCAATGCGATAATAACATTCAGGAACTCTACACCATTCACATGCTTCTATACTTCGAATGCGGCAGTCACCACTGATCTTTTTGATTTTGTCCGGAGTCAAGGCGGTTATCTGACGGCGGCTGAACAGAATACGGTGATAGATAACGCGGACGCTTCATACCTGGCGCCTGTATCCGGTTTCATCAACGCGACTGAAACTACAGAATTCTGTTACGCGAGCACGGTCTTCAATATAGATACGCTCGTAAGTCTGGGCGGCAGGCACTTCAGGGTGAAGACATTGCGAGGAAACGGATACGATACGAGCCGTATACGCAGCTTTGCCACCTACTCCGGCGATGCGATATTCTCCGGCTGGCGTAAAGAAAATTTTGAGTAACTCGGTATTATAGGGTATAATATATCAATATGGACTTTAAAAAGTTCTTCAAAAAAGATCATGTGATCGGACTCGACGTGGGTTCTTCGGCCGTTAAGATGGCTCTCTTCAAAGAGGCCGAAGACGGTCTTATCCTTGTGAAGGCCGAGATCAAAGAGCTTGCCGGGTATACCGATGAAGCCTCTTTTGAAAAGGAAGCTGTATCGGCGCTGCGATATCTATTGAGAGGCATAGATATAAAAAAATCCAGGACTATCGCCAGCGTTAACTGCCCTTCTACCGCTATAAAGAAGATCGTGGCTCCTTATATGCCGAAGGCCGAACTCGCGCAGGGCATAGCGTTGGAGGCGAAGAACTACTTTCCTTTCTCGATCGATGATTCCACTATTGATTTTGAGATACTTGGGGATATAGTGGATAACGGTATACGAAAATACGATCTTCTTGTAGCCGTCTGCCCGATAAACACAGTCCAGAAGAGCTTATCGATACTGGAGAAGGCCGGCGTGCGTCCGTCATCATTTGTGACTTCCTCATACGCATTGGGCAAGGTGGCCGGATACTCAGGCAAGGAAGAGGAACTGAAATGTTTTATAGACATAGGGTCTTCTCACACCGAATTCATCATATATAAAGACAGGAGCCTTGTATTCACCCGTAAGATACCCATATGTGGTGAAGATTTTACAAGATCGATGACGGGCGCCCTCGTGTCGGATAGGGGCAGGATACAGCTTACATTCGACGAAGCGGAAAAGATAAAGAAGGAAATAGGGTTACCGGCCGAGAACGATACACGATTGATAGACGATAAGATCCCCGCCATACAGATACTCTCCATGCTGCGCTCTCCGGCTGAAAATTTTGCCAATGAGATAAGCAGGTGCCTCGATTATTACAGGGAAGAGTCAAAGGGCGCCAGGGTCGATAATATAGTGCTATTCGGCGGCGGCGCTTCCCTCACCGGGCTGACAAAATTCATCTCTGATTCACTTGGTATGCCGGTCAGGATAGGAGATCCGCTCGATGGGCTTAAGGCGGAAAAAGGGGCCTTAGTTGACAGGGATAAAAATGCTCATCGGCTAGAGCTTGCTATAGGCGCGAGTTTAAGCGATCCAAACGGGATAAATCTTCTTCCTTCGGAGATAAAGGATGAGATCCAGAGGACCGTTAAGCGGGGAACCCTCGAGGTAGTCGTTACCGCCTTAGTGATAACGTCGGTTTTGCTTCTGGTGGGAATGAATATAAAGATAGGTAACTTTAAGAAGAGGATCCAGACGGCGCAATTGGAACTGGCCAGTCTTGGCCCGCAGATAAAAGAAGCTCAGGCAAGACAGGTCGCCGATATGGTGCTCGTGAATGAGCCCTACTGGGAGGACGTATTTAAAGAGCTCGGCTCTCTTGTCCCTAAAGAGATAAAGATAGAGAGTTTGAAGGTTGAAAATAAGATCATCGACATGAAGGGCGTAGTAGCATCTGCAGATGGGCAGCAGATGCTGGGTAGTTTTATATTATCGCTCGAAACCGGGCTATTCAATAACGTAAAATTGATAGAAAGTAAAAATCTCGCGGATGGTTCAGGGGTGGAGTTCGAAATAAAATGCTGGATAGATTATGAGCGATAAATTTGATCTAATAAAGCTTATCCGGAATAATCAGACGATAGCTATCATAGTGGCCATTGCTGTAATTATTTCGCTGGCCTGGGGCATATTCTTCTTTCCGCGGATGAAAGAGGCAGGCGCCAAGTACATGGACTGCAGATCGTGCGAGAGCCAGGTCGTTGATGCCCGTAATCTTATAGAGGCCGTATCAAAGCTCGATAAAGAGTCCGGCAAAAGAATGCTCATCTCCGAGAAAGAGGCATCTGCGGGCATTGATGATTTTACCAAGCATAGCAAATCTTTAGGAATAAATTTTCTATCAATGAAGCCGGGGAATGTGATGATCCCGGAAGGTATGCCCTACAAGGTGCTGCCTATAAAGATGGATATAGAGGCTACCGGTGAGCAGTTCGTTAAGTTCGTGGGTACTATAGATGAGCTTAAAAAAGCTATTGTAACGGTGAGGAGCCTCGACATAACGCCCGATAAGGACGATGGCAGAAAATTAAAGATCAATATGGTGATAGATATGTACCTATCTTTAAAGGATGACTATGCAGGATAAAAAGGTCATAGCATTAATGGTCCTGTCCGTCCTGGCTGTGATCAGCCTGGTCTATGGAGTAACGTCCACTCCTAAAAGCAGAGCTAAAGCTCCCGCAACTCCTGCCGGACAAGTTGCCGCGGCGCCTGCGCAAAGCACTGTGAAGAGCGCTGTTTCTACCGCGCGGCGCGCCAGGAGAAGTCAATTCAAAACATGGAAGAGGAACCCTTTTGCTTCCGGACAAACGGCTTCAACGGCTTCGGAATTGACCCTGAACGGAATTATATGGAATAAAACCAAGCCAAAGGCTATGATAGGTGACGCCATAGTTGTGAAAGGCGATCTTCTAGGTACAAATAAAGTGATCGACATTCAACCGAACAAGGTGATATTAAACGACGGCACGAAAGATTTTGAGCTAAGAATAGAGAAGTGACCTGTCCATAAAGCCCCTCAATAATGAGTTATATAGTATTCGCACGCAAATACCGACCCCAGGCCTTTGAAGAAGTAGTAGGCCAGTCACACATAACGACGACGCTCGAGAACGCGATCGCTCAAGATAGGGTCGCCCATGCCTATATATTCGCAGGACCCCGCGGCGTCGGGAAGACTACAACAGCCAGGATCTTCGCCAAAGCCCTCAATTGCGAAAAAGGCCCCACAGCGGATCCATGCAATAAATGCCCATCGTGTCTAGAGATCACTCAAGGGTCGAGCCTCGATATCCTGGAGATAGACGGCGCTTCGAATAGAGGTATAGACGAGATAAGAAATCTGCGCGAGAACGTGAAGTTCTCGCCATCCAAAGGCCGGTTCAAGGTCTACATAATAGACGAAGTGCATATGCTTACGTCCGAGGCGTTCAACGCTCTCTTAAAGACGCTCGAAGAGCCGCCAAAGCATGTGAAGTTCATATTTGCCACCACTCAGGCGCACAAAGTGCCCCCCACGATACTCTCACGCTGCCAGAGATTCGACTTCAGGCGCATTTCGATAAAGGATATAGTCGACAGCCTTAAAGCTATCGCCAAAAAAGAGGATCTCAAAGTAGACGACGATGTATTGATACTGATGGCGAAGCACTCCGACGGCAGTATGAGGGACGCTCAAGTAGTGCTGGACCAGATATCATCCTTTGCCGACGGCCGGATCTCGCTTGAAGACGCGTCCAAAATACTAGGGGCGGTAAGTGACGACATCCTATTCAGCCTGGCGGAGTCCATTAAATCCAAAGACTCTCTTAAAGCCCTGAAGATCATAGATGATCTTGCAAATGAGGGCAAGGATGTGGCCCAGATCGTCCTCTATCTGATAGAGCATTTCAGGGACCTTTCGGTGGCAAAGATAAAGAAGGATCCCAAAGACCTGATAGACGCATCGCCTGAGAAGATAAAGAGATATATAGAGCAGGCGGCGTCGTTTACGGTGGAAGAGATGCTCTACATCATATATACGCTTTCAAATACCATAGATTTTGTGAGAAAATCAAACATGGCGAGGGTGCCTTTTGAGGTTGCCATGATAAAATTGACGAGGATGGGTTCGATCGCTTCCCCGGCAGATCTCATAGAGCGCCTTGAAAAGTTGGAGGGTGGGTTAAAGGTCGGCGTAAGCGAGCCCCATAAAAAAAATGATATTCCGGTACCTGAAGCGAAGCCCGATAAGAAGGCTCACCACAGCGCCGGCCTTAATGATGTCATAGGTTCCTGGAACGCTATTATAAACCAGGTCCAGGAGCGCAAGATATCAGTAGCCATGTATCTTAAAGAAGGATATCCGGAAAGCCTTGATTCCGGCACATTAACTATCTCGTTTCCCAGGTCATCCCGTTTCCATAAGGATACGCTCGAGACCCCTGAGTGCAAAAACATCATACTTAAAGCGATAAAGGATGTTACGGGACTTGACCCCAAACTGAAGCTTGCGATCTCGGAGAATGGCGGCGGTAAGAATGGTCATGCTTCAGATGACTCTGACAGCATAATAAAGGATATGCCATCCAAGAAGGACAGCTCCGAACCCATAATAAGCGACGCCCTGGAGATATTCGGCGGTGAGATAGAGGGCGAAATAGGCAGGGGTAAGACAAAATGAACGCCTTTCCGGTATCGATGAAGCTTTTAATAGAGGAGTTTTCCAAGATGCCGGGCATAGGGCCTAAGAGCGCCCAGCGCCTGGCCTTCCATATATTAAGATCTTCAAAGAATGACGCCGAAACCCTGGCAAAAGCCATAGTTAAGGTAAAAGAATCCGTAAGGTTCTGCAAGGTCTGTAATAACCTAAGCGACGCGGAGGTATGCGATATTTGCAATAGCAGAGAAAGGGACAGGTCCATGCTCTGCGTGGTCGAGGAACCAAACGATATTACAGCCATAGAGAAGGCCAGGGAGTATAATGGCATCTATCATGTTCTTTTGGGGTCTTTGTCACCATTGGACGGGATAGGCCCTTCAGACCTGAAGATAGGCGAGCTCCTGGAGAGGGTCAAGAAGGAGAAGTTCAAAGAGATCATAATAGCTACGGATTTCAATACCGAGGGCGAGGCTACGGCGCTGTATCTGATGAAGCAGCTTAGGTCTTCGGGTTCTAAGCTCACCAGGGTAGCCTATGGTATACCGGTGGGCGGCGACATCGAATATGCGGACCAGGCCACCATACTGAAGGCATTTGAAGGCAGGCGCGAGATGGTAAGGTCTTGACATATTTCGATTTGCCTGTTATACTAGACGCTCAACTTGTCGTAGGGCACCCTTAAGGGTGCCCTACGGTTAAAGGGCGAAATTAAAAGGGGGAACCATGGGCATGTTAGAAGCGATAAAGAAGGGTTTTGGCGTAGCGAGCAAGAATATGGCGCTCGTTCTAGTCTTATTTGTATTTAATCTCGTATGGAATATGATCAATATAGCCATTATACCGGCAGGCGCGATGCCCGCTCCAGGGGCTAATGCAGGAACGGCACCGGTTATCCCTCCGGAAACCGCTTTGATGACCCTTGTATTCAGCATACTCTTCGTTTTGGTCAGTATATTTATGCAGGGAGGCTCTCTAGGTTTAGTGAGGGACTATATTAAGGAAGGAAAGGCGAAGCTTGGTGCTTTTGCCTCCTATGGTTTGAAATATTACCTGCGTTTATTGGGTTTGGGTCTGATAGTGATCCTATTGGTCCTTATAGTAGCAGTGATAGCCGCTTTAATAGTGGCCGCTACCGCACCCCTTAACAATGTTATAGCCACGGTCATAGCGTCCATCATAGCCATAGCGATAGGGCTGGTGGGTATATACTTTGTTATATTGCTTGTGATGTCTCCTTATACGATGGTCTCAGATGAGATCGGAGTTATAGAAGCCATGAAGAGAAGCATGCGGGTGGTGAAAAAGTCCTTCGGGAAGATACTGCTTCTGCTCGTTCTCCTGGTACTCATAGCCATAGGCATCGGAGTGTTGCTTGGCGTTGCGACCGGACTTCTAACTGTGGCGCTGCCCTTAAAGATAGGGCAGATGGTAATAGGGGTGGTAAATAGTTTGTTTAACGGATATTTCGGCATTGTTATGATGGCCTCATTCATGGCTCTCTATTTGGCGCTTGCCGGACAAGAGAAGACCGTAGCTCAGAAGGTATTCTAAAAAAGAAGATATGTAATTTAACTTAGTAGGCCGGGTTTAAACCCGGCCTACTGACATAGTGGATTTAAATGAAGGATTTAGTAGAGATCCGCTGGCATGGAAGGGGCGGCCAGGGAGCAAAGACGGCTGCCCTTTTGCTTGGTGACGCGGCGCTCTCTTCAGGTAAGTACATTCAGGCGTTTCCCGAATACGGCCCGGAAAGAATGGGCGCCCCGGTAGCATCTTTTAACCGTATATCTCCGAAACCTATAATGCTTCATTCAGGCGTGACGAATCCCGACATTGTCGTGGTATTAGATCCCACATTGATAGAGTCCGTGAACGTTACGGAAGGCATGAAAGAGGGCGGTGTTCTGATCGTCAATACGGAACGCGCGCCACAAGACGTGAAGAACGATTGTGGCATAAAGCTCGGCATCAAAGTATTCACGGTAGACGCTTCTAAGATCTCCGTAGACTGCATAGGCAGGGATATCCCGAATACACCGATGCTTGGTGCGTTGATAAAGGCTACGGGCATACTGGACTTCAAAGAGATGTTCGAGGATACGAAACATAAGCTTGAGAAGAAGTTCAGATCAAAGCCCGAGGTGGTACAGGGCAATCTAAAAGCTATAGAGCGCGCGTATAGCGAAGTGAGATCGTAAAATGAGTGAAAAAAAACAGAAACCGGGCTGGAAAGAGCTTCCCGAGGGCGACGTCATAGAAGGCGGCGGCACTGCGAGGGATTTCAAGACCGGCGACTGGAGAAGCGAAAGGCCGATACACATCCCTGAGAAATGCATACATTGCCTGACCTGCTGGATGTATTGCCCGGATTCGGCCGTTATCACCAAAGATGGTAAATTTGTCGCATTCGACTATGACTACTGCAAGGGTTGCGGTATCTGCGCGCACGAATGCCCCGTTAAAGGTAAAGCCATAAAGATGATCCCAGAAAGAGAAGCTAAGAAGAACGAAAAGATATGCCCAAGATAAGCACAGTAGCAAGAACCGGTAATGAGGCTATGGCAGAGGCGATGCGTCAGATAAATCCTGACGTAGTTGCTGCTTACCCCATAACCCCCGCCACCGAAATAGTACAGATATTCGCGAGTTACGTAGCCGACGGCCTGGTGGATACGGAATTTGTACCTGTCGAGAGCGAGCATTCGGCGATGTCGGCTTGTATAGGCGCGAGTGCCGCTGGCGGCAGGACGATGACCGGTACTTCTAGCCAGGGGCTGGCCCTTATGGCCGAGATGCTATATATAGCTTCAGGTTTGAGGCTTCCCATAGTGCTTGCCGATGTGAATAGAGCGTTGTCATCTCCCATCAATATACATTGCGATCATTCAGATACCATGATGATAAGAGACTCTGGATGGATACAGATATTTTCAGAGAATGCGGAGGAAGCCTACGATAATATGATCCAGGCCGTGAAGATAGCCGAGACCGCGGCTCTACCCACCATGGTCACTACAGACGGATTCATAATAAGCCATGGAATGGAGAGGGTGGATATATTCGATGATAAGGATGTTAAAGATTTCGTGGGCCCGAAGAAATTGGGTCACTACTTGTTAAATATGGAAAGACCGATCACTTTAGGGGCGCTTGACCTCCAGGACTACTATTTTGAGCACAGGCGCCAGCTTGCCCAAGCTATGATAGATTCGAAAGCCATAATACTTGATGTTGCGAAGAGTTTTAAAGAAAGGTTCGGACGGTCTTACGGATTATTCGAATCATATAAATTGGATGATGCCGATCGAGCTATAGTGGTGATGGGGTCTACCGCCGGGACGGCTAAGGTCGTCGTGGACGGATTAAGAGAAAAAGGCATAAAAGCGGGAGTCTTAAAGCTCAGAGTCTTCAGGCCGTTCCCTAAGCAAGAGATAGCGGAAGCTCTGAAGAATATAAAGGCTGTCGCTGTGATGGATAGAAGTGATACGATAAGCGGCAATGAAGGGCCTCTTGCCATCGAGATAAAAGCGGCGTTATTCGATTCTAATATAAAGAAAGAGATACCGGACTATATATTCGGCCTAGGCGGCAGAGAGATAAAGCTGGAAGATATAGGTTCTGTATATAATGATCTTGGCGAAATGATCGATGGAAAAAGTAAACCTAAAGTAACATACCTGGGTGTGAGAGAGTAAGATTATGGCGAATATAAAAGAATTATCTAAACAAAAGGAATTATTCACCGGCGGACACCGCGCGTGCGCGGGATGCGGGGCCGCAATAGTAGCAAGGCAGGTCCTTGCGGTGGCCGGGCCTAATACCGTAGTAGTGAGCGCGACCGGGTGTCTAGAGGTAGTATCCACGATATTCCCTTATACCGCCTGGAATGTACCGTTCCTGCACAGCGCCTTTGAAAATGCCGCGGCTACGATAAGCGGCGTAGAGGCACTTCATAAATCATGGGTAAGGCAGGGGAAATATGATAAGAAGCTCAATTTCATAGCGTTCGGCGGAGACGGCGGCACATATGATATAGGCCTGCAGTCACTTTCGGGCGCCATGGAGAGAGGGCATAATATACTCTACGTCTGCTACAATAACGAAGCTTACATGAACTGTCTGAGCACCTCGTCTATGATAATGACAAAAGACGGATTAAGGAAGATAACCGAGATCAAAGAAGGCGATCTCGTCTATGCCTTCGACCAGAAGACCCATCAGCTTGTTCTTAAAGAGTGCAGCGGCGTATTTGATAACGGGACGAAAGATGTATATGAGCTCTCTACGCTGCATCATTCAATTAAAGCTACGTCTAATCATCCTTTCCTTATTTTGAAGAGAAACGGTACCGGCAAGAAGAGATCTTTTATCTGGAGGACTCTGGGCGAACTTAAAGCCGGAGACGAAGTGATTGCCCTGAAGCATATGGATATTAATAAGCCTTACGAATTTGAGTTCAGAAAAGCCGAGCTTGGTGATTACAAAGTAAATAAGATCAGACAGGTGGATATACCGCCCAGATCAAATACCGATCTTATGAAGTATTTAGGTATATACGTCGGAGATGGCTGGATCAGGCCCAAAAAGGCGGAAGTTGGTTTTGCCGTTCCCGAAGGTTCCGAAGCGAGAAAGGTGGTGGCCGAAGTACAGCCCAGGATCTTCGCTACACCGATCCACAGGCAGGATAAAAATTACATATATACCAACTCTGTCAATATCGCGAAATTCATAGAGTCAATGGGTTTTAAGAGTGGCGCTAAGAATAAGGTTGTGCCCGGATGGGTATTCACATTGCCGAAGGAGGAGAAGGAAGGCTTTATCGAAGGATTGATGCTCTCAGACGGTTATAAGATCGATAACAGCTCACGGTACGTATCTGCGAGCGAAGATCTCCTGAAGAGCCTGCGGTTATTGCTGCAGACGACCGGTTATAGGGTAGGAAAGATCCATAAACAGACCAAACTGAAAGGCACGCATTGTGTCTATAGAGAATTGTTGAAAGATTCCACCTATGGGTATGTCTGTTTCAGCAAAAGAAAAGAAAAAAATATCAAAAAATACTCGAACCAGTACAGATACCAGAATCCGCTTGTAGAGAATAAATATTTTGATGTGGAAAAAGTAACGGCCATTAAGTATGTTGGCAAAGAACCTACGCTTGATCTTAGGGTCGAGGGTGAGCATAATTTTATCGCAGACGGCATCGTAGTTCATAATACCGGTGTTCAGCGCTCCGGAGCCACTCCCATAGGAGCTGATACGACCACGGCACCGGTCGGTAAGATGAAAAAAGGCAAAGAACAATATAGAAAGAATCTCACCGAGATAATGGTCGCTCACGGCATACCTTATGTGGCGCAGGCTGTCGTAGGGAACTGGCGGGACCTGACGTCAAAAGTAGAGAAGGCCCTCTCCATAGAAGGACCTAAATTTATAAACGTATTTCAGCCATGCAGATTAGGGTGGGCATATAAGCCGGAACTCACCTGTGAGCTTGGACGTCTGGCCGCGGATACATGCACCTGGCCCCTGTATGAGGTAATCAATGGACAGTATAAGATAAATTATAAACCCAAAGAGAAGAAGCCCGTATTAGAGTGGTTAAGTCTGCAGGGCCGTTTCAGACATCTCTTAAAGCCTGAGAATAAGTCTATTGTCGATGATATACAGGCTCAGGCGGATAAATTCTGGGAAAATCTCTTGAAGAAGGAATCAGTCGCTTAGGTAACTCGCCGGTAGGAACAATCTTTTCTTTCGCAGATCTCGCAAGTCGAACCAGATTTAGTAAAAACCCCCTTATTGGCTACGGCAACTATGGCGGAGATAGATTTTTTTGGATTCATCATGCAGCTTTCGGTCAATGACACGCCTATTTTGGAATAATCTATTATTTTATTGAGTATCCGCTGCTCTTCTATCGGCCAGTCGCAATAGCCTGGGCTGTATCGCCTCGAAACACTCTTCCTAAGGATAGAATAATCTTTACGGATCTTATTCTCGACAGCTTCCGCCAGGCTCTCGACCGCGAAGGAGCCAAGTCTGTCGAGCAGATATCCTTCGAGAGGCTCTTTGCCTTTTGTCTCCAAGCTGGCCGCGTTCTCTATCTCCTCGCCTATAGTCACAAGATATATTACTACATGGCTTGCGCCTTTTATATATTGAGATATCTTCCCGGATGAAAATCTTATGCCTCCCTCGAGCTCTATAAGATCTTCTCCGATACGAGTTATCTTTTTTACTTTTTGGGTATAATTAGGTTTTGAAAGGGATATAGCTTTGGCCAGAGATTCATCCAGGCTTTTGGATATGGCGAGGCCCCTTTCGCTATGATCGTCAAGGCCTATTCGCTCCCGGGCCTTAAGCTCTTCTTTGACATGGACCCAATCTATAGCAGCTTTGTTCCTGGAGAAGATCAATACACCTGCCATTATGAGGAGGATGCCCGGGACTATGGGCAGTATAAGGCCGGCTATTCCTATTAATACGAGGATGACGCCTATGAGCTTTGAGAGCACAGGAATCTCTTTATCCTGATGAGGGCTTCTTTGATGTTGCTTATGCTTGAAGCATAGGATATGCGCACGTACCCTTCGCATGACGGCCCGAATGCGGTTCCCGGGACCAAAGCTACGCGTTCTCTTTCCAGAAGCCTCTTTGCGAACTCCATCGAAGAGAGGCCGGACTTTTTTATAGAAGGGAAGGCATAGAAAGCCCCTTCAGGCTTATGGCATGGTAATCCTGCTTCATTCAGCCCTGACACTACATACTCGCGCCTTCTTTTGTATTCACGCTTCATATCCCGCGTGGACTTCTCCCCGTTCTTTAAGGCTTCGCGCGCGGCCATTTGCGACATTATAGGTGCGCATAACATTGTATACTGATGGATCTTTGTCATCATGGCTATAACGTCTTTCGGGCCGCATGCATAACCTATCCTCCAGCCGGTCATAGCGTATGATTTTGAGAATCCGTTCAGATAGATCGTTCTCTCTTTCATCTTGGGGAGAGTGGGAAAAGCCGTGTGGTCAAAGTCATACGTAAGATCGCCGTATATCTCATCGCTTATCATTATAAGGTTCTTCTTCAGGACGACTTTAGCTATAGCGTTCAATTCCTTCTTAGTATATGAAACACCGGTAGGATTATTGGGATAGTTCAGTATTATTGCTTTGGTCTTGCTGTCACAATACTTCAATATATCCTTAGGTGTCAGCTTAAACCCGTTCTCAGGGCTCGTCCTGACGAATACCGGTTTGCCCCCGGCTAAAGTTACGAGCGGTCCGTATGAGACATAGTAAGGTTCCGGAACGAGTATCTTATCGCCTCTATTGATTATTGCGCGCACAGCCAGGTCGAAAGCTTCGCTTACGCCCACGGTGATCAGGATCTCGTCCTCAGGGTCGTATTCGAGGCCGTGCCGATCCTTAAGGTAACCGGATATATCCTTTCTCAGCTCGATCATCCCTTTGTTGGATGTATAGGAAGTGTAGCCCTCTTCAAGAGAGAATATAGCCGCTTCGCGGACATTCCACGGCGTAACGAAATCTGGTTCGCCGATACCGAGAGATATGACATCCTTCATGCCGAGCACCAGGTCGAAGAAGACCCTTATGCCGGATGGAGGTATATTTTCTACTAATTTAGATGTTCTCATTTACAGCGAGATCGCCTCTCTCTTGTCTCTCTTTGCCTGCCGTAAGATATCCCCATCCTCTTTATACTTCTTCAGTATGAAGTGCGTGACGGTCCCGCGGACATTCTCCATGGGAGCCAATTTTGATGATACGAAATTTGAAACCGTATGTATATTCTTACCTTCAACGACCACCAGAAGATCGTATGTGCCGCTCATCAGATAACAGGAGCTAACCTCCGGGAATTGATAGATGCGTTCGGCCAGATAGTTGAAACCAACATCCTTCTTCGGAGTTATCTTCACCTCTATAAGGGCGCGCACGTCGGATCCTTCGTCCTTAATGAGCTCCTTATTTATCACCGTCTTATATTTTAATATTACCCCGTCCTTTTCGAACTTTTTAATAGCCTTTTTTACAGTCGAGCTCGAGCTTCCGGTCATCCTGGCTATCTCTTCCGGAGTTGTCCTCGCGTCCTTCTCTAAAATTTCCAATATCTCATCCATGTGTATTCTCCTTTTGGTAAACTAATAAGGGGCTCGCCCTTGTTACCGAGGCCAGCCCCTTATTTCAGACTATTAATTATAAACTCTGAACTATTTAGCGGATGCCTCCTCTTCGCCGACAGCTGCCGCAGGTGCTTCGCCGCCCGAAGTGTATTTGCTTAAGGCCTCCCATGTCTTCTTTCCGACTACGCCGTCGGCCGTCAGGCCGTTAGCATCCTGAAATTTCCTTATAGCGCCTCTCGTCTTTCGTCCCTTTACGCCATCAACTTCACCTTTATAGAATCCGGCGTTCTTCAAGCACGTCTGGATATCTCTTATATGCTCTTTGCTCTGTCGGCTACCTTTATTTTTTATACCTACGTTAGTCTTTCCGGAAGATCGCGCCGATCTCTCTGCCTTCAGCTCTTCGACTCTCTGAGCCTGCTCCATAGCGAGACGCTCGACCTCAGATTGTTTAGTCTCCACGCCTTCGACCCTGGTCTCGAGCGTATCGACTTTGGTCTTTATGCCTTTCACATCTTCGGAAAGCTTCTTCTGCGCGGAACTACAGCCGGACATCGTAAATGTAGATAATATTATCAACGCTAAAACCACAAAACCTAATCTCTTCATCTCTATTCCTCCTCTTTCTCTTATTGAAGAATTATATGTTAAGATACCGGGAAAATCAAGATAATTGTGTTTCCAGATCTTTATATTGTTGCCACATCTCCTCTGGCATCTTATCCGCGAATTGTCTTAAGAACGTCTTTACGTCTTCAAGCTCATTCTTCCATTCCTCTGACTTTACTTCGAAAAGCTTTTCCATATTCTCTTTGCTTATATTTAATCCAGTCAAATTGAGTTCCTCTAAATTGGGAACGACGCCTACCGGAGTTTTGCGTCCCCTTGCGGTGCCTTTGACTCTTTTGATCACCCATTCTAAAACGCGTATGTTATCTCCGAAGCCCGGCCATATGAACTTACCACTATCGTCCTGCCTGAACCAATTCACCGAGAAGATCTTGGGCGGCTTTGTCATGCGCTTGCCTATCTTCAACCAGTGTCCGAAATAATCGCCCATGCTGTATCCGCAGAAGGGGAGCATCGCCATCGGGTCGCGCCGTAATACCCCGACCTGGTGAGCCGCCGCGGCGGTCGTCTCGGAGCCCATCCTTGCGGCCGCGAATACGCCGTTCGGCCAATCGAAACTTTCATATACTAAAGGTATCAGCTTGGTCCTCTTCCCGCCGAATATCATGGCGGAGATCGGCACGCCTTTAGGGTTGTCGGCCTCTTTGGAAAGCGTCGGAGCATTGTACATAGATACTGTGAATCTCGAATTTGGGTGAGCCGCCTTTGTGCCGGAAGTAGAGTCCCATGCTTTGCCCTGCCAGTCTATAAGATTTTTTGGCTGGGCTCCATCGATGCCTTCCCACCAGGGTTCGTTCGTATCCTTGTCGAGCGCCGTGTTCGTGAATAACGTGGGGTAGAATTTATCCGTCTTCAATGTCCTCATCATGTTGGGGTTCGTCTTCATCGAAGTCCCGGGCGCCACACCGAAAAATCCGGCCTCAGGGTTTATCGCCCACATCCGCCCGTCCGGCCCGACGTTCAGCCATGCTATATCGTCTCCGAGCGTCCAGATCTTGTAGCCCGGCAGCGCGGACTCCATCATCGCCAGATTCGTCTTTCCGCAGGCAGATGGCATCGCCGCGGTCACGTATGTTATCTCGCCGTCCGGGCTTTGGATCCCTAGTATGACCATGTGTTCGGCGAGCCAGCCTTCCTGGAGGCCGAGCCACGAAGCCATGCGCAGCGAAAAACATTTTTTTCCCAAAAGAGCATTGCCGCCGTAACCAGATCCTACGCTCCACACTAGATGCTCAAGAGGGAAGTGCATTATAAAACGCTTTTCAGGGTTCAGGTCGCCTATGGAATGCAGCCCCTTTACGAAATCTTCGCTATTTCCTATCTTATCTATAATGGTCTTACTCATCCTCGTCATTATCCGCATGCTGACGGCAACGTAAGATACGTCGGTCAGCTGGATACATGCTTTGGCATACGGTGAATCGGGATGGCCCATCATGTAGGGGAGGACATACATCGTCTTTCCGGTCATGCAGCCATCGGATAGCTTGCGCATCAAAACCTTTGCTTCTGCCGGCGCCATCCAATTGTTATTCGGTCCTGCGGTAAGCCTGTCTGGGTAGCATACGTAAGTCAGGTGCTCAGTGCGCGCTACATCAGTAGGATGGCTTCTGTGAAAGTATGACTTGGGCCATATCTTCTGATTCAGCTCGTGGAATACAGGCTGGCCGTTTATGCGCTCTTCCCGCATGCCTATCTCTATTAATTTACGCGCCTCTTCATCGGAGCCGTTGCACCAATATATTTTGTCGGGCTTCGTAAGCTTTGCCTGCTCTTCAACCCATCTTTCTAGGGGTGTAGCCATAAAATATTACCTATCCTCCCGGTTGATTCGTACTATGCGGTTTGATTGGATAAGAATTTTACCTTATCGATGTAAAATAGGCAAGCAGAATAATAATATTTGAAAGTTGTTGCCTTGTATGTTATCATCTTATCTGCCCGAAGGCATTCAGCGGGTTTTGCTCTTTTAAATTATCACTCCCCTGTAGCTCAGCTGGTAGAGCATGTGGCTGTTACAGGTTAGCAGCCTCCGGTGGAAACGCCGGAGTGAAAAGCGGGCAAATTCAGGGAAACCCTACGCGTAAGCGAGGGCAATCCTGAGCTAAATGGGCGACGAAAGTCACCCTAAATGTGCAGAGACTAGATGCTCGCTACCTAAACCATGAACCACTCACCCTTTTAGGGTTCGGGTTCACGGCATGGTAATGGTATAGTCCGACTCTCCGAGTAATCGGAGTCAGATCGTAACCACAGTGTCCTAGGTTCGAGTCCTAGCGGGGGAGCCATTTGTGAAAACGCCTATCGTTTATCGGTAGGCGTTTTTCTTGTAGTGGTAGTAAAATATTGATAAAAAAAACTTGACAAATGTACCAAAAATGGTACACTTGTAGCAGATGAAGAGAGAATACCCTTTAGAAGCTAGGTTTTTTAGAACAGAAACCGGAAATGAGCCTGTCAGGGAGTGGTTAAGGTCTTTGTCTAGCGAAGATAAAAAAGCAATAGGCGAAGATATTAAGACAGTTCAATACGGTTGGCCAATAGGAATGCCTTTGGCGAGAAAAATGTGTAATGGAATATGGGAGGTAAGAACTAGGCTGGAGAATAAAATTTCACGAGTCTTATTTACTTTGTCTGAAAATCAGATAATTCTTTTGCACGGATTTATCAAAAAGACAGAGAAGACTCCAAAAGATGATTTAGATTTAGCTGTAAAACGAATGAGACAATTAAAAAAGGGGGTAGATATATGAAGCGAGCAAATAAGCATATAGGTTCCAGCTTTGACGACTTTCTTCAAGAGGAGGGTATCTTGGAAGAGACCCAGGCCGCTGCTGCAAAAAAAGTCATTGCATCCCAGATATGGAAGCTTATGAAAAAAAATAATATTTCCAAGTCGAAGATGACAATTAGGATGCATATGAAGAGTCGTACGCAATTAAACAGACTCCTTGATCCGACCAACAGGTCTATCACCCTTCTGACGTTAGAAAAAGCTGCTAATGCGCTTGGTAAACACTTACAAGTTCAGCTAGTGTAAAATATGAGAACAGAGTATGATTTTTCTAAGTTAAAAGGTAAACGCAATCCATATGCAGCAAAACTAAAAAAACCTATAACGATTCGGATTGGCTCTGATGTTATAGTGTATTTTAAGCATTTGGCAGATAAGATGGATGTGCCTTATCAGATTTTAATCAATATGTACTTAAGAGATTGCGTACAATCTCATCGAAAAGTTGGATGGGTGAGATAAAGGCTTATTCTAAGACATTTAGCTGGTTAAGCCAGCTAGTCGTCTGGGAGTGAGTGTTTCTTTTTGCGGTATACCCTGAGGGAAAACGGCTATTCTGGTGTGATTGCGAGGTGTTTTCTCGGTTTTAAAGCGCTCAAAGTGCCATAATAATACGCAGCCAGACGACTGCACGGGGAGCCATAATTTTGCCGTTGTTTTACGTGTAATAGCGTAGAGCAGCGGCAAAATTTTCATATGAAAACTTAGTGCACTGGTGAAGTGAACAATGCAGAAGTGTTAAGAGGAAAATAGCAAGCTGAATTTCTATTGACTTAACATTGCTAGTATGGTAACATCAACACTAATCATGATCATTCATATGAATAAATATCCTTTAGTATCTAAAGCTATAGCAATGTGCGCTGCATGCTTATTTCTGCTAAATAGCTTAGCCTATGGTTTAGAATTAGACGATCCAACTACTACCGCTACACTCGCCCCTACCTCAAAATTCAATCCCATAGTGAGCATTAAATGGGATCCGATAAATGAAAAATATGTTATAACCGAAAACAAAAAGGAAGTTGCCAAACTTGTCGAAACGGCGTCTTTTAAGGATGACGTCGCCTTCCTTTATATAAATCTTTTGATAGGTCAATTTTTAAGAAACATAGAAACTTTGCGTAAAGATGGCTTTAGCGACCGTGGACTTGACAGGCATCTGGAAAAATTTAAGGAAAATGTCATAGAGTATTTTCCGGATGCTGTTAGGATGTTCGGTAGATTTCGCTTTAATGATATTTACTGGGAGGGAGCTGTATTATGTCTGCCGTATGTAAGAAAAGATACCGGCGAAAGGCAGGTCTTGAAATACAAGTCGTCCAATGACGCCGATGCGAAATCTTCCGGTGGTGCAGCTATTCCTGTCGGTATGGGAGATGAAAAAGTCATTCTCGAAGAATCCGCGGATAGTAGATTGCCTTCTCCCGGTGAAGTTAAGAATACGGTAACTCTGAAAACATTAAACAATGAGACAGAACAGATCGTGCGTTGGGTTGTTTCCCAGTATGATCTCGGAGAGATCGTCTCAATCGAATCCCTGAATCCGAGATATGTTTTCTTTAATAGGTTGCTCGTTAAAGTGACTCTTTCGAGCGGACGGAAAGTGGTGATTAAGGAGCTAGTCAGGCAACCCTCGCAATTGAAGTATCTGTTTTGGGTTGAGAACTTTTTGGCCAAACGCGGTTATATAACTCCTCTTGTTTTTGAAAGCAAGAAGGGGGAGCTTTTTGTTCAAAGGGGAGAATATGCCTATACAGCGATGGAGTATGTGGATGGGGTTCAGGGGATGTTCAGGCAGCCTATTTTTCAGCGGATACAATCGGCTCGCTTGCTTGTGGAATTCCATTCTTTGCTGCGTTTTGCGGAACCTCCCGGCCAGCAATGCATAGGGGGCCAGTTCGATGAGGCCGGATATTATGATGAGTTTGAAATGAATGAAAAGCGTATGAATCAGCTCATAGCGTCCATCAGCTCTCGCGGCCCTCCTTCTAATGAGATAGAAAGATTCATCCTGGATAATAGAGAAGTTATCCGATACCATTTTAAAGAGGCCGCCAGGCGCTTTCCGCGGGAACAATATGAAAAAATACCAAAGAGCATTATCAATGGTGATTTCTCCCCGTCCAATCAAATCATTTCCGGCAACGATCCAAAGCAAGGCGACGTGATCTCCGTCATCGACTACTTACCCTCTCAAGACTTGCGATCCCGCGATTTTATGAGCGGGTTCGAAGCCCCTTCTCCGGGCGAAACAACCAAGACTACGCTCGCGCATTTTACCGCATTCTATCAATTCGAGGCGATCCGCAAAGGATTTCCCCTGTCGGAAGACGAGATCAGTGTCATCCCTGAGGTCTACCGGCTCTCGCGTCTGCATAATCTCACATGGATAGCCGGTAAGGACAGGGTCCAGAAGTTATTGGGGGACGTAAACAGTGGTATTACCACAGAATATGAGTTCTATCAACGAAAATTGAGGCAGCTTGTTGAGGACTTCGGCACTGCGGATGCGCCGATATCGTGGGGTGATTTCCCGGAACTCGTTCGTAAATGCATGGAAGAGCATAGGCAGGACCCTATGCTAAAGCCTGTTCCCCGGCGTCGGGCAGATGCCGGATCGCCGGCTCTCACGTACGATATTTCCGGCCTCGCATCCGCGATGATCTCCGCTCCAGAAGGAATTCTCCTGCCTTATGCGCCAGCCGTCGAAGTTTCGGCCCTCAACGAATTCCTGCTTTTGATCAAGCCGGATCATCAGTATACAGCAGAAAGCCTGGAGAATATTTTTGGAAGACTATCCCGTTTCGGGTATGAGATAGCCGCGGTCCGAATATTGAATGATGAAGATTTTAAAAGAGAGGACCTGGTCCGAAAAAATTATCCGACGATTTACAATGCATCAACTTCTGACGTGTTATTTTCCCATGAAAGGGACCGCCTGAGAGAGGTCTATGACAAGCCCGAATTCATCCATAAATTCGGAACACCCTGCTCCGATCTTCCGGTCATTCCGGCGTCCTGGCTTGTGGAAAAGCACGGGCTTTCTCCCGATGAAGTTATCGAGCTTTGGTACGGCTGGAAGAAGGACGATCCGGAATGGAAAAAGGTCCTGACCGGCGATCCTTGCAGTGTCAATCTTATAGGTGAGCATAAGGCTGTATATCCTGTGAGCCATCCTAAAGTAAATGCAGGGAAACCGTTTTTTATCATGTCCGGCCATTTTCTGGATATTAAGTACAGGATTTTTGAAAAGGAAGGAGCCAGAACCATCGCGGTAGTGGTCCGCGCGATCTCCGCCAGGAGCGCCTCCTGCAAAGTCATGCGCGAAGAATTTTTAGGCGGGAACGCTATAAAGGCGCGTTTCGGCACCGTCAGACGCGATATAATGGAAGGCAATATAGCCGGCGTGAAAGGAATGACAGACGCGACCCGTAACGGTATTCATATGAGCGATGGGCCTGTGGCGGCATGCCGTGAGATAGCCGCCTTCTTGCGGCTGCAGCCTCACGAAACGACGTTCGGCGCGTTGCTTACAAAAATAGGGTACACCTCCAGCGAGATCATTGGATTTACCGAAGATCCGAGATTATATTCATTCAAGCGACAGACAAGCCTTTTCGATCTTACCCGGAATATGGATTGCTCCGGGGCTATTAAGTTAATGCGGGATGTATCACCGCCTTTTTACGATCCAGCGGCCAGCCCACCTACTGTATCTTTGGATCAATACCACAACCTCCGGGCTATGTATAGAGCCGGACGCCTCAGCGGTAATAAAAACCGTGAGACATTAAAGGCGGGGGATATAAGCCCCCCGGGCCAGATTGAGGAATTCGCTTCCGTCGATTCTGAATTATACAAAAAACTACGAGTCTCCGGAAACAGCCTCGTAAGGAATGGCAGGGTAGCCCAGCTTATCATGTCGGGAGGGACCAGCGGCAGGATGCTAGGTTATGAAAAGCCGGAAGCGGAGCGTATCCGGGGTTTTGTCGAAGCGGTCGATATAAATGGCAGGGGGTATGACTTTTTCGCGCTAAAACTCTTACAGCTTCAGCGGCTTGGCAGAGAATCAGGCTCCGTAATACCGGTTTATTTTCAATTAAGCCAAAAGAATGAAGCAAATGTGATAGAGGGTTTACGGCAGAGGGATTACTATGGTTACGACGCCGGCGCAGTCGACTTTTTTACTACAGGCCTCATACCGCGGATGCATCTGAATCGTGACGACCGGCGTGGCGTTACCTTACCTTCAGATGCAAGTTCGGCTGATCTCGATGAATGGGCGGGCGAAGAGTTCCGGTTCTCGGACCTTAGGACCGACAAGCGCGGCATAGGACATCTCGATGTTATCACGAGTCTATGGCTCACCAAGACGTTATTGCGGATGGCCGAAAGAGGGATCGAGTATATCGACGTGGTCGACCCGGGTGATATTGGCGCCATTCTTGATCCGGCCCTTGTGGCGCATTTTGCGGATTCAAAAGCCGGAATTTTAGTTGTCGT
>Ga0268280_1000279_pt1 | contig 47048 bp, 39 predicted proteins | sample saktaG_9_FD_190139 | JGI IMG/M metagenome (GOLD analysis project Ga0268280, IMG submission 190139) | Saline water microbial communities from Sakinaw Lake, British Columbia, Canada - sak_2011_5_24_40m | ecosystem: Environmental > Aquatic > Non-marine Saline and Alkaline > Saline ...
GAATTTGTCCTAAACAACTCATTCTATAAAACTCATAGCGATATGCAAAATGCTTGGAACGACTTCATCACGTATCGCAATAAAAGAAACTCAAAACACAAGAAATCTTAATTGGATCGGCACTAGCAATCCATCGGAAACGCGCTCTCCAGGAATTTCTCAAAACAGAAGTAGCTATTCTTCAGCGTGGTGAAAAAACGCCTGTTCTCGATGTCTGGAGACTGAATCCAACGTTGAAAAACCGTCATCCATATTTTCAGGCTTTGGAAACAGTTCTGATTGAACCTGCCTGTCAGGAGCTGCATCTGAGAATGCAGCTGAGTGAAATTCATTTGGAGATTGAAAAGACAGATCGATTAGAGAGGTTACTTTTTCCCGGAATTTCATCATTCCTGAAGATACTTTCGCAAGATGAATATCTGCAGGAATTAAAGTCATTTTTTAAGGTAATCGTCATGGAAATCTATTCTGTACGCGAAGGAGACCAGGGCAGAGATATCCCATATGCAATTATGAGTTTTCTCCTCGACGAAACTGCTTTACAGCAATTTGCGTATAGTATAGCAATGAATCGGGAACAATTCTCTCAACGAAGCGACCTCCGATATGATGGAGGCGGAGAAATTGTCCCTCATCGAAGGATTGAATCTTTCGCAACACAGAGGATGAACTAAGAAAAAGGAAAAAGTTATGAAAAAGCTCTATCGCTCACAAACCAATAAAAAAATTGCGGGGATTTGCGGCGGCATCGGTGAACTGACCGATACCGATCCGACGATTATACGGCTCGGGATGGTTGTCCTTGGATTAGCGACCGGATTCTTCCCCTTTTTCATCGGTTATTTAATAGCCTGGTGGATTGTTCCCATGGGGGAGCAGAAGTAACCTGATCATGAAACTTTTTGCTGAGGAGTTGGTGTTCTTCTTAGATAGAGAATAAGGAGAATAAGACCACAATGAAAAAATCGATCAGAGTTATGCTTGCAGGATTCCTGACATTCACACTCATCAATCCTGTACTCGCTAAGGAGAAAGAAATGGAACAACCGCCCACACTCTATTCTTTTGTCATGAAAACGATAGAGGGAAAGGATAAACCGCTATCAGAATATAAGGGGAAAGTCCTCTTGATTGTCAATGTCGCGTCAAAATGCGGACATACACCGCAATATAAAGGGCTGGAAGAGCTCTATGAAAAATACAGGGACAAAGGTTTTATGATTCTTGGATTTCCAGCGAATAATTTTCTTCGGCAGGAACCTGGATCAAATGAAGATATAAAAAAGTTCTGCACGCTGAACTATGGTGTCACGTTCGATATGTTTTCCAAAATCAGTGTGAAAGGGGACGATCAACATCCGCTCTATACATATCTTACGAAGGAGTCTTCGGTACCAGGCGAGGTAAAATGGAATTTTCAGAAATACTTGGTAGACCGGAATGGAAATGTTGTTGAAAAATTCTCGCCGGGAACGGAACCGACGGAGAAGGGACTCATTGAAAGGATTGAAAAACTTTTATCCGAAAAATAAATATTAATCGGTATTACACAATACGAGCCAGTCGAAGATCGACGGGCTTTTTTGTTTTCCTCTGATCGGTTGAAACTCCCGAAAAATATTGGTATGTTCACATGCATTATGGCTGACCTTTTCCAGTTATTTCGATCTAAACAACTCAAACCGGTATGGGAATTTCACTCGGAAGCGTTAATTTGGCGGATCATAGCAACTCCCCTGAACACAATCGTTGGCGAGGCACGCAATCAATCCGCAAAAACGACAAGTTATTTTTGTGTCGATGCTCAAACCGGCAGACCGTTGTGGATGAATAGATCGTTTGATGAGCTATGGTGGATTGGAATTGAGACGGTCCATGAGAATAGGCTTATTCTTCATGGTTTTACCAGACCTGATATACCGGAACATCGAGGTATTCGGATAGTTGATCTTGCAACAGGAGCCCTGGTATGGATGAACAATGACATAGCATTCTGGTTTGTCCATGAAAAAAATATCTATGCCTATAAGTATGTTTTCGATAAGCGGATAGGATATGAACTCGATATCGAAAGCGGCGAGGTCCTCGGTGAGTTTGTCGAAAATCTCGACCAACTGCACGAATTGCGAAGGAATGTTTTGCAGTTTGAAAACAAAATTCAAGAAGGATTACTGTACCCGGAGATCTCTAGCAAGAGTGGTGATGGATCAGAATTGGAGCGTCTCATTGAGAAAGTCACGCGTGAACATTCAGTAGAAGGATGGACCGAATATCTTCTCAGCAGGCATATTCTTGTCGTAAGCTATTATCAAAAGGAATCTTCTGCAGCATCCACGACATTCCAGAATATCCTGGTGGTGTACGATGTGAGGGGAAAAGAATCAGTATTTCACGAAATCATTGCAAAAGGAGTTCAAGCTCCAAGTTCGGATACATTCTTCGTAAAAAATGACAGCATCTATTTTATCAAGAGCCAAAAGACCTTATCCGTTCTAAGACCCTGGGGATTGTAGAACAGAATGTTAAGCTATCCAGGCCATGGTATCGCCGTTGTTCAAAACTGAGGGGTCACGAAATTCACTCGTTGGGGAAAAAAATACATGAAAACTTATCGGTTGAAAGTAGTAGATGCATTTACCAAGAAAGCATTTGCCGGAAATCCGGCAGGCGTTGTTCTGGATGCCAGTGGTTTAACGGAGGCGCAAATGCAGCTCATCGCCCGCGAGATAAATCTTTCGGAGACTGCATTTATTCTTCCGGCAAGTGTTCCTGATGCCAACCTTCAACTTCGTTGGTTTACAAATATGAATGAAGTCGCTCTCTGCGGCCATGCCACCATTGCAAGTTTTCATGCACTGGCAGAAGAGGGGATGGAAGGAATGCGGACCTTTGGGCAGCACTATTTTCGTTTACAGACAAAAAGCGGTATTCTCGCAGTCCGCGTTGAAAAAAATTTCTATGGGACAGCAGTTGAGTTCGAATTGCCGACCCCTCAATTCAGAGTAAAAAAGAAGATAGGATCAGGTTTCCTGAAGGCGGCAGGTCTTTCGATGAAGGATATACGAAAAGATCTTCCTGTCGTGAGTGACTCATATATTTATCTTCCGGTGAGAAATCTTGCGATAATAAAAAGAGTAATCCCTGATTACCAAAAACTAGCGCAAGAAATGGTACAAATGAAACTGCAGGGGGTTTGTGTCTTCTCTTTAGAAACGAAAGAAAAGGATTCTGCCGTCCATTCGCGTTTTTTTGCGCCGAATATGGGAATTGATGAAGATCCGGTGACCGGTTCTGCGAATGGCCCTCTGGGATTCTATTTGGAAAAGTATGCAATCCCCCAAGGCCTGCCTGTGGTATGCCGAAAAATAACAGACGGAAGAATCGAATTTATTGGCGAACAAGGAGACGAGATCAATCGGGCAGGTCGGGTAAAAATACGGTTACGAGTAAAACAAGACGATATTGAAGATATCGCGATTGCAGGCGAAGCGGTAACGATTCTGGATGCAACAATAACAATCTGACCGGAAATAAGGAGAGCAAGCATGCCATTCAAGACAATCATGTTTATCATTATATTTCTGGGAGCTTTGGGATTCTTCGGTTTTAGTGTGCGACGCATGATTGCTCTGATCGCCATGGGAAAACCTGAGAATCGGTGGGATAAGCCCGGAGAGCGGTTGAAGAACATGATGACAGTGGCGTTCGGCCAATCGAAGTTGTTCCGTGAACCTGCGGCAGGAATGATGCATGCGTTAATCTTCTGGGGATTTTTAGTGTTGCTGTCATCTGTTCTGGAGGCTATAGGGGAGGGACTTATTCAGGGAAGTTCTTTCCGCTTTATCGGCCTTCTCTATCAGCCCCTTGTGTTCCTCCAGGATCTTTTTGCTGGTCTTGTTCTTATCGGTGTTTCTCTTGCGTTATATCGCCGGTACATCCTTCGTCCCAAGCGATTACAGGGCGATCGCCACGCTCACATCGATGCAGCAATTATTTTATTGACTATTTTTGTTATTATAATCAGTCTCCTGGGACAAAATGCAGCCCGCCTTCAGCTTGGCACGAGAGATGCTGGACGTTTTCTTTCTGCTGCACTGGTTCCACTATTAACATCATCCGACGCATCGACGAATCATTTGCTGTTTGAGATCTACTGGTGGCTTCATATAGTGTTAGTCCTTGGATTCCTGAATTATCTTCCCTATTCCAAGCATGCACATGTATTGACATCTGTTCCCAATGTGTTTCTAACATCGCTGAAACCAAAAGGTGCGTTACAACCGATTGATCTGGAGGCAGAAGGCGTGGAAAATTATGGAGCGGCCGATATTACTGATTTAACATGGAAACAGCTCCTCGATGGATTTACCTGTACAGAATGCGGCAGATGCTCTGCATCATGCCCGGCGAATACCACCGGTAAAGTACTCTCGCCGAAGAAAATCATGACAGATATACGGCAACGTGTTGTGGAGCGAGGAAAAGTACTTCTGCATGGTAAAAATGCTATGACCCCTAACGTTGGTGAAAAGAATCCGACTGAGAATCACCTCCTTCACAATTATATAACCGCTCAGGAATTATTTGCATGCACAACTTGTATGGCATGTATGCAGGAGTGCCCCGTGAATAATGAACATATTCCGGCAATTATCGAATTACGACGCAGTCTCGTCTTGATGGAGTCTAATTTCCCGGCAGAAGTACAAGTTGTATTTAGGAATCTTGAAACAAACTTTAGTCCGTGGGCTTTTCCTGCTTCCAGCCGGGGTGATTGGGCAGAAGGCATGGATATTCCGCGACTGTCGCAAGCACACGATGTGGAAATTCTCTTCTGGGTGGGTTGTGCAGGGGCATTTGATGCACGGTATACCAGGGTCACAAAGGCATTCGCTAAGCTCATGCAAAAAGCTGGCATTAAATTCGCTATTCTCGGGATAGAAGAAAAGTGCACAGGGGATTCTGCACGAAGGATAGGGAACGAATATCTTGCGCAAATGCTGATGAAAGAAAACATTGCAACCTTGAATAGGTACAATGTGAAGAAGATCGTCGCGACGTGCCCGCATTGTTTTAATACTTTAAAAAACGAATATCCTCAATTCGGCGGTAATTATGAAGTTTTTCATCATACAGACTTCCTTGTGAAACTCATGAATGAAGGACGCTTGAAGGCGACAAAGGAAGAAGTTGCCAAGATTACCTTTCACGATTCTTGTTATCTTGGCAGATATAACAGCATGTATAAGCAACCGCGGGAGATTCTCGATGCAATACCAGGAATGAAAAGGGTCGAAATGACAAGATCGGAATCAAAGGGATTCTGCTGTGGTGCAGGCGGGGGAAGAATGTGGATGGAAGAACACGAAGGAAAACGAGTAAATATTGAACGAACGAAAGAAGCACTGGCGGTAAAACCGGATGTTATAGGAACTGCATGCCCGTTTTGTATGACCATGCTGGAAGATGGAGTGAAGGATAAAGAAGCTGCCGAAACCGTGAAAGTGAAAGATGTTGCAGAGTTATTATTAACGGCGGTGGAGTAAGAAGCATCGCATGCCGGACACAAGAATTATCAAATGCACATCCGTCCTCTCATCAAATCAAGCAGTTCAAGAGGCGGTCGGGATTCTCCGGGCTGGGGGACTGGTCGCTTTCCCCACAGAGACAGTATATGGTCTCGGTGCTGATGCATTAAATGAAAAAGCAGTACAAAAAGTCTTCGTGGCAAAGGGAAGGCCTTCCGATAATCCTCTCATTGTCCATGTAGCCTCACTCGAGAATATTCAGCAGTTTGTTCGAGATGTCCCGGAAATAGTACGCCAGCTTGCAAAAAAATTCTGGCCGGGTCCGCTGACCATCGTTTTACATCGGCGACAAAATGTTCCTGATATCGTTACTGCGGGTCTTGATACGGTTGCTCTGAGAGTCCCGAATCATCTTCTGACCCTGGAATTGCTCAATAAATATGGCGGAGGTCTTGTTGGTCCCAGCGCGAATATTTCCGGCAAGCCGAGTCCTACAACGGCAGACCATGTGTATCATGATTTGAAAGGAAAAATTGATCTGATCCTGGATGCGGGACCGACATCCATCGGGGTTGAATCAACGGTATTAGATGTGACCTGTCATCCCCCGCTAATTCTACGCCTTGGGGGATTAAGCAGGGAAGAGATAGAGGGCGAAGTTGGCTCAGTGAATCTGACAACCGTTGATGCAATATTAGGCCGATCACCGGGAACACGTCATCGACACTATGCGCCAAATGCACGCATTATTCTTTTCCCGTCATCCGACCGATCAGAATTTGAACGGATTCTACGGGAACAGAAGAACCGGCATCAGAAGATAGGGGCAATCACGTATTCAAAAAGCCTTGCACGGATTGAGCCTACTCCTTCTCATATCAGGTTAGAATCATCTCTTGAGCAGGTGGCACGGCATCTTTTTCGTGCATTGCGCGAATTTGATTCTCTGGATGTCGATGTTATTCTCATAGAAAGCGTTCCGCTTGAAGGACTTGGTGCAGCCATTATGGATCGCTTGCAGAAAGCGGCTCAGCAGGTATAAAGGGAAAATATTGTTATCTTCGAACGAGCATGTATTGAGAGGAGAATAGTGTTATGATACATTTAGGTACTGAAAAATCAACCGCACCACTCGTTGCAATTTTGATGGGGAGTTCCTCCGATGCTGATACGATGGAACCCGCTCGGCAGATTCTCAAAGAGTTCGATGTTCCCTGTGAAGTGAAAGTACTTTCTGCACATCGGACTCCAGAGCACACCATAGAATATGCAAAGGCAGCAAGGGGAAGAGGAATCAAAGTGATGATTGCAGGTGCCGGAGGTGCAGCGCATTTGGCAGGCGTGGTTGCGGCTGTCACGACGCTTCCTATCATTGGCGTTCCGATCAAGTCAAAAGTGCTGAGCGGTTTTGATTCATTATTGTCGATGGTTCAGATGCCGGCAGGAATACCGGTTGCCACGGTTGCTATCGATGGTGCCTCGAATGCAGGTCTTCTTGCACTCGAGATCCTGGCACTTTCATATCCGGAACTTACCACAAAGCTCGAAACGTATCGATTGAAGATGCAGCAAAAGGTTTTAAAATCTTCGGTATAAATGATGTTTTTTATTGCAGAGGAATTGATTGAAGAACCACAGATGATGGTTTTTGTGAAGATTGTTTCATGATCGAGGCTTTTCGATTGTTCTTCTCTTGCTCCGGCGAAAGTATTCATCCACTCTTTTTACCCGCAGAATAACGAATCACATCCACTTTTTCTATAGTCACCATTGCGCCGCCCCCTGAAGATTCCAGCAATTGGTCAACTATTGGTAGAAACGATCTGACCTTTTCCTCGGAATCGACAATTTCCAGGACGATGGGTAAATCTTCTGAAAGCCGGAGGATCTTTGCTGAATGGATGGTGCGGCTTTTCGCGCCAAATCCTTCGATACCGCGTACAACCGTTGTACCAGCGAGACCATGCTCGCGAGCAGCATGGACAATGGTTTCGAAAAGCGCTTGGTGGTGTACTGTATCGGATTCACCAATAAAGATTCGTAGTAATTTCCCTTCGCCTGCAAGTTTCATCATTCTTCTCCTTAAAAAAGTCGTCCAAGAATCATACCGAGAACAGTCGCAGCCAGGCATCCGAAAACCGAAGCAGCGACATTGATAAATGCGCGTAGAAATTCTGTATCACGAAGCAGTGCAATTGTTTCATAGCTAAAGGAAGAAAATGTTGTAAATCCCCCGAGAATGCCGATGGTGAGAAATATTCTGAGCGCAGGAGAAGAGATAAACCGTTCTTCCAGCAAAGTCATGAACAAACCGATGAGAAAGCATCCAGAGATGTTTACAACAAGATTCCCATAGGGAAAATCAACAGGAAGTATCCGATACGTGGCACCTGAAAGTCAATATCGCAGTGATGCACCGAGCCCGCCGCCGGCAAATACAAGGAAGAAATTCTTTATCATTCGCTGCCTTTCATACATGAATCACAGGACAAGTGGTAATTCTCAAGCACAATATTCTGTTATAATTACAACCACCCCATTTCTTTGTACCATTCGAAGGTTCTTTTTAGTCCGTCAAAGATAGGGGTTTCAGTTTGGAATCCTATATGTTCTCTGATTTTTCGGGGGTCACAAACCCAATGTTTTTGAAAAAGATCACGCGCTTTCTCGATATTAAGTACAGCAGGTTTTTTCCCAAAGCTGGCGATGAATTGCGTAATGCCTGCCATGGAATATACCAGCCCCTTCGGTATATGAACATGGATTGTTCGTTTTTGAACAAGGGTGGCTAAATAATCGATAAGTGAAGAAAACGTAAAAATTGCAGGATCGGCGATATTATATATTTGACCCGACGTACGTTCATCGCGGGCAGCCTGGACAATACCTTCTGCCAGATCAGGAGCAAAGACGAGGCTCAGGGTTTTTTCCGGTGAGCCGATAATAGGCTTAATGCCGTGACTGACCCATTTGAACATTTCCAAAATATCGGCGTCACGGGGTCCAAAGACGGCAGGTGGCCGTATGATGACAATTGGGATTCGATCCATGTACCGCTTGCATACATGTTCGGCTTCCAGTTTTGATTTTCCATAGGAGGTCAAGGGATGACAGTGGACTTCCTCTGATAACGGAACTCCGGTTTTACTAGGTCCCACCGCTGTTAAGCTGCTGATGAAACAAAACTTATTTATCTGCCTCTTGTGAGTTGAGGCATCAAGGAGATTTTGTGTTGCTTTAACATTCGTAGTGAAAAAATCATGATGATGCCGGGCCTTGGTAATTCCCGCTATATGAATAATGGAATCGACATCCTTAAGGCATTTTGCCAGTGATTCGGCGTCTGATAAATCACCCTTTACAAAATCAACCGGGAGATGCTGTAGCCATCGTGTTTTCGTTTGAGAAGGGCGGATGAGACAGCGTACATGATATCCATACGCAAGGAGTCGTTCTACGGTATGGCTTCCAATAAAGCCGGTTCCTCCGGTGACAAACACGGTGTGCTTCATTTATTCCTTAATCTTCGAGTCAGATTGACTTTCTTTGCTTATTAAACTATATTCAAAAAAGTTAAAAGAAGCAAAAACGCTTCCTTTTGTAGTATTTTTTCCAACAGCCCGAGGAGAATTCATTGGATCTTTTTGAAAAGTGCAGGACTTTTACACGTGCTGACGAAGTCAAGGCTCAAGGATGTTATCCCTATTTTCATGCGATCGAAGAAAGTGAAGGTCCGGTCGTAAAAATTGGCGGTCGGAAGGTAATTATGGCCGGTTCGAACAATTATCTAGGATTAACCGCTCATCCCAAAGTGAAGGAAGCCGCTATCAATGCGGTTAAGAAATACGGTACCGGCTGTTCCGGTTCACGATACCTGACCGGTACACTTGATTTACATGTTGAGCTGGAGCGGCGCTTGGCGATATTCATGGGAAAAGAGGACTGTCTTCTTTACTCGACAGGGTATCAAACACCTCAGGGTATCATTCCAACACTAGTCGGAAAGGGAGAATATCTCCTCTCAGATAAAGACAACCATGCGAGCATCGTTGCAGGGACACTCGTCTTAGCTGGACAAGCGTCGTATATGTCCGACTCAGATCAATGCGTGCAGCGTTACAAACACAATGACATGAACCATCTGGAATCGGTGTTAGCGAAGTTGCCGCTTGATGCTGCAAAACTCATTGTGACAGATGGAGTGTTTAGTACTTCCGGGGAGATCGTGAATTTACCTGACCTGGTCCGCGTAGCAAAAAAATACAATGCCCGTATACTTGTGGACGATGCACATGCGGTCGGCGTCATTGGAAAAGGGGGGCGGGGAACAGCCAGTCATTACAATCTCGTTAAAGAGACGGATATGACTTTTGGAACTTTTAGTAAGACCTTCGCTTCGTTGGGAGGGTTTGTTGTTAGCGATCATAAGGTTATTAATTACTTGAAACATCATGCCCCGGCGCTCATCTTTAGCGCAAGTCCAACTCCGGCTTCAGTCGCATCGGCGCTGGCAGCGCTTGATATACTGGAAAAAGAACCGGAGCGTGTTGAGCAGTTGATGAACAATGCACGCTTTATGCGTGCAGGGCTTGGAGCTATGGGATACCGGGTTGGTGAACATGACTCCGCGGTTGTTCCCGTGATCATCGGTGATACAGAAAAAGTACTGATGATGTGGAAAGCGCTCTTTGATGAAGGCGTCTTTGTGAATGCCTTTATTAGGCCCGGTGTTCCTCCCGGCATGGAAATGCTGCGTACCAGTTATATGGCTACGCATCAGAAAGAACATCTGGACAGGCTTCTTGAAGTCTTCGCAAAAGTAGGGAAGATGGTCGGCCTCATTCAGTAAGAATATGGCTTCTTTCCCGAATTTGTAAAAGTGTGAGCCGCGGTTGTTACGAAGCTGCGGCTTTTTTATCTGTCAGAGTTCTCATTGGAGTTCAGCATGGATGGATTGATCGTTCGCACTGTTTCCTCGAAGCAGGATGTTAATACGTTTATCCGCTTTCTCTGGAAAATCTACAAAGACTATCCTGCATGGGTTCCTCCCTTGATGATGGATCGAAAAAAATTGATGGACAAAGAAAGAAATCCATTTTATAAACACACCGATGTAGAATTTTATCTTGCTGAACACGAGGGCGAAGTCGTTGGGCGGATTGCTGCTCTCATCAATCATAATCATAACAAAGAGCATACCGAGAATATCGGTTTTTTTGGTTTCTTCGAATGTATCAACGACCAGTCGGTTGCCGATGCCCTTTTTGATAAAGCGAAAGAATATCTGCTTGCCCATGGCGTTACTGCTATGCGGGGTCCGGCGAATCCCTCTGTCAACGACGAATACGGATTACTCGTGGAAGGATTTGACATTAGTCCTACCGTGTTGATGACCTATAACCCTCCGTACTATGTTGAATTGATCGAAAAGTACGGTTTCAAAAAAGCAAAAGATTTATTTGCCTATTTTCTTGATCAGAGCAAGGTGTACACCGACCGGTTTAATAGGGCGCACGAACTGGTGAAGAAGAGGCAGAAGATTTCGTTTAGAACCTTCGACCCGAAACATTTTACTGAGGAAGTTGAGAGAGTGAAAGCGGTATACAATAAAGCTTGGTCGAAGAATTGGGGTGCCGTCCCCATGACAGATGAAGAAATGGATGCCCTGGCAGCCGACCTCAAGCCTGTACTTGTTCCCGAACTTATTATTTTTGCAGAAAAAGAGGGAAAGACCATTGGCTTTGCACTCAGCCTCCCTGACATCAATGTTGCCTTGAAGTACAATAAGAATGGATTTCTTTTGCCGGGGCTGTATCATTTGATGACAAAGAAGAAAAAGATCGATCTGGTTCGCGTTATTGTCCTTGGAGTACTTCCGGAATATCTCAACACAGGCGCAGCGGCAGCATTATTTTATGAAACGGCTGTCAATGCGAAGAAGCTCGGATACAAATATGGAGAAGCGAGTTGGATTCTCGAAGATAACGAACGTATGGTGCGCTCTGCTGAAGCGATGCTCGGCATCATCAATAAACGGTACCGAATATATGAAAGAAACTTCTAGTGCCACTCCTGCGGCAAAGGCGTTGAGCCTCCGGTTTAAAAGAAAGAAATCCAGTGTTGTATAACAATGGACTATGCAAAACGTCCCACTCGTCCTGCGAGTGTGATGTCCGTTTCCATTTGGGATTACCTATCCCAAAACACAGTAGTAAATAATGGGAATGGGATTGCCTGTGTAATAAGTGTTTTTGTACACTGCCCTCAAAACTCTAGATATGGAATGAAATATGCCGGTACAAAAGGTCGAGAAAATATGGATGAATGGTTCACTGGTCAACTGGGATGATGCAAAAATTCACGTGCTTTCTCATGTCGTGCATTACGGTTCAAGTTGGTTCGAAGGCATTCGTTGTTATGAGACGAAGAAGGGGTCCGCGGTCTTTCGACTTGATGCGCACCTCCAGCGTCTCTATGATTCGACAAAAATTTATCGCACAGAAATCCCGTTTCAAATGCAGGTCCTGCGAGATGCCGTCAAGCAGACTATCCTGGTGAATCATCTCAAGTCGTGTTACATACGTCCGGTCGTATATCGTGGATATAACGATGTTGGCGTCTATCCGCTTGCATGTCCGGTGGATGTGGCTATTGCTGTGTGGGAATGGGGCAGTTATCTTGGTTCGGATGCCTTGGAGAAGGGGATAGAAGTCTGTGTTTCTTCATGGAGACGTCCGGCACCGGACACATCTCCGACGATGGCAAAATCTGGCGGTAACTATCTAAATTCTCAGTTGATTAAGATGGAAGCCATTGCCAATGGCTATGGAGAAGGTATTGCACTGGATTCCCATGGAACTGTGAGTGAAGGCAGCGGCGAAAATATTTTCCTAGTCAGGGATAATACACTCTACACTACTCCTTTGGATTCCGCGATTCTGCCGGGTATCACGCGTGCCTCGGTGATGACGTTGGCCAAAGATTTAGGATACAATGTGATAGAAATGGCAATTCCCAGAGAGATGTTGTATATTGCCGATGAGCTGTTTTTCACGGGAACTGCTGCAGAAATTACTCCGATTCGTTCTGTCGACAAAATAGTGATTGGTACAGGTCAGCGGGGAACTGTGACGAAAACGATTCAATCCGGCTTCTTTGAAGTGATTCGAGATGGACAAGACAAATATAATTGGTTGACCTTTCTGCCATAAGTATACTGGAGCGACCGCCATGGCGACAACACAACCTGGATCTGTTAATGCTCTTTGGAGAAATATATTTTCTCAACGAGTGATTCAGCAGGGATCAACAGAAGAAGTGCTCAGTAAAGTCCCTGCCTTTGCGAATCTTGCACAGAGAGAATTAAAGGAAGTAGCTGCTATTGTTCATATCCGTGAGTATCGAACCGGTGAACCGGTGTTCTATCAAGGCGACCCCGGGCTGGGGATGTATATCGTGCAGGAGGGGGAAGTCTCCATCACGATTCTTGGTAAGGATGGGGATGAACGCGAACTTGCTGTGCTTACTGACGGTGATTTTTTTGGAGAATTGGCCTTGTTAGATGAATCACCCCGTTCTGCAAATGCCGTTTGCAAGACGGAATGCACGTTGATCGGCTTCTTCCGTCCTGATCTGTTTGAATTGATCGAAAAGAAAAATACTCTGGGGATAAAAATCATACTCAAATTGGCGGAAATCGTAGCACAAAGATTACGGCAGACAGATAAAGAACTTTCTAAGGTGAAGAGTCAAATTGAACGACTTCAAACACGAGAGGAAAGGGACGCCCATGGCAGTGAAAAAAGCACAGCACAAGAGGAAAGCGCCGGTACGAAAGAATAAACCATTTCGGCACACCCCCATCCATCTTCATCATATTTTGGTGCCCATAGATTTCTCTGAGCATTCGAAGGGCGCACTGAAATATGCCATACCCTTCGCACAGCAATTTAAGGCTTCTCTTGATCTCATCTATGTTGTTGAGCCTACAATCTATCCGGCGGATTTTAGTTTTGGACAGATCGGGTTCCCCAATGTGGAGGAGGAATTGCGCGCGCGCGGGAGTGATGAACTGGGAAAACTTATCACGAAAGAAATTGCCGGAAAAGTGAATGCACGAAAAGTCGTTCGCACGGGTAAACCCTTCTATGAGATAAACCAATATGCACAGGAAGAGGGCGTCGACCTGATTGTGATTGCCACGCATGGACATTCAGGCATGGAGCATATCCTCTTCGGCAGCACAGCAGAAAAGGTCGTGCGGAAGGCTCCGTGTCCAGTGTTGGTCGTTCGCACGGGTGAACGTGAGTTTGTCAAGACCTAGGCATTCTATTGCGGGATCGGACACTGAAGAAGGGACATGGAAGTCAGCGAAGCCTTCGGTTGTCCAGGTGAACGAACCGTTGTGGTATCAAGCTGCCTTAACTGTTTCGCTGCAGTACAAAGTCGACAAATTGGAGAAGTGATTGTTTTACAGGCGAGTCCTTAAACGTTGAGAGGCAAGAACGCGCTTGGTCGGCATATTCTTCAGCTTTCCTCGATGAATAATCAATACCGCCGTTCGTTTTCACAAAATCTACGATCCACGAAATATCTTTTTGCCTTGCCCCTTTTATTACATAACGGAGTGCTTGCGTTGCCTCGCGTCGAGTGCTGTTTTGAAGAGCATAGATGAGCGGTAAAGTGAGTTTCTTTTCCTTGATGTCTCCCCCCGTCGGTTTTCCGAGGACGCTCCTTCTGCCAAGGTAATCAAGGAGATCGTCGCGAATCTGAAATGCCAATCCGACATTCTCTCCATACGCCTTGAGAGAATCTCGTTTCTCCGGCTCTTCTGTCGTGCTTGCAGCGCCAATATCTGTACATGCAGAAAAGAGCGAACCGGTTTTATCGCTGATAATCTTGAGGTAGGTCACCTCATCGATATCCAGCTGCCGACTTTTCTGGATTTGGAGCAGTTCACCTTCGCTCATTCTTTTGACTGCTTGGGAAGTGGAATTTAAAAAATAATGATCGTGGTATTCGAGAGAGAGCAGCAAACCGCGTGAGAGAAGATAATCACCCATCAATACGGCAACCTTGTTTTTCCAAACAGAATTGATGGAGGCAAGCCCCCTCCGCGTATCGGCATCGTCTACAACGTCATCATGAAGGAGTGTTGCAGTATGAAGAATTTCGATGAGTGTTGCTGCCCGGTAGGTGCTGTCATTGATCGTACCGCACAACTTTGCACTGAGCATCACAAGCAGAGGGCGCACGCGCTTGCCTTTTTGCCGAACGATATATCGAGCAATCACATCGACAAGGGTGACCTGAGAACGCATGGCATTCTTGAAAACACCATCAAACGTCTTCAGCTCCTCAATCACCGGCCCACGAATCGTGTCCAGTGAAGGTGCGGATGTGCGGAAGAGACTCATGCGGTTTCCTCATTCGGAGGAACTATTGTTTTCTGCGAATATTTAGAGATGAGAATGCTGATTTCATAGAGTACGAACATGGGCATCGCAAGAAGTGTTTGCGTCACCATATCAGGTGTCGGTGTCACGACCGCAGCAATGATGAGGATGACGACAATGGCATGGCGGCGATACTTCCTCATGAATGCTGGTGTCAGCAAGCCCATCTTTGATAAGAAATAGGAAATCATCGGCAGTTCAAACACAAGTCCTGCTCCCAGAAGGAGGGCCAACATGAAACTGACATACTGATCGAGTGCAATATTCAGGTCGATATATTGTGTCCCAAAGGAAGCAAAAAAGTTGAGAGCTGCCGGGAGAAGAAGAAAATAGCCGAAGGCGACGCCGGCAAAAAAACAGAAGGAGGTAAAAAAGACAATACGGGAAATGTACCGCCGCTCCTTGGGGAGTAAACCGGGAGCCACAAATGTCCAGAGGCAATGAATGGTATATGGCATGCTGAGAATAATTCCGCAAATGAGCACAGATTCCATGTAGAGCATGACAATGCCGTATGGAGAGAGTACTTGAGCTTTCAGTCCGATCGAGCGAAGAGGATGTAAAAGGAGTGATTGCACAATGAACTCAGCGTAAAACACGCATAGCGTAGTTGCGATAAGAATACCGATCAACATTTTGATGATCTGACGGCGCAGTTCGTCGAGATGCTCAAGGAAAGACATCTCACGAGCATTGGGCGTGCTGTTCGCTGACTGGAATATCTTACCGAGAATGACCTGAGTTATGCTCATGGTTTATTATCACCGAAGTTCTGCATACAAGGGGAAATGGGAACAGAGTGATCGGACATCTTCACTCACTTGCTTCTGGACTGCTCCATTCGTGATATTAGTCAAAACACGATCAATGAAACCGGCGATAATTTCCATCTCCGGTTCCTTCATACCGCGTGTTGTTACGGCAGGAGTACCAACACGAATTCCGCTGGTAATGAGAGGAGATTTGTCATCATACGGTACTGCATTTTTGTTGACGGTGATGCCGGCAAGATCAAGAGCTTCCTGAGACTCCTTCCCGGTCAAGTTCTTATTGCGCAGATCAAGAAGCATAAGATGATTATCAGTACCGCCGGAAATAATATTGTACCCAAGCTTCGTTAACACTGCGGCGAGTGCCTGTGCGTTTTTGATAATTTGTTCCGCATACGTGCGATATTGAGGCTGCAAATTTTCACCAAAAGCTACAGCTTTGGCAGCAATAACATGCATGAGAGGTCCGCCTTGAATACCGGGAATCACCATCGAATCGATCAATTCGGACATCATCTTTCTCCGGCCGGATTTTGGTGCGACCTGTCCAAATGGATTCTCATAATCCTTTCCGAGAAGAATAAGACCACCGCGGGGACCGCGTAGTGTTTTATGAGTTGTCGAGGTGACTACATGGCAATAGGGAAGCGGATCGTTGTGCAGTTTTGTTGCAATCAATCCAGCGGGATGTGCAATGTCAGCAAAAAGAAATGCACCAACCTTATCAGCAATATCACGAAATGCTTGATAATCGATATTGCGGGAGTAAGCGCTTGCACCGACGGTGATCATCTTCGGCTTTTCGCGCAGTGCCATCGCTTCAACATCGTTGTAATCGATGCGGCCGGTCTCCCTGGAAATACCATAGGCGACGAAGCGGTACAGCTGACCGGAAAAATTCACAGGCGAACCGTGTGTTAGGTGTCCGCCATGGGAAAGATTCATCCCGAGCACTGTATCGCCAGGCTTGATGAAGGAAAAATAGACAGCCATATTTGCCTGCGAACCTGCATGAGGCTGAACATTGGCGTACTCTGCGCCAAACAATTGCTTTGCCCGGTCACGAGCAAGATTCTCAGCAACATCAACAAACTCGCAGCCCCCATAGTAGCGCTTGGCAGGATATCCTTCAGCATATTTATTTGTCAGAACACTTCCCAGTGCTTCCAGTACGGGGACACTGACAAAATTTTCAGAGGCGATAAGTTCCAGTTTGGAATTCTGGCGATGTACTTCACTCTGGATAGCAGTGAATATCTTGGGATCAGAAACTTTTAGATGATTCATAGGAAGGTTGTGCTTCTGAACATGATTATGGAAAACAACGAATGAAAGTGAATTATAAATTTGTCAGTTCATGGATTTTTTGAATACGACAAAGATGGCGTTCACCGCCGCTGAAAGGAGTCGTCAAAAACATTTTTACCATTTCTTCCGCTGTCTCCCAGCGTGTAATGCGTGCACCAAGACAAAGGATATTGGCATTATTATGGTCACGAGCAAGTTGTGCAGCCATAACGGATTCGCATGCGGCAGCTCGAATTCCTTTGTGTTTATTCGCAACAATCGACATACCGATCCCTGTGCCGCAAATCAGGATTCCGTATTCATATGTGCCGGATACTACTGCTTCTGATACGGTATGAGCAAAATCAGGGTAATCAACAGATGCCGATGAAAAGGTGCCGAAATCATTGTAGGTAAAGCCAATTTCAGGAAGAAGTTTTTTCAAACTTTCCTTATACTCAAATCCGGCGTGGTCACTCCCTAGCGCGATCATAATCTATTGCTCTTCATCAAATTTTAAGAACCATAGTTCGCTTGCTGATATGGCAACGGAGAGACGGAGAATCGTGTCTTTTTGCAACCGCATATCAGTCGTTCCGCGAATGCCTGCTTGTAAACCAATATTGATTTTAGAATCAAGTCCCATAGGAAAACCAACACCTCCGCTCACGAGAAGCTCGTTAATCCCGGTACCGTTGATGCGATAATACGTTGAATGGTATGCGAACCCTGCGCGGTACGCTGTGCGCTTCCAAAAAGTATCCGCATCTTTTGCCGGGATAGTCTCGAACCCAACACTCACACGGAGGGAATTTTTTAAAGGAAGAGTTCCCGAGCCATAGAGGTGCGCGGTGCCCCAATTTTCAAGTACAAGATCGCTGAGCAGGCGATATCGATCCTTTAATAGATAGGACAAACCCAATCCCAGAGAAAAAGGTATATCGCTTGTTCCATTGGTCGAAAAAGTTGAATCGATCGTGGAGTAAATAAATTGTTCTTCCGCATTCAGGGATGCAGAAGTCGAGAGGGAGATACCAACGGTCAAGTTATGAAGGGCTGGAGCTTTAAGGAGTTCATCCAGACCTTCATAAATTGCACCAAGCGTGAATGTAAATCCAGAGTAATATACAGAATGGTCCAGGTTGACAGCAACAAGATCGGAATTATCATAAGAAGATGTTTGATATTGACGCGTCCGGCCAAACAAATAATTGAGACGGCCGCCGATATGCAGCGTATTCAGTGGTGATCCGGAGAGCCCAAGAGCGAGGTACGATAGACCCCCGTTGCCATAAAAGGATTGATGTTTCACAGACGAATCGACCGGAACATCGATATATGTAGTATTGATTGCATAGCTGATGGAACTGTACGGTGTTGACTCAAGAGAAAGAACAATACCGTTTTCTTTCGAAATGGGAAATGCAAATGCAAGACCTTGAAAATCGTCTGTGGAATAGAGCGAAGCGCCACCGTCATCCTTTGAAGAATATCGTGTGTAATCAAATCCGCCCGAAAATCTTGTTGTTGTAATACGTGCCAGACCGGCAGGATTCAGTCCATTGATAAAACCGTCGTCGATCAGGGCGATGCCGGTGTTGCCCATTGCGTACAGGCGGCTGTCTCCATACCGCAAAATGTCACCGTATCCATACCGTGAGTAAGACGATCCTCCAGCATAAACAACAAGAGGAAATGCGATAACGAAAACGTTCAGCAAAACTTTGGAGAGGCAGTGATTCATAGGTTCTTCGCGTGTCAGAGTTTATTATAGTACGTGAGAATGATTCTTGGTCTCAAAGCCGGTTGTGTCGCTGAACCAGGCCCCCAGAGAGTAAAAAGATCAAACGATAATCCGTCATATGCTCCAGTGATAATGAGTTCTGGGGATGTCGTGCCTTTAATCCATTGAGCAACAAGATTCCTCACATTAAATTTGTATACCCGATTGCTCCTGTCTGTGTAGGGTGTGCCATAATCGGCATAATTGTAGATATCGGGTGAACCATCACTCTTTGCCTGAAATGCGATCAGAGAATCATGGGAGATGGAAGGTGATGAAGATTTCAATGTTAATTCCAGCACTGCGCCGTAGAGCAATGTTCGAGGCGATAAATGTAAAGTGTCAAACGGTATATCTCCATAGTAGGAAATTCCGTCTTGTACAAGTATCGCAGAGTCGCTGCTGACCAGCAATTTGCCTTTTTTTTGTACGGATGGCGGCGGAGAGACATCGGCTATATACCTTGAAGCACCATACGAGTGCGTGTACGTCGCCGTCACGCCACTTTTCATGTACGTGATTTCGAGGACAGGGCGCATGGCCGGATCAAGAGTATTGAATGAATAGTAACTCTCCATGAGATCCGTACTTTTAGGTTGGAGAACAATTCCATCATTCATGTCCGTGGTATCGGTATTGGAACGAAACCATGTAGTGACGGTATCAGCATCGAGAATCAATGTCACCCATCCTGAAGTGTCCCGTACCGGAGCTTGTACGACGGGACTGGTATTTGAATAATATATTCCGGAAGAGGTCAAATCGGAGAAGGTGAGAGAATCGTCCGACCAGCTCTTCGTTGCATAAAACCCGGAAAAGTTTAATGGTGACGCACCCAGGCTGGAGAGGACTTTGAAGTGAATTTTTGCACTAACGATGGTATCGCCAAGAAGCGAATCCGGCCATTGATCGAACTTGAGAAATGCCCAGGATTTATATTCCCACTTGTCTGTTGTTGTATTGATACCAAGCATGAACCGATCGAGATATTGAGTAGAAATATCCCATTGTGCAGAAGGTCGGAAGGAAGCATAAAATGTATCGATCCGCACAGGTGAAAAATCTTCTTGAGAAAGAACGTTCACACCGACGGGATTAGGTGTGTCGTTACACCCGATAAGTGACCATATCAATAGTCCGATAGAAAAGAGCAATCCGAAGCGAGACACATTCAAAGTACGATATCCTTTATCTATTTCAAATATGACAATAAATCCTCTCGAGAACCCCTTGTATGGAGTTACCTTGAAGAGAAATTGTCCAAACAAGATCTCTTGCTGCAGAACCCGAGATGAAGTGTTGATTGCGATCGAGGAAGTGCGGTGAAGGTGAAATTCTCCACTGACGGTTAGGAAATGTTCCTGCACGCTCTTGTTTCACGCGGTATGTCTTAAAAGCTCTTTATAAAGATTGATGTACTTCCGAGCAGAATTCTCCCAGGAGAAATCGCGTAACATACCATTCCGCATCAACCGTTTCCATTCTTCGGGCTGTTGGAAGACTTTCAGCGCTCGTTGAATGACCTTCATGAGTTCCTTCGATTCATACTTTTCAAACTTGAAGCCGGTTCCTTTTCCGCTCCCGGTATAATCTTCTACCGTATCGTCCAATCCGCCTGTGGCACGGACAATGGGGACTGTACCATAACGCATACTATACATTTGGTTCAATCCGCACGGTTCATATTTAGACGGCATAAGGAACATATCCGTTCCCGCTTCAATCATGTGCGCTAATTCATTATCGTAACCAATAACGGCGGCAATGCGTTTTGGATACTTCTTCTGGAGCGATTCAACCTTCTTCTCGTACTCATGCTCTCCTGCAACAAGCATGACAAATTGAACATCCAGGCGGCACACTTCTTCTATCACATCAAAGACGAGATCAAATCCTTTTTGATCAGCCAGACGGCTGATCATTCCGATCACGGGTCGGTTTTCGGAGAATTCTAATCCAAGCTTGGTGAGCAAAGCACGTTTGTTATCGATTTTTGCTTCAATCGATTTCACGTCAAATTTTCTAAAGCTGAATTCATCTGTCGCTGGATTCCAAATCTGATAGTCTATGCCGTTTAAAATCCCATGTAAATCTTTACGCCGCGTGCTTAGGAGACCATTCAATCCAGCCCCAATTTCAGGTGATGAGCAGATTTCTTCAACATATTTCTCGCTGACAGTGGTAATGGCATCCGAGAAAAAGAGGGCTGTTTTTAGGAAATTGAAATTCCCATAGGCTTCGACGCCATCAGAGCGAAAGAGTGCACTTGGCAGATGGGATTTTAGAAAAGACTCTTTGGAGAAAGCCCCTTGGTAGGCCATATTATGTATGGTAAAGAGTGTTTTCGTCGATTTAAAGAACGGATCAGCCGCATATAATGTCTTCAGATACGCCGGAATGATGCCCGTCTGCCAATCGTTGCAATGAATGATGTCCGGCTGCCACCCCAGGCGTTTCAAAGTCTCAAGAACACCGCGGCAGAAGAAAATGAATCGCTCATCATTATCTTTATAATCTTTCTTCGTTGTGGGGCTTTGGTACAGGCCATCGCGTTCGAAGTAATTTGCATTATCTAAAAAATAAACCTGGACTTTTTCCTTCAAATTATTGATGAAGGATGACTTCACATTTCCTAACTCGATGGTGGTTCCCACGGGAACGGGGATGTCTCGTAACCGAATGATGTCATGAAGTCGGAATTTGCGCTCTCCAATAAAGCGGTAGCGAGGCATCATAATACGGATCTCATGACCGAGATCTTTAATGGCCTTGGGGAGGGCACCTGAAACATCGGCAAGCCCTCCGGTTTTCGCGAAGGGGTCTACTTCGCTTGAGATAAAAAGGATATTCAGTGGTTTCGACATAACACCTGGTCTGTAGTAAATTGGTTTACAAAGACTAATTTACCCAAATATTGCCACAACTGCAAAACAAATCTTGATTCGATGACATGATGAACCTCCGTTATTTATCGGATAATCAATCTGCTTGACAATCTTCAATTGATTCGCTATCTTTCACACAACAAGAAATTCATTGTATTACGGAGTGTATATCGAGGATTTGCGAAAGGTTCCTTCCTGAAGTGTTGTTAACACAACTGAAGGAAGTGTGTACGTAAATTTCCCTTTTGCAAGTTCGGCTGAAGTACACGTTCGAAGAATGTAGCCGAACGAGTCGTTGTTCTCGTTTGGCTTTTTTTTTATGAAAAAGATATTGACTATAGGTTTCATCGTTATCACTTCTGCACTGGTGAGCTACGCTCAACCGTTGTCAGAAATTCGCATTGTACATGAAGACGAGCGTTCGCTCGTCCTCGAGTTCTCTCCGCACATGACCATGGAACAGGTGCAGGGTACGGATGGGACAATCTTCACACATTTCCGATTTTTTAACAGTCAAGTGATTTATGATTCCAATGGACAACCAGATTATCTTAGAGCAGTTCAAATACTGCTTCCCTCTCCGAAGTACACTCTGCAAGTTCTTACAAGCGAATTCCAAATTCAAGACTCTATGAAGCTCTTGCCAAAACCGGTTTACCAGCGCTTAAAGGATTTTGGGCTGAGTGTGAGCTACCATGAAAATAAAGATGCATTCACCGCGAAGGGAGTAAATCAGCATCCACTTGCCGAACTGGTGAGAATCGGCCAATCCAGTCTGAACTGCCGGGGAACTCTCGTTTGGCACCCGCTTCAAGTTCTTGAAAAAGGGAAAATCAAGGTTTTCACAAAGATCATAGTCCGTCTTGCTTTTGGCGATTCGTTTCAGCCAGGAATTTCCTCGACTTCTCTTTTGCGGGGAGAATTTCAGCCGAAGGAACAACCAATCGCAAGTGCAAAAATCGTCTCCCGGCAATCGAGCGCAAATGATTCTCCGCTTGCTTCTGGTGATTGGTACCGGATGGAGATCCAGGATGCGGGGATGTATAAATTGGATTATGAATATCTTCAAAAATTAGGCATTCAGCTTACCGATATCAATTCCATCAGGATCTTTGGGAACGGGGGATTAGCGATTCCGGATGATAATACGACTCCGAGACCGAATACATTAGAGGAACTTCCGCGGCTTGTGATACGAAGCAGGAACGATGGCCTTCCTGCTCAAGAAGACTATATTGTCTTCTACGGTAAAGGAGTGCGGGGGTGGCGATATAACGGCAATAACTCATTTCAGCACTACATTCATCCATACACCGAAAAGAATTATTACTTTTTTACGTTTAATCAGGGTAATGGGAAGGGTATGGATTCTCTTTCTGCTTCACCTTATGCACCATCGGCATTTCAACCGGCCACATTTCAAGAAAAACTCTCTATTGAACAAGAACGCTACAATCTCATGGGTTCCGGTCGTCAGTGGGCAGGCAAGCTTTTTTTAGGATCAGATAACTCTGATTCGTACTATCAGTCGTTGCCCGGATTGTTGCCGTCATCATCCATCAAGTACACGTTTACTTTTTTACATCGATCAGCTTCTCTTGATACGTTGAACATTTATGAAAACGGTCAAGTCCTGGCTGGACCTCTGTGGATGGGACCAACTAATCCAAGCGATGACGTTGGTGTTCCATATGCTCAAACTATTACAGCCACGGCAGTTTGGAATGCAGCATTGCCCGGGAATGCAAGCGTAATCAAGATTCGTGTGGGAAGTGGAAATCAGGATGCAAAAACGTGGCTCGATTGGATGGAGCTCACATATCAGCGGAAATTCGAAGCTGTATCTGATGCACTCATTTTTACGACCTCCGATATGGTAGGCCCTGTTCAATTTCGTGTGAGTAAATTTTCATCTGCGAACATTCTCGCATTTGATATCACGGACCATGCGAGCGTCAAACACCTGACTCAATTGGAATCTGGTCAAAATGATTCCTGCAGGTTCCAACTACAGCAGGTCGCCGGGAGTGTCCAAGATATAGCGGTCGTCGGCACGCAAGGATTCAAAGTCCCGCCACAAGCGGTAAAAATTTCGAATTCGAATATACGCGGCACTCAGGTCCCGATAGATTTCATTATCATTTCACCTGAGGAGTTTCTGCCTGAGGCGCAAAGATTGAAGGCTCACCGCGAGTCGCATGATAGTCTTCGCACATTGATCGTGGATATCAATCAGGTGTACAATGAATTCTCCGGAGGTCTTCCAGATCCTCTGGCCATAAGGGAGTTCCTTAGATATGCGCTGGGGAACTGGTCAAGCCCAAAACCCCGGTATGTCTTGTTGTTTGGCGGTGGACATTTCGATTATAAAAATGTGAGCACAAGCCAGCGCAATTGGATTCCCCCGTTCGAAACAGATGAATCTCTTGTTCCGATTTCAAGCTATCCCACTGACGATCAATTTGCAGTGCTTGGATCTCCCTATACAATGTACCCTTTTGCCATAGGACGAATTCCTGCTCGCAGTGTCGCAGAAGCGGCAGTAACAGTTGACAAGATTATCGCATACGAAACAACATCACCCGCCGATTCGTGGCGCAACAGAATTCTCTTTGTTGCGGACGATGGAAAAACTTCCCAGGGAGACGACGGGAGTGTCTATACGAATCAGACCGATCAACTGGCCGAGTCTGAGTCCTACACTCCAAAAAGTTTTGAAAAAAATAAAATTTACATTGTCGCCTATCCGACGGTGAATAGTGCGGCAGGGCGAAGAAAACCGGAAGCGAATAGAGCCATTGTCGATGCGATCAATCAGGGAGCAGTGATTACTAATTTCATCGGTCATGGGAATGAGCGAGTCTGGACCCATGAGTCTGTATTTACAAGGGAAGATGATCTACCGCAATTGATCAATCGGGATCGCTTGACATTTCTTATGGCTGCAACGTGCAGTTATGGACAATACGATAATCCTCAGGAAGTAAGTTCGGCTGAACAATTCGTAACGATGGAACAAGGCGGTGCTATTGCCGATGTCGCAGCAGCGCGGCTAGTGTATGGACCACAAAATTTTTCGCTGAATACATCGCTAATTACCAACCTGCTGGTCAAAGATGCAACAGGTAGAACTCCGAGATTAGGTGATGCTTGGCAGGCAACAAAAGGTTCAAATATGGACGAAAACAGTATAAAGTTTCATCTCCTTGGAGATCCGGCACTCCGGCTTGTTGTACCCCAGAATAAAGCAACCATGGACAGTATCAACGGTCAGTCCACTGTTGATACGATCCGCATGAAATCATTATCCTATGTACATCTTGCCGGCACGTTAAAGCAAAATGATGGAACCCTTTTAAATTCCTTCACGGGAAAAGGCACGCTTCAGTTATTCGATTCTCAAAAAGATATCGCGATCCAGGATGGAGTGAGCCTTTTTAAATTCAGTGTTTCCGGAAGCTTACTGTATCGGGGTGAAATCTCCATTACGAATGGACACTACACCGCTACGGTGCCGATTCCCAAAGATGTAACCTTCGGAAAAAGCGCACGGATTTCGCTGTATGCATCGAGTGATCAAACTGACGGTGTAGGGTATACAGAAAAAGTTATCATTGATGGAGTTGATACCACGGCGGTGACGGATACTGTAGGACCACAAATAGCGATCTATCTTGATGCTCTTACTTTTCAATCCGGCGGTGTTGTGCAGAGTAATCCGACGTTGATCGTCCGGCTGGAAGATGAAAGTGGCGTGAACACATCAACGGTTGGTGTGGGGCATCAATTGTCGGCAACGATCAGCCCTTCGTTGAAATCAATCGACCTCTCAAATTATTATCGCAGCGACCTAGATACTTACAGATCCGGAGAGGTGCGCTACCAAATTCGCGATCTCCTTGATGGTACATATTCCGTGCGTGTCAAAGCATGGGATATCCACAACAATTCTTCAGAAGCAGAAACATCGTTTGAAGTACATGCTGCAGATGATTTTGCCCTGCTTCATGTTGTGAACTATCCCAATCCGTTTTCGCGGTCGACGGTCTTTACCTTCCAGAGAACAGCGAGTGATCCTATCGATGTTGAGGTGAGGATCTATTCGATTGCGGGTAGACTTCTGCAGTCGCTTCAATCGCATGCTGTCGCAGGAACTTTCGTGCACATTCCCTGGGATGGAAAAGATCGTGAGGGAAGCAATCTTGCGAATGGGATTTATTTCTATAAACTGGTCGTACGAAGTCAGGACGGCACAAAAACCAATGAACAAATTGGAAAATGCGCTGTCATGCGGTAAAAAGATGACAGCGCGCACACGAAATAGACTTGGAGTACAGTGAATATGGAATCTCAGAACAAAATGGAGTATGTTTCAAACGCCGGTAACGATAGAGATCGGCAATTATTTCAGTCTGGAGGGTTACTCGTTATGATACAGAAGCTTGCAGTACTTATAATCGTCCTGGTGGTTGCATGTTCACCAGCAGCCACAGCACAAACGACGCAGACGACGGCAGTCCCGTTTTTGCTGATCGTACCGGATTCCCGGGCAGGTGCGATGGGAGAAACTGGTGTTGCTATCGCTGATAATGCCTGGGCGATCTTTTATAATCCTGCCGGACTTGCCTTCCAAAAAGGGTCGGAACTTGCCTTGACACATACGAACTGGCTCCCTGGACTTGGACTGTCCGATGTGTGGATCGCTCATGCCGGCTACAAACAGCCTCTTGAGCAATTGGACGGGGTAGTTGGTCTGCAATTGACTTATCTCAATTTGGGAGTTTTCAATCGGACAAATTCAGTTTCTTCGGATGTCATCGGGACGTTCAGCGCATATGAATTTGCAGTGGCAGTAGCGTACAGTACAAAAATCACAGAGCAGCTCGGCTTGGGAACAAGTGCACGGGTTATCTATTCTCATCTTGCAGATTATGGAACTGAAAAAGAAAAGGGAAGCGGGATTTCAGCTGGATTTTGTTTTGACATTGGACTGCTCTATCGCCCTTTGTTTTTCCCCATCCCCCTCACAGGAATCGATTTAGGCAAAAGTATTAGTTTTGGAATGAGCATATCCAATATAGGTCCCAAAATGTCGTACATCGACAAAGCTCAGGGCGATCCGCTGCCAATGATGCTGCGCCTTGGTATTGCGTATAATGTCCTTGAGAGCGAATTCAATAATATGATTGTCACAGCAGAAGTCAACAGATTGCTGGTCAACAGGTACGGTAGCGGATCCGATGAATTCTATAAAGCATTCTTTACGACCTGGACTACTGGAAATTTCGGCGAGCAGATACGGAGATTTACTTCAGGATTAGGAATGGAATATTGGTATGGTGCACCAAAATTACTTGCTCTTCGTCTCGGGTATTTTTATGAAGATCCACGGGAAGGAAATCGTAAGTTTATGACGTTTGGTGCGGGGATTCGTTACGATCTCTACGGCTTCGATTTTAGCTACATCAGCGCAATGGAAGAACGGCATCCGCTCGGAGAAACCCTACGACTTACTCTATCGATCGATTGGGGTGTCGAAGCCCTGTAGGCGATGCATAGTCAGATCGAATGTTCCTCAGAAAAACAGGAGTTCTTGTGTCCCGCATATTGCCATTCTGTGTGTTGCTGTGCATCTATTCTTTTGCCGCAGCACAACAGCATATTGTCCTGTCCCGCGTATCTCATGGGAATACCGTTGCATCTGCTCCTCAGAGTAATGCGGCACGCCCGGTACAGAACATCCACATTCTTGCCGTTATGGTAGATTTCCGCACGGATAACGAGGAACAGACAACCGGCGACGGAACATTCCAGATGCAATCCACCGCCGTGCCGATGATAGATCCTCCACCGCACGATTCGATCTATTTTCAGAACAAAGTGAGATTTGTAGAAAATTATTTCCATAAAGTCTCTCATGGTGTGCTGACGGTGACTGGTGATGTGTTTGGACCAATTACGCTTTCCCAGCGAATGTCGGCTTATTCTCCTCCAACAAACAGCTCAGATAATAGGAAGCTTGCGGAACTGGCGGCCGAAAGCTGGCACAAAGCTGATTCGATCTATTCGGGAATAGATTTTTCCCGCTATTCGGCATTCGTGATATTTCATGCCGGATCAGGCCGCGACATAGATCTGGTAAGCGCCTTAGGATATAATCCCACACCGTTTGACATTCCTTCGCTCTTTTTGGATTCCACTGCATTCGCAGCTGCATTAGGAGGCTTCACAGGGATTCCTGTCGACGGAGGTTCTGTGTTTATCAAAAATACTATCATCCTGCCGGAAACAGAGTCTCGTGTTATTTCAACAGGTGCAGGAAGTGATTCCCTGCAGTATAGTATTAATGGATTGTTTGCAGCATCGATTGGAAGCTTTTTAGGTCTTCCGGATTTGTTTGATACAAAGACCGGGCGCTCTGGAATCGGACAATTCGGTCTCATGGATGGAGCCGGCATTTTTGCCTATAATGGATTATTTCCGCCGGAACCAAGTGCATGGGAAAAAATTACACTGGGATGGGTACAACCCATGACGATTACGACTTCGACATCGATTCTTCAAGTTCCAGCCGTCGGACTCACATCGTCAAGTACAGATACAATCTATAAAATACCTATCAATCAGTCTGAATATTTCCTTCTCGAGAACCGCAGCCGCGATCCTGAGGGAAATGGTCAATGGGTGACCACCGTGAAGAATAATGTGGATATCCTCCGGCATTATGGAAGCGATACCGCAGGGTTTAATTATTATGATGTCAAAAATATTGATGGTTCGGTGGTGGACGTTGAAAATTTTGATTGGGCTGTGATTGGTGAATCTGATGGCACCGGGAAATACGACGGGGGCGGTATCCTGATCTGGCATATCGATGAAACGGTGATTGAGAATGGCATGCGAACAAATTCTGTCAATGCCGATCCGGAACATCGGGGTGTTGATCTGGAAGAGGCGGACGGATCCCAGGATATCGGACAAAACTATGAATTCCTTACAGCCGGTTCAGGGACAGAAAATGGAAGTCCTCTCGATTGCTGGTTTTCGGAGAATTCAGCAATTCTCTACAAGAATGTTTTTGATCGCACATCGTTCCCTAATAGTAATAGCTTTTCCGGTGCTGCAAGCTTAGTCACCGTAAAGAATTTTAGTCCGCGATCATCGCATATGGCAATGTCCGTCGAAATCGGAAATTCGCGTGTCACACGGCTGCCATCGTTTTCTCAAAATCTTGGTTCACGGAATTGGGGAGTTCCGACAACCAGTTCTTCAGGTGTTTTCTTAACATCTGGCCAGCAGGTGTATGCATTTACGTGCGATGGTCGCAGCAAGACGTCAGATTCGACAGGCTTGCTTTCCTTAGTAGGCGGAACAAATGGCGTTGCTGTTCGGGAACCAGCGACACAAAGTCTCCTCGTAGGTTCCCAGGATAGCACAGTGTATATCTGGGATGCTTTCGATTCAGATGCAAATGGTATCTACGACAGTATTCATACAACCCGTGTCAATCTTGGAAAAAGACTCACCGGACAGCTCAGTATAGCAGATCTTGGTCTTGTGCCGAGCATTCTTGTCGGTGGAGACAGCATCTGGCAGATTCGCCTCGATGGCGCTCTCATGAATTCACGGGCTTTGCCTGCTCAGCAGATTTCTGCATTCACCCAGCTTCCCACGCCTTCATTATCGAAACCGGTTGACTACTATTTCATCAGTGGCCAGACCCTCTTTGGAGAAGCATCGTCCGTTGCACTTCAACGCTCGTCCGCCCTGTGGTCGATTGCAGGAGCTGTATCCAATGATGGAAATTATATCGCAATTCTCGAGGGAAATGAAAACCGACTATCGGCATATTCTCAGGATCTTACCCGCCAATTATTTGACATGGTCCTCCCTTCGAATACCACTTCATCATTAGGTATCGCTGATATCGATGGTGATGGTTCAAAAGATATTGTTGTTTTAGCGGCTGACAAATTGATGGTTCTGAATCGACACGGAGTGATGCTTGATGGTTTCCCCGTGAAGGTAGTACAGCAGACATCATTTAGCGGCACGCCGCTGATCGGCGACATCGACAATGATGGATCAGCTGAAATTGTCTGCAGCACAACAGATGGCAGGTTGTGGGCATATCACCGCACAGGAAGTCTCGCAGAAGGGTTCCCGATCCAGGCTGGAATGCCGAACACCAAAGCATTAGCATTTTTTAAAACCGTTGCAAGCAAACTCGGTGTTCTGGTGGTACCCGAATCCGGTTTTGTTGAGGCAATACAAATTCAAACTCCCTATACTCCTTCTGCTATCTCATGGTCACAGTCCCTTGGCACCAGCGAGCACACAAATGCTGATTTCACGGTCGCGGTCATACAATCGCCGACTGCGGAATTCTTTCCACGATCACGGGTGTACAATTGGCCCAATCCGGTATATGGCAGCTCGACTCATATCCGTTATTACACGTCGGAAGATGCAACTGTTTCGGTGACCATTCTCGATCTTTCCGGTGTTAAGATTACAGAACTCCAGGGGAGAGGAACAGCCGGAATGGACAGCGAAATCCTCTGGGATGTCTCATCGATTCAAAGCGGAATCTATCTTGCCCGAGTCGCAGTGAACAGTGCAAAGAGAAGCGATATCGCTTTTATCAAAATTGCAGTCGTGAAATAATGCTTTCAGCACAATTTCATATTCTGTGGACAGTGGGGCTGCTTGAAGCATAACAGAGTTCTCATAGTCCTATTTTTCGTTCTCCACGGGTCATCTGTTTTCAGCCAGGACAATTTTAACCACACGGAATTGGAGTGGCAGACCATTGAAACAAAGCATTTTTTTATTCATTTCCATAATGGTGCTGAACGTACGGGAAGGGAAGCGGCAATAATAGCTGAGAGCATCTACGGACCGGTGACGTCAATGTATGGACATGAACCTGATACACGCGTCAGTCTTATCATCCGTGATCACGATGATTACTCAAATGGTGCGGCGTATTTTTACGACAATCGGATTGAACTCTGGGCGCCGGCATTGGACTTTGAATTACGGGGTACACATCCTTGGATGTGGAATGTCATAACACACGAATTCACACATATCGTTCAGATTCAGACCACCATGAAGTTCGGCCGAAAAGTACCTGGGATTTATTTCCAATGGCTGGGCTATGAGGAGGAGCGGCGTCCCGACGTGCTCTACGGTTATCCCAATGTCATCGTGTCGTATCCTTTTTCCGGTTTTATTGTGCCGAGCTGGTTTGCCGAAGGGACAGCACAATATAACAATCCGGCCCTCAGGTATGATTATTGGGATTCCCATCGAGATATGATTCTGCGTCTGTATATGATCGATGGGCAGCCGCTGTCGTGGGAAGAAATGGCCGTCTTCGGTAAAACAAGCCTTGGCAACGAGTCATCGTACAATGCCGGATTTTCCATTGTTGAGTACATTGGAAAAACGTACGGTGTGGAAAAGCTACAGGACATTTCGCGGAAACTCTCCCCACCGCTGCGGCTCACGATCGATGGCGCCATTGAAGCATCGCTGGGAAAATCGGGAAATGATTTGTACGAAGAGTGGAAGAGAGATAGAAAAATTCATTACCAGTACAGTATCGACTCTCTCAAGCTGATTCTCCGGGAAGGGGGACTGATAGAAAGTGAGGGATTTGGAAATTTCTATCCTGTATTTTCCCCTGATGGTTCATCGATTGCGTATATCTCTAATAAAGGCGAGGATTATTTCTCTCAAAGCAGTCTCTACATTTACGATCGCCGTACGAAAAAGTCAAAACAGATTATTCCTCGAGTACGTTCATCACTTTCCTTCTCACCTGATGGACGATATCTGTACTATGCACAAATTACCCGGGATAATCCTCATTGGTCGGAATACAGCGATTTGTTCCGATATGATCTCGTGAGAGATCACGAGGAACGATTGTCCTACGGACGTCGAGCGTTTAACCCGAAACTTTCTTCCGACGGGAAAAAACTGGTCTATGCTTTCGGCAGCGATGGTACGCTCAATATCGGTGTCTGCGATGCTGATGGAAATCATCCCGTCAAACTCACAAAGTTTCAACATGGCGAACAAGTGTACACACCGGTCTGGTCGAAGGATGGGAAGAAAATTGCCTTCGGTTATTCCCTTGAACACAATCAGTCAATAGCTCTTATTGATGAAGACGGAAAGAATGATCACCTGCTTCCTCATGAGGGGGATTGCAGGAATCCATTTTTCGTTTCGGATTCCATCCTCTCATTCTCATGGGACAAAGGGAGGATCTTCAATATCTACACACGCAACCTTCGCACTGGTGAAGAACAACAGATGAGCAATGTTCTGGGAGGAGCATTTTTGCCTTCCTTCAATAATCATGGTGATCTGGTATACGTTACCTACACATTGACCGGTTATAAGATTGCCCTGATGACGGAAGATACACTTCAGAGGACTATTCTAGCCAGCCTTCCTCGATCTCAGGAGAAAAGAATTTCCGAAGAGCGTATCCCTGCAGAACAGAACGTGATGACCTCTTCAAACAACCCTCTTCCAGCACTTTATGATTCCATCTCGGTAAAACCGTACCGGTCGGTTTTTACAAATCTTTCGTTGATACCTTTGCTCCGCATCGACACCTATAATGAGGGAAGCAGCGGACTTGATATTGTGAAACCGGGCATCTATATCAGTTCATCAGAAGTGCTCGACAAAATGAATATCTTTGGCGGCGGTGCAATCAATCGAAAGCTTGAGCGTGATCTATTTCTTGCCGTGGAGTATAGAGGCCGCTTACCCCTTCTGTATCATGTTGGCTTAGAACCAACGGCTTCGCTCGAACTTTACAATACTTCACGTTCACGACATGTCTCATTTGAACTTCCCTGGAATCCCGACCCCCTGAAATTTGAAACCGACGTCACTTACAACCTATTTGAAATTGATTTATCGTTGAAGCAAAATGTGTTTTTTGAAAATTGTGAGATGAGGCTTGCCTATTCCTTGAGTCGATACAATCAGAATTTTGAGAGTTGGTTTTATCAAATTCCTGGAGATCCTGGGAATAGTCAGGTGATTCCGGCAACACGATCTACATACTTTATTGGAAATACACTTTCCGCCCAATTCACCTATGACGGAATTCGTCAGACGCTGGACAAAGCGATCAATCCGGTTGGACGGACGTTCTCTCTGAAATATTTTCATGAAATGAACCAATTCAATCCCATGGACTCTGCGCAGTATAAAGATGGATTCCGGGTTCCCATCTATACCGAATACACCTTTGATAGACTTGAAGTGCAGTGGAATGAACACCTTGCTCTTCCTTTCCCGCACCAGACATTTTCGATCTCCCTCCATGGAGCCGGAATTCTTGGTGATTCTGTCGACGAGTTCTTTGACTACTATGCAGGCGGATTTATTGGTATGCGAGGGTATCCGTTCTATGCGATTGGAGGGAATAGAACACTTTCCATGAATGCAACGTACAGATTCCCCCTTGCAACGGCGCTCAATTTCCGCGTTCTCCAGTTTTACTTTACGAAGCTCTTCGGGTCTGTGTTTTATGATATCGGGGATGCATGGACAGGGAGGATACCTTCTTTCGGTCAGTGGAAGCGAGATGTCGGGTTCGAGCTTCGCCTGGAATCTTTTTCTTTTTACGCTTATCCCACACGGTTTTTTTTCTCGGGAGCTTATGGGTTGGATCAGTTCTCTCGTACGGTGAAAGACATTAATACGCAAACCGTTACCTACGGACGTGAGTGGCGCTTCTATTTAGGCATTTTGTTTGGATTCGAGCTCAATGATATGATGCCTCGACTCACTTTGAAGGGACTATGAAAAGGATGAACAAAGGACGAACATACGCAGCGATTATCCTTCTGCTGCTCTTTATACCGTCAATGTACGGTCAATATAAAGTCTCTCTGTCATCGCGCGGCACGGCAGAGGTGTTGACCGGCAACTTGACATTCGACTTGGCACAGCAATCGTTAAAAGAAACGGAAGAGAATCTGTCAGACACCTTGGAAGTCTTTTCTTCAAGAAAATATTCTCCGCTGACAGCCGGACTGCTCTCAGCAATTCTTCCGGGAGCAGGTCAACTCTACACAAAAAATTATTGGCAAAGTGCTGCATTCTTCGGTGCGGAAGTGATCATGTGGGTCTTGTATTCAAAGTATGAAAATCAGGGCGATCAACGGACAGCGCTATTTCAGCGATATGCTGATGAACATTGGTCGGTCGTTACTTATGTGAACTGGATCAAATCAAATTATATCAATGAAGCCTCAAAATATGCCATGGAAATCCCCAATGCACAGCCCCCCCCGTGGAACCAAATCGATTGGACCCAGCTCAATTTATGCGAAGAAGAAATTGGGAGACTATCGCAATCTGGCTTCTCCCATAAGCTGGAAGTCCATGGCGAGCAGCAATACTATGAAATGATCGGCAAATACCAGCAATTCGGCGGCGGATGGGATGATGCGGCGACATTTAAACCAGGCGGGTTTACAAAACAGGATATTATTAACGCCAATGTATCTCCCCGGTTTCTTGCTTACAGCCAGATGAGAGGGGATGCAAACAGTTCATATAATATCGCCACAACGGTTTCCTATGTAATTGTAGCAAATCATATTTTCGGAGCACTTGAAGCTGCCTGGAATGCAGCGAGATTTAATCATAAAATTCACCTGGAGGGGCACATTCAGTCGCGAACGCTCTATAATCAGCAAGTAGAGTTTGTTCCAACATTCCATCTGCAATACGAACTCTAGAGGATATTTCAGCTTCTCATATCAGTTGAGGGATGAGAAATGGTAGAATTTCTTCATAAATATCGGGTTCTTGATTCGATGGCGTTTGTTTCATATCTTCATCCGGAAGATTCATCCTGTGATGTACCTGCCTGAGAGTATGAGGAGAGCTATTGGCAAGTGTCTCAACCTCTTGAAAATATAGCATATAAAAGGATTTTTGATACATGAATCCATGACTGTCCGGCTGAGATAATTCATAATTCCTGTAAAGCATTGTCAACATGAGTGATACAATCATTTTGAAGCGGTTTCGATTTCAATTCGGAAACACAGTGTGTGCTCAAGTGTTTTTAGAAATTGTTCAATAAAACTTCATCGGTACGGAATTTGTTTCATACGTCAACCGGACAGTTGTGACATGAATCGTCTTTTTTCCCCGTGGCGTTCTGCGTATATTCATTCATTCCAAGAGAAGAAGCGGTCTCGCGGGTGTCTCTTGTGCAGGATTAAAAAGGAAAAGAATGATAAGATAAATCTCATTGTGTGGAGGGGAGAATACTGTTTCGTTGTATTAAACAGATTTCCCTATAACAGCGGTCATGTGATGATCGTACCGTATCGTCATACAGCGCGATTTTCTAAACTTTCAACAGAAGAGCATAGCGAAATTATGTCTGTCCTGGCCCGCACTCTTGAAGCACTTAATCGGATTTCTCAACCTCATGGGTATAATTTCGGAGCAAACTTGGGGCGGGTAGCAGGCGCAGGCATTGATAGACATATTCATTTTCACCTCGTTCCTCGGTGGAATGGAGACACAAATTTTATGCCGATCCTCAGTGACATTAAATTGGTATCGGAGCGTATACAGGATGTATGGGCGAAGTTAAACAAAGAAATGAACAAGAAGAGTTGACCCGGTTATGGATAAATTTCTTATTACAGGCTTCTCAGGGTTTGTCAGCAAGCACTTTTTGGATCTCTTGGAAAACCGAAGAGAAAACGCCTCTATTCTTGGGGTCGATCTTCATCCACCGTCATTCCGGACAAATGACTTTCACCATATTCGATGTGATTTTGAAGCAATGGATTTGCTGAATAAGGACGTTGTTCAAAATGTCGTATATCAATTTCAGCCGAACTATGTCGTTCATTTTGCATCCTACAGCAGTGTGTCGTTCAGTTGGAAGAATCCGATCCTGAGTTTTCAGAATAACACCAATATTTTCTTAAACATCTTAGAAGCACTTCGCCTGCCCTCCCTTCAGGCTCGTGTCTTATCGATCGGGTCATCGGAGGAATACGGCAATGTAGCGCAAAGCGCCATACCGCTTCGCGAGGAACAGCCGCTCCGCCCTGTGAGTCCCTATGCGGTAGCACGTGTCACACAGGAAATGTTGTCGCGTGTATACGTCGATGGATATGGATTCGATATCGTTATGACGCGATCGTTCAACCATATTGGCCCCGGACAAAGTGAAATATTCGTTATTCCTTCATTTGCAAAACAGCTCGTCGAAGGATCTGAACGGAAAGACAAGAAAATCTCCCTGACTACCGGCGATCTCTCTATTGTCAGAGACTTTATGGATGTCCGTGATGTTGTCAAAGCTTACTATGCACTGTTGAAAAAAGGACGCTCCGGTGAAGTGTACAATGTCTGCAGCGGGCGGGGAATTTCGCTCTCGGAAATTCTTACGATGATGGCCCAAAAACTTTCTGTGACATACGAATCCGTCACAGATAAGAAATTAGTGCGCCCGAAAGAAAATATGGTTATCACGGGATCGAATGAGAAGATAAGGAAAGAAACAGGATGGGCGCCGGAGATAGTGCTGGAATCAGCTGTAGAAGATATTTTAACTGATTGGAAAGAAAGACTTCATATCCATTAATTGAACTGTAAGGATATCATGGAAAAACAGATTCGAACATCCATTGTCCTGTTGAGTTTTTTCGCTCTTGTTGTTTTTTCAACAGCATCATTTGCTCAGCAGCAAGAAATTATCAAGCAGCAAGCCGAAGAAGAACTTCAAAGATCAACACCCGATCAGGTGAGGGCGAAGATCAAAGAACTCGGGCTTTCAGAAAAAGAGGCGGAAGCAAGAGCGAAGGCGGCCGGAATCGACCTACAGAAATATCTCGGCCTTCCGGAAACCCAGCAGGATCTCCAACAGCAAAACCTCCTCCAAGACCAGTTGCAGGGCGCGCAAGATCAATTACAAGACCAACAGCAGGATCGACAACAAGATAGACAACAAGACCAAAAACAGAGGCAGCCGAAAATTAGGAAGCAACTCCAACCGCAGTATGAGCTCAGACAACAGGATTCACTAGAACTCGGTATCCCGCAAGTTGTTAGCATGCCGTCGGCTTTAGCAAAGATTCTTACCGTTGTTCCGGGATTCGAAGGAAGATCCGGTGTTGTCGGATTGCAGCCCTTCGGGTATAATTTATTTCAATATCCGACTTCGACTTTTTCACCTGCCATCAATATGCCGACACCGCCAACCTATATTTTAGGCCCCGGTGATGAGTTGTTGTTAACCATGTGGGGTGAAACGCAGTTATTTTCTCGATTGATCATTAATCGGGAAGGCAACATCATTGTTCCGAATGCGGGACCGGTCCCGTCTCAGGGAATTACGGTAGAAGCATTAAAAGCGAGACTGCTTAAACGGTTGACATCGTTCTATTCAGGTCTTCGGAATGGCACCCCAGATGCAAATACCTGGCTGGATATTTCAATCGGAAAATTGAAGACAATACAGGTTTTTGTTCTGGGAGAAGTGAAAAAACCTGGGGGATATGCGATTTCTTCGATGTCAACATCCTTTCTTGCGCTCTATGTAGCAGGAGGTCCCAGCAGCAATGGATCTCTCCGTTCGATCGATGTGCTGCGGAATAGTAAAACTATTTCGACAATCGATTTTTACGATTATGCACTTCGAGGCGATCAATCGAAAGATGTCCGCTTGCAGGATGGCGATGTGGTATTTGTGAAATCCATCGGTAAAAGGACTGCCTTGACAGGAAATGTTATACGGCCGGCGGTTTATGAGCTGAAATCTGAGGAAACACTTAAAGATCTGATTGTAATGGGCGGCGGCTTGCAGGTCGATGCATACTATGATCGTGCACACGTTGAGCGTATTATTCCATTTTCAGAGAGAAAACTCTATGAAAAGAATATTCTTGATCTCGATTTAAAATTTTCTTCTGCTGAGGACTTATTGAAAAGTTCTTTCATACTCGAAGATGGTGATATCGTCTCCATTCTTCAAATAAATAAGTTCCTGCAAAATAGGGTGTTTATTGCAGGGAATGTGAAAAAACCCGGTATTTTTGCACAAACAAAAGGAATGAAAGTTCGAGATCTCATTCTTGAAGCAGACAGTCTGTTGGATGATACATTTACCGGGAGAGCAGATGTGGTTCGAGTGATGTCCGATTTGCGAAAACAGATTCTTCCCTTTAATCTCGATCTCGCGATGCAGGGTGACCTCACCAATAATCTTGAATTGGAATCCGAAGATTCTGTGACTGTCTATAAGCAGGATTATTTCTTTCCTGAACAGACTGTCTCCATTGCCGGGGCAGTCCGTAAACCGGGAACATATCTACGTCTAGAGAAAATGACTGTTGTCGATCTTGTCGTCAAGGCCGGGGGATTGACGGAAGATGCATCAAAAACAAACTGGGAACTGGCAAGACTCGATACCTTGAAAATAGGAGCGTTGAGTAAGATCATCAAATTCAACGTACCGGAGCAATATTGGGATAATCAGTTGGGGGACGTTGGTGTTCTGAAAGATTTTGATCATGTCATGGTTCCCTCGAATCCTAAGTATAATCGGCAGCGGGTCGTTGAAATCAACGGCTATGTTCTTTATCCGGGCAACTACGCGTTACAGAGAGAAGGAGAAAAATTAGCGAGCCTCATCCAGCGTGCAGGTGGATTGCGGCAGGGAGCCTATCTGGAAGGATCAACATTGGTTCGGAAATGGAATAATGCAGGATTGGTTCCTATCGACTTCATGAAAGCGCTGGCTGATACGGAGTCACTTGAAAATGTGACACTGCTTGCAAGCGATGTTATCTCTATAGCCTCCAAACAGGAAGTCGTGCTTGTTCGCGGTGAGGTATTTGTGCCGGCCGCTGTTGTCTTCAGGAAAGGAGCAAGTCTCAGTTACTACATCAATCAGGCAGGTGGGTTTAAAGATGAAGCTGACGGAGACAGAACATTTGTCACTCTTCCCAACGGAAGAAAGTGGGAAAAGGGCTGGTTTGTTTTCCCCGATCAGGAGATCCTTGGCGGCAGTCTTATTGTCGTTCCGAAGAAAATCGAAAAGGAAGACACGACACTGCCAGTGTTGCGTGATTGGGCAACAATCATGGCAAGCATAGCAACGATGCTTGTGGGGATAATTCAGATCACGAAATAGAAACAAGGAAAAAGTGTAAAGGAAAAAGATGAATGTAAAAAGTAATGCTAATGGACAATAAAGAAGAATACGAAAAGAAAAAGTGGGATCGTTGGCAGTTCGACAAAATAAATTGTTTCCTGTGTGCTTATTCAAGATTAATAAACCACGGATGAAGAAATTATGGCAAAAACAAAAAATCTGATAGCCGAAGATAAACCTGCCAAGCAATCAGGATCCATGGATTGGATGCATATCGCAGCGCTCCTCTGGACCTCAAGGAAACTTGTTGTGATGGTGACAGGCGTCGTCACCTTGCTGGGTCTTATTGTCAGTTTGTTATTGACCGAAACATTCAAATCGACGGCTGTTGTATTGCCGGATACAGATAAGTCGAAACTTGGCGCCCTGACGGGGAGTATGTCCGATCTTGCTGCTCTCGCTGGTGTCAGCGTCGGGGGGGAAGGTTCGATTGTAAAACTGTATCCAACGATCATTAAAAGCGAATCTGTTTTGAGAAATGTCATTTATGAAAAATACAAAACAAAGGCATATAAAGACTCTGTCAACCTCATCCAATATTGGGAAATTAAGGAAAAAAGTCCCGAAAGGGATTATGAAGTGGCGTTGCTGAACCTCCGGACGGAATTGCAGGTTTCCATGGATATCAAAACATCGGTGATAACGATGAGCATCGAAACAGAGGAGCCTCAATTATCGGCAGATATTCTCAATACCGTCATACGGACACTGGATCAATTCATTCGGACAAAAAGAATTACCAATGCTTCGGAGCAGCGGAAATGGATCGAGGTGCGGTTAGCAGAAGTTAAGGAGGACTTAGGGAAATCGGAAAATGCATTAAAGGATTTCCGGGAAAAGAACAGGATGGTCGCTGGTTCACCTCAGCTCTTGCTGGATCAGGAACGACTTATGCGGGAAATGCAGATCAACTCGACCATCTATATCGAACTCAAAAAACAGAACGAACTTGTTAAAATAGAAGAGATCCGCAATACACCCATCATCAATGTTTTGGATTATGGACGCCCGGCTGCAAAAAAAGAATGGCCCAAAAAAGGTGTCATTGTCCTGACCGCATTCTTCCTTTCCCTTCTCGGAGCATCAGGATATCTCTATGGACGTGAACAATATGGTATGAAGTTCATCCAGATGAAGAAGGATTGGGTTGCAGCGGTTTTGAGAAGATCATGATGATTAAAAACATCATGTTTTTTTAAAAATATATATAAAAAACGGATATTGAATATAGAAGTTGAGCAAGAGGGTAGATTTGTAATAATTAAATAGAAGCGAATAATGACGTAGAAAAAGGAAATTAGAGCGTGATACGCTACGCTTAAATTAAGTGTGAATATTAAAGCGTAATCATAATAATTGTATTCTGCTAATTGTATGGAATAATATCTTCCTAACACTGATACTTTGAGAAGCTACATTGTTAATTATCGTAATGTTCGCTCCATTCAATATGAGTTAAGAATCGGAACGAGAAAGTTATTGGATGATAAAGAATATTCTGAAAAAGGTTTTACCGAACATTTATTATATCATGCTTCGTGATAGAAAAGAATATTTGGTATGGATGCTAAAAGGTAGCATGAATCCACCACCTCATTTTGTCAAACAAAAAACGATACAGAAGTATAGCAAAAAGTATGGATGTAAAACCTTAATTGAAACAGGGACGTACTATGGAGATATGGTCGCTGCACAAAGACAATATTTTGATAAGATTGTCTCCATTGAGCTTAGTCAAGAATTGTATGAGTTATGCAAAGAACGATTTAAGAATGACCAGGGTGTTCTATTGTATCAAGGCGATAGCTCAAATGTACTGCCCAAAATAATTGATAGTATTGGTGCCTCTGCAGTATTTTGGTTGGATGGACATTATTCATCCGGGATCACTGCAAAAGGTGAAAAAGAATGTCCTATTTTTGAAGAATTGCATGCTATCTTCTCGGTGAGACAAGATGAGCATGTCGTTTTAATTGATGATGCAAGATGTTTTATTGGTGAAGGTGATTACCCAACAATAGCGGGCCTAACAAAATATATCAAAGATGCCGATAGCGAGTATCAAGTAGAAGTCAAGAACGATATAATTAGAGTTTATAAACCCCAAAGAAGTTAAAATTACGACAACGCAAAACACGTTTGTCAGTGTTAGATTATAGAGGGATAATCATTGTCAAGAGTGAAATATTATTTCTGATATCCTCCCCGAAAGAGTTAACCTTCTTATACTGACCACTCAATGGATTACAATAATTTTAGATGGTTATTTCTAAAGCGAGAAAAATACTAATTTGCCAAAAACGCTGATAAAACATATTTCTAAGGTACATGTTATTGATCTTGGCTGGTTAATTAGCACACAGATTACGCTTTTATTCCTTGGTTTATTATCGATAAAGATTACAAGCAGCATGGGCCCCGCGGAGTTCGGGAAACTGGCCTTGGCTATCTCCGTTATGAATTTTCTTATTCTCTTTGTGTACAACCCTCTTGAACAAACGTTTGGGCGATTCTTTTTTGAGTATTATTTCTCGAATAATAAAAGTGCATACCTTCAATTTCTTTTTCGAACGGTAGCTCTATTGGGAGCTATTGTTGTTTTATGCATCATATGTCTGGGTGGAATTTTCCTGATGACGAAATTTCAGGTTGACAAAATATTATTTATGGTATTAGCAGGTGTCTATGCATTGCTGATGGCGAGTATTCTGCCATTCCATTCACTCATCAATTTGATGAGGCAAAGAAAAATCTTTTCCTTGATGCAGATCTATGACAAATTGAGTCAAGTGCTTGGGTTGATAGGTTTATTCTTCCTTGGAATGTTATTGAGCACTAAGGTGCTTGCAGTTTATGTATTTTTTGCATCGATAGGTTTGTTAATACGTCTTCATTATTTTAATAAATTAAGTTCCTTTAGCTCCTTTAAGCAGAGAGTGAATAAACCACAGGATCCGATTGAAAATAATATGAAGAAAGAAATGCTTGTGTTTGTTCCGCCAATCTTCATCCTGGGACTCATGAATTGGTTGCAAACAAATAGTGAAAGATGGATAATTCAGGCCTCCATGACTACTGCAGATGTTGGTGTTTATTTCTTAATGTCGACTATTGCTAATACGATCATTTCTATGTTTGCTACCGTTGGCACCCAGTTTGTAAATCCATACATTTACGAAAAATTTTCTGATTTAACGAATCATGAAAAAGTATTACAAGGATTTAGGTATTTTAATATTTTTGTTATCAGTATTGCTGTTATAACAATTATTGCCTGCATTATTACTTATTTTGGTAGAGATATACTTATTCGATTTATTAGTAATCCGCAATTCGTGGCTTCTTCATACCTTCTGCCACTAGTAATTATTGGAATTGGGTTATATAACATCGGACAAACTTATTGTTCGATAGGATTTTTACTGAAGCAAAATCAAAAATATTACATTCCTAAAATTATCGTAAGCACACTTACGGTAATTGTTTATATGTATGCAGGGAAGTATCATGGATTATCAGGGATCGCTATTTCTTCGATTACGATGGGATGCATCTTTGTTGCACTTATTTATGTTGTTAATATATTCATTAAAAGAAGTATTTTATTATGAGATAAGAGAAATAATTTCGGTATGAAACTGATTATGGCATCATTTATGATTGTTTATTGTGAAGGATTATAAAAGGTATTTCAACGATCGAGGTCTGATTTGCAAAAAATGAAAAATAGGATAAGGCGTATGCAAAGTAGTTTTTATCGATTAATTCATGAGTCAATGGTTTTAAAGAAGAAGGGTCTCCTGGAAAAACAAAATATTGCAGGTGTAATATTCTCAAGGGGGATTCAAAAAAACCCGAAGTACATGCTCGTTGGCTCCGGACGTATGCAAACAGAGCTTGTAAGAACACTTCAAAGCGTTGGCTATGATGTGGAATTTGCAGGTCAAGAAGACAAAATATTCACCCGTCGCCTTCTACGTGCAAATGTGATAGTGGGATTAAGTCCAGGAATTGTAAAATTACCTCGTCAGATTCATGCACTCAAACTACTCTATACTTGTAATACCCACGTCAAGGAAAGATTGAAACGGCTTCAGGCCACATCAAAAAAATGGCACCTGCCTATCGATGAGGATAGTTCTGAAGAAATCTATTTGAAGGCATATGAGCGTGCTGATTATTTTCTTATTGCTGAAAATGCGGAAGGAATTAATAATTTTATCAAGCATGGAATAGATCCTGCTAAGATTAAGAAATATCATAATTGCTGCGACACTGATATATGGGTGCCCTCAGACGTTAAAAGATCTAAATTTACTTTTGTCTGTTGGTCTTCTTCATTTGGCTTGCGAAAAGGGCTTCCTTCACTCCTTAAAGCTTGGGAGCAATGGTATTCTGGACAGATTGCGGAATTACATCTCATAGGTATGCCAACAAAGACCTCTGATTTGTTGTTACATGGGAAAAGAAAAGGAGAAGTAAAACCTGGTTTGTTCCTTCATTTAGACTCTTATCCGGCACAATATCAGCCTGTCGTCGATTTTATCTCTCGCTCTCATATCGCAGTCTATCCCACACTTGAAGACGCTATGCCATCAGCATTACAGGAAATGACTGCTTGCGGATTGCCTGTAATCACAACAAAAGAATCTGGATGCGGGTTTACTAAAGAATTTTGTCAATATGTTCAACCTGATTCCACAGAATCCATAGCTGAAGGGCTTGAATATTGGTTTGCAAAGAGGGAGTCGCTGCAAGGACCTGCCCTTGCAGCGCGGGAGTATATGCTTAAGAATCATTCCTGGAGCCATTTCAGGACCCGATTTGCGGAAATCATGAAGGAAGTTGCTCCTGGCGGATATGCCGAGGACATAGATCGATGAAGAGAAACAGAATAATAGTATTCGGTATTCTTCTCTTGCATTGTGTTGTTCTTGGCCAAACAGCGACACATACTCCGGGTTCTTCTCAGGGGAAAGTATTGTATTCGCATGAATTCAAGAATCTTCAGGATGCTGTGCAGCATGTACAACGAGGCGGCGGAACTATTTACATTACAAAAAATGATACAATTTCTAATCTCATTCTGTCAATACCACATCTTTCCCTTATAGGGCTTGCCGGAGACACATTGTTTCTCGCAGATGGTTCATTGTTTGGTATAAAGATTCTGAACACACATCATATCCAGTTGAAAAATCTCATTCTGAATGCCCGGAAACTGAAAGGGGTTCATGCGTTAGTGCATTCCGGTGGTTGGTATGCCACATTCGAAAATATTGAAATCATAAAAGACAGTTGCTGGGCGGTGCCAGCGGCATTCTATATCGATGCTGGGGAAATCGGAACATTCGTATCGAGTTACTCGCAAATCATTACGCCCACGTTGGAAATTCATGGCAATGATTCTCCCGCACCGACCAATGTTACAACGCTCATGTTTCGGGGATTGGATGCACTGCAGGTTCGTATTTCGAATGCAGATGGAATTTCGTTTCAGGGGGCAACACTTCAGGCGGGTGACACATTGGTTATTGCATCCCATGCAACAGCTCTTTCTTTTGAAAACGGATGGTACGAAGGAGAGAGCCAGGGGTACTCACTGGAGGATGTCTGTGGTTTCGTTTCAAGAAATAATTATGTGTATATCACCGGTAAGTATAACGTCCGTCCTGTGAAAGGGAAGAGTACATTCTCAGATTTTATTTTGCGTGCTTCCTCTGATTCGACGACCAATATTCGTGCAGTAAAATAAATTACTCCTACAGTATGCACACGGATGTTTATTATGTCATCCTGTCCCGACTTGTCGGGATCAGGATCTGTGGAATAGATGCCGAAACGAATTCAGCATGACACGGCGTCTCATTGTCATCCTGAACTCAGTTCAGTATCTGTAGAATAGATGCTGAAATAGAATAAACAGTCTAAGAAAAGAGAAATCTATGAATAGTGTTCATGATGCTCAAATGAAGTGCGCAATTATCACAGGAGGCAGCGGCACAATTGGTTCGATCGCTTCCAAAGCATTCTTGAGTGTTGCTATGAAGGTTGTCTCTCTCAGCAGAAGAGGCAACCCGCCACAAGGATTTAAAGATGAGAATACTGATTTGATCCACTGTGTCAAATGTGACGTTTCTGACGAGAAAAAGGTTAGCGCAACAATTGCAGAGATCAGTTCCCAATGGAACGAGATAGACATTTTGGTGAACGCCGCCGGTATTCAAGGCCCTTTTGGAATATTCGAAGAAACGAAACCCGAGGAATGGAAAAGGAATTATGAAGTAAATGTCTACGGCACATATATCATGACAAGAGCTGTTCTGCCGTTTATGGGGAAACAGAGACGGGGAAAGATTATTAATCTTTCAGGCGGAGGATCCACTGCAAGCAGACCCCGGTTGTCTGCTTATGCTTCGTCAAAGGCAGCTGTAGTGCGCTTTACCGAAACCATTGCTGACGAACTGCGAGCAAGCAATAGGCCTATTGATGTTAATGCGATTGCTCCTGGCGCTGTCAATTCTTTTATGACAAAGGAAATATTGGAAAATCGAGAACTGGCAGGCGAAAAAGAATTCGCCGATGCGACCAAGACACAGAAGACAGGCGGGACAGATCCTGCATTGCTAACTGAATTCTTTCTCTTTTTCGCAAGCGAGCATTCGGATGGAATATCAGGAAAACTGATCAGCGCTTTATGGGACGATTGGAAAAACTTTCCGCAGCAAGTTGTTCCATTGCAAAAAAGTTCATTATACACACTCCGTAGGATTGACAGTAAATCGTTTTATGAAAAGAAAAAGTAACTTCTCTGAAGAATCGGGATCGATACAGAAGGTATTAAGAAAGATACAACTCGTCAGTGTAAAAAATATTATTAACTATAAAAGTTACTGCTTGTACCTTCTGGATGAAGGAAAATGATGATGGTAGCACATCGTTCACTGAAACAGATTATTAAATCATGGTTAAATCGAACCCCCCGTTTGTTCGAATTAGTCCTGCGTGCGATTGGAAAGCCTACTGTCGAAATGCGACTCTTGATTTCATCTCTCCACCATGGAGATACAGTCTTCGACATAGGGGCTAACATGGGGCAGTTTGTAGGTCTTTTTTCACGATTAGTGGGACCTACGGGTTCAGTCCATGTATTTGAACCTATTCCCCCTACATTTTTGAGGTTGGAGAAGAATATTGCGTCACAACATCTGCCCGGAAAAATTTATCTGAATCAGATGGCCCTTGCAGATCATGACGATCTGATGACAATGTATGTCCCAAACAATCACTATACAGAAGGATCTTTGCATAAACACCTCGGCAATGGAGCTTGGATTGGAGATCAGGGACCCGAATTGAGCGCTTATAGTGGCATTCGAGTTATTACACTCGACCACTATTGCGAAAATAATAATGTCGGAAAGATAGCGATGATTAAGTGTGATGTTGAAGGAGCTGAACTCTTGGTGCTTAAAGGAGGCGCGAAATCTCTTTTGCGCACTCTCCCAATGTTGATGCTAGAATGCTATGAGCCATGGACGAGGGATTTTGGCTACAAACCACAAGAGCTATTTCAGTTTTTAACTGATTTGGCTGGGTATAAATTCTGGCACATCGGCAAAATGGGGTTGCAGGTATATGAACCTGACCACGATCCGCTTCCGGGATCCTTTCCGGAGTACTTGAATTTCCTTTGTGCTGTTCCCCAAGTTCACGGGAAGCAGCTTGGAACCCTAACAAAAATAATAATAAACTGAATCAGCTACGGAAAATAAACCCGGCAATTCTGGATCTTTTAGCAGACATTCTCTACAATCAGGAGATTTTAAAATAGTCGTCGCTTTTGACTTCAATGTTCATGACTTTCTGATATTGGTATTCTATCGAACGTAAGAGAAAATAACATACACGATTTCTATGAATACTATATTCTTTCTATTCTTGTAAGAGTTTTTGTTAGTAATCTATTATCAACGATTATGAATTCATGTTAAGAGACATAGTCAATAGTTGTGTAAAAGTATTTAAGCTGCAATCCGTAGCTTAGATGGTTTTAATTGATCGATTGTGTGTGCAACAAGTTTGTAACCGTGAAGCTTCTTTAAGC
>Ga0268280_1000280_pt1 | contig 47041 bp, 44 predicted proteins | sample saktaG_9_FD_190139 | JGI IMG/M metagenome (GOLD analysis project Ga0268280, IMG submission 190139) | Saline water microbial communities from Sakinaw Lake, British Columbia, Canada - sak_2011_5_24_40m | ecosystem: Environmental > Aquatic > Non-marine Saline and Alkaline > Saline ...
CTTGCCCGTAAAGGTTCTCCAATACTTTGCCGCTGAGTAATTCGTAGATTCTGCGCATATGCTACCTCTATTCTTAATATTATATAGACTCTATCAGGGAATATTCTCCTTCACAAGATAAATAGTTTCCATCCGGAAACCAAATAAACCTGTTGACATGAACGAATGATCCGTATGATTTAAAGCCGTTTGTTATTAATATTTGGCAATATGGCTGTCAAGAACTAAGTGATTTACATCAGAAACACAAGTTATCGTTTTGTTTGGCAAATGAAATGGTGAAGATAAATATGCAAATTTGCAGATTATAATTGCCGTAATGCTGTCCCAACGGCGTTAAACTTATCGACACAAACAGAAAACAAACCGTAAAACAGGAACCGGAGACCAGACCCCATGTCTCGGAATGAAGATGCCGGAAGACTGCAGGAGGATATACTTGAAGCGGTGGCAGCTTCTCCGGAACTGCTCACTTTCAGGAAGCTTGAGATGATTTTATTGAACCGGCTTGAGATCAGACGGGATGATTTGAAGAGGGCTGTCGATAAGCTTGTTACAGAAGACGAACTGGTCTATTCTTATAAGCACGGGTGTTCCTTCCTGGAAAAGTCCTTTGAAAAGCCTGTCCGCATATCAAAGAGGATCGTTCTTGTGCCTTGCCGTATTGCTTTTTCGGGAGGATCTGAAGATGTGGTGATCAGGATTCAATCCGGCATATCATTCGGAAGAGGCGATCATCCGACTACCAGACTTGGTTTAAGAGGTATAGAATATGCTTTCGAAGATACCGCGTTTTCGGGAAGCCGGGGTATTAATTCAACCGTCCTTGATATAGGTACCGGAAGCGGTATTCTGGCAATTGCCTGCGTCCTTTTCGGGGCAGGCAGGGCAACGGGCATTGACACCGATCCGTGCGCAAGAAAAGAGGCCATGGAAAATGCCGGAATAAATGGGCTTGGGAAAAGGATAGAGATATCGGATATGCCGGTTGAGAAAATTAAAGGCCAATTTTCGATTATTACGGCCAATCTGCGCTGTCCAACCCTGATAAGCCTCTATCCGTTGATGGTAAAACTGACGAAAAAAGGCTCAATGCTTGTTTTATCCGGAATAAAAATATCGGAAGCAAAAGACCTTTGCCTGCTCTACTCGAAAAATCATTTTATAATGCGCAGGGAGGAACGTGAAAAAGAGTGGAGCGCCCTTGTTTTCCGCAGAATTTAAAATAGTTGTCTGGCTTTTGCTATATTTTCCACGTCTCCCATTACAATAACAGCCAGGTCTTCGATTAAAACCGTGTGCGGAGGCGGGTTAAAAAGTATTTCCCTGTCCTTATATCTTGAACCCAGGACGACGATATTGTATCTATCCGTTAAATCCAGTTCGCTGATGTTTTTCCCGATTATCTTGGAATCTTTAGAAACATTAAGCTGGCTGATGCGAATATTCCCCTGGCTGCTTCGAAGCATGCTGTCAAGAAAATCAACGACAGCAGGGCGGAGCATTTCGGAAGCCAGGCGAAGTCCGCCGATGAAATTGGGGGATACGGTGCTGTCTGCGCCGGCTTTCTTGAGCTTTGGCTGAAGGCTCTGATCCACCATCCTGCTTATAATCCGTATTTTGCCGTTTAACATTCTTGCGGTCATGGTTACATAAAGTGTATCTTTATCGGAAGGAAGACATATTACGATTCCGGCTGCCTTATCTATTCCGGCCAATATCAGGTTATGGTCGTCCGTGGCGTCCCCTTTGATGAAGAGAAGGTCTTCAATGTGCCTGCTCTTTTCTATGTTGTCGTCGAGATGTTCAATCAAAACGACTTTTTCCTTGTTTTTCGCAAGTTCGGTTATAACATGGCGTCCGGTTTCACCGCCGCCGCAGACTATATAATGATCGTGCAGTTTTTTAATTCTGTTTTCCATCTTGTTTTTCCTTAATATGCCTGAGAGTTCACCTTCAATCATTATTGCCGTGAGTGTGCTTATGCCGTAAAGAATAATTCCCATGCCGAAGGTGATAAGTATCATGGTGAAAATCTGAGCCGGGATATTCCCCGTTACAGGTATGATCTCTCCGTATCCGACACTTGTAAGGGATATTACTGTCATATACAGGCAGTCCATGTATTTCGGCTTGCCGCCGAAAAGAATATAGTAGCCGCTGCTGCCCGCAAGCACCACGAGGAAGATTACAAAAAGAATCAAGTACAGTCTTTTTTTGATATACATCTGTTGACTGATCCTGAGTAATGGTCAAATGAGAGAATCGATTAAATTTATTGATAATTTAATATAACATGGCAAATTTGTAAAGAATAATAAATGACGGCTTCTTAATAAACCGATAAAGGCGAAAAAATCTTTACAAAGGAGGAACCATGATTTATATCTATTCTTCCGTTCAGATAATCGCTTCATTTACATATTAATTTAAAGATATTTGCGGCATGAATAATTTAACGACTCTTGTAATAGCCACCCGAAACAGCGGTAAAATTGCAGAAATTGAAGACCTCTTAAAAAACTTCCCCATTAAAATTAAAAATCTTAGAGATTTCGGCCAGATACCCCAGATAGAAGAAGATGGGGATACTTTTGATGAGAATGCATACAAAAAAGCTAGTTTTGCATCAAGGGTTCTCGGTTTTCCTGCGCTTGCCGATGATTCAGGTCTTGTGGTTGAAGCTCTTTCCGGAGCCCCTGGTGTTCTTTCAGCCCGCTACGGCGGCGAAAAATCGACGGATGGAGACCGGTGCGAAAAGCTGCTTTGTGAAATGAAGGGAAAATCAAACAGAAAAGCGGCATTTGAGTGCGTGATATCAATTGCGGTTCCAACCGGCCATGCTCTCACCTATGAGGGCTGCTGCGAGGGACTTATCGCCGAAAAACCTTCCGGGACAAATGGATTCGGGTATGATCCTGTATTTTACTATCCTCCTTTAAATAAAACCTTTGCCGAAATGAGCATGGAAGAAAAGAGCTCAGTAAGCCACAGGGGAAGGGCACTTTGTGAACTGAAGAGCGAATTTAGCAAAGTGATGATCTGGATAAGCCAGAATATACCGGGTCTTGATAAATTCAAGGTGATTCCAGGGTGTGAAAAAACCGATATAATAATCTGATAAGGGAGATTTCACATGTTTATAAAGAAAAAAGGGATTGATATTGTACAGGAGATAGGCGGGATAAAATCTATTGACGGCGCGCGCAGTCTTTTTGAGAAAATACTCAGCCGTGAAAATCTTTCAAGAATTCTTAAAATCAACCAGCAGGAAGTGCTTTTAAAAATCGCCAATTCAATTGCCATGTGTCAGCCTGATTCCGTTTTTATCAACACAGGTTCCGAAGCAGACAGGCAGTATATAAGAGAGCTTGCCCTAAAAAACCGCGAGGAGGCAAAACTTGCAATGAAGGGGCACACCATACACTTTGACTTAAAGGAAGAGCAGGGGCGCATAACGGACCGCACCTATTATATTGCAAATGAAGATGAAGCTGTCAGCTCCCTTGCAAACAAAACATTAAGGAACGATGCGTTAAAAGATATCAGGGATAAAATGACCGGCATCATGCGCGGTAAAGAGATGGTCGTGGGCTTTTATATGCGAGGGCCAGTCGGTTCTCCAATGTCGAATCCGGCCATAGAGATTACAAGTTCAGCCTATGTTTCCCACAGCGCTGAGATTCTCTACAGAAATTCTTACCCTTCTTTTGATAAAGAAGTAGAACGGTTGGGACATTTTTACACGAATTTGCACAGCCAGGGAAAGAACAGGACCGAAGATCTTCCTGATGCCCGTGTTTACATGGACAGGAGCCATCAGACAACTTACAGCATAAATTGTACCTATGCTGGAAATACGCTGTTGCTTAAAAAAGGAAACCACAGGTTTTCGGTTGACAAGGCTGTTTATGAAAACAGGGGCTATGAACTTTCAGAGCATATGTTTATAACTGGCATCGAAGGACATGGAGGCCGTGTAACCTGGTTTGTCGGAGCCGCTCCGAGCGGGTGCGGGAAGACGACAACAGCTATGGCAGGGAATCAGTTTATAGGTGACGACCTTGCCCAGATGTGGATTGACGAAAAAGGAGCTATTAGATCAATAAACCCGGAGTGCGGGATTTTCGGCATAGTTGAGGATGTGAACCGGGAAGGCGACCCCGGCCTGATGGAGCTTTTAAGAAATGAAGGAACAGAGGTTATATGGACTAATGTCCTCATCGACGAAATAAAAGTTCCCCACTGGACGGGAAACGGGGAAGAGCCGCCGGTAAAAGGCTATAATTTTCAGGGCCCGTGGGAAAAAGGGATGACGGATAAAAACGGGAAACCCGTTCCCATATCCCATCCGAATGCCCGTGTTACGCTTACATCAAAAGCTCTTTCGAACTATTCTCCGAAAAATGAAGATCCTGAAGGCGTTGTTACAAGGGTATTTACATACAGCGGAAGAGACAGCGATACGATGCCGCCTGTCCGCGTGGCAAAGAATCCGGACCACGGTGTGGTCATAGGCGCATCCATTGTATCTGCCGCAACGGCCACGGAGGTCGGAGCTACCGGAGTTAAAAGGGCGCCCTGGGCGAACGCGCCTTTTATACCCGGCCCCCTCGCCGACTACATGGATGCCCAGTTCCGTTTTTTCGGAAACATAAAAATAGCAAAAGATAAAAAACCGGTTATGGCCGGGCTTAATTATTTTCTTACGGATAAGGCAAGGGGTGGAACTTCGAATAAGCTGCTCGGTGAAAAACGTGATGTCAAAGTATGGCTGGCGTGGCTGGAAAGAAGGGCTCACGATGAAGTTGGAGAAATTGAAACGCCTGTCGGCGGAATACCGGAATATGAAGATCTTAAAAAACTGTTTAAAACAATAATAGATAAAGAGTATCCGGAATCGCTTTACACGAAGCAGTTTTCCCTCTATATCGACAACATCTCATCAAGGATTGATCTCCAGATCGCGGCTTACGGAAAAGAAAAGGATGTTCCCGGCAGGTTGTTTGAAGTGCTGAATGAACAGAAGGAAGGACTGCTTGCTGTTAAAAAAATATCCGGGCCGGTTGCTACTCCCGAAGCTATTCGCAAACATAACAACGGCAAAACTGGATATTAACCGTGCAACAAAACGCGGATAATAAAAGCGCGGATCAAGCCAGTCACGGATCTGTCCTGAGAGTGATTTTCAGCGGCCGCATGCTCGTGACATTTGTTATGGGTTTTGCATGCGGACTTCCTCTTCTTTTAACCATATCGTTGTTGCAGGCGTGGATGAAGAAGGAAGGTGTCGACCTTGCGATGATCGGCATGATCTCTCTCGTGGGGCTTCCTTACACGGTAAAGTTTCTCTGGGCCCCTTTTCTTGATCGTTATATACCGCCTTTTCTGGGAAGGAGACGAGGATGGCTTATCGCCGCCCAGATTCTCCTTGTTTTGTCGATTGTCGGGCTCGCATTCACCGAACCTGGCGTTAAACCTCTTTATGTCGTTATTGCCGCCATACTTGTAACATTCTTCAGCGCAACACAGGATATTATAGTCGATGCATTCAGGCGGGAAAGCCTTTCGGATCAAGAGCTAGGCCTCGGCTCTTCTCTTTATGTAAACGGATATCGTGTGGGTATGCTGCTTGCTTCAGGCGGCGGCTTTATTATGGCCGATGCGATATCTTTTAAGGCGGTCTATCTTATCATGGCAGCCTGTCTTCTGCCTTGCATGATAGCAACAGTACTTTCCCCGGAACCTGAAATTATTGCGGGCACCCCCAAAACCCTGCGGGAGGCGGTGATTGATCCGATTGCGGAGTATTTCAGCAGGAGCGGCGCAATCTGGATTCTCGCCTTTATCCTTCTTTATAAGATCGGCGATACAATGGCAAGTGCCATGACGACACCGTTTTATCTTGATATCGGATTTTCAATGACCGAGATAGGCGCTGTTGTGAAACTTTTCGGGTTCTGGGCAACGCTTGGAGGAAGCCTTGCCGGAGGGCTTATCATGCTTTATATCGGAATAAACCGGAGCCTTTGGATTTTCGGTTTTTTTCAGGCTTTATCCACAGCCGGATTTGCCGTTCTTGCCCGCGTAGGTTACAGCATTCCGGCTCTTTCAGGCGTGATCGCCTTTGAGAACTTTTCAAGCGGGATGGGAACAGCCGCTTATTCGGCTTTCATGGCAAGCATTACAAACAAAAAATTCACCGCAACCCAGTACGCTCTTTTAAGCAGCCTCATGGGAGTTCCAAGAGTAATCGCTTCAGCTCCCACCGGATTTCTGGCAGAACATACGGGCTGGGAATTATTTTTTACTGCATGCACACTGATTGCAATACCGGGCATGCTGCTTCTTTTTAAATTTGCGCCCTGGAATGGCGGGAAGGCATAATGAATAAAGAAAACGAATACAATCTGGATTTAAATCACGCTGCCGCCCTTCTTTCACAAAGAAAAGAGATCCTTTCGCTTTCTCCTGAAAAGGCGCTAGACCGTATTTTAGGAGCAAAGCATCCGGCTGCTCTTATACATTCATTTCCGGAAGAGGATTTTTATTTTCTTGTAAATGATATCGGCATCCACGACGCCTTTGAGATTCTTGCTTTGGCTTCTGACAACCAATGGGAATATATACTCGATATTGAGCTCTGGAAAAAAGACAGGATCGATATCAATTCCATAACAAAGTGGCTCGATATCCTGTTTCAGGCTGTTCCGGGTCGTTTTGTAAAATGGGCGATTGAAAAGAAACCCGATTTTATTGAGTATTATCTTTATAAGAATATTAAAGTTGTAATAAGAGAGCATGATGAGGACCCCTCGGCTCTCGGAAAAGACCTGTTCACATTTGATGATGTTTTTTATATCAAAACTACAGACGATTATTATGAGACCGATGAATCCGGCACGGAGACTGAAGAAGGTGGGTATGGAGAGAAGAGAGAAGAATTTATAAAGAAGATGCTGGAGAAGATTGCGGAATATGATTTCGGGAAATATCGGAATATATTGTTTGAAACAATGACGGTTCTCCCTGCCGAGATGGAGGAGGAATTTTACCGTTTAAGAAACGTTCGGCTTGAAGAAAAGGGATTCCAGCCTTTTTACGAAGCTTCCGGCGTTTATGCCCCTTTAAAGCCGGAAGCTGTCGCGGGCAGAAAGAAGACGTCTAAAAGCAGGGATGAATACGCTTCCCTCATGCCGGTACCCCTTTACCCGTTCGGGATGTTAAAAGAAGATAACCTGTTCGCAATGTCGCTTAAAGGAATCGAAGCGGAAGAAATACTAAACGATCTTCAGACCGAATTTGCCGCCCTGTGCAACAGGATAATTTCTGCGGACCAGAAAACGATTAAAAGCAGGGATGAATTGAAGGAGATTGTCAAAAAAGCATGCGGATATCTTAGTATAGGGCTTGAAAGGATGGCAGCGGAAGGACAAAAGCCGGACATACCCCGCACCGAAGCCCTGATAAGTAAATATTATCTTGAGCATCTTTTCAGAACCGGTTTCGGGCTTGCTCAGGAACTGAAAGAGCGCGCTGAAAAATGGCTGAAGAGATCCTGGTTCAGGGAGCGGGGGCTTCCCCTCGGTTTCTGGGGAGAAGAGTGGATGGGAGTTTTGGGAGGGCTTTTAATCAAAAAGCCGCTTTATTTCGACAACTATAAAACCGGATATATTTACAGGGAATTTCTTTCTCTTTCGGATGTGACCGAAATCCGTAAGGTTCTCGAGGAGATCATTGCCTTTGATGACTTTCTCTCTCTTATCGGTACCGATATAACGCATGTAAAAGACCGCTCTTTTAATTTTAAAAATCTTGTTCTTACTCTTTTTGCAAGATACCGCGCTGGCCTGTCAAAAGGTGTGGCTCCTCTGCCTTACGACGATTTTAAACGATTTTTTACAACCCTCTGGACGGGAAGAGGTAAGTCCCGCAGAATTGACGTTTCCGTCAAGGAAGCATTTTTAATCTGGCTTACTGAAAGTACCGGCCTTAATTCTTCTGAAATCACAGAAAGGCTTGGAAGGGTTTTTGATAATCTTTTTGACGAAATTGAGATTGAATATAAAAAAGTGGCGCCGAACGATCTCAATCCAAGATATATCAATCTTTTTCTTGTGCAGAAGAAAAACCGACGGGTTTAACAGAGGGGAAAAGCGAAAGATTGGTATGCGGTATGAACCTGGCTGCCGAGAACCGGTTCATGAAATCCTGGTTTACATTCAGCTCGATATAAGTGATGCAGTTTCTTATGGCATCGATTTCATCCATCAGTCTGCAGTCTTTAAGAATCATTGTGGCTCCTTCCAGGGAGCTGTTTCCAATTGACTTATATGTTCCTTCGGAGAGATCCGGCATCATTCCGATTGTTATGGCCGAGTGGGGATTTATGAGGGAGCCGAAAGTTCCAGCGACATAAAACGTGGAGAGCTCAGTAAGAGAAATCCCGACATAAGAAGCAATGGTTTCGAGTATGGTATACATTGCGGCCTTGGATCTTATGAGGCTGTCGATGTCGGCCTGAGTTATTGAGAGATCATTGCCTTCTGCCGATTCATCCGCCGGAACAAGAACAAAATGCTTTAATCCGTCCTTCTCTTTTAATTTTCCTTTACATGCCCCAGGTACAAATTTCCCGCATATGTCTATCATACCGGATAGAAAAAGAACCGCTGCAAGGTCTATGACCCCGGAGCCGCAGATACCTCTCGGGGGAAGGTCTTCTATCGTATGAATTGAAAAAAGCCCGGTTTCTGAATCCACAGACACCTTGTCAATCACTCCGGGGCCTGCCATCATGCCCATCTTTGTGACCCCGCCTTCAAGAGCCGGGCCGGCAGCACCGGCGCAGGCAACCAGCCAGTTTTTATTCCCAAGCACAACTTCGGCATTGGTTCCCACATCGACAAGAATGGCTGTCTTCTCGCTACAGTTCAAGCCTGAATAAAGGATTCCCGCAACAAGATCCCCCCCGAAGTAGCTTCCGGTGTTTGGGAAAACAAAAACCTTTGCGGATTGATTCGCATTTATTCCCAGTTCGCCGGCATTTAAACATCCAGGCCTGTTGATAACGGGAATATACGGCTCCCTGATAAGAAAGCGCGGGTTAAGCCCCAGGAAAAGATGTGTCATGGCAGTGTTTCCGGCTACCGAAATAAGGTAAATGACGGAAGGGCTGATATTGCCGGATCTGCAAAGCTCCGCGATGGCCCGGTTAAGGCCGTCGATTATAAGGCTGTTAAGCGTTTCAATACCGTTTTCTTTTTCCGCAAAATGTATTCTCGTGAGTATATCCGGACCGATCGATATCTGGGGATTTGAAAAAGAGTATTCGGCCATTGTCCGGCCTGTTGAAAGGTCAAGCAGCCTGACGACGACGGTGGTAGTGCCGAGATCAACAGCAAGTCCCGCAACGATCTCGTAATCGTCTCCGGTTATTCCTGCGAGGCGCCATTTCTTATGATCCTTGAAAAGAATGCAGCGCAGGTTAAAATCGTACTTTCTGAGCAGATCCGGAAGCTTTCTTGAAAGCGTAAGATCAATATCGGCAATTTCAATGTTTAAAACTGCTTTCAGGGCATTTTCAAACCTGTCGGTATCCGCCGTATTGTCTTTCAGGGAAGGGGGAGTGACTGAGACTCTTTTTATCCAGCCGTTTGCAAGTTCAGACATTTTTTATGCTCTACAGGAGAATTTCTACTTCAGATACGATTGCTTTCATGACTTCCCCGGCATTTCCCTTTATTATATAGTCGCTGATGCTTCGGGTAAGCGGAGTGTTTTCAGGGTTGATTTCAATTATCCTTGCTCCAGATTCTTTCGCGGTTACAGGTATATATGCCGCAGGCTGGACAACTGCTGATGTTCCGATAACAAGCATTATCTCGCATTCATAAGCCGCTTTTCTTGAACGTAAAAGATGTTCTGCCGGTATCATTTCCCCGAAAAAAACGCAGTCCGGCCTTAAGATCCCTCCACATGCGCATTTCGGCGGAATTTCATCAAGAGAAATTTTGAAAGTTTCTGTTTTTTTAGAACAATCAAGGCATTTTTGCCATGCAAAGTTCCCATGAAATTCTATAACATCAGTATTCCCGGCCATCTGGTGAAGCCCGTCTACATTCTGGGTTATAACCATGTTGAGAATCCCGAGCTCTTCAAGCCTTGCAAGGCCCTTATGAGCGTCATTCGGCCTGGCCTTGTCGACGATATCCTTCATCTCTCTGATCAAAATATTCCAGACTTTCGCCGGATCTCTCATGAATGAATCAATATGCGCAAATTCCATAGGGTCGATCTTTTCCCATAATCCGCCTTTTCCGCGGAATGGCGGTATACCGCTTTCCACGGAAACGCCGGCCCCGGTGAGGGCGACGACCCTGTTTGATTTTACAATCTCATTTGCGGCTTTTTTTATGAGATTTTCCATTAAGACCTTGGCATAACATTGGATATAAAGCCCATATCCCGATATTGCTTAGTTAAATTATAAAAAAGCTCAACATTCTCTTATCTTTTTTGTCCGATAAATAGTTCTATTTTGCTTTTCAGTTCTGCGGTCAGATTTTCATATTTAAGCTCTATGGCGCGCGGTTTTCTGTTTACAACTATTGCATTTGCCTGAATGGAGTTCTCTCCGTTTTTGTCTGAAAAGATCAGAGTAAGTTTCTGGCCTATTGAAAATATTTCACCTGTCTCGAGAAAGAGGCCGTCTGGCGTAGTATATTTAATCAGAGCCTTGCCTGAGAATTCATCGGTGTCATATTCAACTGCAACAGGCTCATGGATTTCCTGCTTTATTTCGGCCTTATTGACAGATTTGTCCGGCGTTTGAATGGTGCCTGAATCGCCGGTAATTTTCAGGATAATTAAGGTTATGTTATCTTCCCCTCCACGTTCATTGGCAAGATCAACCAGCATCCCGCCTGCTTTTGACGGGGGGTTGCTCCCGGTGATTTTCATTATTTCTTCAGGTGTGACTTTGTCGCTTAGTCCATCAGAACAGATAACGACTATGTCACCCGGTTGTGCTGTTGTTTCACGAAAATCGGGTTCCACCGTCTCTTTGCTCCCTATTGCGCGTGTGATTACATGCCTGTATTTATCTGAAAGGGGTTTTGCGCCTGCCGGGGCAAAGGCGGCATATTCGGCCATTGCGGTATGAGGCACCGAAAGGAGGCTTATTTCATTATTGCGTATAAGATAAATTGGGCTGTCTCCGACATTTGCCGCAATCAGGGTTCCAGTTGTTACGAGAACCGCGGAAACGGTCGAGCCCATTCCTTCAAATTCTTTCCTGCTTTTTGATAACCTGAAAACCTGCTTGTTTGCTTCAAGAATGCCTGAAACCAGCCATGCTGAGTATTTTGAAGCTTTTGGAATTGCCCAGATTGTTTCGGTGTCTCCGTCCGTATACCTGTTTATCAGGTCTTTTATCGTATCAACAACAAGCTTGCTTGCCACTTCTCCTGCCTGATGTCCGCCCATTCCGTCGGCTACAACATAAATGTGGAGGTTTTCATCCAGAAAATATGAATCTTCGTTTCCTTTTCTTTTCCTTCCGACATCAGTCATTCCACAGGATTCCACTTTGATCATCTTGTTTCTGACTTCTGCGTTCATGCCGGTTGCCTTATTAAAAATATAGATTCTTCTTCCAATTCATTGGGAGAAAAGGGCCAAGGATTCTCCGCCTGAGGTGGAAAGGGTCCAAGTCTCTGTTTTAAATTTGTTTGCCCGCTGACTCCGCTGTTTGGTCGGTGAGCTTCAATTCAGCTTGTCAGGGCTGTCTCAGGATGTCTGAGAGAGACGATTCACAAGGGTTATGGCAAAATTCTTAAAAAATAGAAGCTGAATAGACTCTGAAGATCTGTCAAGCAGCGGAGCGCTAATTATCAAAAGTATGCAGTCTGTTTCAGCTATAACCGTTGCAGCGCGCGCCTGGCCACAAATATATGCCATTTCTCCGAAACATTCCCCATGCCCTATCACCGAAATGGTTTTATCCCCTTTTTTAATTGTAACCTTTCCGCTTAAAATAATGTAAAAAGTATCATCTATTTCGCCTTCGGTAACGATTGTCTTTCCTTTGCGGACTTTAGCGATTTTACTGGTTGCTATGAGTTCCTTAATGTGCTCCTTCGAGAAATTTTTAAAAAAGGGAAGATGAAGCATAAAATCTATGACATCCTTAACTTTTCCATTAATTGCCGTTTCCGTAAATCCTCTAAGGGCCACTCTTAAATCATAGGCGAGATCTAAACATGTCTGGTAGCGTTCGTCGGGATTTTTAGCCAGGGCTTTTTGGGTTATTTCGTCAAGTATTTTGGGGATATCCCGGCGGATACTCAGCAATGATAAGGGATTTTCATTGCCGATTTTATACATTATTGAGAAATGGTTGTCTCCGGAGAATGCCTTGACTCCTGCCAGCATCTCGTAAAGGACGCAACCCAGAGAGAATATGTCGCTTATGTTGGATGCCTGGGAGTCTTTCAACTGCTCCGGCGACATGTAGCTCGGTGTTCCGAAAATTCCCATCTCAACAGTTGTTTCAGTAATCTGAGCGATGCTGAAATCAGCAATTTTGGGCGATAAGGAAGAATCGAGCAATATGTTCGTGGGCTTTATATCCCTGTGTATGACTTTCTGCTTATGCGCATAGTCGAGTGCATTGCACACATTAATTATAATTTCTATAACCGTGTTTAAGGGGAGCAGGCTCTCTTTGCTGCAGTATTTTTCAAGTGTCTCACCTTCAATGTATTCCATCGCTATATAGCAATAATCTTTATACAGGCCGGCGTCATATATTGAAACAATATTAGGATGATTCAACCGACCGGCGGATTGAGCTTCGACAAAAAAATGCTCCCTTTCCCTGTCCGTAGTCAGCTTCGACATTTTAATGGCCACATTTCTTTTTATATGCGGATCAACTCCAAGGTAAACAACCCCGGAACCTCCTTTTCCGAGCTGTCTGGAAATTTCATACCTACCGACAGTATCGATATCTTTAAGATCCTGTACCGGTGCAGGGTTTTTGGCGATAGTATCATCTGTTGTGCCAACCATTAGTCATCCCTTGTAAAAAAGCCTGTCAAAACTACAGAATAAACGTCATATCGGTTGCAACGCCGTAACACTCTATCTTACGCTTCTTTTTGGCGATACTTTGCCTGCAGGTCTCAACAATTCTATTCATTTCACGATCCGTTCTTTCCTGGTTCAAATGGAAAAGCCCCAGTTTTTTAACTTCTGCATCAAAAGCTATCGAGAGAACATCGGTATATGATGAATGCCCCCACTCTACTTTTTTTTCATATTCCCTGGGAGTATATTCGGCGTCGTGAATAAGGAGATCTGCACCCATGGAGAATTCGAGATAGGATTTCAGAGGCAGACCTCCCGGATGAACAAAGCCGAGCTCATTATCCGTAAGAAAAACAAAGGATTTACCGTCTTCTACAAATTTGTATCCGCTTCCGTTATTAGGGTGACTCAATTTTATGGGGATGACGGTTACGGAGCCTATTTCAAATTGGGTCGGGCAGGCATCTACATATACAATATTCGCCTTTAAATCGGAATATTTTACGGGAAAGTTAGGAGGAGCCATTACCTTTGATAGAATTGTCTCAACGAATTTGCTGTGAAAGGGGCATCTGTGCATATCAAATTCGGCCTGTTTTGAATAAAGGGGCTTGAAGAACGGGAATCCCATCAAATGATCCCAGTGTGCATGGGTGAATATGAAATTGTATTTATAAAGGTTTTCTTTGACAAGCTGATTGCCGAGTCGCCTGATTCCTGTTCCGGCATCAACTATAATGATGTCACCACTTTTTGCCCTTATTTCAATACAGGTTGTGTCTCCGCCGTATTTTAAGTAATCCTTGCCGGAAACAGGTATTGAACCCCTTGACCCCCAGCATTTAATATACATATTGTCAGCCTTCCCTTAGGATTTATTACGAAATAAACATAACATTTCTGACTATTTTGTTACGGTTCCTTATGCCGGTCACGGCATTTAAATGTTAGTAAGTCAGAAATTATTTCCTGCGTTTTTCTGCCCCTCAAGCGGGTACTGAAAAAAGCACCCCTCAAGGGGGTACTGAAAATAGTCCCGTTTATCGGGCGGTTATTTTTGAACTTCGGCTTAAAATGTTTTTCCGAAAAAGGTATACCAGATTCCGTTAAATTCCCATTTTTTTATTATTTTAACAGGAAGTTTAGATAATTGAAAGTCAATTTCTTCAGCCTCTCTTCTTAAAAGCCCTGATAAAATAAAGCTTTTTTTATTTGTAAAGCCTTCCGGATTGATAAGAAGTTTCATTACATCATAGTGTATATTTGCAATAATAAGATCCGATGGAAGCCGGATAAAATCCTGTGCCGATCCCTGAACCGGAATTATCCTTTCTTCCATACCGTTCAGAAAGATGTTTTTTTTAGCCGTGGTTGCAGCAAGATAATTTATGTCAACAGCAAGGGTTTTTTTGCTTCCAAGATGTGCTGCGGCAATTGATAACAGCCCTGTTCCCGTGCCCAAGTCCATAACGGATTCGATCTGCCCGCAGTCGTTGTCAAAGGCCAGTTCGAGAGCTTCCATGCAGTCATGTGTTGTCGGGTGGGTTCCCGTTCCGAAAACAACTCCGGGATCGAGGATGATTTCAATGCCGTTTTGAAGGTTCTCCCGGGTCTCCCACGGAGGATTTATTATGAACCTGCCGATTCTGAGAGAGAATGGCATTTTGCCATGCCACTCATCATAAGTCATCCTGTAATCGTCTATTAATGTTAAGTTTGGTTGCGCTACCAGGAGTTTTTTGATTTTATCCTGTGCCGGGTTTTTGAAGAAAAGAAAGGAAAAGTCATCTTCCTGCCAGTTGCCGATAAATTCGTTGCCGAAAAAATTGCATTCCGAATTGATCCGCCCTTCAAGGTAGTAGATGTAGAGATCCTTGTAAGGAATACCTGCTACCGGCATGGTCATTATCTGTTTTTGCCGCCCTTTCCCTTTTTATCTCTGTTTATCTGATCCATATACCACTCCATCGGATCCAGAAGAGTGTATCCCATTTTTTGAAGTTTTTTCTTGATCGGGCTTATGTTCTGGGTCAGAAGATAAGGGAATACCGCCCGTTTCCCTTCATCCCAGTATCGCGCGACAAGGATGCTTCCGAAAGAGACGTTTTCTTCCGTTATCGCATCGACGATTTTTTTCATCTGCCCGAGTTTCTCTTCAACAAGAATACATAAAAGAGACCCCGGTTCGCCTATTCCGAGAACATTTACAAAAGCCCGCAGCAGATCATCGACCGAAATAATTCCTTGGAGTTTGCCCTTTTCGTCAACGACAGGGAAAGCACCGACTTTTGTCTGAAGAACGAGTAAAAGAACATCCTGAATCGTGTAGGAGGGTGAAACAGTTACAGGATTAATGGTCATAATATCCTTGACCTTCAGGTCGGATATTTTCTCTTTTTCCTTGCGGTTTTCGTAATCGAGTATAACTGTCGAAGGAAGCGCGCTCCTTATGTCGCGGTCAGTGATTATCCCGATGAGCCTGTTATCCTCTTCCACAACAGGAAGGTGCCTGATGCAGTGAGCCACCATTTTATCTTGTGCATCTAAGATGCCCGCACCTTTGTCAACTGTTATAACATTACTGGTCATTGATTTGCTTACAAACATATTGCCCTCCAACACATAGTTTCTTGTGCTATACAACCCGGCACATGAAAAATCCTGTGACTGCCGGGATGCGACCTTATATAAAGCACATTATTGTTTTGCATGCCATGTTGCAATAGCTAATAATCGTTGACGATTTCGTAACAAACCATTCTGCTTAAGTTGCGCTTCATCTTTCGTCATCCAGCACGCCGACAACTATGCTGGATTGCTCATAATTTGCGCACATTGTCTGCCGGAAAAGGAATTTTTCTACTTTGCCATCCTAAGATCGATTTTTTGCGATTTTATTAAGTTTGACGGTTTATATAAATGCCCGTCAACTATTTATATTTAAAAGAATTTCAACATGGTTTTTTGCCAGTTCCGGTAGCCGTGACAGGGAGTATCCTCCTTCAAGGACTGAAATAATCCTTCCCCCGGAATATTTTTCCGCCATGTCGTATATCTTTTTCATTATCCAGGAAAACCCGTCAGTTGTAAGTTTTATATCGGACATATCATCATCAGCGTGGGCATCAAATCCGGCCGATACTATTATTACTTCAGGTTCGAATCTTTCAAAAGAGGGCAGGAGGTCATTTTCGATAAGTCTTTTGTATTCTTCATCTCCCCACCCGGGGAGAACCGGAGAATTTTTTGTAAAGCCGTATCCTTCTCCTGTCCCATATTCAAATTCGCGGCCTGTGCCGGGATATGCAAAAGACGGATGTTCGTGAATTGAATAGTAAAATACGGACGGATCCTGCTCAAACAAGTGCTGGGTTCCATTTCCATGGTGAACGTCAAAATCGACTATCATGGCCTTTTTTATATTCCATTTCAGCTGTATATATTTTGCCGCGACCGCCACATTGTTAAAATAACAGAAACCCAGAGCTTTGTTTTTTTCGGCATGATGCCCCGGCGGCCTTACTGCGCAAAAAACATTGTCGAGATCGCCTTTCATTACAAGATCTGCCGCATTCAATATACCCCCGACAGCCAGAAGGGCGGTTTCAAAAGTGTGGATGCACATCTGGTTGTCCGGATAATCAAACATCCGGTTTCCGGCAAAACATAGTTCTTCAAACCTGCGTATGTAAGCCTGATCATGGACCATTTCGATCCATTTCATATCGGCCCGCTTTGCTTTAAGCAATATAAGCTTCGGAAGAAGGCCGGCTTCGTCAATTCCTTTGTAAATGGAAATAAGTCTTTCGGCCGTTTCCGGATGATATGAGCCTGTATCGTGCAGCAGAAACATCTCGTCGTATAAAAAGCCTGTTTTTTTCATATGTTATTATGTCCCCATTGCGGCTATTTGACAATCCTGTCAAATATATCAAAAGCAGCCTTGACAACGATGTTATCGAAAGGCATCTCTATAGTCGGGCGGCCGTTTTTATCATATTCGTAAAGGGTGCTGTCTTCGGGTATGGTTCCGGCAAGGTTCAGCTTAGCCTCTTTAATCATATCGAGAATCTGACCGGAAGGGTATTCCCTGCAGCGGTTTATAATAATATGGCTTTCACCGACACCGATTTTAAGATCTTTTGCGAGCGAGTTGATCCTTATTGCAGCCTGAAGCCCGCGCCTTGAAGTGTCTGAAACTATTAAAAGTATATCGACGTTTTTGGTGGTAAGGCGGCTGATATGCTCCATGCCCGCTTCATTATCTATAACCAGATAAGGATAATTATCCGTAAGGCGTTCGAGAAAACCCGTTAACAGAGTATTTGCCGCACAGTAACAACCCGCTCCTTCAGGCTGCCCCATTACGACAAGGTCATACCCCGGCGCTTCAACTACAGCGTGTTCGAGTTTCATTGACATGAAAACATCTTTTGTCATGCTCCCCGGGACAACTCCTTTTTTCATTTCTTCTCTTGCGTTTCCGAGTGTTTCTGTCACGCTAAGGCCGAGGACTTCGTTTAAATTTGCATTGGAATCGGCATCAACGGCAAGAACCGGTGTTTTTCCTCTGGCAGTCAGGTATTTAACGAGAAGGCCGGATATGGTTGTTTTACCGGTGCCACCTTTTCCGGCAAGGGCAATAGAAAAAGGCATATATCAAATTCCTTTTTGAGTTATTGCGGTTCCATTCGAATGATAATTTTTTGACAATTAGGATAGATGAAACAAACAGTCAAGTAACTTTTGATAAGCATATGAAGTTATCAAACCCTGATACCTTCATAAAAAGTCAAAAACCGACTTTTAATTGGCGGGAAATCCGCCTGAGGCGGACTCTCCCGCCGCTTGAAGTAAATTCATGCGGTTCCACCCTCACCCCCCAGGCCGGGTCTTACCCGCCCTCGGCCTGTTGACGGTTTTTACGAAGCCGTCAATACGGAATCTGCGGTTTGCATGGGAAAGGCTTAAACTCCTTGCAAAAGAGATACCCGTATGCTAAAAATCAACGATCTGTTTGAACCGAAACAGTGAGCGTATTCCCCGCTGCTTTCGCGGGGTTAGCGAGTGAATTTAAAATAGACGCTATTCTCTACGGGCGATGATTCCCTGCTGCTTGTGACGGGAATCTTCAATTATGAAAAGTTGATAATATCAAAAGGAACTAAATCTTTAAACGGAAAAACATTTTTCAGGGGGTGTCACAGATGGATTTTGAATTAAACAAGTCACAAAAGGAAATTCAGAAGGCGGCCAGGGATTTTGCAAAGGGCGAATTTGATAAAGAGCTTGCCCTCGAACTTGATAAAAATCATGAATTCCCTAAGGATATCTGGAAAAAAGCAGCCGATCTGGGCTTTATCGGCATTCATTATCCTGAAAAATATTCGGGACAGGGCCTTGGAGTTCTGGAGAATATACTTGTTGCGGAAGAGCTTTGCAGCAGGGATTCAACAATAGGAAGCTGCGTGGTTCTTTCAAGTTTTGCGTCCGAATGTATTTTGCGGTTCGGAAGCGAAGCTCTTAAAGAAAAATTTCTTCCGCAGGTGGCGGAAGGGAAAGTCCTTTCGGCAGGTGCTTTTACGGAGCCAGATCACGGCTCAGATATAACATCTATGAATACAACGGCTGTAAAAGAGGGTAATGAGTGGGTTATTAACGGAAACAAGACTTTTATTACAAACGGCGCAATCGCCGGCTTTTTTACGGTTCTTTGCCAGACGGATCAGAATATAAATCCGACTCACCGCGGGATAAGCATGATACTTGTAGAGGCGGACAGAAAAGGGCTCTCGACTTCCGATGTAGGTCATAAAATGGGTATCCGGATGATGACGACATCCGAGGTTGTCTTCAAGGATGTCCGTGTTCCGGCATCAAATCTTATAGGTGAGGAAGGAAAAGGCTTCTACCAGGTGCTTGAATTTTTCGATGAAAGCAGGATTTTAATAGCGGCCCAGGCTCTTGGAATAGCACAGGGAGCATTTGACAGGGCAATCGCGTACGTAAAGCAGAGAGAGCAGTTCGGGAAGAAAATAGCACAGTTTCAGGTAACTCAGCACAAGCTCGCAGATATGGCCACTAAAATAGAGCTGGCCAGGCTCATAACATACAAAGCTGCCTGGAACTATGACCAGGGGCGTATAGATCCCAAACTGACCTCAATGGCCAAGATGTATTCGGCAAGAGCCGCTGTTGAAGTAGCCGATGAAGCGATTCAGCTTCTGGGAGGCTACGGATACATGACCGAGTACGAAGTCGAGAGGTTCTACCGTGACGCGAAAATTACGGAAATTTATGAAGGAACAAAAGAGATCCAGAAGAATACTATTGCGAGCGCACTGCTCGGCAAGTTCAAATGATTGAAGCCCGGAGTGATTTACCCGGATTCTGTCCGGGCTTAAAAAACCAAAAAATCCGGTAAAGGAGACCATTATGCTTGATCTGGTAAAAAAAGCAATGCTGACCGGAGTCGGTTTTGCCGTTAAGACCTGGGATGAAGTGGAGAAGACGGCGAAGGATATTTCTAAAAGAAGCAAAATGTCCGAGAAGGAAGGGAAAAAATTTTTAGACGATGTCCGGAAGAAGTATGACGAGGCACAGGAGAAGCTGGAGACTAGAGCCGGAAAAATGGTTAAAGATCTTCTGAAGAGAGGGAATGTCGCCACGAGTGATGATATCAGGGCTCTCAAAAAGGAGATAAGCGAACTGAAAAAAAAGATTAAGGGGGCAGGTTCGGACAAATAAACCCGAAGCCTGAAAAATGCTCAGCATAAGAAAAATAGGGGTTATCGGGCGGACATACCGTCATCTCAACCGCTACCGGCAGATACTTACGGTTCTTTTCAGGTACGGCTTCGGCGACATAATTGAGCTTCTGAAGATAGAGCAGTATATAGAAATAGGTCTTCAGATGATTTCAAGAAAAAGGCGCGAACGGGTTGAAAAGCTGACAAGAGCGGAAAGGATGAGAATGGCTTTTGAAGAGCTTGGTCCGACTTATATCAAGCTGGGCCAGGTTCTTTCCACCCGGCCGGACCTGATCCCCGTTGATCTTACCCATGAGCTTTCAAAACTTCAGGATGAAGTTCCTCCTTTTCCCTTCAGCGATGCGAAAAAGATCATAGAGTCGGAGCTCGGTATTTTATCCGAAGAGATCTTCGAGTCCCTGAGTGAAATACCGGTTGCCTCAGCTTCCATAGGTCAGGTCCACCGGGCAAAGCTGAAAGACGGGGAAGAGGTCGCCATAAAGGTTCAGCGCCCCGGCATAAGAAAAACAATAGAAGTCGATCTTGAGATAATGCTTCATCTTGCAACGCTGATGGAGCGTCATGTGGAGGAGATATCCTTCCACCGCCCTGTAAAAATAGTTGAAGAATTTGCAAGAACGCTCGAGAAGGAGATCGATTACACGATCGAAGCCTCGAACATGGAGAGGATCGGGCATCAATTTCTGAATGATCCCACCATATACATCCCTAAAGTCTTTCGTGACCTCACGACAGCACATGTTCTTACGATGGAGTATATCGAAGGAATAAAGGTTTCTGAAATAGATCGTATTGAGGAGGCGGGCTTAGACAGAAAGATTATAACTTCCCGCGGGGCCGATATCTATCTCAAGCAGATTTTTGATCACGGTTTTTTCCATGCCGATCCTCATCCCGGGAATATTTTTATCCTTCCCGGAAATATTGTATGTCTTCTTGATTTCGGAATGACCGGTTTTGTCGACCGTCAGACACGTGAGGATTTTGTTGAGCTGATAGAGAGCGTTGTCGTCCAGAGTGAGACAAAGGCCACTCAGATCCTGTTAAAAATTACCAATTGGGATGATCAGCCGGATGTGCGTCTTCTTGAAAGAGATGTGGCCGACTTCATGGGAGAGCATCTTTATAAAACCCTCAAGGATATTAAAATCGGAAAGCTCCTGCAGCATCTTCTTGAAACGACTTCCCGCCACCGTTTAAGAATTCCTCCCAATATTTTTCTGATGATGAAAGCCCTGAGCACTGTTGAAAGCGTTGCCGTTTCACTTGACCCGGAATTTGACATGATCGAACATGTGGCTCCGTTTGTAAAGCGGATAAGGCTCGACATGTTTACGCCTCAGAGGATGACCGGAGAAGCGATGGGGATTGCCGTCGAATCTCTTCAATTCATAAGGCAGTTCCCGAAAGACATGCTTGAAATTACAAGGCTGATGAAGAATCATAAGCTTGGAATCAAGCTGGAACATCATGGCCTTGATACGATGCTTTCAACCCACAACAGGGTAAGCAACAGGATATCTTTTTCAATAATAATTGCCGGCCTTATTATCGGGTCCGCACTTGTTCTTGCATCATCGATCCCCCCTCTTTTTTACGGGGTTTCGCTCATTGGAATAATGGGTTTTGTTGCGGCAGCCGTTATGGGCCTCTGGCTTCTCATATCAATGATGCGAAAAGGCAGGTTGTAGGTTAAGGGTTCAAGGGGCCGGAGTGTTATTCAAAGGTTTCATTATACCATTGTATATCCAGGTCCCTCTCCGCCTTCAGGGCAAGTCCATTTAATATTCCTGTACGGATCTTTGATATCGCATGTTTTGCAGTGGAGGCAATTTGAAAAATTGAGTTTAAGTCTTCGCTTCCCCGTTTTTTCATCAGTCTCTATTTCATATACATCTCCGGGGCAAAATCTTGTACACGGGGATTTGAATTTTTCATAGCATTCATTTACGCAAATATCCGTATCATGAATTATTATGTGGCACGGTTGGTCTTCCCTGTGCATGGTTTTTGAGAGATAAACTCCGGTCAGCTTGTCCACATAAAGAGTTCCGTCAAAGGTTTTCTTCTTTGTTTCAGGCTTGCCCGTTTCTCCGCCAGCTTTCAAGGGTTTCAGTGTGGCGCAGTCCTCTTCCGTATTCATTCCGTCAATAATGCCGCGCCCTTTTGTGAAATACTGGGTTCCAAGATGTATAAATTTGATCAAGCCTTTCTTTGCAAGGGCCTGGGCGAAGTTTCTTCCTTCTATCATCTCGTCCTTAAGCTGGCTTTTATCAAACAGAGTTTGAAAATAACTCAGCGTTTCCGCATTAAAACTGTTTTCTTCGATGGCTTTGATGACTGCTTCCGCGGCAAGCATACCCGATTTCATGGAAACATGGATTCCTTTTAACGCAGGGGTATTCTGGATTGCGGCAGCGCCTCCCGTGAACAGTGCGCCGTTTGTAAAGAGCTTGGGCATTGTATAATATCCGCCTGTAGAAACCGTGCGCGCGCCCTGCTGCAGTACTTTACCGTCTTTTATGATCTGGGCCACAAAAGGATGGCTTTTGAATTTGATAAATTCATCATATAAATCGAACATAGGATCATCATAGGAGAGTCCTGCAAGAAAACCGAGGGTTATTTTGTTGTCTTTCATCTCATATAAAAAGCCGCCGCCCGGGGTATCCAAACCGAGAGGATAGCCGAGCGTATGAATGTCATTGGCGCCGCTTGAAGAAAAATAATTATTTTCAGGAAGCTGGATTACTTCCTTTATTCCGGTTTCATAAACCTGGGGCATTTTATCTGAAAAAATGTCAAGCTTTTTTGCTATATCCTGCATCAGGCTTCCCCTTGCCCCTTCTCCAAAGACCGTGACCTTTGCCATAAGGTCTATTCCCGGTTCGAAATTGCTCTTTGGAGAACCGTCTTTTCCGAGGCCCTTGTCTCCGGTTCTCACTCCCGTGATGGTCTTCCCGTTATCGTCATACAGGACTTCTTTTCCAGCAAAACCCGGGAATATATTTACTCCTAGCTCAAGAGCGATCTCACCAAGCCATTTTGTGAATTTTGAAAGGCTTATGATATAAAAGCCTTTGTTGTGCATCTGGCGAGGCGTAAAAGGAACTTTAAAGTATCCGGATTTTGTCAGAAAGACGAATTCATCTCCCTTTACAATCGTTTCAATAGGGCATTTCTTTTCAATAAAATCCGGAATCAGCTCCTGTAAAGCTATTGGATTCAAAACAGCCCCGCTTAGGGCATGAGATCCGATTTCAGCTCCCTTTTCAATCAGAGCGACCTCGATGCTGATGTTATTCTTTTCAGCAAGCTGCATAAGCTTGATTGCGCCTGCCAGACATGCCGGGCCGCCTCCCACAAAAAGCACGTCAAAATCAATTTTTTCTCTTTGCTGATCCATTGTTTCCACCTTATATATTTTACATCGAATTATATTCTATAATATAGCCACAATTTAACCACACTGCTTGTATCAAAACAATGCAAATGTGACAACCTTTTTTGATTTCTTTGTAAAAAATCCTTTTTATCCGGTCACTGATTGCGTTTTCCTTTCGGACATTGTAGCATATTCAATGCTTTGAGTAACGCACCTTTGCGATATCCGGAAAAAAGATTGAAGCTTCCCGCTAAAAAAGGGTGGAGCTTGCGGGAAGCAGGCCGGTCAAAAGACCGGTAAACCGGACACAACAAACCGGAGTTTAGTAATATGGATACCGGCAAGCCGACGGTAAGTGTAGTGGTACCGACGTATAACAGGGGATGGATTATAAATGAGGCGATAGATTCCGTTCTATCCCAGGATCGTGACGGTTTTGAACTGATCGTGGTAGATGACGGTTCAACCGATAATACACAGGAGATAGTTTCTTCTTACAGAGACAGAATTAAAGTCATAAAGCAGGAAAATAAGGGCGTCAGCGCAGCAAGAAACAAAGGAATCGTCTCATCATCCGGAACTCATATAGCATTTCTTGATTCGGACGATCTGTGGCTTCCCGGTAAACTTGAAACGCAGCTTGACTTTTTCAGGAGCAACCCGGATGCCCTTATATGCCAGACAGAGGAGATCTGGGTAAGAAACGGAAGAAGGGTTAATCCGGGCAAAAGGCACAAAAAAGTATCCGGGTTCTTTTTTGAAAAATCTCTTGAACTTTGCATGGTAAGCCCGTCTGCCGTCATGATGAAGAGAGACCTGTTCAACATGTCCGGCCTTTTTGATGAAACGCTTCCCGCATGTGAAGATTATGACATGTGGCTCAGGATAAACTGCAGGTATCAGATACATCTTATAGATATCCCTCTCATAGTAAAAAGAGGTGGGCACAAAGATCAGCTTTCCCGGATGCATTCGTTAGATAAGTACAGGATACAATCGATAAAAAAACTCCTTGAAGGTGATCTGCTCTCCGGAGATCAGCGAAAGCTTGCGGTAAAAGTAATGACTGGGAAATGCATCGTTTATGCCGAAGGCTGCCGGAAAAGGGGGCGAAATGACGAAGCCCTTGAGTATGAGGCATTATATCGAACGTCGAACATCGAACATCGAATTTCGAAGTACTAACGACGGGAAAAAAATTCGTCGGAATACATCAGCGCATACCTCTATCCACCCCTGTTATGCAAAATATAAACTGGTTCTGTTCAGAAACGGCCCTGAAGCCCCATGGGATCTTTAATCTCGACAGCAGGGTTGAAACGTATTTTCTTCTCGCCCCTCTGGTCGACATATTTCATGATCTCAAGATCCACTTTGATCGGAACATCGACGCCCGCCTTTGTGAGAAGTTGTCGCAGGAATGCTTCCGATTTTGTTGCAAAGGCAACGGCATCTCCTAAAATGCGCATGCCTTCCGTGGGATTGTGAAATCCTACCGAGTTTTCGGCTCCCATGAAAAGGCTGCGGTAAAAGGCCTCTTCATAATAATCCTTTGCTTTGTTGTAGAGTTCCTGGTCGATAGGCCTGCCTTCGTTTCTGGCCTTATGCGTGATTTCAAACAGCTTTGCAACCGTGGCAGTAGCGTATCCGGAGCGAATCATCATGGAAACCGTCCGGTCCTGAATTGCAAAGACGCGCTCTTTCAACCATCCTGGATTTACGGCATGGCATTGCTGGCAGGCCCGCATTTCGTTCTGGATCGGGCTCATAACACGATGGTCTGAAACTTTATATACGCCGACTTTGGTATAGGGCATATGGCAGTCGGCGCAGGAAGCTCCGGCTTTGTAATGAGAGCTGTTGTTGGTAAAAAATTCAAATTCCGGATGGCGGATGAACCCCATTTTGAATCCGGTAACGTTCTGTTTCCATTCTTTAACAGTCTCATCACTGCGGATTTTCTTAATTATATCCTCTATGGTAATTGCTTCCCATTTACTGTTTTGCCATGGAAAGTAGAGCCCGACAGATTTCCCTTCAGCATCCTTATTGATATTGTATGTAACATGACACTGCGCGCACACTGTCGAACGCATCTCCTGGCGGGTCAATGTATTGACGTCTTTTCCTATCCCCCGGAGGGCCTTTACCAGTGTAAATTCGCGTGAAATCTGAAGAGTCATGTCTCTGTTGTTGTGGCAATCTATGCAGGCTACGCCGAGCGTTCTGTCTTTCTCGGGGATTTTATTCAGAACTTCCTTTAAAGGTGTCTTGTAATAATCCGGACCCATCTCTTTCTCCAAACTCGGTGCGTATGGAGTTTTACAACTGAGGCAGACTCCGCCTGACTTAATACGGGAGGAATCGACTTCGAGTTGATCGCGCAACATATTGGCATGGCCTCTGGGTTCGTTGTATTCCACCCCAAACCCCCATCCGTTGAATAACAGGGCCATATACGGAAACTCTGAGAGTTTATCCACTGAAATTGCGCTGCCGTCCATACCTGTTTTGTATTTGCTCAGCCTTGCACTAACAGGGTCTTCAGTTTTTTTCCAAAGCTGGTATTCTTCGTTATAGGCTTTTCCCCATAGTTCAGGATTGATTTCGCCGTCCGGAATCACGACCGTCTGCCTTGATTCAGGCTTGGATGGTTGACAACCCAGCAAAGCAATCAAGATGGACAACACAAGGCAAATGAAAATTCGTTTTTTATTATCAGGAAACATCATCTGTCCCTCCTATTTCTTTATTTGTCAGTCAGCCGAATGCCTGCAAGGTTATGCTGAAGCCAGCGGTGGCATTCCCAGCAATTGCGTGTCTGGTCAATTTTTTCAACAGTAGCTGCATGGCAGCGGGCGCAGTTGGATTGAACCGTCTTTTCTCCATGCGATGAAAGCGTTATCATTTCAGGTACCGTGCCGGAATAAAAGACAAACATGTCTTTCATTCCGTCGATTGACTTCCAGGTATAATAGATGCCGAAATTTTCATGGGGAAGATGGCAGTCAATACATTGAATGCTCCGATGGGCGCCAGTATGAAACCAGGCTTCATACTGGGACTCCATGACATGGCAGGAGGCGCAAAAATCAGGTGTCTCGGTTTTGGCCATGAGTTTTGGAGGCCCGAACATGACAAAAAGTCCGCCTGCCGTCGCCAGTACGAAAATTCCGATAATTATCTTTTGCGACTTAGAGAACATATCCGGATCCCCTTGCGGTTTTTCATAAAAAGGAGAAATATTTTTTGTGTTTGATGCTGTTCAGGAATAAAACTAAGGGAGATGTAAAATTATTATAGAATTTCGAGTAATATTTCAAGATAATAATTAGTTTCCATCCGGAAATGGCTCTTTTATGCGATCTATGTTTCAATAAATAAAAAAAGGCATCCACGCTTTTGCATGAATGCCTTTTATCTTTAACTTTTATCAGCTAATTACAGCTTTGTCACATTTGCTGCGCCGGGGCCTTTTGGGCCGTTCACGATTTCGAATGTAACGCGGTCGCCTTCTGAAAGCGATTTAAAACCTGTTGAATTAATAGCTGAGTGATGAACAAACACATCTTTGCCGTCTTCCTGCTCAATGAAGCCGAATCCTTTGCTGTCATTGAACCATTTTACAGTTCCATTTGCCATAGTGTTTACCTCCTTTCAAAAAATGAATCAAGGTCCCAGACTTCAGGTCGTCACTTTGACAACATGGAACAAGCCTTCTGTTCGAAACCGACCCGCAATACTTTGCGGATCTTTACTGATTTGCCTCACAATACATGGCACCACTATTAATGTCAACATAAATTATTAAAATATTTAGTTCTTATCCCGATTGGCTGGGATGAAGGAGCCCATGATTCCAGGATTCATTGCTTCAAGTATTTGTTTTCTAATGATTTTGTTTTCAGATTTTAAGCTTCATCTCGACCTCCCAGGTATCTATGCCGAAATTCTGACAGTCTTTTCGTTATCCGCTTTCGCTCATCACCTCGTGTCACTGGAATCCCTGAATCCTTGAACCCTTATCTTTACGAAGTCGTCATAATTGACAAACATAATGATTATGTGAGATTTTATCTCCAATTGCAGTAAAATATAGTATGCTGCGGGAAAATTGAAATAGTTTTTAAGAATGAAAAAAATTTTGCAATAGAGACCTTTGAAGAACGTCCAATTTTGGCCAAGTACAAGGAAGGCGATAATTTCAACCACAGGAATACATTGAGTATTTCGAGGATAGCGCGAAAGGTTAGCGCTTACGCTTCACTCCGTGTCACTTCGTGCCGAAATTTGAGCCTGACACAGTAATCGGGCAAAATGGGGCGTTATGCAAAGGTCTCCAATGGTAGAAAGGAGTAAAGAACTTGTGCTCACAAAAAACAGACCGGAATGATACATTTTTGTGGTTGGCCCCGTTTGCTCCTCCCAAAGGATATACCAGTGTTCCAGCGGGTGGAATGTGTCTCTGCGTTTTTCTTTTTGTCGTTAAGGGGCGTGAAGTTCTTCTCGGAAAATACAGAGAGCATCCGGCCTGGGAAAAGATAGCAGGAATGGATGAAAAACGGGTAAAGAACAACCAGCATGGTTTGACTCTGCCTGCAAGCCACCTGAAATTTGGTGAAGATCCGATGGAAGCCGCCCGGAGGATCGGAGAAGAGATTCTGATGCTCCCGAAAGGCCTGGCGTATTCGGAACCCCTTGTACAGACCTTTTTCTATGAACTTTCCATTGTTCCCGGCGAAATGCATTTTGATGTTCTGTTTTTTTATGATCTTTTTCTTGATGAAGATTTTAAAATAGGCCTTCCTCCCTGGTATGCCTCGCTGGAATGGTTTGATGTGGATCTTCTCATAAACCAGAAATATGCGCGTCAGCATGAAGATGTGGTATCGGCCTGGCTGAAGAAAAAGCGCAGCGATTTTTGAGAAAATAAAAGGATATCCGGGTTCGTTTATCAAATATCCTTTGACCGGTTTGCTTCCCTTGACCCCGCCGTGTGCAGGCGGGGTCAAGGGAAGCTATCTGAAACAGATATTTTCATTATTTCGATAACCCATATATTTATAACAGATTTAGCGGGCATTATTTTCTGCACGCGCTTCGTTATTGGTCGGATAGAAGCGCTGGGTGGTGATGAAAGTGAAAGCTGTCAGCCGGTTTCAGCGTTTAACTGGACATACATCCTGAAAAATGATAATTCCAATCAAATCAATTGTTTTTAAGATTATAATTTTGTAGCATTACGCTTATTTATTTGCCGATAGCCAGAGCGGGTGTAACATGAACCGGAGAATGTGATATGGATGGAACTGTAAGGGCGGCAATAAAACCCGGGATTAGGGTGTCTGTTGTAATGAAAACAGATCAGCGGGCCGGTACGCTGACCGAAGGGACAGTAAAAGATATTTTGACGAATTCCCCCAGACATCCTCATGGAATTAAGGTGCGTCTTGAAAGCGGTATAGTAGGGAGAGTAAAACATATTCTGTGAAAAACATGCTCTGCCCGGAGAAATGAATCATGGGTTCATCCGTAAGCGAAAAACTGCTCGAGGTTGGCGATTATGCCAAAGAAGGGTACAGTCCTGTGGTTGACTTTGCCGAATGGCGGGTTGCCGTCTTAAACTTCAGCAACGACCTTTTGCCCGAAAATATCACAGCTATGCAGCGCCATAATGAGACCGACGAAGTATTTGTTTTGCTTCGCGGACGTTGCATACTCTTTATCGGTGAAGGAGATAAGAAAGTAACGGATATCTTTGCGGAGAATATGCAGCCGTTTAAGATTTATAACGTTAAAAAGTCGGTCTGGCATACTCACACGTTAAGCATAGACGCGAAGGTGCTGATTGTTGAGAACAGGAATACGACCTTTGATAACTCGCCGTTCTGCTCTCTGACCGTTTCCCAGAGAACAAAGATCGCCGAAATGACTTCAGCGTTCCGGGATGAAGCGGCAAAGAATAAACACAGGAACGGGTAAAGGCTTTTTTGGACAAGGAAAGAATGGCTGAAATCAGATATAATATCGTGTTTGGCGGCAAAATCATGGATGGCTGTGAGCCAGATGATGTTAAACGGAATCTTGCCAGGCTGTTTTCAATAAGTGAGGAAAAAGCAGGGCAGATTCTTGCACGAAAAAGGGTTGTTTTAAAAAAAGATCTGGATGAGCACAGAGCCGGGAAATATGCAGAAGTTCTCAAAAAAGCAGGATTGCAGATATTTCAGGAGCCGGTGCAGGCTCAGACCGGCATTCAGGAGCAGAAGCCTCCGGAAACTCCATTGATACAAAAAACGGATGATGAAAAGAGATCAGGATATGACGGTGCTGCGGCAACTGTGGAGATCGGTATAAAGCCTCAGGCTGCAAAACCCGCAGACGCAGAAAAGAAACCGGATAAAATCCCTTTTGAATTCCGCGGGAGCGGTTCAGAATATTTCCGTATATGGATAGTCAACATCCTTCTTTCAATAATTTCCCTCGGAATATATTCCGCCTGGGCAAAAGTTCGTAAGAACCAATATCTCTACGGCAACACGAGAATCGGCGGGGCAAGCTTCGAATATCTGGCAAAACCTTCCAAGATCCTGAAAGGTCGTCTTATTGTTGCAGGTTTTTTTTTGCTTCAGGGGGTGTTATCTAAAATATTTCCGATTTCGGGGGTGGTGCTGAGCATAATCTTTGTTATAGCCCTCCCATGGCTGGTTGTGCGTTCCCTTGCTTTCAATGCAAGAAACAGCTCTCTGAGAAATATACGTTTTGCTTTTAACGGAACATATAAAGAAGCTGCAAAAGCATACCTGCTGTGGCCGATGGTTGCAGTGCTGACACTCGGCTTCCTGTTTCCTTATTCCTACTTCAGGCAGAGAAAATTCATGGTGGAGAACTCCGGTTACGGTACTACCGGTTTTAAATTCAATGCGACACACAGGGATTATGGCCGTATTTTTCTCGGCCTTCTTGTTCCTGTTCTGCTGGGAGGTCTCCTGATCCTGGGATCTTTTTTCCTGTTTCCTCCTCTTTTTATCCTTATTGGCCTTGCTCTCTATCTTTATGTTTTTGCCTTCGTATCGGTTAAAACCGGAAATCTCCTTTACAACTCAAGCAACCTTGATGGCCACCGTTTCGAAGCCGATATGAAGCTGAAAGATTATTTCGTTCTTGTTCTGACGAATTCCCTTGCCACGGCCGTTACCTTCGGGCTGTTCCATCCGTGGGCAAAGGTGAGAACTCTGCGGTATAAAGTTGAGCATCTTAAACTTGCTCCGGGAGGGGATCTTGACGGTTTTGTCGCAGAGACCCAGAGAAAGGTAAGCGCGATCGGGTCTGAAGCGACCGATTTCATGGATATTGATTTCGGCCTATGATTGCAATAAAAGGATACTGGTACGACGGCAAAACTTCAGCCCAGACAAAGGCTCTTTTCCGCGTTTACGATAACGGAGCAATCGGTGTTGAGCGCTTAGAAGACGGAAAAGTGCTGAAGACCGTTACCGGTTTCGGAATATCAGTTTCTCCCCGCCTTGCCGAAACCCCCAGATACTTATATTTTTCGACCGGTGAAAAATTTGAGACGGAAGAGAATGAAGCGGTTGACCGCGCGCTGGAACGGCTGAAGCGCCGGTCATGGATGCGGGCGGTCCACCATCTGGAGAAGCGCAGACTCTATGTGTTTATCTGCCTTGCAGCAGTACTGCTTTTTATATTTGGTGCCGTAAAAATGGGTGTTCCGGCTGTTTCAAAAATCATCGCCTTCCGCCTTCCACCTTCAACTGCCGGATACGCTGGCAGGCAGACTCTTGAAATTCTGGACAGATCGGTATTTAAACCTTCGGAACTGGATGAAGAGGTTAAGCTCCGCCTTACAAATCATTTCCGGCAGGTTATCGATGACCACGCCGTATACGGGCTGAATATTCTGTTCAGAAAAGGCGGGAGGGTCGGCCCTAATGCATTTGCGCTTCCCTCCGGAACAGTTGTATTTACCGATGAGATGGTTAAAATCTCCGGCCACGATGATGAAATGCTTGCTGTGCTGCTGCATGAGGCCGGTCATGTGGTCTATCGCCATGCCTTGCGCACAGTAATACAGGACTCCCTGCTTTCTTTCGTCCTTCTGGCAATTACCGGCGATATAACCGGATCTTCCGAGTTGTTTCTTGGCCTTCCGGTCATACTGACGCAGCTTTCATATTCAAGGAGCTTTGAGCGCGAAGCGGATGATTACGCCGTTGATTACTTCCGGTCTCATAACATATCCGCAGTTCATTTTGTCAGTCTGATACGCCGTATTGATAAAAAAAAGAAAGCGGATTCAAAAACTTCTTCAGGGGCATGGACTGGTTACCTGTCGACACATCCTTTGACGGAGGAAAGAGTTAAGAGATTTGAACATAATCAGTAATGACGGCTTGGTAAAAAATCATTCCGCCTGCCTTAAGGTGAAGATATTCCGAAACAATTTCTTCTGGACATGAAGATGTTTTCCATGATACCAAGACAACTATTGTGATTCGGTTATTGCGGTAATAACAGCATTTAAAACAAAGATCCCGGAGGAAAAAATGAACAAAAAATTCTTATTGTCTCTTATTATTGTGTTATCGCTTACATGTGCATCTTTTGCAGTTGCTGCGCCCGATATGAAGGAAGGCCTGTGGGAGATAACCGTTACATCAAAAATGGAAATGCCGGGAATGACAATGCCGATGCCTCCGGCAAAATACAAGCAGTGTCTTACAAAAAGTGACTTTGTACCCCAAAAAGCCGAACCGGGTCAGGAATGTGAGAAGATGTCGGTTAATGTCAACGGGAATACGGTATCCTGGTCAATAAAATGCAACAGTAAAGAGGGCGCAATGAAAGGCACGGGTAAAATCACCTATAAAGGAAACACATACGAAGGTTTTATGAATATGACCTTTCCGAACCAGGGCGGGGGTGAAGGCAAAATGACCAGCAGCATGAGCGGAAAATGGATAGGAAAATGTAAATGACCACTTATTGTTTATTTGCGTAAGATTGAGAGGAGTGTAAATGCCCCGGGCACGCAAAAGCACGGAAATAAGAAAAAGAGAGATAATAGAAGCCGCAAGGAAACTTATTTATAAGAAAGGCAGCGAGCATGTTACGGTAAAGAACATAGCAAAGGAGGTTAAAATCTCAGAAGCTGCCATCTACCGGCACTTTAGCAACAAGAAGGAGATTCTTTCATTTCTTGCCGGTCATATTACCGAAAGCCTGTTGCAGGACATCGATTCAGCTGAACAGAATGATCTTTCATATCCGGATAATATCGGCGGGATACTAAGAAGTCATCTTTCTAAAATTGAGCAGAAGCGGGGGGTTTCGTTTCAGGTTATTGCCGAGATTATCAGTTTCGGAGACAGGAAATTAAATAAACAAGTATATGATAATATCCAGAAATACCTTCAGCGCTTCAGTCGATTAATGGATAACGGAATTAAAGCCGGAGTTATCAGGGAAGATATTGATTCCGAGGCAACAGCGCTTCTTTTATTCGGAATGATCCAGGGGCTTGTCAATACCTGGGCTTTGAGCAATTACAGCTTCGACCTGACTGAAAGATTTGATGCGATATGGAATGTTTTCCGCCGAATGGTTGTAAGGCATTGATGTTTTATGTCATGGAGAGAGGCTTGGGCCGTCATTCAATAATAACCGTAACATTGAAATACGGTGACCGGCATAAGGAGCCGTAATGAAATGGTCAGAAATGTAATGGTTATTTCGTAACGGCTCCTTACGCTCCCCCGAATTTTTTCATTGTTGCCATTATAACCGTATAAATAATAGCAATCATGGTCGTGCCGATAAGAATCCAGCGAACGTATTTCCCGATTTGGCCCTTTAAACCCGACTCCTCGTTTGTTTGTTCTCCAGACATGAATATACTCCTTTCATGTCATTGTAAAAATGACATAGTAATGTTAGTGAACGCTCACTTATATTAATCAGTCTTTATCCTTTTTGTCAATCGTTTATTTAGGTTTTTATTCAAGCCTGTTGTTTAGAAAGGATGCTGGGGTTGGGGTGAATATTGGTATTTTCCATCAGGTTGTAATTTTTAAAGAAAACAAAAAAGGAGTCTTTGTATGGGAAAAGGGTTATATTAAGATCTGTTCCCTACTGGCGGGAGCACGAAACTAAGAAATGGATTGAGGATGAAGAAGCCCGCTCCCTTTGCCCTGGTTGCAGGCATAAACTCTTCAGGGGTGCAAAGCGGTGCAATAAATGCGGCATTTCTGTTGATCTTGACTGGTTGTTATAGATCACCGCCAAAAGAGTTGGTGATTGTATCAGGATTAATGCTCCCCGCAGCTTGCTACGGGGAGCATTAATCCTTTAGAAATTATACAGAATTAAAGGTTTGGCAAAAGTCCTATCAACAATATCTGGAGATTTACAGGGCAACGAAAATATTCCCCCAAAGAGTGGGGCGGCCCTGTCTATCCATAGCAATTTAGAAAACAAACTCCTGAATACTTGAATCCCGGACCACTTTCCCTCAAATAATTGGGAGAAGTCCCTTATTTATTTGCTTCCTTTTTATAGGCTTCTTTACCTGCTTCTACAGCGGCTGAAAGAACAGATTTCTTTTCTTCGAGTACACTTCTTGCTTTCTCGAAGGATTCAGCAGCCTTTTCCTTGACATTTTCAGCATATTCTTTAATTTTTTCCCTTGTTTCACGTCCGGACTCAGGGGCAAGCAAAATGGCAATTCCTGCGCCTACTATGCCTCCCAAAAGAAATGAAGCTACTAATGATCCTGTGCCGTAATCTTTTTCTTCCATATTATGATCCTCCTTTGTTTTCCTGATTGAGCAGCACACCGAGAGCTGCCTTTATTCCTGCTTTCAGGCCCGTTATTCTGACTCCCAGCCGGTCTTGCATGCCTTCCGTCAACAATCCCAGTGTCTTGGCCTGGAGTGCAATTGCGGAAAGGGTGCCTGATATATTTCTGATGTTTGATGTGGCGGAGCCGACATCATCATAAACAGTTTTTATGCTTTTTAATGTTTCTTCGGCTTCTTTAAGCACAGAGCTTATTTTCAAGTCGGTTGCCGCAAGAAAAACGGTCAAAGCAGTCGCGGCTTTTTTTATCTGAAGGGAAGAGTAGATGAGAAGGAAAACAGCCGCAAGAAAAGTTATGGCTACGACGAAAAGCCCGATGCCGAGTATGGTTGTTAAGTATTGGTCAGGCATAAAACCTCCTTTTCTAAACAAGTATATAGGTATCAGGTTACATCGTATTGGTTTTGGTTGCAACCTTTAAAGCTGAAGCCTTCTTTAAGGTACAAACATAATTTGTTTTTTTGCACGATTTTATGGTATGGCAAGAGCGTGAATATAAGGGGCAGACCTTTTTTTATCTGAACCGAAACAGTGGTGAGCTTCAATTTGCAAATCGTATCCCGGGTGGGTTTAACAAATCATGTCTTCAGGTCTTTATAAAAAAATCGGGGTCGCTTCGGCCATTATGATGGTGTCGGTTTTTTTAAGCCGCGTAATAGGCCTTTTCAGGGAAATGGCGATTGCCTTTGCCGGAGGAGCGGGCGGAGACGTGGATGCATATCAGATTGCGTTTGTTATTCCTGAAATACTGAATCATGTTGCCGCAAGCGGTTTCCTCTCAATAACTTTTATACCCATTTTTTCAGGTTATCTGGCAAATAAAGATGAAGAGGAGGGTTGGCGTGTTTTTTCGCTGATAATGACATGCTTTGGAGCGATTCTGATTTTGTTTATACTTGCGGCCGTTGTTTTTGCACCGGAACTGGTTTCTGTAATAGCGCCGGGGCTGAGAGATCCTGTAATATTTTCAAAAGCTGTCCGGATGACAAGGATAATTCTTCCGGCCCAGTTTTTCTTTTTTTCAGGCGGTCTTTTTATGGCTGTTCAGTTTGCAAAGGAGAAATTCTTTGTTCCGGCGCTGGCCCCGCTTTTATATAACCTGGGAATTATTGCAGGCGGTATGCTTCTCGGTTCATCTATAGGCATGGAAGCTTTTTCATGGGGGGTTTTGGGAGGGGCATTTATCGGGAATTTCGTACTGCAATATCTCGGCGCAAAGAGAGCCGGAATGAAATACAGGCTTTCTTTTGATTTCAGACATCCGGATTTAAGGAAATATGTATTATTGACATTGCCGCTTATGTTCGGACTGACGATGATATTTTCAACCGAATTTTTTTTAAAATTCTTCGGCAGCTTTATGCCCGGGGGAAGCATTGCGGCGCTCAATTATGGCCTCAGGATAATGTTTATCATGGTCGGTTTGTTCGGCCAGGCTGTCGGAACTGCCGCATATCCATTCATGGCGCGCCTTGCGGTTGAAAACAGGCTGGAAGAGATGAACCGTCTGCTCAACGACACTTTGCGCGGACTTTCCGTGGTTGTGCCTTTTTCAGCGCTTGCGATGGTGCTGAGGCATGAGATTGTTCTGATCATATTTCAAAGAGGAAGGTTTGATGCTGCCGCAACGGAACTGACTTCCGGCATCCTTGTCTTTCTTCTTGCGGGCACTTTTGCATTTGCGGCCCAGACGGTTGTTGTCAGAGGGTTTTATGCGATGCAGAACACCCTCTTCCCCGCGGTTTTCGGAACCATGGCGGTACTGATCAGCATACCCCTTTACTATTACGGGATGGAGGTTATGGGGGTAAACGGCATAGCTCTTGCGCTCTCTCTTTCCGCATTTATCCAGGTCTTCATTCTGTATGCTCTGTGGAACAAACGAAGCAGTAACGTTTACAGCAGGGAGGTATATCTGTTCTTCGTGAAAATATGTCTGCTCAGCGCAATAATGGGAGTTCTGTTCGAGTGGTTTAAGGGTAAATTTTTAGATGGTTTAGATGTCACTGCCTTTTCAGGCAGTGTTTTAATGGTCGCGTTTCTTTCCGCCTTGTTTGCGGCCGTATTTGTTTCCGCAGGCTATATCTTCAGGATAAAAGAAATAACGGATATTGCTGACAGACTTGCAGTCAGGGTAAAAAAAATAACTCTTTTCTAACCGAAACAGCGAGCCAATTCTCCGCTACTTGCGGTGGAGTTAGCTATCGAATTAAAAACAGAGACTATTCCCTATGGTCTAATCCGCCTCAGTCCGTCTGAGGCGGATTGCAGGGGGAGTTTCAATCCTGGAACATCGGTTGCATTATTTTGACCGGAAGCTCAATTGTTCTTTGCAGCATTTTCAGTAACCCGGAACCGACCGCCGTCGGTGAAAGAGGTATAACGTCAGGATCTTCCAGCTTTCCTGTGACCCTGAACGGAATTGATATGATGTTGCCGTCAAGGATCCGGTTGACGAGAGGAATATATTTAATAATAAGGTCAATGGTTTTAAACGGGGAAACCAGAACAATAAGGTCTATGTTCTTTTTATTAAGATCGATATTACCGGTGCAAACAATTGCCATTGAAGCGCCGTCGATAACAAATCCGGTAATAAGAAAATTACCTTTTTCCAGTTTTCCGGATACAGTTATTCTGTTATAGGCAAAGCCTTTTCCGACAAGATCGGGGATTTTGCCCCTGAAAATTTCGGTCAGATTCAGGAGGGCAAATATTTTTGACAAAAATCCGAGTTGGTATATCCTTCCTTCCTTTGCTTTAATATCAAGGGTTCCGTTAAGCAGTCTTGTGATTTCAGCTCCCTTACCCTTTGTAAATATTTCGCCGTCTAAACCGAAAGAACCGGTTGCCACCTGATGCCTGCCAAAAAAACAATTAATGGAAGAATCGAGTTTTTCATCACGGGCAAAGGGAAATATCCTTAAGTCGAATTTATTACGCGATGTTTGAATGATTCCGGTAAGCGAAACCCCGCAAAGATTAGCGTCAACCAGCGCAAAGGAAATATTTCCTGCACCGATACTTATATCAGTATGAACAGGGCTCAATGTCAGATCACCAAATTTCAAATATTTTACTTTTGCCTTTATTATTCCTGAAAGGAAGTAATTCGTGGAGCTCTTTTCATCTCCGCCTGTTTGAAATAACTTGTTATCGGCAAACTCCTTGATGCTTGACCATTCCAGAAAATCGGCTGTAGCATTCATATCAAGCTGTAATTTTTGCTTTGACAAAACAGCGGTTCCTTTAAAGGCTATATTGCTCCTGCCGGAAGCAATTTTACATTCTTCAATTTCGATTCCGGTTCCCCTGACACTTTTCGGATATTTTTTCTCGGGAGATTTAAATGTCAGGCTTGTTATTGTTACAGGCTCCTTGAAAAGATCCTTATAAGCTAAGATCAGATTTTCAATTTTACCGGAAGTATTAATGTTCCATGCCTGAGGGGCAAAAAGGGGGCCGTTTAACTCGAAAGCATTCAGGTTTACCGTGCCCCCGGGGAATGAAATATTTTTCAAGGCTGTTTTGGCGCTTTGAAAGGAGAGAATAAACGGATTGATCTCTTTTGCGTGAATTCTCGATTTTTCAGATAATATTTTAAAAGAATTGTCTTTGTCATGTCTGAATCTGGCCGACAGGTTCGAGAGTGACGATTTGCCGCAGGCCGCATTTGTAAGTTTGAAATAAATCATTGAATCGTCAAGGAAAAATTTTTCACCACTGACTGCAACCAGAGTCGGGAATCTATCGTACACGGCCTGAAGGTTAAATCTGGAAACATCTACCTTGACATGCGTTGAGCCTTCGCTCTCATTAACGGTTAATTTCCCGTCTGCCTGACCCTCGCATTTTTTGATTAAGGAAAGCTCACGCAGAAAAGCTTTATCTTCCACAACCTGCGCAAGAACGGAAGGCAGCCGTGAAAGATCGGCATGGATATATGTGTCCAGATAGAAGAGGTCGCTGTAATCCGATAAGCCAAGTTTCAGCACCCCCTGTTTTGCAGTGGAATTCCCGAGACGGCCTTCAAGATTGCTTCCTTCAAGAATACCAAGTGAGACCGTCACATCCCCTTTAACGCCTTCAAGTTCAAGAAACGGCTCCGGGACTGTGATTTCACCGTCGAGAATATTTCCTTTGATCGATATATTTTCAATATTTCCCAGCTCTGAAAGCGACGGCGCTTTGGCGGTTATGTTGATGAAAGGCACCTTCCCGCCTTTTATGATATCGAATATATCTGTAGCCGTGCCTGAATTCCCTTCAAGGAAAAGGGCTGCTCTCCTTGTTGTATTTATATCGATATTTGTTCCATCTAAATCAATTTTTACCAGGGAAAGGGAGCTGCTTGTGAAAAAATTTCCGGCAAGACTCAATTCCGGGTTAACAAGATCGAGCTTCTTTATGGTAATGATGGTCTTGTCTTTATCGGCGTTTATATCGCCTGAGAATGATCTTGCGTTGATAATTAAATTGTCATCATTTCTCTGAAATGAAAGAAGGGGAATTTCCCCTTCGAAGATTGAAGAAAACTTTAAAAAACCTTCCTTATTGAAACTTGCTTTTACAGTTGCGCTCGAATCATTGAGCTTTAAACCGGAACCGGGGAAAAAATAATCAAAAAGAGGTCCGGGGTTTAAGTTCAGCAATTCAATACGCCCTTCGCCGGCCGAACTATCTGGAAGGAATTGACCGTTGATCGATATCTTTTCGCAGATATTCGAATTGCCGGTCAATGCTATTTTTAGCCGGCCTGATTTCAACCTTAAATGCAACGATATCCCATCAAATTGGAAAGAACGGCGATTCCCGGTATAAAGATCTATTTCCGCGCTTCTGATCTGAACGGCAAGATCCGTTTCTCTTAAGGATATATGTTTGAGAAGAAGATTGAGCTTTTCTTCAATCTCTTGAAAAGTAATATCTTTAAATAATTCAACTTCTTCAGGCACATTTTCAGGGATGAATATTTTTATGCGGGGAGTGTCAAGATAAAGCTTGTTTACTTTAACCACTCCTTTAAATAAGGGCAGAATTTCAGGATACGCTCTTATTAAATTTATATTTACGGCAAATTTCTCCGGAACAGACAAGCTGGTGTTGCGTATCTGTGCATGCAGGCGCGGAAAGAACATCAGATCGACATTCTGGAGTCTGATTTTTAATCCTGTTTTTTCGGATACGTAGCTGGCTATTCCGGTTTTAAGATATTCTTCGCTTATAAATATTGGAAGTAAAAGGTAAAGGGTCAATAAAAGGATTATTAATAATCCGGCGCAAAATGATGACCAGAGTAAAAATTTTTTGATGAATTTCATGTAATCATAAATAGCACCAAACGCCGCCCGGTCAAGTCAAAATTCTATTTATCAATCTTTGCCCGGGCAACTTGCCCATATTATTTATTTGTGTTAGAACTCGGATGATTGAGAAAAACTATTTTCCGGATGAAGACTAACCATAATTGATGACCAGAAACGGACATAACGCGGAGGAAGATGGGTTCGGGAATAAATGAGATAGTTTTGATAGCGTTGATAGCTTTTGCAATATTTTTTATACCGAGGATGAGAGCCGGTAAAAGGCAGGAGATAACATTTGTCAAACCGGCAAAGAAGAGACTTGCAGTTTCCGGACGTGTGCGCCTTGCAATATTTATTTCCGTTTTGTGGATTATCGCTTCGGCATTTTTTTTCGAGCCATGGAATAAAAATTTGATTACTTTCTGTTATATTGGAGCAGGTCCGGTACTACTGGGATGGGGCTTAAGCTGGGTTGCCGCGGGCTACAAAAAGTACAGACGTTAAAAAATCCCTGCTTACTTATATCCGGTGGTATGAAAAGAAGCCGCGCTTTTTACATTCGCTCGCTAACCCCGCCCTGAGTATGCTCTTGCTTTTCCGGTTACTTGAATTCTGGAACCCTTGAACCCGCATAGGATCATCAACCAATTTGGAGATGATCCATGTTTTATGATTTGAGTATTGCATCAATTCGCATGTCTTTTTCTTCCCAGACCGAATTGATCCATTTCTGGAAATTCTCCCTGAATTCCGCATTGTTGACATAGTCACCGATTATCTCTTTCTTAACCGGCAAGGTTTCGACCATTACTTTTATTCCCCCGATTTTTCCGCACAAAAAATCCCAGAAGCTCTTTGCCCCATCGGGATATACAATCGTCACATTTACTATCTTATGCAACTGCTCGCCCATTGCAGAAAGAACAAAGGCTACTCCTCCGGCCTTGGGATTCAGCAGGTTTGCATACGGAGATTTCTGCCTCCTGTGTTTTTCAGCGGTAAACCGGGTTCCTTCAACAAAATTCATTACGGATACGGGGATTGTCTTGAATTTTTCGCAGGCCTTTTTTGTAATCGCTATGTCTTTTCCTTTCAAGTGCGGATACTTATCAAGGAAAGCTTTAGAATATCTTTTCATGAAAGGAAAGTCGAGCGCCCACCATGCAAGCCCTAAAAACGGCACCCATATCAGTTCTTTCTTTAGAAAAAACTTAAGAAAAGGAATTTTTTTGTGAAAAATTCTCTGCAGAACGAGGATATCGGTCCATGACTGGTGGTTGGCCACGACAAGATACCATCCGTCAGGCCTTAGATTTTCAAGCCCTTTAACATCCCATCGTATATTGTTCATAAGTTTCTGGTTGACTGTATTGACAAATATCCACTTGTCGGCAATCCAGTTAAGGAGCCTGTTACAATGCTTTTTCCAGAACGGCATGATCAACTTAAAAAATGCAACAATAAAAAGGAGTGTTGTCCAGAAAATAGTATTGACCGCGTAGATCAGTACCGATAATACGCCACGAAGGTATCCGGGCAAAAAACTGAGCATGATTGTTTTCCTTTCCTCTCCTGCGGCATGTTTATCGAGTAAAATAAAAAACGGACACTATTCCCTGCGGTCGAAAATTTCCCGCCGAAGGTTCCGCCAATCAGTATGGCAGGCGGACTTGCGGCGGGAAGCTTCAAGTGGCCGGATATGAGCGTTTAAATTCATTAAACAGATCTTCCGTTTTTCTGGAAACCTCATTGAATTTAATTATTATCTCGTCCCGGAAGTCCGCATCAATTTTGCCTGCTTTTTTCTTCAATTCCTCAAGATTCTTCCTGCTTTGATTTAAAAGAGAAGATGCTCTCATGAAGGTCTCTCTGGAATTTACCGTTACTGTTTCCTGATACTTCTTAATCTGTTCCCGAAAATTGCTGTAAGATGTTTCAAGAGATGAATATATTCTATCCATTTTGAGCATCTCCCTGGTAATTACATGGAAATGGTGCCCGACAATGCCGAACCTGATAGTTTCGGCAAATATATTCCTGTGCTTTATGAAATTTCTTGCAAGAAATTTCATATATTGAAAACCATATCGGGTGAAGATCTGCCGGAATAATGATTCAATAAATACTCTTATTTCCGGGAAACGGACTTTTCTTTGGAAAAAAACCGTATTCCCCAAATTATCAAGGAGCATGCTGCATCGGGCAAAGTAATTTTTCAGGTTTGAGTCGTAAATATTATCCAGGACCTTCCTGTATCCTTCTTTTAATTTTGTAATCTCCATCTTAGTGATAAAATTGGTGCTTATCCCATGTGTGTTGTTACCGATCGATTCACATATTATTCTGCCTTCCTCTTTTAATCTTGAAAAAAGGGCTGTGTTGGGCAGCGCAATAAGGAGACCTACCATAGCCTTGGGAATCCCGGCTTTCTGTACAAAAGAAATCTGCCTGTCGAAGATGTCTTCCTTGTCGCTGTCAAATCCGACTATAAAACCTGCCATGACCTCCATTCCGTGCTTCTGGATTGTGAGAACAGCCTTATGCAGGTCGGTATTAAGGTTATGATATTTTCCTGTTTCCTTCAAAGCTTCCCGTGATGGAGTTTCGATTCCGATAAAAACCTCATTGAAGCCGGCATCTTTCATTTGATCCATAAGCGTTTCATCATCCGCAAGATTTATGCTTGCCTCAGTGAAAAATCTGAAAATATATTTATGTTTTTTCTGCCAATCGATTAGGGATGGAAGCAGTTCGTTCTTTACTCTTTTTTTATTTCCGATAAAGTTATCGTCTACAATAAAAACAGGACCCCGCCATCCAAGATCATATAGTGAATCGAGTTCAAGAATTATATTGTTTGCAGGTTTTAACCTCGGGGTATTTCCGTATGATTTCCAGATATCGCAGAATTCGCACTTAAAAGGGCATCCCCGGGAATATTGTATGGACATCGAGGAGTATGCTTTCATGTCAAGAAGATCAAACCTTGGTGTTGCGGAACTTGTCAGGTCCGGCCGTCTTCCGGGGAGATATATATTTTTTGCGCGCCCATTCTCATAATCGGCGAGGAATATTTTCAGGGTATCTTCGACCTCTCCAAGCACAAAGTGATCGACATCTTCAATCTCATTATAACTTGATGTCGGGTAAGGACCGCCTGCAACAACCGGAACATTAAGGCGTTTGCAGGCCGAAACGGCTTTAATAAAAGAATCTTTCTGAATGATCATTGCAGATATAAATACGGAATCAGCCCAGAGAATGTCCTTTTCTTTAAGAGGTCCGGTATTCATATCGATAAGTCTGAGATTATACTTTTCCGGAATAAGAGCGGCTATGGTAATTAGTCCTAGGGGAGGCATCGAGCTTTTTTTATGCACGAATTTGAGGGCATGCTTGAAGCTCCAGTATGTATTGCCCGGTACTTCAGGATAAACCAGTAAAATGTTTTTCATTTTATACCGCATTCACATGGATTATTTAATGAATAAAGAATTAACATAGCATCTTATGTGTTGTATTAAGAATAATTGAAACAGGCAGGAAATAAAACAGCAATCTGAAATTTTACAAAAGTTTTACAAAGGCAAAGAAAGGTAAAAAAAGTGAAACATTCGGGCGTTGACATAAAATGTAAGGTGTTGTAGTAACTTGTTATATTATGGACCAGTCAAAATGGTTTTATCCGATTGTTGTTTTTATTTTTTCCGTTCTGGCACTGGCGGCCTCGCTTTTCCTGTTTATTTACTGGTATATGGAGGTCAGCACAGGTCTTGAGGCCGTCGTTGCGCGGTTTGACCTTGATCCGGCAGTTGCTCTTGAATCACGCACATGGGTGGTTATCCTGGTATTATCACTTCTAGTCGGTATAATACTCCTCGGGATATTTACCATATTCGTCTATAATCTCAAGACTTATCAGTTATATCGGCTTCAGCAGAACTTTATAAATAATTTTACACATGAACTCAAAACCCCTGTAACCTCTTTGAAGCTTTTTCTTGAGACTCTTTCAAAACACGAGCTTTCCCGCGAAGAGCAGTTCAAATATATCGGGTATATGATACAGGATGTTGCCAGACTGTCTGATAATATTGGGCGCATACTCGACCTTGCAAGGATTGAGAGCAAAAGCTATCCGGGCAATTTCGTTGAGTCCGATCTTGTTGCTGTTGTCGGAACTTGTTGTAAAACAAACGGGCATCTTTTTCCGGGATGTGAAATAAGTGTTCATAACCATTTAATAAAATCGTTTAATTATCCGATTAACAGCTATCTCTTTGAAATGCTTATCATGAATCTTTTGACGAATGCATTTAAGTATAATAATTCGGAGTCGCCCAGGATAGACATTACTTTTGACTTGCGTAAAAAGAGTATGCGTATAAGGTTTGAAGATAACGGGATCGGAATTGAAAAGGCCCAGATAAAGAAGATATTCAGAAAATTTTACCAGGTTGGCCAGTATAAGGATATGACTGCCAAGGGAAGCGGTCTCGGCCTTCATCTTGTTCAGAACATAGCACGTATCCATAAAGGAAAAATTGTCGCAGAAAGCAAAGGAATAGGCAATGGGTCGGTTTTTACTCTCATATTGCCATTACAAAAGAAATTTTATTTCTGATAAAAAAATATCATTATGAAAAATTCAGGGGAAAAGCGAGTCCTTGTCATAGAAGACGATATTCATATAGCTGAAGGGCTTAAACTGAATCTTTCCCTTCAGGGATATGATGTCATGACTGCAAAAGACGGGATTTCGGGCCTTAACGAATGGAAAGAATGGAGACCGCATCTCATAGTACTTGATATAATGCTACCGGGAATTGATGGATTATCAATTCTTCAAAATATCCGCCTTGAGGATGAGCGTCTCCCTGTCCTGATACTTTCGGCAAAAGCAGAAGCCCATGACAGGATAATGGGCCTTTCCTACGGTGTTGACGACTATCTTTCGAAGCCCTTCAATCTTGAGGAGTTTCTCTTAAGAGTTGAGCGTCTTCTGGTCAGGGCTTCCTGGTCATCGAAAGAAGAAAGAGCGGGAACGGGAGTAATCTTCTCCGGTGCATACAGGTTCGGAGACAATGTGATCAATTTTGAAAAAGCAACGGCAATATGCAGAGTCGGAAAAGTCACACTCACGGAACAGGAACTGAAACTTTTGAAGCTTTTTATTGCAAACAGGGGAAAACCTCTTTCTCGAAGAAAACTCCTTGAAATAGGATGGGGGTACACAGGTGCCGTTACGACAAGAACAGTGGATAATTTTATTGTCCGGTTCAGGAAATATTTCGAGACAGATCCGAAGAAACCGGAATATTTTAAAAGCATAAGGATAGTCGGCTATATTTTTGATCACGAATGACGGCTTTGTAAAAAGGCATATGAAAAATATTCTTGCATAGAATCTGGTTATTGGATATTGAAGATTCCCCGTTGCAAGCAACCGGGAATCTTCGACCGTAGGGAATAGAATCTGTTTTTTTAAATTCGCTTGCTAACTCCGCTGCAAGTCAGCCGCGGAAGAGTTAGCGCTCACTGTTTCGGTTCAGAGCCTCTTTAAATGATAAGAGAAGGGGAAAATGGAATATAAGGTTTTAAAATTAAAACAGGATCTTTCCGTTGATGTTTCTGCCATTACAGATCTGATTGTTAAAACACAGAGGCAAAGCGGGGAAATTCCATGGAGTCCCGGCCAGAAAACCGACCCGTGGGACCATGTCGAATCAGCAATGGGGCTAACCGTGGGCGGGTGTTTTAAAGAGGCCCGGCTTGCATTCGAATGGCTCGCAGGTACGCAGCTTCCGGACGGGAGCTGGTATTCATCATATATGAACGGTATTCCCGAAGACAAAGCCCGTGATGCGAATATGACTTCATACATTGCAGTCGGGGTTTTTCATTATTACCTTGCAACCGGAGATACCGGTTTTCTGAATAAGATGTGGAAAACCGTTAAACGCGCGATCGAATTTGCCATCGGGTTGCAGGCTCCGGGGGGTGAAATATACTGGGCTATAAGTCCTGATGGCAAGGTTGACCGGATGGCTTTGTTAACCGGCTCAAGTTCCATATATATGAGTTTAAAATGCGCCATAGCCGTTTCCCAGATACTTGGCCGTAAAGCCACCGGCTGGACTTACGCGCTTTTAAAGCTTGAAGACGCCATCAGAAATAAGCCCTGGCTTTTTAATATGACAAAATCACGCTTTTCAATGGACTGGTTCTATCCTGTCCTGACCGGCGCAATCACAGGCATTGAAGCGCAGAAGAGAATAAGCAGATCATTGAAAAAATTTATTGTTAAAGGTCAGGGCATAAGATGCGTATCGGACCAGCCATGGGTGACAATAGCTGAAACCTGCGAACTTTCCCTTGCCCTTTCAGCGATTGGGAATTTCAATCTTTCACAAATTTTATTCGGATGGGTTTGCAGTAAAAAATATGAAGACGGTTCATACTGGTGCGGCTTCACCGTGCCCGATATGACCATCTGGCCTGTAGAAAAAATCACATGGACAAACGCCGGAGTCCTCCTGGCGGTTGATGCCATTTATAATTTAACGCCAGCCGGAAGACTGTTCTCCCATGACTCGTGGGATATGACCGGCATTTCATCTTCGGGTGCCAAATTAAAAGACAATATATACAGGCTTGTCGGTTCAAAACATAAACCTCATATTCTGCATATATAATTTGTCTATTACCTCCAAAAGAGTCGGTGAACCTATGAGGATTCCAGGGTTCCAGGGTTCCGGGATTCAAGTGACCGGAACAGCGAGCGCATTACCGGATGCTTGCGACGGGAAGCTTCAATTAGAGAGGCAAATATTATTACCCGAGGATCCGGGCCATATCAATAGCGCAAGCCAGGAACTCTATCTCCCAACTAATCTGCCTTTTGAGGTTGATCCCTCTTGATAAAAGACCATCGGCCATATTTTATTAAAAAAGCTTACCTTAAGTTCCAGAGATTTTATGCCGCCCGTTTTTTAAAACCTCATTTTGAGTTTCTTGGGAAAGGGTTCCATTTTATGAAACCCTGGCATGTCGAGATTTTTGGCTCTTCGATTGAACTCGGTGATTACGCGACAGTTATCGCCACTCCCGACAAGAAGATAAGGCTTTCCGTCTGGTCCGAAAAGAAGGATATGGGGCGGATTAAAATCGGAAGCTTTTGCCTCATATGTCCCGGAGTGAGAATCGGCTCCGCATCCAGCGTGTCTATAGGTGATAACTGCATGATAGCAAGCGGCGTATATATCACCGATTCGGACTGGCATGATATATATGACAGGGTTTCAACGGGTAAAAGCAGACCCGTGAAAATTGAAAATAATGTCTGGATAGGAGACAGTTCAATCGTATGCAAGGGGGTAGTTGTCGGGGAAAACAGTATCATCGGGGCAGGTTCTGTTGTAGTAAATGATATTCCGCCAAATACGATTGCGGCAGGTAATCCGGCGAAAGTTGTCAGGCATCTTGACGTAAACGAAAAAATAACGACAAGAGAGAGTTTCTTTTCAGACCCGGCCCTTCTTTCCGTCTATTTTGATGAAATGGACAGGGAGACTCTCAAAAAAAATACAGTTTTTCACTGGCTTCGTTATCTG
>Ga0268280_1000281_pt1 | contig 47036 bp, 45 predicted proteins | sample saktaG_9_FD_190139 | JGI IMG/M metagenome (GOLD analysis project Ga0268280, IMG submission 190139) | Saline water microbial communities from Sakinaw Lake, British Columbia, Canada - sak_2011_5_24_40m | ecosystem: Environmental > Aquatic > Non-marine Saline and Alkaline > Saline ...
CTTATTTACGTATGCTGTGTATCCATGGCCGAAACTGTCTGGAGTTTTCAATTTTGCTACTTCGAAAGTGATGTAATCTTCACCGTTGAATACATGAGAGAGCTTTGCAATTTCTGAGAGTTTGAAACTGAATTTTACGATTGATAGATTCGCGACCTGGGTTCCTTTTCCGATGTAATTTTTTTCAAATGTTTTCATGACTGAGATTTTTAGGGTTAAATTATGTGCATGAATATCAAATCTCATGGAGGGGAAGTCAAGGAGGAATTGGAATACCGCAATACAATGAGGATATGCCGAGAAAATCCTTTACTTACCTGTTTCCGGAATGAGATTATTCCTTTGCATAGAAATTTTACTCTTTTTCATCTCAATCTTGCAAACATGTAGAAAAACACAGCGGGAATGGACAGGCTCTGAATTAATCGGGAAAGTTGGTGGAAAACTGGAGGGCAAAGGAACTCAGGCAACTGGTGGGGATCATCATTTTTGTGTGACGAAATATCCAGCAGATTTACATTGGATTAGCATTTAAATAGGTTGGAATACTCGGATCGCAAATCTGGGATCAGCCTTCAAAAAAACCGAGTAAACCGAACGGCAGCGATAGATAAGAGATAAATGAGAGATTACCAGACAGATTATCGTGGAAAATGCTACGGCTTATATTTAGGCCAACCAAGAAGAGTGTTAAAATCAAGGAGTAACTATTGGGAACCGAGAAAAAGGTCAAGATTTCGCCCGGCTTCGGCAAAATGTTCAAAAATGTTATAGCACGTTTAATTTCTATTATGCTAATAATATTTCTGCCGAAATTTTTAACCCTTTGTATAAGGATTTAACCATTTTTAATGTTAATTGCCTCTTTCGACCTAATATTTCGCTCACTCTGCTTTGGCTTCCAATATATTTCGCCATATCAGATTTAGTCATATTCATTTGCTCCATTCTGAAAATAATGGCGTCAACCGGGTCTGGGGGAAGAATCGGAAAATGTTTTATTTCGTATGCTTCAACTATTGTAGTGAGTAAATCTAACTCGTCTCCATTTGGGCTGTTTTTATTAGCTCCCCACAACTTCTCAATTCTTTGAATTGCCAGGGTGTAATCATTTTCTGTTTTTATTGGTCTTATTTCCATATTCAGATAGTTTTAGCATCAATATTATCATATTGTCTGTGTGTACCGATAAATCGGATAAAAATTATTTGAAATTCATAGTCAATTAAAACAACAAGTCGATAGGAATTACCTTTGATATTAAACACTATTCGTCCTTCTCCTACTATACTTGCATTTGTGTATTGCTGTTTAAGTTCGTTTGAATTTCTCCAGTTTGAGCCTTTTACATCATGATACCATGCTCGTAATGACACTTCTGAGTCAGAATATTCAGGTCGTTCCCAAAATTCCCGAAGTGATTTGAATGCAATAATTCTCATTCAACAAAAGTACAACAAACCATTCTATTTACCAAATTGGGAAGTCTTTTGTCGAAAAATGTGCAATAACACAAGGTTGATCATAAGAGAGTGATTATCCTATCGTTGTAAGGAAACGAGCATAAAAGTCCCGGTTTCCCGGGACTAAAAACTACATGGTACCTTCATCCGCGAAGGAATAATAACTATCATGGGCAACAATTATGTGATCAAGAACAGATATTTCAAGCAATGCTCCGGAATCTTTGAGCTTCTTAGTAATTTTCATATCTGCTTCACTAGGGGTGCACTGCCCTGAAGGATGGCAATGACCAAGGATTATCGAGGTTGTATGATTCTCCAGAGCGATGCAGAATATCTTTTTAGGATCAACTACGGTACCTGAAATTCCGCCTTCGGAAACTTTCACCGTTTTCATGATCTTGTTTGCCCGGTTCAGCAGAAGCATCCAGAACTCTTCATAAGGCAGTTCGCCCATCAGGGAGTGGAAAATTGTATAGGCATCCTGGCTTCGGGAAATCTTAGGTTTGACAACTACTTCGGCAGCATTTCTTCTGCGGGAGAGGGCAAACATGGAAGCAATCTGGCAGGCGCGTTGTTTTCCGATGCCTTTTACTTTCTGAAGGTCAGATATTCCAAGTTTCCAGAATTCGCAGAGGTTGTTTTGACAGGATGCCATGATTTTTTGAGCAATGTCCAGGGAGTTTTCCTGAGGAGTGCCGCTGCCGATAAGGATACTGAGCAGTTCTGCATCAGAGAGGCTTGCGGTGCCTTTAAGCAAAAGCTTCTCGATTGGAATGTCATCTTCTGCCCAGAATTGCATTGGGATTCTGTTTTCGTAGGTTGTGCCATTTTGCAGGTCTGGTTGTGAATCCATGAATGATTTTTTCATCTTTGAATGGTTTTATGCAGCTATCATGGCCGCGGTTAGTACTGAAATCTTGCCGCATGGCCGTTACCGGGGAAAAATAAATAATGTCAACGGGTGTTGGTCAGATTGCCTTCCAATCTGAATACACTGAAAGCGGCAGTTCCCATAGGAGGCCGCCCTTGACAGTTTTATTTTCACATAGGTAACTTTGCAAGGATTTCGAGTAATAGTGTGCTGGCTTTTTGCTACTTTTTTCAAAAAGGTGCCCGTTTTCATCCGGTTTTCTTTTTGCCAGTCTTTTTCTTTGCCGGTACCACACAAAAGAAAAAGCTGTACGACCATAAAAAAACAGGCAGTCTGTGACTGCCTGTCGTGTTAGTTTTCTATTCTGAAATTCTTCTGAAACTCTTTAAATTCCCAGTCGTAAAGGGCCGATTGTTCTTCGGTCATTTCTTCTGAAAAGCCTGGGTAGTAAATGCTTTCGATGTGTTGGACAAACATTTCTTCGAATGATTGTTTGCGGGTTTCTCTTGCAAGTGCGGTCATGGTAGTTAAGTTTTAGATTGTGGATACTTGAAATTTTCTGACCGCGAAGCATTAAACCGGATCGATTGGATTATGTCCAGGGTGTTGGTCAGATTGACCTTGCAATCTGAATACACTTAAAAGCGACCTTTTCTTGTCGCCCTTGACAGTTCCAAGTTTGCAGCGCCCTACCCGCTGGAAGCCCTGTCGATGTAGGTAGCTTTGTAAGGATTTCAAGTATTATTGTGTGCGGTGGGTTTTACTTGCTTTTTTCAAAAGCTGCCCGGAAGAGGTTTCTTTTTGCCAAGCTTCTTCTTTGCCCTTGATTATCAAAGAAAAAGCGGACCTGAAAGTTGTGTGCCGGTGCGATATGCAGCTCTTTCTTTTGCTTTTCCTTGAGCGAACACAAGAAAAGAAGTCGATTTTTGCCGTTTAACAAAAATATTTTGTTATCCTGTTGATTTTGAGAAAGAAAAGGGTCTAAAGTTCCCTTTTGTTTCACAAAGTCCCCACGGAGTGCACGCCCCGCCCTATCGAAAAATGCAATTGCACCTTTTCGTTTTCGATATGGATATATGAAATGATGTTACATATATAGAAAAGGTGATATAAAAACAGGAAGGCAGGCAGGATGCTCCCCTAAGATTGACCAGGAAGCGGCATCTTCTAACGACCAGGGAGAAGTATCATCTCGTTAGATGGGTATTGATCCCCTAGCAATGGGCTGAGAAGCCAATAGAACAGATTGTCGGCAGCATCAGAAAGGTCAGTTGCTTTCCAGCGTGGCTGATCTTTCTTTCTCTCCGATGATTTATCTTTTTTAAACTCTTGTGGCAGGATAGGGGCATTGTCCATGGAGACAAAGGTTTCCATGGCATTGTTCATGTTGATCCGAAAGGATGGCAGAGATGGGTAAACCCCTGAAAGAAACTTATCCCAGAACTGGTACTTGTCCATGTGGTGTGCTTCATACAGTTCTGCCCTTAACTGCACTTCCCACTTGGCCTTTGACATCTGTTCCCTGACATCGTCAAAGTAAGAATCCCTTGATGCCGCATCATTCCTGCGGTTGCCATCTGAGCCACCATAGAGGTAAACAAACCTGTTTTGCTTATGCTGGTAATGATCAATGAACTGCTGCACCAGAACAGACAAGGTTTCATTCTCGACAAAGAAGTTACGAATGATACGGAATTCATTCAATGGACTATTCCATTGTGCTACGATCATGCAATTCTGGGTGGTACCAAAGTCAAAGGAGACATACAACGGATCACCGGGAATACAATCTTTATCTGCCCTACAGTCGAACGGGCTCCCCTGGGACAGACTGGTCGCCTGATCAATAAAGTCGTACTCGTAGGAATCGGTATATCCATGAACAGCCGAATTCAACTGAGGATAGAACCCGTTTGTGTTCTGTGTCCTGCGGATGTTCAGGACTTCCAGATCATAGACGATCTTTGGCAGCACACGTTTGAGGTCACGGAAATACATCTCGCCAAGTATCTTTCTGTTCTGTAAGGCAGATGCTTCCAGGTAACAATACCTGGTCGGGAATTTCTTTGACAACTCCTGGTACTCAAAAACCCAGTCGCCATCCGGGGTCAATGGCATTGTTCCCAGGAACAAGGTGCCATGATGGAAACGCAGGTGACCAAACCGGTCCCGGTTCCCGCGGTTTGCTGGCAGCACATCAGCATCAATGGCGGATTTCCGGAGTTTGGTGCATTCATCGAAGATCATCCCGTCATAAGAGCCTGACCGTGCCATCTCCGGACGGTCGAAGGAATTGAACTCAACGACAAATCCATTGTGGAAATGGATGCAGTTGGTATAATCCAACGGAGGTGCATACGGTTCCTGCCATTCGTACTTCTTTGGGGCTTTGTGACCAACAAAGTAATGAAGGCCACGGTACAGACCACGTCGCTCAAAGTGGTCGATGATCGGGGGCAGGGATTTTGTTCTGATATGGAAATAGGTCAGGCCATTGAGGGAAATCTTTCCCCGGGGCATGGCAACGAAATATTTGATGATCTCTTCGGCGATGATCGTTGTCTTTCCAACTCCCCTGCCACCAATGAATACCTTATGCGGACTGTTGGAAAGCTGGATGGCCACCTGCGGATTGTTTAAAAAAGGGGCTGGCTTTACTTCAGTCTGTAACATCTTCGTAGGTGGTATCATCAGCCAACAGAATATTCTTGTATTCAGCAATGGGTGAAGCGTCAATCAATGCCATCACCTTTTCGTTCAGCTTCAGCAGCGCCTCCTGGGCTTTGGGATCGATCAGCTTGAAATACTCTGAGGTTAGAAAACTGTAGTTGATTGACAGCAACTGCACCGGCGGCTGAATCTTGGAAGGGTCGGGCTGATCCGTATCCTCTTTGTCCAGGTTGTTTGCCTTGATGATTTTATCCAGGGCTTTGTCTTTTGCCCTGAAATCATTCATGACAGAAGCTTTGCGATAATCCTCGATCGCCCATTGCGTGACCATGTTTCGTAGGGATTGACGGTCCATCCCCCGGACCGGGCCGAAACACCGGGTGCAATTGTGCACATCACGGTAAGCCTGCATTAGAGAAATATCATGAACTTTCATGAGCATCTTGACAACATCGCGCTCAATACCGTTCTGGTTGATCAGCATGGAATACGCCGATTCCCAGCGCTGACGGACATGTTCGTCATGCTCGGAAAGTTTATTTTCATCCGACAGGTAGTAAAGCCTGATCTTCTCAAGGGTTGTATCTGAAACTAACCTTTTCATAGATCATTGGCTTTAGCATTTTCAATGAGTTTCATGGCGAAGGTCTGGGCCGGTGACGAACCATTTTGTGCCAGGTCAAATATGCCTTTTCGAATTTCAGCTTCACGCTTTAACCTTCCACGCTGGAATGCCCTGAATACAGGATTATCCTGCTCTTCCAAAACTGTGTGCAATTGCAGCGGGTCCACGTCCAGGATAACTGCAATTTCTTCTTTTGTAAACATCAGCGAAGCATAGTTTTCCACTTCGGTGATGAAGGCTTCATTTTGATCGATCAAGGGCGCTTGTATTTGAAAGTTCTTTTAAAATCCAATCCCGGTGGAATGCTGCCACCGTTTTATCGCAGCACAGAACACCGGCTTCAATGCGGGGGTTGCGGGTATAGTTTGCCGATCCTACCACACTAATCCCCCAGTTATCGTTTTCGATCACAGTGACTTTGGCATGGCACTTGGCGGCTTTAATGTCGGTGGTGATCTTTTGCAGGAACTGCAGTTCTGCCGGTTTGCGGATGCCATTACGGTAATCAAAAATGCCTTTGAGTTCAAGGATCAGTCCATGCTCAATGAACTGATACAACTGACGGATGGCATACTCTGAAATTGCCCAGGTGGTGAAATAGACCCTGGCCGGGCCGGTGTGTTCCAGAAGAAAGAAAAGCAGGTCATGGGTTGACCAGTCGCCCAGGGAAGCATAATGCACACTCTGACCATCGGTAACCTGTCCAAAGACCTGGTGAAGCTTCTCATTCGCTTTGCCAATGGTCAGCAGATTTGAACCTGTAAATGGAACTGATCCGGATTTTGGTCTGTCCGGTTTTTTCTTTGTCAAATCTTCCGCGGAAAACAGGCTCATTTATTTAGCCTTTCCGTTATTTTATCCAGTTCCAGTTGGAATTTATCCAGCAACTCCTGGTTCCTGAGCAATGTTTTGAGTTTCTTAGAATCAGCCACCAGCCGTTTGTACCGGGTGATGTAGGTGCGAACATTATTCTGCCGAATGATCAGCTCGGCATCACCCATGTCAGAAACTTTTTTTGGTTCCTCTTTGACCGGCATCGGGGGGATCACTCCGTGCGATTCATAATGCGTAACTCTTTCAGTGATCTCCTTCAGATGGTCATCGATATCCAGTATCTGAAAAGCAATATTCTTTCGATCCTGGATTTCTCGGAAAGGCAGAACTGCATGAAGGTTATCGAGCATTTTGTAGCACATTTTTTGCTCTGATCGAAGTTTGTCAATACTGATTACCTCCAGAGACAGTGGCTGCTCTTCTTTTAGTGTTTCCAGCTTTATCGGCGGTTTCACTAAAGCAGAAGCATTCTCGAAAGCCGCCAAATGCTTGGCAATTTTGCTCAGTTCGTACGATAGGGTTAACCGGTTTTTCACGGTTGCTCCCCCAATGCGCAGCATCCTGCCGATTTTGGTATTGTGGGTATAGCGTTCAAAGAGGGCAAGACCGGTTAAGTAATCCTGGTCAGCCTTCATCCAAAAAAGAATTTCATGATCCATGCAGCGAAGATATCGCTGCAATTGCAGTATTTAAAGGACAAAAAAGCCTGCCGGCGCTAACCGGCAGGCTCAACTAACCAACTATGAAAACACTACGAAAGCTTCACCAGATTATCCCGTTGGGGGGTTGGGGTCCATTACCAGGACACCTTCATAAAAGGCCATCGGCGAACCCTGTTTGCACAGGAACCCGAACTTGTGGCCTTTATCTTTGTCGATCTCCTCTCCCCAGGTGGTTTCGATGGTCTCGATGTGCACAAGGTTGCATGGTTCACCAATCAGATAACGCTTGTTTGAGGCGCAGTTCTGAATAATGACAATCCCTTTGAAGTCGATCCCGAAATTCTGAATCCATTTCTGAACAGCCTTCTCAATACCGGGATAGAACCCCTCCAAACCGATCTCGTACCCACCGCAGTCCTGGTTGGACCCTTTGAGCTTCTTCTGCGAGGGTTTGATCGTTCCCTGGGTCATATAGAAACTGTGCATGAATTTGCCGGTCTTCATGGCGATGTCGGCGGCCATGGTCACCCCGTCGGCATCCCTTTCCGGAAATGTTGCCCAGTCGATATCCGCTTCCTGGATCAGGATGATCTCGGATTTTATTCCGCCGCCACCTCCGGCATTTCTTACGGTGGGTTTTGCAAGGTCAAATAGTGATATACTCATGATTTTTTTATTTTTAAGGGTTAAGCAGGAATGTAAGCGAAAACAGCCTCTTCAATACCGAAGCCCACTGATTCGTACCAGTCGGCAAAGACCTTGATCTGACGATCAACGCTTTCGATAGAAATATTGGAAGCGCCATTGTTGCGGTTCATAAGGCGGATAAAGTTTTCCTTGGGAGTGGTGAAGATCAGGTTTTCTCCGGCCATGGATGGCAGCGGGGTCAGCGTAAGGTTTGTACCTTCCAGCATGGTTTTCATGCCATCGTAATTCGTGTCAGTGCCATGAAGGTCACGGCGTTTTTTGTGATAAGCTGCAAACCATTTACGCGATAGGAAGATGTTCATCGCCATATCCTTGTACAAATCGCCCACCTGGTCGCCAAATGATTCCAGTTGATCAAACACATTGTCAACGGTGAGCGCATCCAGGGTGATGAAATTCATGTTTGATCCCCCGCCAGTGTGCTTATTCTTCAAAATGGTGACAAAGCCGTCCATCGAAAGACCCAGTGCCTGAGCTGTGCCTTCGACCGGTGGAACATAATGTCCCTTGCCGATGAGCGCCAGCTCGCGGTTATCCATCACCTTTGGCATGATCAGTTGTTCGATGATATAACGGGTGATCGGCCATACCTTGCGGTCGATCGACTCATCACCCATAAATCCGAGCCATGAATCCATGATTTCATCGGGATAGAATGAAAGGTCGATCTTGTGCCGGCGCTGCAAAATCTCAACGGGAGTGAATGCAGCTTTCCCTTTCGGAGTCCAGCCTTCTTGGAATCCCTGAACGAGATCGGAGATCACGGCCTTTGATGCGCGGTAAACCAAATCCTGTGACTGTTTAGTAGTCATGAAGGTTTCGGAGTAGGTGGGCTGGGTCAAAAGCCGCAGAATATCTTTCTGGTTCGTTCCTACGTACGTCCCGAATGCGGCTTTAAGTTGGGCTAATGAAATTGTTTCGGCCATTGTTGAAAAAATTAAGTGTTAACGTTTATGAGCAGAATTCATCTGCGATTTTGTCGTGTGCATATACTGGCTCATCGGTGATGCTTTCAATTTTGTCTGCATCTTTTGCAGCAACGATCTCTGTGGCGGCATCCTGCTGCTTTAAAGCCTCCAGTTCGGCAAGGGTCATTTGATATGCGAATTTCTCCGCGGCAAGAAGCTCTTGCAACTGCTCATTGTGAAGGGTCACCGAGCAGAGCTGGTCGTTGATCTGTTGAATCCGATCATCGGTCAGCTCCTGTGAATCCAGTGCCAACGGGTCTATCTTGAAAAAGCTTTGAATGGTTTTCCAGGTTTCTTTGATCTTCATATTGTTTGGATTATTGGTTTGCGGTTCAATTGAAAGAACAGTAGTCACCGGTGATAAAGCCGCTGCCACTGTGATCGCGTATTCCAGCGATCCGATATCATCGATGAGTCCCAGGACAATTGCCTCAGGGGCGAAATACATCTTGCCGGTCAGGGTTGAATCATCCACGGCAGGCCGGTTCGTTTTAATGCTTGATAAAAATTTACTGTTGATCACATCGAGTACATTCTTCTGGTATGGTTCATAGTTGCCATCCAGTACCTGGTTAAGGTCGGCATTCTTGTCCACCGAAAGGCTGGCATAGACTTCATGGAACTTGACTCCCTGGGCTTCCATGGCCGGCTGCAGGTCTTCCACCATCAGCATCGTTCCGATGGACCCGATGCGGTCAAGGTCAGAGCTGGCGATGATCTTTGATGCCCCGGAAATGATCCAGTAGGCGGCGCTTGCCGCCATACCTTCTATATATGCTACAACCGGTGTTGCAGAATTACAAATTGCTTCAGCCAACAGATCGGTGCCGGTAACCTGACCGCCAGGACTGTCAACAACCAAGAGAATACTTTTGATGTTCGGATTCTGATTAGCAGATTTTACCTCGGTTAAGATCGACTGCGACCCTCTGGGTCCGCAGGGCTGATCGTATTTGAGGATTTCCGATCTGATAGGGATAATGGCGACAGAACCTTCAGGGATATTGGTGTCGGCAAATCCGAACCGCTGGGGTTGATCCCCCATGGCGCCGATCACATAGGAGCGATTCCTTTCCCGGGCAATTGAACAATCAACTTCAGAAAAACTTTCCCCTTTAAGCATCGAGAGCAAAATCGAAGCATAAGCGGTTGACCTCTCTTTGGAGATCAACCATGTGCCTGAAAGAATTTCTGCTATGATGGGATTCATTGTACCCTTTTTATGAGGGTACAATATTATAATGGTATGGTGGGCAAATAAAGGACTGAATATAATAGTGAATCAGTCCTGGTTCTCATCATCCGGGATAATACCGGTCTGGGGTTGAAGGAATCCGGCAGGCCCAGAGAACTCACCCGCAAAAAGTAATTCATAACCGTTGAATGTTTCCAGGGCAGGGGGTTTCATCAGCTTACTTGTCAGTTTCATGGGGCTATCCATTGTGCCGAAAATACGGATGGTTCCATTTTTGTCCGCAACCTTTAGGATTAATCGGCGGCCTGTCATATGGAATAATTCTGCTTCGACCTCTTTACGATCTTTGGGAACCAGGATTTTTAATTTATAGAGGTATTTCATTCCGCCTGGTGTGTCATGCTGCTCTGATTCAAGCTGGATCGTCTCCGGGGTGCCATACAGGGCATTCCAGGACTTGCCGGTTTTCGGAACGATCAGACAATACAGGGATAAATCGCTGAAATTAAACATTGCAATGTCTTCACGATATATCCAGCTTACCGGATTTAATCCCCCCAGGTTGATACCGGTATGTCGGCCAATATTTCCCATGTCAGTTCAGTGAATTAAAAAGCCCGGAATATCCAGGGGACAATCCAGGGACAGAAAGTGGCAAACTTTTTCCTGTTTTTTTTCTTATCCGTTCTCTGTAAAAGTCTTTTTTAAGCATTTCATAGTTTATAAAGGTCATTGTGAAATCATGATCCGCGCAGAATTGCAGAATATTCCTTTTAAAGGAATGGGTGTAACGGACCTTATCGTTCATATAATGATAAAACAGTTGTTTGAAGTGCCATTCTAGGTAACGTTCAAACATCTCCTGGTTCATCGGGGAGATCCACAAGTCTCCCCGAATGTTCTTATCTTTAGTAAAAGGAAGCGTGAACTGTATGTATTCCGGGCCTTTGGGAATAAAAGGAGGTACATTTATCGGGCGTTTCTCAAGCAATGGCAACAGAATTACACCGATAATATTTCGTTTAGAAGCAAGATTACGTCGAAGCTCGCTTTTAAGAAATTCCTGTAAATAAGGTTTGAGTTTAACCATGACTGTTGGTCGTTCTTGTTCTTTCATGGGGCAAATGTAAGTTTCGGTCATATGGAAATAAAGGTCAACTCGTTGAGCATTTCTTTCAAATTAGTTTCCCGCCAATGGCGGCGCCAATCCCCCTTGTTCGGGGGGGGGGCTGGCAAATTTGAAGCTACTGATGTGCTTTTGATTTCAATCGCTTCAATAGTAAAACAGCCTCATAGCAAGTAGGATTCTCCCCAAAGCCTTTAAACTTCAATAATCTTGATTCTACTTTGTACAAGCCATCAACTTCCTCAAATGCTATTTCAATATTATCGCCTACATCAGGAATTATTTTGGTCCACCCAAAATCTCGATAGTATAGGTATCCATCTGTGTCCCAGTCCGGACAGCGCATTAACAGTGTTATTTTCATAAGTATTTAAGATTTAAGAATGTAAGGTTTCAGATACAATGTAATGCAGACTAAATAATTTATATTATTTCGACGTGCTTCAAAATCATAAGAGCGTTTATCAATGATATACAGGCCGGATATTGCTTCTTTGGCATTATCAATACATATTAAATCTCCCTTTAGGGGCGCATCTGTGTTGGTCTCTAAAAGGAAGCAGCGAAAATCTCCATTTTCGTTTTTCCAATCATTTGATGTAACAAAGATGGCTGGTCTTCCTATTTGAACTGTTTGAGTCATTTGTGGAGTTTTATTAATTGTTAAAAAAAGCGCTGGTAACGGAACCGAAGCGCCAGCGGAGTTTTAAAAGCTGCCCCCGGTCCCGGCCAGTGTCTATAAGGTTATTTAAAAATTAGCGGTTGATTGCTTACGAACACCCGTTTATCTTCAATATGCGGCCCAAGGATCTTACGAGTAAGGTTCATCGAGACATAGCATATCTGATAAAAGGAGGCATCATCAATCCATTGAATGAGGAACATCAAACCAATCCTGCGTTTTCCATCCACAATAAAAGCATCAATGGTCGCAAGTCGGTAGTTTTCGGGCAGTTCACTATAATATCTGAAACCACTTTTATTCACCTTGATATTTTCCAATTTTGTACTAAATGGCAGTGCACTCATTTTTGCTTGTTTTTGGTGTTTTTGATGAAAATAAAATAAAATCACTTTTCCAAAAGCAAAAACACGTTCCTACGTCCCCCGCTTCCCTACAAGCCCCTACACATCCCTACACTTCCCCCGCCTTTTTTACCCCTTAATAATATAAAAATCAATAATATATAAAACTGTAGGGAGCGGGGGAAGGAAAATCCGGATTTTGACATAAAAACAGGATTTATTTTTTTGATGCTAAAATGGGGGTTCATTTTCATGGTCTTCCGGATCAATATGAGGCAAATTATCAAGTTTGAGCGTTTCCTGTTTTGGAGGGGTTGCAGGAGGTTCCGCAGTAGCTGATTTCTTTTCAGTACTATAAGGATTTACAATGGTACGCTCCAGGTTAATATCAAGCTGCCCGGGACCATATTTGAAAACAAAAGCAGAAGTATTGGAGGTATCAAAACGCGTATGGTTGGTATAGCCTACATACGATTTATGGTTTTTAAGATAGTGCATAATGGAAATAAGATCAATACCATTCTTACCTGTTTGTTGCCTCCATTTCTCCATATAAAGCGGATGGACTCTTGAAAACCTGATAAAAAGCAAATTTTGTGGTTTGGCAAAAGGTCCGGAAATTTCATCACCTTGTTTATTGGTATAGGCCAGTGATGGAGTCATTGCAATCTTGAAATCTACCCCTGCCTGTATCTTGCCTTCATCAAGAAGATATTCAACGGTTGACCAGAAGGTTGATATTGATTCTGAGGTAGCGATCTGTTTTGTCAGAGAAGCGATATCATGCTTGACAATCTTGTACATGGTTTCATAATCAAAACTGAGTTCCAGCGGTTTACTACTCTCCAGGATGCTCTTGATCGGAGCCAGCAGGCAGCAATAATTTCTGATTAATCTTTCATCAAAAGGTAAATTTTCCTTGATCATTTCAGCTTTTAAGTTTTCCTGAATAGTCGAAAATGTTCTCGCAAATTGATCCTCCATCACTTTGCGGTATTCCAGGATATCTGTAACCAGTGAGCTGATCCCTTGAATTTCCAAATCCTTCAATTCTTCATAACGAGCCATTTCCTGCGGGGTATAATATTTCTTTATAAAGGATAAAAGGCAGGACCGTGTAAGCAGGGAATTGTCATCAAGGGTCGGAAGGAACTGGCCGGAAATAAGAAACGAACTAAGAATTTTGGTAATGGACGTCCTGCTATCCTGGGTCATTTTTCCTTTTTCATGCCCTACACCATCATAAGCAGCTTTCAACAACTGAAAACGCCTGATATCAATGTCATTTGAATATTCATCAAGCCAGACAATGCAGTTTTTGCTACGGGATCCTCTTCTTGAAAGGCCGACATGAGTTCCGGAATTAAGGTTGAAAGCCGGGAAATTGTGGAAGAAAAGATTTGAAAGAGACCAGGCCATTTGACTTTTACCGGATTGCTTTTCACCAAAAAGGAACAGGTGAGGGAAAATTTTGTACTTCTCATAAATAAGATCCCGGAATATTGAAGCAACGGCGAAGGCCATGCCGATGATTGCATTTTGACCATATACATCCATCATCAGACGCGACCACTGGCCGAATGTACAGGGTGCCAGTTTATATACAAAATAACGATCATTCTCATAGAGATCATCATCCTCCCGGGCATTGTTGTACACTACTGAAAACGCAGGGGAAAAGTAAAGTTTCTCCTGGTGGGTGGTTATGCCGAATTCATTGACAGGTTGCCACAATCCATTATAAATGCCATTTGCGAAGGCATAGAAGCCTTCTCGCTGCCAGCCTAAAGTGATAAGTGGTTTACACATAGGAAAATCTTTAGAAATAAATTTTAAAATCTTAATATAATGCGCTTTACATCCTGTCCACAGGAAATTTCCTTCGTCAAAAACATAGGATGAAAACTGATCTACACTTATGAATTTATTGGATGGAATATCAATTATTCTGCTTAAGCCATCCTCATTCGTGATACGCACCAGGCGTTTATTGTCAATTTTTGAATCGATATGGAAAAGCGGTTCCATGATGAAATTTGAGCCACTAACCGGTCCCCCATCTTTGGTATAAAACCAATAGCAGTTTTTTCTTACAAACCATCCTTGTTTGATCTCCGGATCAGTGCCATCTTCGACAAAATCCTGGACTGCTCTATTCCTGGCTTTTTTAGGTACATCGGATAGTTTCTTAAAAGTGTCCGTGAATATCTTTTTAGATATTTTGAACTTCCTGGAAACGTATTTGAAGAAAAGGTCAGCCGAAGCGGGATCCTTCAGATCAATGAAGTTCTGGCAGATTATGGAAATTGCATCGGATTGCTGAAAGATATTTTCACCGGCCTGGGTTAGCAACACTTCAGCTTCGGCACAAACCTTTTCTTTCTGGCCGGCATTTGTGTCAAGGAGATCGATATTTTCATCCACGGAATATTCCTCCTAAATCATTAACACCAAGAGCCATAATCTCATCAACCAATTTCACTCTTTCATCAAATTCCCCTGTCAATTTCAAATGCGTGAGTACGGAAATGTGCATATTGATTTCTCTCTCGTGTGCCAGGGCAGCTCGTAAATAAAGATTTTCTTCTTTCAGTGCGTAGTTTTCTTTAAGCACCCAATTGAGATTTTGCATATAGTCCCAGGCGTATTTCATAATATCGCTGGTTCTCTTCCAGAATTTCCAGGATTCAGTCTGTCCCGTTTTTAACTGGGAATTCGCCAAAAGGGCATTGACTTCATGGATCCTGTCCATAAGAATACCGGGGGCGCCCTCGTAGAGGGATCTTTGAATTTTGGCCATGTGGGGATGATTATGAGTGGAGCGCTAATTCAAGCTGAATGCATGCAATAAGTTCTTTGAGGCGCTTTATCAGGGATGCCTTGTTTTCTCGGAATGTCGCAATAGTAATATGGCGTTCCATGGTTGGTGGCTTGTTATTTCCTAAAGCGATTACATAAATGTGATCATTGATAACGGCAGACAGCATCATTTCGTAACATTTTAATGTGAGACGCAAGTCAGGGGTACACATAGCTCCAAAAGTTTTCATAATATTGTATCATTAAGGCGTCCAATTCTTTGGCACAGTTCGTTCATTTCAGCGGTATATTCTTCAGCGAGCGTTACTGCTGCTAATATGACCACCGGGCTGTAATCCGTGTGGTCAGGGTCCAGGCATCGGGAAATATATTGTCGGGTTAATGGGTTTCCTTGCATTTTTAATCGATGAGTTATCTTTTGGGCACTTCCCCGGGGCAGTTTATTTTTGAGTTCAGTTAATAATTCTTTTATAGTTTGCATAGTTTTGGAGTGGTTTTGGAGTTATTATTCTGCTAAACAATACTCCATTATGCCAATTTTAAGGGATGAAAATCAGCGTCAATTCTTCTGAACACTTTGTTAATCAACTTGATCTGAATATCTGCATTTTTTCATATCTTCCATAATCTCACTTTCAAAGTAAAAAAGTTTGCCTCCAAGTTTATGGGAGCGAACAATACCAGCTTTGCTCCATTTATGGAGTGCGGGCCTGCAAATTCCAATCATTTTACAGACATAGTTTGCAGAAACAGGTTTTTCAAATATCGATTTTGGGTTCATATTGTTTGATAAAATTTGTGAGCGGCAAAAGTATCAAACGGAAAACTAACAAATCAAAAAAGTTATCAACAACTATCTGATATGTAACGAGTTAGTAACGTATTTGTAACATGTTTGTAACGAGTATGGAACGTGTTTGGAACCTTTCAATCCGAAACAGGTTAATGATTAGCTCTTTAGGAAAAGTGATTTTTGGTGGGAGGAATTCATGAAAAATAATTTTGCCGGTGGCTAAATTAATTTTAGTCCGAATTAAGGAGCCTTCAGGTTTTGGAAACGGAAAATAACTAATATTACAAATGGAAACAGGCAAATAATAATCATTCCATTTGGCTACAAATGAGGCGTGTCCTATTTGGATACCTGCCAGTTAAGTTGACAGTAATTGACAACCATCATTCAAAACATCAGTAAATACAGCATGTCCAGAGGGTCCCGGACTTCCAATACAGGTTATGCGGTGGGCTGGGCCGGAACTATCTTAAAGACTTACAATGGGGGCTCCACCTGGGCAGTGCAATCAGTCGGAACATCAAAACACCTGCTTTCACTATGTTTTACGGATGCCAATACGGGTTATGCCGTGGGGAATTACGGAATAATTATCAAAACCAATGATGCTGGATTAAGCTGGGATACTTTATCGGGCGGAACAACCAATACTTTAAATTCTGTTTTCTTTACCAATGCCAGTAACGGATATATCGTGAGTGGTGCAACGATTTATAAAACTATTAATTCAGGTGCAAGCTGGACAGCAATCCCAACAGATATAACCTGTGCTTTGAATTCGGTTTTCTTTACGGATGATAATACCGGTTATGCCGTTGGTTCAATGCCTTATTCTGGAGCCATCATTAAAACAATCAATGCAGGCGCTTCCTGGATTCTTATTTCGAGCCCGGCTTATGAATTATCTTCTGTCTTCTTTCCAAATCAAGATACCGGTTATGTTTCAGGCCTGAACGGAATAATCTTAAAAACCGTGAATGGCGGAACTAACTGGATTACTGAATCAAGCGGAACAAACCAGCAGTTAAAATCAATTTATTTTCCCTCAGGCAATGTTGGTTATGCCGTGGGCACTGTCGGGACCATCTTGAAAACCATCAATGGAGGTTCAACCTGGACTCCGTCACCAAGCGGAACCTGGGTAGATTTTCAATCAGCTTATTTTACCGATGGCAATACCGGGTCTGTCGTGGGTTCATACGGCTCTATTCTCAAAACCACTAATGGCGGGGGTTATCCTGTTGAATTGAATGATTTGTCATCCAAATCCAACACCCTGAAGATATACCCCAACCCGTCATCAACCGAAATAACGATACAAACATCAGAAACACCAACAAAAAGTCAGCTATCCATTTCAAACCTCAGCGGTCAGGAGCTCATCATCCGCCAGATCACCCAGCCTAAAACCCAAATCGACATATCCCGCCTGCACCGGGGCGTTTATTTTGTGCGCCTGACCAGCGACAAGACCGTGGCGACGGGAAAGATCATAAGGCAGTGAGCCCCCAAACACAATGAAAATGTTATGGAACTATCATCCCATGAACAGAAGTTTCGTTTTGAACAAATAACCATTGCCATAATTTTAGTTTCGGGAGCGATCTTATCATTAGCTCAATTTCTTTATAACCGAAGTCTTTGGTTAGACGAAGCAATGATTGCCCTTAACATCATTAACAAAAATGGTTTTGAACTTCTGAAACCACTCGATCTCAAGCAAGTGGCTCCTATTTTATTTTTACTATCAGAAAAGCTATTCTCAATTCTATGGCCTGATTCAGAGTACGGACTAAGATTGCTGCCGTTGTTATGTTTCTGGGGTTCGCTGTATTTGTTTTACAGAATCCTGACATTGACTTTTAAGAACCCTTATACAATCATCTTTTCATTATCGCTGTTTGCCTTTAATTCTGCCTTGATTCACTATTCCAGTGAAGTGAAACAGTATATGTTTGATGTGTTGGTATTGATTTGCATCTATTATCTTATCCTAAAAGGCTACAAGAAAGAAGAAAACAAATATTATTGCCTTGGGATTATTGGTACAATCAGTATCTTTTTGTCAAATGTTGCTCCAATCATATTATTTAGTGCCGGCCTTTATTTGCTCTATGATTATTTAATAAACAACAAGAAACATTTTAAATATATAGCAGGTGTTTACCTTGCATGGGGAATTACTTTTTTACTGTATTATCACTACTTCATACATGGCCACCCTTCCAGGGAAATTATGATAATCTATTGGTCAAAAGCTAATGCCTTCATGCCGTATAACCCAATCAGCATTGAGTTTTACACATTCCTTCTAAATAAGTTCATGACAATATTTACGTCCTTATTATCTTTTGGCAAGATTGGTTTGGTTTGCTTCCCTGGTTTATTTTTGACAGGTATTGCTACTCTAATAATTAGGAAAAGAGCAGGTATTCTTCTTTTATTTTTTACACCAATAACCCTTCATTTTCTATTATCAGCATTTAAAATATATCCGGTTGATTTACGGCTGATACTGTATTGTTGTCCTGTTGATGGCAATAAAAACAGAGACGACAGTAAGCAATACATTAATGAATTGAAACAATTAAGGGGGAGAAACTGGCTACTATTTGCTCATGTTTATTGTAATGAAGAATCAGATATTGTCAAACACTTAGATTCGCTTGGTTATCAAAAGCTCAAAACTTTCACAACTGACGGTTCAAGCGCTTACCTTTACGATTTCGGGACCAATATCGCTGGCCGGTAACATACTGTCTCAATTGAACCTTTTCCCCGCCAATTCAGCAATATCTTTACCTTCCAGCACTTTTTTACCGAAGCCAAACAAAATGCAGTTTATCATGGCCAGGCCCAGCCTTAAATCGTTTTCGGTTTTGCCCTTCACCCTCTCCAACCATCCCGGTGGCTCCTGTTACGATAACTTTGATTTTTGTGTTCATGTGGGGAAAAAATTAGTGAAGTCAAAGATAAGAAGGATTTATATGCATCCCTTACCAATGATCGGTAACCGGGCTCCGTTCAGGAGACAGGGAAATTAGCGGGAGAGCTGAAAAAATATTTCGGCATATCTGTACCAAAATGGTTTTATTGTCGTATCTTTGTTTTTATTTAATCTAAATAAAATAATCTTATGAAAACAATATTCGCTTTTACAATAATCACCTTCCTTTCAGCAGGTATTGTTCATGCCCAGGATACGCTGAGCACCAGAATACCATTGATCGGAGAAACTGCACCCTCATTTACAGCCGAATCCACAAACGGTCAGATCACTTTTCCCGACAATAATAATTCCAAATGGACTATTTTATTCAGTCACCCTGCCGACTTTACACCCGTATGCAGTTCCGAAATCCTTGAACTTGCAACGATGCAGCAAGATTTTGATAAACTGAACACCCGCATCATGGTTATTTCAACCGATGCGGTTTCCAGTCACATTGAATGGATCAAATCGCTTGAAACTCTAAAATACAAGGGGAGGGAAGCTATTTCGATCAAATTCCCTCTAATCTCCGATAAGGATTTGGCAATATCGAGAAAATATGGTATGATTCATTCTTTTTCGAGCTCAACCAGGGACGTCAGAGGTGTTTTTATCATTTCACCGGAGGATAAGATTGAGGCTTTTTTCTTTTACCCCATGAATGTCGGCCGGAATATGGAAGAAATAAAAAGGACCCTCATCGCTTTGCAAACAGCAGAAAAACACTATGTGCTGATACCAGCCAACTGGAATCCGGGACAGGAAGTGATGATCCCCAGTCCGAAAACATCAGCTGAGGCAGATAAACTGATGAGCCAGAGTTCAAAAAACCTTGAATTCGTTTCCTGGTATATGTGGTTCAGGAAACTGAATTAAACCGAAAAAATTGCCTCGTGTAATCTGAACTGCTGAATTGAGCAAATTTGAAATTCGCCAATATACATCCACAATAAAAATGTTTTGGAAGGGTCAGCCAATTGTCTGATTTTTGTTATCTTGCAGGATCATTCTGCAAAAAGATAACATACAAAAGATGAAAAAGAACCTAACCATCAACGAAGTTATTAAAACCCTCTTCTTCCTTGCCCTGATCCTAATCGTTTCAGGCTGCGCTAATAAAGAGGTTGTGACACCCTGCCTCACCGGTCATACCTATGGGTTCTGGGGCGGCTTATGGCATGGGATCATTGCTCCTATCGATTTGATTGCTATGCTTTTCTGGAATGATGTAACGGTATTTGCCTCAAATAATAACGGAATCTGGTATGCCCTTGGGTTCATTCTCGGCAGCGGTGGATGGGGCTTTCTTGGGGGTCACGGAGCTTCAAAGAAATTCTACAGGAATTAATTATGAGCGGCATCATCTGCTTCTTTTCTTTACTATCAGCTCTTGAAAAACACATCTTTACCTATGAGATACATTATATTTATACTGATCGATTTTCTGCTTTGTTGTGGTTTCTATAACACCGCATCAGCTCAAAATGACGCTCCAATTCATCCTTCTGTCATCGGAAAGGGTGTATTCCTGGGAATATCGCCTCCGCTCCGCGATTTGCCAGCTCTAAATGCTGCAGAATTTGCTGCTATGAAGGAGAGAGCGTTGATAAAAGCGGCCAATAAAAAAAATGAGCCCCGTCTTTATCCTTTTGCTGAAACTGCTTTGCCAAAGGGCCCGGATGCAGCGTGGCAAAAAACAATGGGAGAATCATCGGGGGCAAAAGCGCCGATTGTAAATTTCGAAGGGCAGACTACAACTTCTTATCCGCCTGATTGCAATGGCACTATTGGCCCGAACCATTACATGCAAACGGTTAATGTAACTTATTCTATTTATAATAGAACTGGCACATTACTGGCAGGCCCTACTGCTTTAAATACTTTATTTACAGGAGTAACCGGCGCTACAAACAATGATGGTGATCCTATTGTTTTATATGATGAGCAAGCAGATCGCTGGTTAGTAGCTGAGTTTACATTCGGTCATTCCAATGACTATATGCTTGTCGCCGTTTCTACATCCAATGATCCTACAGGAACCTGGTATAAGTATTCTTTCGATGTTACTAACCAACCTGATTATCCGAAATTCGGTGTTTGGCAGGATGGATATTATATGGGTATCAATTCAACTTCGGGAAATGATACTTATGTTTTCGAGAGATCAAAGATGTTGCTTGGACAAACAGCCCAGATGGTGGGTTTTGACAACTCCTGGAGGCCTGGAACCGGCTTTTTGTGCGTTCCCCCACTGGATAACGATGGCGTTGCAGCTCCGGCGGGAAGTCCGGGAATGTTTATTGCCTTTAATGACGATGCTGTTTCAGGAGGATCTGATGAGCTTTGGCTTTATGAATTGGCCGTGAACTGGGTTACTCCTGCATCTTCAACCTTTATTCGCTCCCAGCAACTTGCAGTTACACCTTTCGATAGCCAGTTTACAGCCTCCTGGGATGATATAACCCAGCCAACTTCACAAAAACTCGATGGCGTTCCACAGGTAATTATGAATGCACCTCAGTACCGTAATTTTGGAACATACCAGACAATAGTATGTTGTCATACCGTTGATGTTGATGCTACCAATCATGCCGGCATCCGTTGGTATGAATTGAGGAAAACATCTCCAGCTACAACCTGGACAGTTCGTCAGCAAAGCACGTATGCTCCTGATGTCCACTCTCGTTGGATGGGAAGTATTATGTTGAATGGCAGCGGCAAAATTGGTGTAGGTTATTCTATTTCCAGCTCCACTATTTATCCCGGTATACGTTATTGCGGACAATCGGCCAGCGCTTATGCGTCTGCCAGCTCAGTGCTGGACCTCCCTGAAGAAATAATTCATACCGGTACAGTTGCACAAACTTCATACAACCGTTGGGGAGACTACGCACTCTTGTCTGTTGATCCCGCCGATGACCAAACATTCTGGTTCACGACTGAATATGTTAAAACCGGGGGTTCTAATAAAGGATCAAAAATTGCATCATTCAAATTTGGGAATTCCCCTACTGTTACTACTCTTAACGCAACTTCTGTCACTGGCACAAGCGCTATCATTAACGGTAGTGTGAACCCTAACGGCCTTGCGACAACCTACTATTTCGAATGGGGAACCAGTGTAAGTTATGGCACCACTACGACTACTACCTCTGCTGGTTCAGGAACTTCAACTTTGGCTGTAAATGCGAACCTGACAAGCCTGACACTTGGAATAACCTATCATTTCAGGTTAGTTGCCACCAACAGCGATGGAGTTTCTTATGGAGGCGACCTTTCATTCACAACCGGAGCAGCCTCCGTGACTACAACCGCGGCTACTGCTATTGGCCAGAATACTGCTACTGCCGGAGGTAATGTGATTACTGATGGCGGTTTTCCTGTCTCCGCGAGGGGTACCTGCTGGAGTACCGCTTCAAACCCCGTTATTACTGATAGTCATACTACTGATGGTGCCGGTTTAGGCGTGTTTACAAGTTCTCTCAATGGCTTATCGGCAAGCACTACATATCACATGCGGGCTTATGCAACCAATGCAGGAGGTACTTATTATGGAGCGGATCTTACCTTCACAACGTTATGCGGAGTTATAAATGCTCTCCCATTTACTGAAGGATTCGAAAGCTTAGCTTCAACACCCCTTTGCTGGAGCGAGGAAAACTCGAACCCTGCCTGGCAGTACATAACCGGAAATGGTAACACTCATCCTTCTGCTGCGCATACTGGCGTCAGAAACGCTTGCCTTCAGGATGCTTCAGCTGCAGATAATAAGAATAAACTAATAACCCCGGTCTTAGATTTCAGCTCATATATTGATATTGTTCTTACATTTTGGCACACACAGGCGGTTTGGGCTTCTGACCAGGACCAACTGAGTATTTTTTACAGAACAAGCTCCGCCGGAACATGGGTATTACTTCAGACATATACAGCCAATGTAACAGCCTGGACACAGAGAACGATTACCCTTCCAAATACCGGATCATATTATCAGATCGCCTTTGAAGGTAATGCAAAATATGGCTATGGGGTGTGTATTGATGATATTTCAATTACCGGAACCAGCAGCGGACCCATGCTTACGGTTTTGCCAGCTAACCAAAATGTGCCTGCAACACCAGCCGGTTCAACCACTTTCGCGGTTACATCAAATTCAGCATGGACGGTGGTAAGCGATCAAACCTGGTGTACCGTTAACCCATCAGGCACAGGTAATGGAACTATTATTGCAACTTATACAAGTAATACATTGCCCACCTCAAGGCTTGCTACCATTACCACCACCGTAGCAGGAATTCCTGCAGTTCTTGTTACTGTTACGCAATCGGGATTTATACCTGCTTTGTCCGTTTTACCCTCAAACCAGGATGTGCCTGCAACGCCTGCGGGATCAGCCACCTACGCTGTTACGTCAAATTCATCATGGACGGTGGTAAGCGATCAAAGCTGGTGTACCGTTAACCCATCAGGTACGGGCGATGGAACCATTATTGCAAACTATACAGCTAATACATCGCTGAGCCCAAGAGTTGCTAACATTACGGCCACCGTAGCAGGAATTCCTGCAGTTATTGTTACGCTTACACAATCGGGCGTCACACCTACTCTTACTGTATTGCCCTCCAACCAGAATGTACCTGCAACACCAGCGGGATCAACCACCTTCGCGGTTACATCAAATTCATCATGGACGGTGGTAAGCAATCAGAGCTGGTGTACCGTTAACTCATCCGGTACGGGCGATGGAACCATTACTGCAGACTTTACAGTTAATACATCGCCAAGCCCAAGAGTTGCTAACATTACTACCACCGTAACAGGAATTCCTGAAGTTATTGTTACGGTTACACAATCGGGCGCCACACCAACTCTTACCGTTCTGCCCGCCAACCAGAATGTACCTGCAACACCCGCGGGATCAACATCGTTCGCAGTTACATCAAATTCATCATGGACGGTGGTAAGCGATCAGAGCTGGTGTACCGTTACTTCATCGGGTAACGGTGACGGAACGATCGATGCCGTTTATCAGGAAAACCCCGGAATGAATATTCGCTCTGCAACCGTAACGGTGACTGTAAATGGGATAAGCCCGGTTGCGGTGACAGTTACACAGGATGCTCTGGTTGGAATGCCGGAAAAAATAGCGAGTAACATCATGCTCTTTCCAAATCCCAACACCGGGAAGTTTACTATCAGCACGGCCGATCACAAGCATGTTACAATGGATATCAAGGTGGTCACTATCGATGGAAAGATTATTCTTGTAACTACTTGTTCCGGTAAGAACAGCTACACCTTCGATCTTTCAGATCAACCAAAGGGAGATTATCTTGTGCGCATTAATACCACCGAGGGTAACGCGTTCAGAAAGGTCATTGTTGAATGATGGTCTGGAGCACTATGCCTGTATAGAATTGCTTCAATATCCCAGCCGCGTACTTGTACTGCTCCAACGAGTTGTATAACTGTACCGAAATCCGGGTTGTACGACGGGGTGGCTGTGACCAATACCATAAAGGAAGTTCAAGATTGTATTCCTCGTAAATCTTATCCTGGATTGTATCACAACTTTTATAATCCGGCGGATGATTTTCTCCCAGGAAAGGAAGTTCGATGGTCGACATGGCTGCATTCATATTGTCGGGACAGGAAGGTTTTAATCCGAGTTCCTGGCAAAAAATATCCCTGGCCTGAATACAGATGTCGTGGTTGCGCTTCATAATAGCATCCCAGCCGCCTGGCATCAGTGTGGCCATGTATCCGACAGAATCAGCTGCACATAAAAACGGTGTCGGATCCAAAGTGCCCTGCCAGAAAAACCGCTCAGCAAAAGGTTCTGCCAAATGCCCGGCATGGCTTATATTCAACGGGACAATTAGTTTCTGTTTGTCATTCCTCACATGCAGAATAGCCGCACTCTTTGGAGAGCAAAGCCATTTATGGCAATTGCCGGTATAGTAGGCGGCGCCGATCTCACTGATGTTGAGCGGAATGCTGCCCGGGGCATGAGCCCCGTCTACCATTGTATCTACTCCCCTTTTCTCAAGCTCCCTTACGATCTCCTCTACCGGCTGTATCAATGCGGTGGCAGAAGTAATATGATCTATCAGCGCGATTTTTGTTTTTGGGCTTACCTTGGATAACACCGCTTCGGTAATCAGACCGGGAGAGCTTATGGGAATATCATACTGCGCCTCAACCAGCACAGCCCCGGTGGTCTCAGCAATGTATTCGAGCAACTTCCTGCAAGCAAAGTAGATATGGTTGGTAAAGAGGATTTCATCCCCGGGTTCGAAACGAAGAGACCTGAATACGGTACTCACGCCGGCTGAAGCGTTCTGTACAAAAACCAGTCCGTCAGGATCTGCATTTACAAAAGTTGCCAGTGTGCTTCTCGCATCATTGATACGGCCTTCAAGCTGGCGGACTAAAAACCGCATAGGCTGGCCTTCAAGCAAGCGCATGTATTCCTGCTGCTTTTCGAGGATGAATTTTGTACAAGCCCCGAACGACCCGTGATTCAGGTAAATAGCCCCGGGATCAATGGCCCAGAGGTGGGAGAACTCTGATGGGAAACGCTGTGTCATTTACGATTTACGATTTACGAAGCCAGATTTAGGGTTTTATACACAAAAGAATATCGCATGTTGAACAACGAATTTCGAATATCGAATTTATTGTTCCGTTCAACATTCAATGTTCAACATTCAATATTCGTTATTCACTTTTTAATCCACCTCAAGTATCAATCCCTTCAGATACTCTCCTTCGGGGTGATAAATACTTACCGGATGATCGGGTCCCTGGGAGAGATGATGCAGTATCTTCACGTTCCTTCCGGTTTCAATGGCAGCTGACTGAAGCGCTGAACGGAACATCTCCCGGTTGACTGCCTGGGAGCAGGAGAAAGTGAAAAGCAATCCGCCAGGCTCCAGATGTCTGATGGCAGAAGCATTCAGCTGGATATAGGCGTGAAGTGCGTTATTGCTCACCAGATGGGTTTTGGCAAAGGCCGGGGGGTCAAGGATGATCATGCCGTACTTTTCTGATGCGTCTTTGAGAAAGAACTTCATCTCAGCCACATCTTCTGAATGTCCGCTCTTTTCAAATCCATTCAACGCCAGATTCTCTTTAGTCCACTCTATGGCCTGCTTCGAACTGTCGACCGACTGAACATGAGTTGCGCCTCCTTTCAGGCAGTATACCGAAAAAGCTCCGGAATAACAAAACGCATTAAGCACTTTGCGGTTCTTTGCATAAAACTGTGCGAACATGCGATTGCTTCGCTGGTCGATAAAAAATCCTGTTTTCTGCCCATTCACGAAATCGACTTTGAACGTATGACCGATTTCGGTGATCTGAACCGTATCGCAGCTGCCGTAAAGGAAGCCATCTGATATCTGATATCTGACATCTGATATCTGATATCTGTCATTATTTTGTGATGAACGTGCCATCGTTTCGGCGCTCTTATCATACACCGCCACAAGCTTTTCACCATAAAGCTCTTTCAGGGCTTCGACCAGCATAGGTTTGACATTATGCATTCCCAGTGAGTGGGTTTGTATCACTGCAACCCCGTTATACCAGTCGATGATGAGTCCCGGCAACTCATCGCCCTCGCTGAAAACCAGCCGATAAGCGTTAGTATAATTACTATTGGTGAGGTCTGCCTTCTTCCTCAGTTCGAAGGCCTGCCTTAGGCGGCCAAGCCAGAAGTCATAACCGGCTGTCGTCCGCAGAAAAGAAAAAACCTTTACCGCTATGGACCCATTCAGGTAATGCCCTGTTCCGAGATATTTGCGGTCGGAAGAAAATACTTCCACAATGCAGCCTTCTTTCACATCACCAACCTTGCGGTCGATAGCTCCTGAAAAGATCCAGGGATGCCTTCTGATAACCGCGGCTTCCTTGCCCGGCTTCACTATAACCATTGGGATTCTGTCCATCAACCTAAAAATTTCATAAAATTTTTTAACAGCCCGTAAATTTATTACTAATTTTGCCACGAATTTAAAAACCCCAAACAATGAAAAAGTACTTTTTGCTTCTTCTCATTCCGATTTTCGTCGCGTCCTGCGGTCGCGAAGCCAAGAAAAAAGCAGAAGAATTACAGGCACGTACAGATAGCCTGATGACCCAGACCATGCAGAAGGATGAAGCAATCAATGAATTCGTCCGTTCGATCAACGATATCCAGGGCACTCTGGATACGATCAAAATGAAGGAAAACGTTATCAATCTAAGCACCGAGCGCGGTGGTGAACTCAAACAAACCGCCAAGGACCAGATCAAAACCGATATCCAGACCATTTACAGCATGATGCTTAAGAATAAAGATCAGCTTAACAAACTGAGCAAGAAACTTAAAGCTTCTAATCTGAAGGTTGACGAACTTCAAAAAATGGTTAGTCGCCTTGAAGCCGACATTGCATCAAAAGCAGCTCAATTGGACGATCTGAGAGATAAACTCGCCAAGATGAATATTAAATTTGTGGCTGCCACGATGACAATTGATACTCTGAGCAAGACTGTAAATGAACAGGGCCAGAAGCTCAACGACCAGACTCAGACCATTGCCGCACAGGAAGCAGCCCTTAACACCGCCTATTACGTGATTGGTACAAGCAAGAATCTGAAGACCAACGGTGTTGTAAAGAAAAGCGATGTACTTGCCGATTTCAACAAGGAGCTGTTCACTAAAATCGACATCCGTGAAGTAACTGAGATCAGCATACTTAGTAAGAAAGCCAAGATCCTTTCAAGTCATCCGAGCACTTCATATAAATTTACCGGCGACAAGAAGATCATTCAGGCACTGCAGATCCTCGATTATAAAGCATTCTGGAGCAATTCCAAATATCTTGTGATCATGGTCGACTGATCGGCTCACCCCGAATAAAAAAAAGGCCCGGAAAATTCCGGGCCTTTTTTTTATTTCTTTGGAGCAGAAAAATCCTGCTCAGCTAAAAGTTTTCCGCTTTCGTCGTAAAAACGCCACTTTCCAACACGCTCATCATTTTTATAGATGCCTTCGTACCTCACCTTTCCGTTCTCAAAATAAGTGATCCGCTTGCCTTCACCCTTACCGTTCCTGAACTCGCCCTCGCTCCATTTTTTCCCATTCATATACCAGGAAATCCATAACCCGTCACGTTTACCGTCGTTGTACCCGCCGTCCATTTGCATCTGTTTGTTCTCATAATAAGTGGTTTCCCTGATCATCTCGCGGTTCTCGCCTTTTCCTTTATAAATACAAACCCGTTTCGGAGAACCGTCGGAGTATGTTTCTTCAATGACTTTATGCTGAAGACGACAGGCCGTGGCCAGAAACATCAGTAATACAAGTGTGGTTGCGATTGTTCTTCTCATAATATAATTGTTTGCTGTTTTTGTAAAACGCCATCCGCCATCTGCCTTCTGTCATCTGATATCAAACTCCAGCCTTTGTCCTTTCACCGACTCATCAAACTTCCCATGGTCAAACACCAGATGGCCATTTACCCAGGTCATGTTGACCCTCGATTTAAACGTAACTCCTTCGAGGGGTGACCATCCGCATTTATATAAAATATTTTCAGGAGCCACGGTCCAGGGAGCATCCATATCGACCAGCACCAGATCGGCAAAATATCCTTTTCTGATAAAGCCTCTTTGCCTGATCCTGTATAAAATGGCCGGGGAATGACAAAGTTTATCAGCAATCAGTTCGAGAGGAAGTTTTCCCATATGGTAAAAGCCAAGCATGGCAACCAGGCTGTGCTGTATCAATGGAGCGCCTGAAGGACAGCTGGTGTATGGATTATCTTTTTCTTTTAACAGATGAGGGGCGTGATCAGTAGCCACGATATCAATTTTGTTGTTGATCAGGCCCTCCATCAGAGCAAGTTTATCTTTCTCGGTCTTGATGGCCGGGTTCCATTTGATCCTGTTGCCCAGATCGGCATAATCCCTGTCGTCGAACCAGAGATGATGAACGCAGACCTCCCCGGTAATACGTTTTTCGGACAGCGGGATGCTGTTATCGAGAAGATCCAGTTCTTTTGCCGTCGAGAGGTGCAGTAAATGCAGCCTGGCATTATGTTTACGGGCAAGTCCCACAAGTATTTCCGATGATTTATAACATGCTTCTTCACTGCGGATGAGGGGATGGGCCTCCACCGGAATGTCGTCTCCGTACCTGTCGAGGTAGGCCCTCAGGTTAGCCTGGATAATTGATTCGTCCTCGCTGTGAACAGCAATTAGAACGGGTGATTCCCTGAAAATGGCTTCCAGTACAAGCTGATCGTTCACCAGCATATTACCGGTTGATGCTCCGGTAAACACTTTGAGCCCGCAAATCTTTGAAGGATCGGTTTTTTTTATCTCCTCCAGATTATCATTGCTTGCTCCCAGAAAAAACGAATAGTTCGCCAGAGACTTTTCCGCGGCAAGCCTGTATTTATCTTCAAGTATCCCTTGACTTACAGCCTTTGGCAGGGTATTGGGCATGTCCATGAAAGAAGTAACACCTCCGGCTACAGCTGCCCGGCTTTCGGTAAAGAGATCTCCTTTCTCGGTCAGACCCGGATCTCTGAAATGAACCTGGTCGTCGATCACACCAGGCATCAGAATCTGGCCCCGGGCATCAATCTGCACGCAGGCGTCGGGCAATACAAAGGATCCGGGCCTCGGGCCGTTGAATATCTCTTCAATAAGCCCGCCCTTAATTAGCAATGAACCGGGAAACTGCTTTCCTTCATTGACAAGGATGGCATTGTGAATAAAATATGATTCCATTATAAAACAGGGAAAAGGGTTCAGGCATTTTTGCGCCTGTATTTTTTAAACAGGCTCTTGAAGCGGAGTGTGATCACTCCGAAAACGGCTTCCTTGAAGATGCCTTTGCTCATTTTTGACTCACCCAGCGTGCGGTCTGTGAAGATGATAGGGACCTCAACAATTTTAAAACCAAGTTTCCATGCCAGAAATTTCATTTCGATCTGGAATGCATAACCTGTAAAATGAACATTATCGAAATCGATGGCTTCGAGCACAGGACGGGTATAACACTTAAATCCAGCCGTGGTATCCCAGATTTTCATGCGGGTTACTAACCTTACATAAGCCGAAGCGTAATACGACATCAGCACCCTGCCAATAGGCCAGTTTACTACATTCACTCCGGTAACATAACGGGATCCGATCACCATGTCGGCACCCTGGTTCTTTGCCGCATCATAAAGCCTTAAAAGGTCTTCGGGATTATGGGAAAAATCGGCGTCCATCTCGAAGATGAAATCATACTTCCGGTCGATAGCCCAATGAAAACCATGTATGTATGCTGTTCCAAGCCCAAGCTTACCCTTGCGCTGTTCCATGAACAGCTTGCCGGGGAATTCTATCAGCAGACGGGAGACGATCTGTGCGGTACCGTCGGGTGAATTGTCCTCAATGATCAGTACATGAAACTCCTTCGGCAAAGAAAACACCGTACGGATAATCCGTTCAATATTCTCCTTTTCGTTGTAAGTTGGAATTATTACAAGACTATCGGACACTGAGAAAATTTTGTGCGAATTTAATAATTTTTACTAAATATTTCAAATATTACATCGGATTCATCAGCGCTTCAATTTTTTTCAAGCCCTGGCTTATGGTCTCAGTTTCGCGGAAAGCAAAAAAAAGTTTGTTCCCCTCCTGCTTTAAACGCAGACCCGTAAGCGGGTCCTTCGCCAGATCGAGTATGTGCATAAAAGATTCAGACTGGTAATAGGCCGATTCGGGATTCGATGGGAAGTACGCGTTCATTCTGCCTTTTCTAAGGATAAGTTTCTCAAAACCAATCTTCCTGGCCGCCTTTCTGAGCTGTATTGTCTGGAGCAATGCCTCGGTCTCGGGTGGGATGTGACCAAACCTGTCGGCAAGCCGGTTCCGGAAACTCTCAAGGTCCTTGTCTGCTTCTATTGAGTCGAGTTCTTTATAAAGGTTTAATCTTTCGGTAATGTTAGTAACATAGGCATCAGGGATAAGGATCTCCATATCGGTCTCTATAACACAATCTTTAACCAACTGTCGGGCCGGTACATCCTGGAAGAGTTCGCCGAAATCCTGCTCTTTAAGTTCGGTGAGGGCTTCATCAAGTATCTTCTGGTACATCTCATATCCGATTTCAGTAATAAAACCGCTTTGTTCCGCCCCAAGTATGTTGCCGGCCCCGCGGATATCGAGGTCGCGCATGGCAATACTGAATCCGCTGCCGAGTTCCGAGAACTCTTCGATCGCCCTGAGTCGCTTCCTGGCTTCGTCGGTGAGCGCCGACATAGGCGGGGCGATCAGATAGCAAAAGGCTTTTTTGTTCGAACGACCCACCCTGCCCCTGAGCTGATGCAGGTCGCTGAGGCCATAGTGATGGGCGTCGTTTATGATTATGGTATTCACGTTTGGAATGTCTAGTCCCGATTCAATAATGGTGGTGGCAACCAGCACATCGAACTCTCCTTCAATAAAATCAAGCATCACCTTTTCAAGCTTAGGGCCATCCATCTGCCCGTGGGCCACCGTAACCGCCGAGCCCGGCACAAGCCTTTGAATCATTCCCGCGACTTCACCAATGTTCTGAACCCTTGTATTCACCACGAATACCTGTCCGCCTCTCGATAATTCATTGCTGATGGCTTCCCTGAAGATATCCTCGTGGAACGGATGGATCTCGGTCTGCACGGGAAACCTGTTCGGGGGAGGTGTATTGATGATCGAAAGATCCCTGGCGCCCATCAGCGAAAACTGCAGTGTACGCGGGATAGGCGTGGCTGTAAGGGTAAGCGTGTCGACATTCACCCTGAGCCGTTTCATTTTTTCTTTCGACGACACACCGAATTTCTGCTCCTCGTCTACGATCAGCAAGCCTAGGTCCCTGAACTGTATATCCTTGCTTAGAATCCTGTGAGTCCCAATCAGAATATCAATTTTTCCTTCTTCAACTTCTTTAAGAATCTCCGTCTGTTTCCTGGCACTTCTGAAACGGTTGATATATTCCACTTTGCACGGAAAATTCTTTAGCCTTTCAGAGAAGGTCTTGTAATGCTGAAGAGCAAGAATAGTTGTAGGAACCAGAATCGCTACCTGTTTGGAATCTGCAACTACCTTAAATGCTGCCCTGATTGCAATCTCGGTCTTGCCAAAGCCAACATCGCCGCAAACCAGGCGATCCATCGGAAAGTCGGCTTCAAGATCTTTCTTAACGTCGAGCGTCGACTTGATCTGGTCTGGTGTGTCTTCGTAAATAAACGATGCTTCAAGCTCAGTCTGCATATAAGTATCGGGTGCAAAGGCGAATCCCTTTGTAGCCCGCCTCTCGGCATATAATTTAATGAGATCACGGGCAATGTCCTTTACCCGGCTCTTGGTCTTGGCTTTGAGCTTGTTCCAGGAATCAGAACCCAGCCTGTTCAGTACCGGCGCGGTTCCTTCTTTGCCAATGTATTTCGAGATGCGGTGAAGTGAATGTATGCTCACGTATAGCACATCATCATTTTTGTATATAAGGCGGATGGCTTCCTGTTCCTTCCCGTTATTCATGATCTTCTCAAGGCCATCGAATCGCCCCACACCATGGTCAATATGCGTCACAAAATCACCAGGCTTAAGATCGTAGATTTCTTTCAGCGTCAGAGCTTCCTTGCCGGCATAGCCATCCTTCAGATGAAAATGATGATAACGCTCAAAGATCTGATGATCGGTATAACAGAGCAGTTTCAGGTCATGATCAACGAAGCCTTCGTGGACCGGGAGCAGGATGATGCTGGATGCAGGATGCAGGATGCAGGATGCAGGATTTTCGCTATTTCGCCATTTCGCTATTTCGCAACTTGATTCCAGATCTTCAAGTATCGCCTTCAACCTCTCGGCCTGCTTCGGACCGTCGGCCATGATCATGTTCTTGTAGCCATTCGCACTATGCTTTGCGAGATCAGCCATCAGCAGATCGAAATTTTTATTGAACGAAGGCTGGGGTGCAATATTAAACGCGATGAGACTTGAATTTTTAAAGAAAAACTGCCTTCCGAACTCAATGGAAGAAAATTCCAGAAGAAGCTTGAGAAACTCCCTGCCTTTCAGCAATAAGTCGGAACCTGTAAGCTTATCCATCTGATCGGCACAGAATTCCGTATCATCAAGCCAGATAACCGATTTTTCAGGAAGGAAGCTTAACAAGGGCTCGTACCCGGTTTGCTTCTCCTCATTCACCCTGATATCAGGAACTATGGTAATGCTTTCCTTTTTATGAAGCGAAAGCTGGGCCGAAGGGTCAAAGGTTCTTATCGAAGCTATGCTGTCGCCACTGAACTCAATTCTGTATGGATGATCGCTGCTGAAAGAATACACATCGATCAGCCCGCCCCTGATTGCGAACTGACCCGGTTCGAGCACAAAATCGGCCCGTTCAAAATCATATTCAACAAGAAGGTCAAGGATAAAATCCATATTCACCTTCTCCCCCGACGAAAGCTTCAGAGTATTTTTCTCGAGGTATTTCCGGTTGACTACCTTTTCGGCCATAGCCTCCGGATAAGTCACAATAAAGAAATTCCCCAACCCGACGTTCAGGCGGTTCAGCACTTCGGTCCTCAGTAATAACCCCTGGTTGTCTTTTGGACCCGACAACACTGATTTCTTAAATGAGGAAGGGAAAAAAAGAATTCGTTTTTTCTCCGTTTCTTCGGAACTCTCTCCAAATATCTGTTCCAGATCATTAAGGAAATAAGCGGCCGACTCCTTGTCAGGAAGGATCGCGAGGTGAACCTGAGGGGTTCTTTTAAAAATGGAAGCACATGCAAACGACCTCGACGATCCGACCAGGCCCTTAAAGCTGAAACGGGTACGCAAGGCTCCGTTCAGGGCTTCCGAAACCGCAACGGTCCTGGAATCCCCGAGATATTGCTGTATCAGGTCATCGGGGCTCACAACAAAAACAGATTATTCAAAGGTCAGTCAAGGCGGAATTCCGGTGAAAAATTTTGCATGAACTCTTCGGCTTTTTCAACCATAAGGGTAGGGCCAACGAATAATGGCGCACGCTCATGCAGCTCTTTGGGCTGTATGTCGAGCATACGGCGGAAGCCATCGGAAGCCTTGCCCCCTGCCTGTTCAGCTAAAAAGGCAGCCGGGTTACATTCGTAGAGCAAACGGAGTTTGCCATGCTTGCTTTTGGTGGTTCCCGGATAAATAAATATCCCGCCCCGTATGAGGTTTCGGTGGAAATCGGCAACCATAGATCCGATATATCTTGTAGAATACGGCCTTGAAGTAGAATGATCATCTTCCTGGCAATACCGTACATATTGTTTAACGCCTTCGGGAAAATAAATATAGTTCGCTTCATTGATCGAATAGATATTTCCTCCCTTAGGATATTTCATGTCGGGATGACTCAAAATGAATGATCCCACCGAAGGTTCCAGTGTAAATCCGTTAACACCATAGCCTGTAGTAAAAACCAGTACCGTCGATGAACCATAAAGCACATACCCCGCGCAAACAAGATTCCGTCCGGGCTGCATGAAATCTTCGATCGTGGCCGATCCCCTGACCGTTCTCCTGAGATAGACAGAAAACAAGGTTCCGATCGATACATTGCTTTCAATATTGGAACTCCCGTCGAGGGGGTCAATAGCAACAACATATTTGGCATGCCTCGAATGAGCATTGTCGAGAATAATGATCTCCTCATTCTCCTCCGACCCAATTGCACAACACTGTCCGCCATCCTGCAAAGCAGCAATAAACTGCTCATTGGCAAATACATCCAGCTTCTTCTGCTCCTCTCCCTGAACATTGATCTCTCCGGCATATCCCATCACATCACCCAGTCCAGCCCGGTTCACTTCCCGGTTTACAAATTTGGCTGCTGTGCCAATATCATTCAGCAAACGGGTGAGTTCGCCAGTTGCGCCGGGATATTCGGCCTGCTTCTCAACAATAAATCCGGTAAGTGTCTGGAATTTCATACTTTTTTTTATAGTATTGCAAAGATAACTATTTGGTGCTTCGCACCCATATCAGATATCAGATATCAGATGGCGGATGGAGGATGGAGGCTTTTTTCTACCTTTGCAGGCATGGAAATCAAAGTATTTAAATTCGGAGGTGCATCGGTAAATTCCGCTGCCGGCTATCGTAATGTTTTCCGTATCCTTAAGAAATATAATAAAACCAGTATCATGGTGGTGGTCTCGGCAATGGGAAAGACTACCAATGCCCTGGAAGTGGTTCTGAAACATTATATTGCCAACGAGCCTCTGGAGCTCATCGAAGCTTTTACTGCAATCTATAACACTCATTTAACGGTTATCAGAGAACTTTTTTCCGACAGTTCCCACCCTGTATATGGAGAAGTCGAATCCTTATTCGACCAGCTCAGGGGCTATATACGTAAAGGACATCTGTATGACAAAGCCAGGAATACCTACAATTTTGAATACGACCAGATCGTCAGCTTCGGTGAACTTTTCTCTTCCTGTATTCTGGGTAATTACCTGAATTCACAAGGTATTCCATGCCGTATATTCGAGGCCAAAGACCTTATTATTACCGATAGCGCCAACAGGGACGCTAATGTGGATTGGAAAAAAACCGGAGAGAGAGTAAGCGAGATTATTCTTCCATGGCTCGAGAGTCGCGATATGTCTTGTGTAGCTCTCACCCAGGGCTTCATCGGATCAGACGCCGCAGGCCATTCAACGACCCTCGGACGAGAAGGCTCAGACTTTACCGCGGCTATACTTGCTTATACTCTTAAATGTTCAGCGGTAACAATCTGGAAAGATGTGCCGGGGGTTCTGAATGCCGACCCGAAATGGTTCAGCAATCCGAAAAAACTGCTCACGATCTCTTACCGTGAAGCTATTGAGCTTGCTTATTACGGGGCCTCCGTAATCCACCCTAAAACCATCAGGCCACTTGAAAATGCAGGTATCAAACTGTATGTCAAGAGTTTTCTAAAGCCCGGGGCTGCCGGCACTCTCATCACTAACATCGATCATTGGAATATACACTTTCCAATCTATATCAGAAAGCAAAACCAGGTGCTGATTTCCATTTCACCCAGGGATTTCTCATTCATTGTTGAAGAAAACCTCAGTCATATTTTCCAGGTTCTTGCAAAATACAGGACAAAAGCCAATGTGATGCAGAATTCGGCTATCAGTTTTTCGGTTTGCCTCGACCGGAATGAACAGGTACTACCCGAACTGATCGAAGAATTGTCGCTTCATTACGAGATCAGGTATAATTACAACCTTGATCTTTTCACGGTAAGGCACTATACCCCGGCAGCCATCCGCCGTTTAACAAAAGGCCGCACAGTACTACTGGAGCAGAAGACCAGGCAGACGGTGCATTTGGTGGTAAAGTGATATCAGATATTTCACCATTTCACCATTTCACCATTTCACCATTTCGCCATTTCACCATTTCCCTACGGAATCACCACTGGAAAATCATACTTGAATTCGGGATAATCCGGCTTTTCGAGAATATTCGTCAGAAAATCGGAATAGGCATCGGTAAACGAGAAACTGTTGATGTCGTAGTATTCGTCTGAAAGGGGTTTATTCCCTACCGATCCCATGTCGATAGCCGTAGTGTTAAACTCCTCCAGTTCCACAAAGGGAACAATATTTTTCATCACGGGCATCATGCCATACTCTTCGCGAAGCAGCAGGTCGACCACCTTGTCGGCCAGGGTTGCCGTGAGTCTGCGGTCATAATGACGGCAGTGGCCCGCCCTGGGGTAATATCCCGATATCTGCGCTCTGGCTTCAATTCCCAGATGAGCTGCGATCTCAGATGCAACAATGCCGCTCACCCCGCCAAATCTGGGATGGCCGTATTCGTCAACCTCTGAAGAAGCATACACCACATCGACCTTACCCGATTTCTCATCGTACCACCGGATCCCTTCCGAAACGGGAATCACAAGGCATTTCTGCCTGGAATTCATATAAGCTTCTTTTACTTTCTCAAAGAAAACCTCTTTGCGCGCTTTAGTGATATCAAATTCTGGTATGAGACCGAGTGTGCCCCCGCCGAAAGTAGCCGTTCCTGTAAGCCATCCGGCATCACGTCCCATGACTTCAAGAACGAGTATGCGGGAATGAGATTCAGCCGTAGTTTTAATTTTAGATGTCAGCTCCACGATGGCCGTCGCTGCTGATGGAAACCCGGGACAAAGTACAGCTTCAATATCCTTTCCGTTATAACGATGGATAGTGCGGGTACGCAGATCATTGTCGATAGTCTTTGGAAACCCGATTACAGGAATCCCTTCAGTTTCGAAAAGACGTTTTGCAGCCCCGTTGGTATCATCACCCCCGATGGTCACAAGCACATCGATCTTATACCGTTCAAAATTTCTCAGCACCTGGGGAACCCTGCTCTCAGGATTCTTTTTTGAAGGGAACGGATTGGTACGGCTTGAGCGTAAAGCTGTTCCGCCGTAATATCCGTCATACGGCTGGTTGGTAAGATCAACAATGTCACCATCGCCAAGCAGGCCCTTCCAGCCTTTCAGTACGCCATACACCTTAAAACCCAGCAGTGAAGCCCTGTTACGGATTGCTTCAATGCTTGAGTTGATGGCCGGAGTATCGCCTCCGCCCGAAAGAATCGCTAAAGTCTTTCCTTTAAAAAGTTTGTGTTCGAGTTTCATGAAGGGAGAAATTTGATATTTTTTGCAAAGTTAGGGAAAATTTGAAGATGCGGGATGCGGGATGCGGGATGCGGGATGCGGGATGCGGGATGCGGGATGAGGGATGCAGGATGCGGGATGCAGGATGCGGGATGCGGGATGCGGGATGCGGGATGCGGGATGCGGGATGCGGGATGCGGGATGCGGGATGCAGGATGCAGGATGCAGGATATCTGGTATCTGCTATCTGCTATCTGATCCAAGATTGCGGATTTTTTCTACCAGAACTGCCGCAAGCTTCACATCCGACTCTACCGTCCAGCCGGCGATATGAGGAGTGAGTAACACATTCGGGGCGCCCAGGAGGTAACTGAAATCGGGTTGTACATCCGCCGACAAAACTTCAAAAGAACTGTCCTCAAACTCCAGAACATCCAGAGCAGCTGCACGGACCTTGCCGGTTTTCAGTGCGTTCACCAGGGCCGATGTGTTCACAACCTGGCCTCTTGACGTATTCAACAAGACAATATTTTTTGTAAATTTTCCAAAAAACTCATCATCTGCCAGATAAAAAGTTTCTTCGGTGAGGGGAACATGGAGGCTTACAATATCTGCCGTTTGCCATAGTTCATCCATAACGCTTTCCCTCACCAGCTCATCCGAATATCCACACTTATATTTGTCATAAGCAATAACTTTTGCATCAAAGCCTTTAAGCCTCTGGGCAAAAGCGCCGCCCATGTTTCCGTAACCGATGATGCCAATGGTTTTTCCTTTAATTTCAACACCTCTGTTCCCTTCCCTGATCCACCTCCCCTGCCTTACTTCGTTGTTGGCACGGCAGATATGGTTAAGCAAAGCAAGCAGCATGCCAAGAGTATGTTCACCAACTGCATCCCGGTTCCCTTCAGGTGAGTTAAGGCATTGTATTCCAAGGCTTTTCGCGTAGGCCACATCAATATTCTCAAGCCCTGACCCCACCCGTCCTATGAATTTCAGCTGTGTTGCCTTATCGAGAAACGATTTATCTATTTTTATTTTACTGCGGATGACAATGCCCGTGTATTCAGACGCAATAGCCTCATAATCTTTACGTTTAAACCCGGGAAACTCCTCGCAATGAAAACCCATTGCAGTCAGCTCTTCCCTGATCAGGGGATGTACCGTGTCGATGATGAGGACCTTGTTCATAAATAGTGAAATGGTGAAATGGTGAAATGGTGAAATGGTGAAATCTGCTATCTGATATAATTTCCCCCAAAAGTACCAATCATTTGTATGGGATAAAAAAAATAAGGCAGATTTTCGTATTTTCGCACTTTCTAAACACTATGTGGCATTTTCTTGTACGGTTCATCCTTAGAAACCGCATCAGCATTCTTGTAGCAATAGCGCTGCTCACGGCCTTTATGGCTTACAAAGCCACCAATGTGCAGGTGCAATATAAAAATGCCAGTATTCTTCCCGATTCAGATACAACGATAAGGGTATATAAGCAATTTGTCAAACAATTCGGCGAAGATGGTTCTGTCATGTTCATAGGCATTATAGAGCCCCGGCTTTTTGAACTTAAAAACTTTAACGCGGTCTTTGATCTGTCTGATTCACTCAGCCGTATTAAGGGTGTTGAGGGTGTGGTTTCTGTTACAAGGATTTTTAATCTGGTTAAAAACGACTCCCTTCGCAAGTTCGTTTTTGTCCCGATCAGCGCTAAAAAACCTGCTTCCCAGGCTGAGCTGGATTCGATTCACAGCCTCATTCTTTCTCTTCCTTTCTACGACCATCTGCTGTATAACAGAACCACTTCGGCCTACCTGTTTGCACTCACTCTCGACAAATCGCTTATCCATTCGAAGGCAAGGCTGAAGCTTGTGAATGAGATCAAAGGAATCGTTGAAAGATTCAGCCGGAGCAATCAGATTGACGTTCATTATTCCGGACTGCCATACATACAGACCCTTATTGCCAAGAAGCTGGCAGACGAAATGAAGTTGTTCGTGGGGCTTACGCTTCTGATCGCGGCTTTTTTTCTGTTCATCTTTTTCCGTTCTTCAAAAGCGGTGATATTCCCGATGCTGGTGATCATTGTCTCGGTCGTTTGGGCGCTGGGTTTTATGGGCCTTTTCGGCTATAAAATCACCATGCTTACAGCTATTATACCGCCTCTGCTGATTGTGATAGGCGTTGAGAATTGTATTTTCATCCTAAATAAATACCATTACGAATTCTCCCACCACGGAAACCAGGCCAAAGCTTTATCGAGGGTTATCGAACGTATCGGCATGGCTAACCTGCTTACCAATGCAGCCACGGCTGCCGGTTTCGCCGCATTCACCATAACCCAGAATAAACTCCTCGTTGAATTCGGAATGATCGCTGCTATCAACATTATGGTGGTTTATGCTCTTTCTCTTACCCTGGTCCCTATCTTTTTCAGCTTCCTTCCTCCTCCCGAAAGCCGGCATGTGAAACATATCGAAGCCAGCCTTGCCAAAAAACTCATCGACAAAGCGGTGTATGCGGTAACCAATTACCGACACCAGATTTATATAGCGATGGGGGTTTGCACGGTGTTCGGGATCGTGGGAGCCAGCCTTCTCCATACCTCAGGAACCATTGTTGACGATATTTCAAAAAAGGATCCTATTTATAAGGATCTGCTCTTCTTTGAACAGAATTTCAAAGGCATCATGCCTCTTGAAATATCAATAGACACCAGAAAGAAAAAAGGCGTTTTGCAGCTATCCACATTAAAAAAGATCGACAGACTTCAGGATACTCTTGAAAAATACCCTGAACTTTCAAAAGCCCTCTCTGTCGTCGAGGTTATAAAAACAGCCAAACAGGCTTTCTACGGTGGTGATCCTCAGTTCTATGCTCTGCCGAATTCAAACGAAATTGCATTTATGGCCGATTACATTCCCGATATGAAGCCAAAGAAAAAGAGTATCCTCAAAAATTTTATCGACAGCAACTACCAGGTAACCCGGGTAAGTGTTCAGATGGCTAATGTGGGAACAGTAAAGATCGACAGCATTCAGAAAAGCCTGCAGCCCAAGATCGACAGCATATTCAACCCGTCGAAATATACAGTGAATGTTACAGGTACTGCCGTGGTTTTCCTCAAAGGAACAAATTTTCTTATACGGAACCTGTGGGAAAGCATTGCCCTTGCTATTGTGATCATTGCCGCTATCCTTGCTTTCCTCTTCACATCCTGGCGTATGATACTTATATCGCTAATTCCCAATATTATACCCCAGCTGATGACTGCAGCCCTGATGGGATTTACCGGAATACCGATCAAGCCATCAACCATTCTCATTTTTAGTATCGCTCTTGGTATATCGGTCGACAATTCAATACAGTTTCTTTCGCGATATCGCCTGCAGCTGAAATCTTCAAACCACGACATCCCATACTCGGTAATCTCTGCCCTGAAAGAAACCGGATATAGTATGATCTATTCCTCAACTGTTCTGTTCTTTGGATTCGGGGTGTTTGTCCTCTCTACTTTCGGAGGAACGCAGGCGCTGGGTTTTCTTGTTTCTATAACACTTCTGGTGGCCGGACTTCTGAACATGTTCGTTCTGCCGTCGATGCTGCTGACCCTCGACAAATGGAGCACAACCAAGGCGTTTGACAAGCCTTTGCTGGAAATGTTTGAGGAAGGGAAGGAATGAAGAAATGAATATTGAATATTGAATATTGAATATCGAATATTGACTGTTGAATGTTTAATGCTGAATTACAAATACTTAACCTCATCTGCCATCAGATATCTGCCATCTGCCATCTGATATCAGTTATCTGCCATCTGAAATCTGACATATGAAAGGAATCGTCCTTGCTGGTGGGTCCGGAACCCGGCTTCACCCTCTTACTCTTGCCGTGAGCAAGCAGCTGATGCCAATTTATGACAAGCCCATGATCTACTACCCCTTATCGGTACTGATGATGGCCGGGATCAGGGAGATCCTTATCATCTCCACTCCTTTTGACCTTCCGAATTTCAGGAAACTTCTGGGCGACGGGAAAAACCTTGGCATGTCGTTGTCCTACGCCGAACAGTCCGTTCCGAATGGCCTTGCCCAGGCCTTTGTTATTGGCAGGGAATTCATTGGAGAGGATTCTGTTGCTCTGATCCTGGGCGATAACATTTTTTATGGAAATGGCTTATCCCAGATGGTTCAGGAGAGTAGCAGGCCTGAAGGGGGAATTGTTTTCGCCTATCATGTGCAGGACCCTGAACGTTATGGAGTTGTTGAATTTGACGAACGTTACAAGGCAATTTCCATCGAAGAAAAACCAAAACAGCCTAAATCGAACTATGCAGTCCCGGGCCTGTACTTTTACGACAATTCGGTTGTGGAAGTAGCTCAGAACATCAAACCCAGCCCCAGGGGTGAATATGAAATCACCGATGTGAACCGGTATTATCTTGAACAGGGGAACTTAAAAGTTGGAGTACTGAGCCGGGGTATTGCATGGCTCGATACCGGCACTTTTGAATCCCTTCTGCAGGCCGCACAGTTTGTAGAGGTTGTTCAGAACCGGCAGGGACTGAAGATTGGCTGCATTGAGGAGATCGCTTACCGCATGAGATTTATCAACAGGGAACAGCTCACCCGCGTGGCTCAGCCTCTTTTAAAAAGCGGCTATGGCCAGTATCTGCTGAATCTTGACGACCTTCCGGGGTTTTCGAAATAACATAATGAACCGCCCCTGAAGAGGCAGAATGCCGGCGCAAGGGAATACCGACATCCACCCATGTATACAAAAAGTGAAATCCACGAGATAATTTCTGAAGCCTTTCATACGGCAAACTTTCGGTTTGAACCTCCTTCCCTTTACGATCCCATTAAATATATGATGGATCTTGGCGGAAAACGTTTACGGCCCTTACTCACACTGTTATCATGCGATATGTTCGGAGGGAGTATACAGGACGCCCTGGCCCCTTCGATGGGGCTTGAACTCTTCCATAATTTCACACTTCTTCATGATGATATCATGGACCAGGCGCCAATCAGACGAGGCAAAGAGACGGTGTATAAAAAATGGAACACCAATTCCGCCATTCTGTCGGGCGATACTTTGTTCGTTATGGCCTATGAACTGGTCACAAAAACCACTCCCGCCCTGCTCCCCCAGGTGCTTGAGCTGTTCAACGATACGGCCAGGAAAGTTTGCGAAGGCCAGCAGTATGATATGGACTATGAGAAACTGCATGATGTATCCATCCCTGATTATATCCAGATGATACGGCTTAAAACTGCGGTATTGATCTCATGCAGCCTCAAGCTTGGCGCAATCATTGCCAGCGCTCCTGATGAAGAAGCTGATATGATCTATGCTTTTGGTGAAAACCTGGGGCTTGCCTTCCAGCTTCAGGACGATTACCTGGATGTGTTTGGAGATGTCGACAAATTTGGAAAAGAGATTGGAAACGACATAGTTACAAATAAGAAAACATTCTTATACCTTAAAGCCTTTGAGCTTGCCAGGGGAAAATCACTGGAACTTCTTAAAGATAATTTTCACAACAACTCTTTTTCCTCCACCGAAAAAGTGGAAATCATCACTCGGATATATAAGGAACTGCAGATTGACCTTCTTACCCGCTCTCTCATCGATGAGTACTACGCGAAAGCCCTGGAGATAATAGCCCGGATCGATATTTCCGATGACAGGAAACAGATTTTACTTGAAGTTGCAGGGCAGATGGTGAACCGCGAAAGCTGATCAGGAAAGTCTCTCAAGTTCGTTATGTAAGGCTTCCCATGTCCCCATTTCCGACGTAAGTCTCGATTTCATTTCTTCATATGCTTTGTTCAGGGAACCGTCTCTTATCCCGTTCTGATGTTTGTGTGGCTCAGCCAGTTTGCCTTCCAGAATTTTAATTTCATTTTCCAGACGTTCAATTTCATTTTCTGAACGGCTTATCTGGGTCCTGAGTTTCCGAAGTTCCCTTTCCCACTCTTTCTTTTTCTCGTAGCTCACTTTATTGTCCGATACATTTTCCAGATTACCGGAATTCCCTGCTGCCGTGTTCTTCTCCAGTTCCGAGAGCTGCCTGATCTTTCTCTGCTCCAGATAATCATATATATCGCCAATGTATTCCTTTATCCTTCCATCCCTGAATTCAAATACCCTGTTTGTGAGTCCTTGTAAGAAATCACGGTCATGGGAAACGATGATAAGAGTTCCGCTGTATTGAAGAAGAGCACTTTTGAGGATATCTTTCGAACGCATATCCAGATGGTTGGTGGGTTCATCAAGAATCAGGAGGTTGGCGGGTTCAAGAAGAAGCTTTGCAATGGAAAGTCTCGACCTCTCTCCCCCGCTGAGTACCTTCACCTTCTTTTCTATGTCATCGCCACTGAACAGGAAGCCTCCAAGAATACCTTTGATCCTTGGCCTGATATCCCCAACCGCAATTTCATCGATGGTCTTAAACACCGTAAGATCAGGGTCAAGATGGTCACTCTGGTCCTGTGCATAATATCCAATCACCACGTTATGGCCTTTTTTCAGTTCCCCGGTATATTCAAGAACCCCGGCAATGATCTTCGAGAGAGTCGTTTTTCCTTCCCCGTTACGGCCCACAAACGCAATTCGCTCACCTTTGATAACCGAAAAATCCAAGCCATGAAGCACTCTTTTCTGCGGATAATCCTTGATTATATGTTTGCCTTCCAGCACGATTTTGCCGGAATGAGGGGCCGGCGGAAAACGAAAATGTATGGAGGATCCATCGGTTGCTTCAATCTCGACCACGTCCATTTTTTCCAGCATTTTGATCCTTGACTGTACCTGTTTTGACTTGGTGTTCTTAGACCTGAACCGTTCGATAAACCGCTCTACCTGTTTGATCTGACGCTGCTGGTTCTCATAAGTGGCAAGCTGGTTTTCCATGCGCTCTTCACGCATTTCTACATAACCCGAATAGTTCGATTTATAGTCATAGATCTTGCCCATGGTGATCTCGATAGTGCGGGTAGTCACATTATCCAGAAAAGTGCGGTCGTGGGAAACAAGGATCACCGCCCCTTTGTATTGTACAAGAAAATTCTCAAGCCATTCTATAGCCTCAATATCGAGATGATTGGTAGGTTCATCCAAAAGAATAAGGTCGGGCTGGCGCAGCAGGATCTTGGCTATTTCAACTCTCATCTGCCATCCGCTGCTGAATTCCGACATGGAACGGCTAAACTCCTCCCGGGCAAAGCCCAGCCCGCTAAGTACCCTGTCTACCTTGGCCTGGATGGAATATTTTTCCATCTCAACCATTCCGGTGAAGGCCATGGAAGCCTCCTCAATCACCGACTGCCTGCTTTTTATTTCCATCTCCTGGGGCAGGTAGCCAATGGTTTGTCCTTCGGGAACTATAATTTCACCTTCTTCTCCCTTCTGACTCCCTTTGATGATCTTAAGCAGAGTTGATTTGCCTGCCCCGTTCTTTCCAACCAGGCCAATACGGTCTTTGTCGTTAATAATAAATGAAACATGATCGAAGAGAGATTCCCCTCCGAACTGTACTGAAATATTGGATACTGAGACCATATGCGCAGGCAAAGATAAGGATAAAAAAAAGGCCGGCGAAAAGCCGGCCTTTTTTCAGTATATCTAACTAAAGATTAGCGTATTACCGTTATTTTCACTGAGCGGGCACCCTGTTCGGTCGAAACCTTTACAAAGTAGATGCCCGACTGCAGGTTGGAGACGTTGAACTGTGCGGTCTTTCCGCTTACCGTGGTGTTGTTGTAAACAGTCTGACCGGTATAGTTCATCACTTCGATTGCATTGATAGTGTAATCGCTCTTCACGTTTACATTATCAGTTGCAGGATTCGGATAGACCATGATCTGGCCCTTGCCGATTTCGACGATACCTACATGCGGGAACTGAACTGCAATCGTATCGGTACCCGGCGATTCGCAGAGGAAGGCGTTGGCCAAAGAATCATTGTATACAGAAGTTACATAATACTTGTAATTTCCAAGGCCTGTCAAAGGAATTATGTCTGTATAAGCTGTAGCGCTAACCACTGTACTATTCAGCTTATGGAAGGTAGAAGCCTGAGCGGTAGAGTCGGTACGATACACATTATAACCCTGTAATGACCCGCTGGCTGGATTATTCGGAAGGATCAGACCATAACCGGGCTGATTGTAGGAGTCGAACTTACCAATAGTCATTTCAGATGAATTACTGTTAGTGGTTGTATTGGCTTTCGAAGTAAGAGTTTGACCAGGCATGATGGAGAAGGATTTAAGATCTTTTCCAAACATCATACCATTCGCCCTTACAAGGAATACACCAGGAGTACCTGAATATGCACCAATGGTCTGCCAAACGCCGGCGGCATCTACGCGAATACCGTAGTCATCGGCAGCATGTGGTCCATCGGTATCCAGTGAACTGTAATTGGGTCTGGTCCCGGTATTGTTAACATAAGCCAGGCCGTAGAATGTTCCGCTGAACGGGATGCTGGGAACAGTAACGTTTTGCCAGACATCGGTACCTTGTGTAAACGGAGCGGATGAACCGATCAGGGTCTGTGTATCATCATACACATCAAATCTTACCGAAATCGGGCTGCAAGAACCGTCCATATTGTTGAACATCACATCAAAAGATGTCAGATATCCACTGGAACCAGGAGTGAGAGGGAACATATTGCCATAATGTCTTTCTCCACCTCCGGATGTCCATCCGGATTCATAACTACCGTCATCCCAGATAATCGTGAAAGGTTGTTCATTCACACAATTCGGTGCAGCCCATGACAGATTTACCGTATTATGCGACTGTGTGTAGGCTAAGGCTGAAGGAGGAGTACAAACAGCATACACCTTGATATTATCTATATACCAATGCAGAATGTCAAGTGAATTGGCTCCATGTGCACGGAAACGTACCTTAAAGGCTTTGCCTATGGTTGATTTCAGCTCAAAATGCTGGCTGGTCCAGTTCACATCGCCATTGTTGGAATATTCTGCAACTTTTTTATACGTGCCACCAATAAATTGCTCGACTGTAAGATATTCAGCTCCCGTATGATTACGGTCGAGAAGCTTATAGTCAAAGTCAAAATAAATCTTGGCACAGGTATAAGGAGAAGCGCTGAGTGCAACAGACTCGAGAGACTGATCATAATTGGTTGCTCCGGGTGTCCATGAGAAATCTGCAGAAGGAGCAGGATTTCCAAGGCCTGTATTTATCGTCCAGTTACCGGCATGTGACCAGGTATTGTAGGTAAATGTTCCCATATCCCATGGTTCGTAGAATGGCAGCGGACGACCGTAGTTGATCACAACTTCAACCGGTCCTGCAGCTCCTGAATTATCGTGTCCCGGAGCTATCGGGTTTACATCATAATACGCTTTTACTGTATAATGATAAATACCCGGATTCAGGTTGAAATCATAATATTCAAGTGTATTGGCATTATTAACATAAGCAATGGAGGCACCCTCACGGTATACATTGTAACCAAGTAACAGAGGAGGAACTGCTGCCGGTGCTTCCATGGTAACCGGTTGATCAACGGTAACATTCACATTAGCGCCTGAACTTAGGGCCACGTTTGAAAGAGGTGTTA
>Ga0268280_1000283_pt1 | contig 46761 bp, 41 predicted proteins | sample saktaG_9_FD_190139 | JGI IMG/M metagenome (GOLD analysis project Ga0268280, IMG submission 190139) | Saline water microbial communities from Sakinaw Lake, British Columbia, Canada - sak_2011_5_24_40m | ecosystem: Environmental > Aquatic > Non-marine Saline and Alkaline > Saline ...
TAGGGGCGACCGGCTGGTCGCCCATCTTAAATTCCAAATTCCAAGCATCAAATCCCAAACAAGCACCAATATTCAATGACCAAATGACCCAAACGAAGAAAAGAAACTATAAAGGACTTTCATTTAGGCCATTGTAATTTGGGATTTGTGATTTGGATTTTTTCTTTTTCCTTGTCACACGTCACGTGTCACGCGTTACGCGTCACGATTTTCATTGACAGCAATGGCTGAATTTGTTACTATTGGTTTTATTCCAACCATTGATATCCTTGGAGGTAAAAATGATCAAGGGGAAATATCTATTCACGTCAGAATCGGTATGCGCGGGACATCCGGACAAGATCTGCGACCAGATCTCCGACAGTATTCTTGACGCTTGCCTGGAGCAGGACCCGAATTCGCGCGTCGCCATTGAGACCCTGACCAAAACCGGCATGGTCCTGGTGGCAGGTGAACTGACCACATCTGCATATGTCAATATTCCAAACATCGTCCGCCAGACACTCAAAGAGATCGGCTACACCCAGTCGCGCTACGGCATTGAATACGAAACCTGCGCCGTTCTTGTCCATATCGAAGAACAGTCCCCGGATATCGCCATGGGAGTGAACACGGCCAAGGGCCACGAACAGGGCGCCGGCGACCAGGGCATGATGTTCGGTTATGCCACCTGTGAAACCGATAATTACATGCCCCTGCCCATCGGCCTGGCCCACAAACTGACCATGAAACTGGCCCAGGTCAGAAAAAACAAGCACATCCCCTATCTTGGCCCCGACGGCAAAGCCCAGGTGACCGTGGAATATGAAAACGGCAAACCCCGCCAGGTCACCGCCGTGGTGGTCTCCAATCAGCATGACGAGGGGATCAATCACGCCCGCATTGAAAAGGACATCATCAAGCACGTGGTTAAGCCGGTATGCGGCAAATGGCTGACCGCCGCTACCAAGTTTTATATCAATCCCACCGGCAAGTTCGTCGTGGGCGGGCCCTTTGCCGACGCGGGGCTGACCGGACGCAAGATCATCGTCGATACCTATGGGGGCATGGGCCGGCACGGCGGCGGCGCTTTTTCCGGCAAAGATCCCAGCAAAGTTGACCGTTCCGGCGCTTACGTGGCCCGCTATATTGCCAAGAACATCGTAGCGGCCGGCCTGGCCGAAAAATGCGAGGTCCAACTGGCATATGCCATCGGTGTGGCTGAACCGGTCTCGGTTAATGTCAATACGTTCGGCACCGGCAAAATAAGCGAAGAAAAGATCACCTCAATGATCCGCAAGGTATTCCCCCTTAAACCGGGAGATATCCTGAAGCAACTTGACCTGAAAAAGCCCATTTACAAAAAAACAGCATCATACGGTCACTTCGGCCGCAAGGAATTCCCCTGGGAAAAGCTGGACAAGGTCAAGGAACTGCGGGCATTGGCCAAAAAATAAAAAAGGTTCGATGTTCGAAGTGCGATGTTGAAGAAAAAACAACATGCAAAGCGCAGCCTAGGGGCGATCCGCCAAGCGAAACGCCGGCGGACGGGTCGCCCTCCCAGCAATGGCGTAAAAGCTTGCCAGCAAATGAGGGAACAATAAAAAAACGGAGAATAAAAATGAAGACAACGGACAAGGACCGCGTTCTGCCCTACAAGATCGCCGATATTTCACTGGCTGATTGGGGTCGAAGGGAAATGGATCTGGCTCGAGCGGAAATGCCAGGACTGATGGCTATCCGCAGCAAATACGGACCGGGCAAGCCTCTGGCGGGCTTGAAAGTTACCGGCAGCCTGCACATGACCATCCAAACAGCCATGCTGATCGAAACGCTGGTCGAACTGGGTGCCGACGTGCGCTGGGCTTCCTGCAATATTTTTTCCACCCAGGATCATGCAGCCGCCGCCATTGCCAAGGCAGGTTCCGCTGCCGTCTTCGCCTGGAAGGGGGAATCCCTGGAGGAGTACTGGTGGTGCACCGAGCAGGCCCTGACCTGGCCAGACGGCTCCGGTCCCGACCTGATCGTCGATGATGGCGGCGACGCGACACTGCTGGTCCACCAGGGCGTGAAGTTCGAAAAAAATTCCGGACTTATGCAAGACGCTTCTCCGGAAAACAAGGAGATGGCTGTGGTCTGGCAGCGCCTGCGCGAATCCCTGAAACGCGATCCTCAACATTGGACCCGCGTCAGCCGCAGTATCCGCGGCGTGTCAGAGGAAACAACCACCGGCGTACACCGCCTGTACCAGATGCAGGCCGAGGGCAGCCTCCTGTTCCCTGCCATCAATGTCAACGATTCGGTGACCAAGTCCAAGTTCGACAACCTCTACGGCTGCCGGGAATCACTTGCTGACGGGATCAAGCGCGCTACCGACATCATGGTGGCCGGCAAGAAGGTCGTGCTTTGCGGCTACGGCGAAGTCGGCAAGGGCTGCGCCCAGTCCATGCGTGGTTTCGGCGCCAGAGTGATTATCACCGAGATAGACCCCATTTGCGCCTTGCAGGCGGCCATGGAGGGCTACGAAGTTTCTACCATGGAAGAGATGGCCGCTGTGGGAGATATTTTCATCAGCGCCACCGGCAATTGCAGCGTCATAACCGGCCGTCACATGGAGATGATGAAGAATGAAGCCATTGTTTGCAATATCGGCCATTTTGACAGCGAGATCGACATGCACTATCTGGAAACGACTCCAGGCTGCCTGAAAATGACCATCAAACCCCAGGTGGACAAATGGACGCTGAAATCCGGACGCTCGATCATCGTTTTGGCCGAGGGGCGCCTGGTCAACCTGGGCTGCGCCACTGGGCATCCCAGTTTCGTCATGAGCTGCAGTTTCAGCAACCAGTGCCTGGCCCAGATCGAGCTGTCCAAAGGCGGGATTGAAAAAAAAGTATTCACGCTCCCCAAGCACCTTGACGAAGAAGTGGCCCACATGCATTTACCAGCGCTGGGAGCCCGGCTCACGATCCTGACTCCTGAACAGTCCGCCTATCTTGGTATTCCAACCCATGGTCCGTTCAAACCTGACAATTATCGCTACTGAGTCCCGGCCAGATCCGGAGGGGTCACGGCCGAACCGGACCGGATTCCAGCGCGCTAAACTTTACCAAATCTTGTTTTTCTGATATCTTGATTACAATGTTCAAGGGAAAGATATTAATCGCCGACGACGAAAAAGACATTCGCGAACTACTGTGCGATTATCTGGAAGGCGAAGGCTATGAATGCCAGCTGGCCGCCAACGCTTTCGAAGCCCTGGAAAAATTCAAAGCCGTCGACAATTTCGATATCATCATGTCCGATATCCGCATGCCCGGAAAAACCGGTTTGGACCTGCTCGATGACATCAAGCGCCTGGACCAGGACGTGATGGTCATAATGATTTCGGCGGTCAAAGACATCGAATCGGCCATTGCCGCCATGTCCAAGGGAGCCTACGACTACGTTTCCAAGCCATTCAAACTCAACGAAGTGTCGTTTGTAGCCAACAAGGCCCTGGAAAAAAGACGCCTGGTCCAGGAAAACAAGGAATACCAGAAGCGCCTGGAAAAAATGGTCGAAGAAAGGACCTGCGAATTGAAGCAAGCCCTGGTCGAACTGGACATGACCTACAATTTTACCTTGCGGGCCATGGTCACAGCCCTGGATACCCGCGACACCGAAACACAGGGCCATTCCCTGCGTGTTGTCCGCTTTACACTCAAACTCTCCGAATTGATGGGCATCAACGACAAGGACACATTGAAAATTTATGAGTACGGTGCCCTGCTGCACGATATCGGCAAGATCGGTATCCCCGACGCCATATTGCGCAAACCGGAAAAACTGAGCCCAGAGGAATGGCGCATCATGAAGAAGCACCCGTCCATCGGCTACAATGTGCTGCGGCGCATCAAATTCCTGGAACCGGCCGCCCAGATCGTTCTGCACCATCATGAAGCCTTCAGCGGCAGCGGCTATCCCGACGGCCTGGCCGGGAAAAACATTCCCCTGGGAGCGAGGATATTCAATATCGCCGATGCCATCGATGCCATGACCTCGGACCGTCCCTATCAGAAAGCACTATCCTTTAAAGCCGCGGCCGGAGAATTGCTACAGTTTTCCGGCAAACAATTCGATCCCGAGATCATCACAATTTTTAATGAAATAGGCCTCGATTTCTGGATCGAAGAAAAATTGAAGATAGAGGAAAGGATCAAGGAAGACCCTGATTATTTATAGCCGGCGCCCCTGCGGTTCACAAAACCAATTCGTACAGCAGGGCATCCTCCAGGGGCCGGTCATAATAATTCCGGCGTCGCCCAACGCCGCGGAAGGCGAATTTCTCATACAAGTTGATAGCCGGGGTGTTATGGGCCCTCACTTCGAGTACTACCCTTTCGCTCCCCCATGAGCGGGCGGTCTGGATAAGGAACTCCATCAACTGTAAAGCAATGCCCTGCCCCTGCCAGGCCTTGGCCACGGCGATCTTGTGCAGTTCCAGCTCGACGCCAAGCCGCCAAAAAAGCAAATACCCGATCAATGCGCCGTTCGCAGAGTTCTCGACCACGAATAAATTGGAAAAACTGTTGTCCAGTTCGGCCGCAAAATATTCAAGGCGCCAGGGATTGGAAAACTGCTCGCACTCGATTTGGAGGATGGCGGGTAAGTCGGCGGCCGCGGCCTTTCTAATCAACGGCGCCGTTAGCTCTGGCCAAATTACTTTCGGCATCGGGCCTGCGAATATAACAGGGAAGCAGTTTTTGCAGATCGGTCGTGTACTGCCGGTTGCGGAACCGCTGCTGCGCTATTTTGCCGATCTCGCTGGCCAGAAAGTTGGAACGGTACAGCAAGCGGCATTCTCCAAAGCTGCTTTTTAAAAAGTCCCCATGACATTCGGCGCCGCTGCCGACAAAAACCTTGTCGGCAATTGGATCCAGCAGGGAGACCAGGGCGGAGACCGGCAGCAAGCAGGGCTGGACCAGTATATTCATTTCACCGTTGACGAAATTGTAGCAGCCGAGGTAGACCTCGCCTTTCCTGGCATCGATCAGCGCCACAATGTTTTTTTTCGAATCGGCAAACTTGAAAGCCAGCGCTTCCAAGGTGTTCACCGCGACCATGGGTTTTGCCGCAGCGAAATTCATCCCCTTGAGCGTAGCCAGCCCGATGCGGATGCCGGTAAAAAGTCCGGGGCCGACGGCCACGCCGAACAAGTCGATCTGCGATATTTTCATGCCCAGCGATCGCAGGATAAAATCCAGGCTGGGGATCATTATGGCCGACAGATTGTCCCGCGTAGAAAAATTGTACTCCTGCAAGATCTCTTCGTCTCGCAGTACCGCGATGGAAGCATCACGCGAAGTGGTGTCAAAACACAGAAGGTTCATGAAAGCTTCTTTTCCATGATGACTTCACTGCCGCCGGGCAGGCATTGGAACTCGAAAGTGTCCATGTAATTCTTGATGATCATGATGCCGCGGCCGTTGAAGGAAAGCAGACCGCAGCTGTTTATTTTATCCTCCACTTCCTTGAAGTCGACCTTGCGGTCGTTTTCATCGCGGACATGAATGCGCAGAAAGGACTTGTCCCAGATGAATTTCATATGTACAAGCTTCTCCATATCGTTGCCGTTGCCATGGACAATGGCGTTGTTGGCGGCCTCACGCAGGGAAATTTCAATCTTGAAAAATTCGTCATCCCCGATGTCCAGTAATTTTTTTATGAAGCCGAGCACCAGGACGCTTAATTCGGTGTATTTCAAGTTGCTTTTAAAAGCAATGGAGATCCTGTTCTCTGTTTTTCCCATCACCTGCAAGTATAGCAAAAAAAATATTGCTTGGCCACAAGATGGTAATATTTCCAGCCTGATGCTGCTGTCAAGGTGAAGCCCTTACAACTAAAGTAGCAAATCGGAAATGGTTATGATCTTTGCGCAGACAGCGCTGCCGCCGCATGCGATTTGCAAATACGGTTTGAATTCGCTACAATACCTGCATGGAAAAGAGAGAATTGGCAAACATCGGCGATTTTTTTTCAAAGGAAAGCGTCAACATGCCGCCCGAAAAGAAATGGGAAGAGATCTTTTCCGGCTGGATCGACAAGATCGACCAGGAAAAAATGATGCTCAACCTGTTCGAGCTGAAGCTGTGGTTTGAAAGCATCGAAGAGTTCAATTCCTCTTCCTACCTGGAAAACCTGGTCTTCAAGCTGCCCTCCCAGGCGGAGAGGAACTACGAATTCTACGTCCTCAGCCTCTATCAGTCTTCGGCCAGGATCACCGCATTGCTCAAGGAACTGGATTTTAAAAAGGACAAGTATTTCCTCAATTTCGAAGAATTCGTCGTGGAAAAGATACTGGAAGAGAATATGGAAAAGTCGTTTCCCAACCTGAAAGAACTCTATTCGCCTGAATCGTGGTTTTACAGCTTCCGCATCTTCCTGCAGAGTTTCAGGAACCTGCTGAGTGAGATCCTGCGCGGCGACCAAGTCTCGCAAAAAGCTTATTTGTCGATTAAAAAATTATACCACCGCGAACTTCTCAGCAACCCTTTCCTGATTTCGCTTCTGAAAAAACAATTCATCCCCAAGATGGACAAGATCTATCAGCCCGACATTGCCGGGATCATCTCCGCCTGCAAAGACAAGAACATCCGCAAAAACCTGGGCATTTTCTTCATTCTCTCTTTTCGCATCCTGAAGATCAATAATTTCATTGAACTGAACCTTAACAAAAACAAGTACCTGGACATGGCCATCCCCCTAGTCTTATCGCTAAAAAAAAACCTGGAAAGCATCATCAAATTCAACGACTCGGCCCTTTGGCAAAGTTTGCAATCCGACCCGGAGCTGAAAAAGAAGCTGGAACCGATCGGCAAAATTTTCAAGAACCTCAAACTGGAATACAAGAAGATCAGTGACGGCGAACTGCCGATTTATTTTGACGGCAACAGCAACAAGCTCAAAAAGAGGAGGATGATCCAGAACATTGTCATCATCGCCGATGTGGCCGTTCAAGAACTGATCGAAAGCGTGGCCCAACTGTTCAAGCCCGACATCAGCGGCAACAGCATTTTCGAAAACTATGTCTCGCGCAAGCAGAAATCCATTGAGGTCAAAAAAAAGCTGATCAAGCTGCATACCAAAATAAACGATTATTTCACCAGCAAGAGCAGCATCGCCCCCTCGGAGATTTTTTTTGACATCAACCAGTTCATGGAAACCGATCTGAACTACCTGCTGTACAAGGATTGGAATGAATTTTTAAGCTACTACGACAACCTGAGCCGCATCAACTTTTCCGCCGAATTCGAACCCACGCTGCGGGCATTCCATTCCTTCCTTACCAGGGTGCTGAAAGAGATCGTCAGCGAGAAGAAGTAAGAGTTCGAAGTTCGTAGTTCGATGTTCGAAGTTAAAGAATAAAAAAGGAATTCACCTGAGGGACTTAAATTCCAAAATCCAAATCACAAATAACAAATAAATTCCAAGTTGCAAATTCCAATGTTCAAAAAAAAGACGCTGGGAATCTGCCTTTCTTCGTTTTGGTCATTGGTGCCTGGTGCTTATTTGTGAGTTGGTGCTTGTGATTTGCTTTTTTTCTTCATCTGCCACTTCGCCTTTTCTTCCCGCGTCACGCGTTACGCGTCACTCGTCACTTGTCACGGCTGCCTTGATTGTGCTATTATTAGCTGGTGAATCGGAAAAAACAGCTTGAAATTTCAACTCCAGCCATGAAGGTGACAAAAGCATGTTCGGATCGATAGGCTTTCCAGAATTGCTGCTTATTTTTATCGTGGTACTGCTGGTTTTCGGCCCAAAAAAACTGCCTGAATTCGCCAAACTGCTGGGCAAAACCATCCGCGAATTCCGCTCGACGGTTGATGAGGCGAAAGCGGCGATCGAAGACGAAATCTACAAGGAAGGCATGACCTCCCAGTTGAAAGACATCGGCAAGGATGTCAAGGACGCCTTGAATATTTATGGCGATGTGGACAAATCCGTGAAGGACTTCGGCAAGGACATCAAGGACTCCCTGAACATTAACGGCCCTGGTGAAAAACCCGCCGCTGAAAACGAAAAGAGCAAAGACGATGAAAAGACCGAATGAGATGTCCTTTTTCGAACACTTGGGTGAGCTGCGCAAACGCCTAATCTACTCCTTCGCCTTCATCCTGATTTTTTTCATTGTCTCCTGGCGCTTTGTCGACAAACTGTATTACTGGCTGTCGCTGCCGGTTCTGAAATACCTTCCCGTTCTGCCCACGGGCGAAAAGAAGCTGGCCTACACCGCCCTGGCCGAACCGTTCATGATGTATATAAAAGTGGCTTTCATCTTCTCCCTGTTCGCGGCCTCGCCGTTCATTTTCCACCAACTGTGGCTTTTCATATCCCCGGCCCTGTTTTCCAAGGAAAAAAAATGGGTGCTGCCTTTTGTCATTTTTACCACCTTCTTCTTCCTCCTGGGCGGCGCTTTCGGCTATTTCGTTGTTTTCCCCCTGGCCTGCAAATTTTTCCTGAACATCGGCAAGGACTTCACGGCCATCATAACCATCAATGAATATTTTTCCCTGGCCTTCAGGGTTCTTTTCGGCATCGCGGCGATCTTTGAACTGCCGGTGCTGGTCTTCCTGCTGGCCAAACTGCGCATCGTCAGCGCCCGCTTCCTGATCCGCTATTTCAAGTACGCGGTGGTGGCGATATTCATCCTGGCCGCGGTCATCACCCCCACCCCGGACATGGTCACCCAGACAATGTTCGCCGTGCCCATGATTTTGCTATATTTGCTGAGCATCCTTATCGCCCGGCTGGTAAACCCCAAAAAAAAGGAAGACAAAGACGAAACCAGTTGAAACGTTGAACCGTTGAAAAGTTGAAATGAGAAAGCAATTTTTCGAGATTATTATATTGCGGTTCACACTTCAACACTTCAACGCTTTAACACTTCAACATAATTTATTTCGAATGCGAGTAATTTCACTGTGGAGCCAGGCGGAATCGAACCGCCATCTCAACCTTGCGAAGGTCGCGTTCTCCCATTAAACCATGGCCCCGAGAGGTCGTGAGGAAGCCAATATACCATTTAAAAGGCCTTTTTGTCAATGAACTTCAGTGACAAGTGACGAGTAACAAGTGACAAGTAAGATTAAAATTCCAAATCCCAAGCACCAAATTCCAAACAAATTCCAAGTTCCAATGACCAAATTACCTAAACGAAGAAAAAACCCTTGGCCGGCGCAAAGGGATCAACCTAGTGCAATTTTCCTGAATGCAGACCTTACACCTTTTTCCTTACACCAAGCACTTTTTTCTTCCCCACAAACCTATCACATAGTGCTTTTTTCTTCCCTATAGCCTATCGCCAATAGCCTATTGCCTTATTTTCTTACTTTTACATTTTTACTTTTTACTTTTGCTACCCATTTCGTGAACAAAAGCCCACTCCGATTCGTACTACTATTTGCAATCACAAGGAGGTTTCTAGTGAAAAAAAAGCAAAGCAAATGGCTGCCGATAGGTCTATCTCTGGCAGTCGTCACGATCCTGTTTTTACTGGCAGGGCCGCTCGCCGCCGATGAGGGCATGTGGACTCTGGACAACATGCCGCTGAAGCAGCTCAAGGAAAAATACGGCTTCGAACCGACACCGGCCTGGCTCGAGCACATCCGTCTCGCCTCGGTGCGCATCGGTGACGGCGGCTCGGGCTCCTTCGTCAGCCCCAACGGCCTTGTGCTAACCAACCACCACGTGGCCCTGGGACAGCTACAGAAGGTCTCCACGGCGCAGAAAAATTATGTGGCCGAAGGCTTCTACGCCCCCACCCTGGCCGACGAGATCCCCTGCCCCGACGTCGAGCTCAACGTACTGATCTCGATGGAGAACGTCACCGCCAAGGTGCTGGCCGCGGTCAAAAAGGGCATGGATCCGGTCAAGGCCCTGGAGGCCAAGAAGGCCGCCATCGCCAAGATTGAGCGCCTGAGCCTGAAGAAGACCCATTTGCGCTCCGACGTGGTCTCCCTCTATCAGGGCGGCGAGTACTGGCTCTACCGCTACAAGAAATACACCGATGTCAAGCTGGTCTTCGCTCCCGAGCAGCAGGCTGCTTTCTACGGCGGTGACCCCGACAACTTTACCTACCCGCGCCACGATATCGACATGGCCCTGTTCCGCGCCTACGAGAACGGCAAGCCGGCCAAGGTCGCCCATTACCTGAAGTGGAGCGCCAAGGGCGCCGCTGACGGCGAACTGGTCTTCATCTCCGGCAACCCGGGCTCAACCAACCGCCTGATGACCCTGGCCCAGCTGCAGTTCCAGCGCGAGTTCACCTACCCCATGCGCCTTAAATACCTGAAACACATCCTGGAAGCCGCAAAAAAATACGCGTCACTGGGCATGGAACAGGCCCGCCAGGCCGCCGGCATGATCTTCGGCATCGAGAACGGCCTCAAGGTCTCCAGCGGTGAGTACGAAGGCCTCAAGGGCGCCGGCATCCTCGAAAAGAAGGCCGCCCAGGAGACCGAGTTCCGCAAGCTGATCGACGAAAAACCCCAGTGGAAGGCCGAGTACGCCGGCGCCTGGGAGCAAATCGCCGCGTCCATCGAGAAGCAGAAGCCGCGCTTGAAAGAGCTATATTATCGCCGCATCCCCGGCCTGCGCCTGGGCGGCATCGCGCTGCAGATCGTGCAGATGGTGGCCGAGCTGCAGAAGCCCGACGGCAAGCGCCTCGAGGGCTACCACACCGCCGAACTCGAATCGCGGCGTTTCCGCCTCTTCTCCCCCGCCCCCATCTACCCGGGCTTCGAAGAGGCGCTGATCGTCAACAGCCTGAAGCAGATGAGCGAAGAGCTCGGCGCCGACGATCCGTTCCTCAAGATCTGCCTCGACGGCAAGACTCCCGAGGAGGCGGCCAAGGCGCTGCTGGCCGGCACCAAGCTAGCCGACCCGGCCCTGCGCAAGCGGCTGGTCGACGGCGGCCCGGCGGCCGTGGCCAAGTGCACCGACAGCTTCATCGTGCTGGCGCGAAAACTCGACCCCATGGTACGCGAGATGCGCAAGTGGCAGGAGGACAATATCGAGAGCGTCACCCGCCCGGCCGGCGAGAAGATCGGTCAGGCACGTTTCGCCGCTTTCGGCAAGAACGCCTACCCCGACGCCACCTTCACCCTGCGCCTCTCCTATGGCGCGGTCAAGGGCTACGCCATGAACGGCACCCTGGCCCCTTATAAAACCACTTTTTACGGTCTGTATGACCGGGCGGAGAGCTTCGACAACAAGCCCCCCTTCCACCTGCCCAATCGCGTCGCCGCCGCCCGCGACAAGCTGGACCTCTCCACTCCCCTGGACTTCGTATGCACCGGCGACATCATCGGCGGCAACTCGGGCTCGCCCGTGATCAACACCGCCGGCGAGGTGGTCGGCCTGGTCTTCGACGGCAACATCGAGAGCTTCATGGGCCGCTTCTTCTACGACGACACCGCCAATCGCACCGTCTCGGTGCACAGTGCGGCCATGATGGAGGCCTTGAAGAAGATCTACGGGGCGGAAAAATTGGCCCAGGAGATACTCGGCCAGTAACGAGTTTTTTCAACTATAAAAAAAAGGCGGGGACGCGGGTCCCCGCCTTTTTTATTTGCCTTTACAGATAACGAAAAAGGATCAGCGCACTTCGGCCGACGTTCCTTCGATCTTCTGCCAGGGCTCGCTGCGGCCACCCAAGTGCTTGGCCAGGAATTCGTCGACACGGCCGTAAAAATCCAGGCGGTTGTTCGGCCGTGCGAAACCGTGCCCTTCGTCGCCGTAGACCACGTACGTTACCGGCAATCCCTTGGCGCGCATGGCCTCGACCATTTGCGTGGCTTCGCGAATGTTGACGCGCGGGTCGTTGGCGCCCTGGGCGATGATCAGCGGCACGCGGATGTTGGCGGCATGAAACAACGGCGAGATCTTTTTATTGAACTCTTCATCATTTTCCACGTCACCGACCTGCAGCACGAACTCCTTCTTGAATGGTGCCCAGTACGGCGGGATCGACTCGAAAAGAGTTTTGATGTTGGAAGGACCGACAATGTCCACCCCGCAGGCATACAGTTCCGGAGTGAACACCAATCCGGCCAGCGTGGCGTAACCGCCGTAGGAGCCGCCGTATATGCATATCTTTTTAGGATCGGCGATACCTTTAGCAATCGCCCATTTGACCGCATCGGTCAGGTCGTGCTGCATGTCCCCGACTCCCCATTGCTTGTCGCCGGCGTGAAGGAATTTTTTGCCGAAACCGGTCGAGCCGCGGAAGTTGACCTGCAGGGTGGCATAGCCGCGGTTGGCGAACCACTGCGCTTCGGGATTGTAACCCCAGCCGTCGCGCGCCCAGGGACCGCCGTGGACATTGAGAACCAGCGGCAGGTTTTTGGCTTTGACGCCAACCGGCAAGGTCAGGTAACTGACCAGCTTGAAACCATCGCGGGCCTTGATGACCACCGATTGCATTATGGCCAGAGAGTATTTGGCCAGGTCAGGTCGGTTGACAAAGAGCAGTTCGGCCTTTTTGGCGTCGCGGTTGTATATGTAGTATGCCACCGGTCCGTCATCCACCTGGTAGATGACCAGCCAGTTCTTGTCGGCGCGGTCGCGGCCGCCAAGGTAGAACTCGCCGCGGCCGATCTTGGCCAGTACCGCGAAATCGGCTTTGATGGACGGATCCAGCACAAGCCATTCATTCTTCAGGTAGTTAAAGCCAACGGCCTGTACCCGGCGCGTATCGGGATGAATGATCACCCCGCCCACGTCGACCTTGGGATCAACGGCAATGGTTTCCAGTTCTTTGCCGCTGGCAATATCCACTCTGACCAGACGTGCGGTGTCGGCACCAACCGAGGTTTCCACGTAAAGGGATTTGCCGTCGGCGCTGAAATCGTCGATACCACCACTCTCACCGAAGGGCAGAGTCAGCAGGTCGCGCCAGGGAGCTTCGCGGCTTTCGCGTACGCGCAGAATCGTGGAGGCGTTTTGGGGGTTTTGAGCCTGGGCGGCGCGGATCTGGAAATCGGGATCGGTAACCCAGCCCAGCACATCGCCCGGATTTTCGGTGTCGAGCGTGATGGCGCCGCTGGCCAGATCGATCCGGTACATGTCGAAGACGCGGCGATCGCGCAGGTTCAAGCCTACCAGTATTTCGTTAGGGAACTTCTTGTCGAGCATGATGTTGCTGGCCCTTATGCCCTGAAACGGCGTGAGATCGCGTACCACTTTGGACGCCAATTCGACCGAGTAGACGTGGAAGTTCTCGTCGCCGTTGAGGTCCTGCATATAAAAAATGTGCTTGCCGTCCTCAGCCCAGAAGTGGATGCGGACACCACGATAAGTGTCGTTGGTCACCTGGGCGTCGTCCTGCTTGCCAATGGTACGCACCCAGACATTGAGTACTCCCTTGTCTGAGGGCGCCAGATACGCCAAGCGTATGCCGTCGGGCGAGATGCGCGGCGAAGCCTTTACCGGGTTGCCGAAGAGCGTCTCGCGCGGGATGAGCGGCACGCTTTGGGCCGTCGCCGCGGAGTAGGCAGAGCCGGCGATCATGAGCAGCGCCATGGCTGCCAGAATGAAAAGTTGTGACTTTTTAAACATTTGTTTCCTCCTATATATATTCTATTTAGAATTAACGATTGCGAAGCCGCCAAAGTTTCAAAAGAGGCGGATTTTGTGGCCTTGCCGCTTGAACGCAATACAAATCTAGAGTACACAGCCGCCCTACCCCATTCCCGTTGCCTTATTTGAGAAAATATCTTCCAATATGCAAACGGCATCAGCCACGCAAGGACGACATATTTTTCCGGAGAAATCATTCTCCTTGTAAAATATCCGGCCGCTTTCGCTCAATAGATCGCAGCCGTCGAGCAATACCCGGCACAGGCAGGAACCGTACTTGTCGGTGAAGCGCTTCATTAACTCTCCGACCAGGAGATAGGTGTTTTCGGCAACCGATTTTTCATCGGCAAGGCCGCGGCCGAATTTCAAGGAGATGGCCATGATAGCCCCGCTCACCGCCCCGCAGACCTCCTGCCGGCGGGCCATGCCGGATCCGAAGCCGGTGGTCAGTTTCAGGGCCGCCTCCTTGTCGAAATTCAAGTCTTCGCAAAATACACTTAAAACCGACTGCGCGCAGTTGTAGCCCGTCGCCATCATCTCCACAGCCGATTCACTCTTGTTTTTCATTTCACTTCACCCGCGTAACAATTATCAGGAGATGAGCCCGGGCAGGGCGGCTTCGACCTCCTGCCACTTTTGTTCGTCCAGCTTGGCTCCAAGCACTTCCACCACTTTTCCCGAGAGCAGCGAGCCGATGCGGCCGCAGATTGCCAGCGGATAATCCCGGATCAGACCGTAAAGAAAACCGGCAGCGTAAAGATCGCCGGCACCGGTGGTATCGACTGCGCGGGCCGGGATGCAGCCGATCTCGTGCCTCTCATCCTGGCGCTTGACCAGGGAGCCGTTCTTACCCAGTTTAACCACCGCTATGCGGCATTGCGGCGAAATCGTCACCAGAGCTTCACTTGGTGATTTTTTCCCGCTGAAGGCCATGGATTCGTCTTCATTAGCGAAAACAATGTCCACATATCTGGCAACTATTTCCTGCAGAAAGCCGAGGTTCTCCCTTACCACGTTGTGGCTGGCAAGGTCGAGCGACACTTCCAGGCCTGCATCCCTGGCCAAACGGACGGCCGTTTCGAATAGCTGGTGGTTTTGCACCATGTAGCCCTCGATATGAAAAATATCGTACCCGCCGAACAATTCCGCCTTCAGGTCAGAACCCTGCAATTCCACAGCCGAGCCCAGAAAAGTGGCGAAGGTGCGTTCCGAATCCGGAGTGATGAAACCCAACGCCCTCCCGGTCTGGGCCCGGCCGTAAAACATGCGTGTGTCCACACCATGTTTCTTCATTTCCTCGTCGAAAAAAGTTCCGAAAGCGTCATGGCCGATTTTGCCGATATAACCGGTTTGAATACCCAGCCGGGCCAGACCGCTGATGGTGTTGGCCGCAGAGCCGCCGCAAGTCTCTTGCTTTTCCAGATGGGTGATCTTGGCTAAAATGTCATTAACCTGGGATTCCTCGACCAGGGTCATGCAGCTTTTGGGCAGCCGCAGGGAATCCAGCAGCCGTTCATCGGCGATCTTGACCAGAATGTCAACCAGGGCATTGCCCAAACCCAGTACTTTTTTCATGATTGTTCCTTGGCGCGCATAGTATGCCACACTCTTACAGTTTGCTGTGGATGATCTTTTCTATCTCGTTGCCGGACGCCATGTTGACGATCACGGCGTTCAGCGAATTCAGTTCCTTCTCGTCCAGCAGCGCGTAGGCGGCGATGATGACCATGTCGCCCGGCTGCACCAGGCGGGCGGCAGCGCCGTTAACCACGATGCCCCGGGAAGCGCGCGGCCAGGGGATCACATAAGTGGAAAAACGCGCCCCGTTGTTTATGTTGTAGACATCGACTTTTTGAAACACGCGCAAGCCAGCTTTTTCCATGATCTCTTCGTCGATGGAAATGCTGCCTTCGTAATTGATATCGCAACCGGTGATGGTGGCCCGGTGAATTTTTGCGGTCAAAAACGGGATCAGCATGATAGGTCTCCTAGAAGTAAATTGTCGATAAGCCGGGTCCGGCCGGCGCGGACCGCCGCGGCGATCAGGGTATTGCCCGCTTTGATGACCGGGATCTCCTGCAGGTCCTGCAGATTGACAATAGAGATGTATTCAGTCGCAAGCAGCGGGTCGCGGTCCAGTTCTTTCTGCATGGATTCACGGATGACTTGGCTCTCCTCCACGCCATTGCTGACCAGGACGGCGGCTTTTTGCAGGGACTTGGGCAGGAACAGTGCCGCTTGCCGCTCCGCTGGCGAAAGGTATACATTGCGCGAAGAGAGGGCCAGGCCGTCGCTATCGCGTACGATGGCCAAGACCCTGATCTGCACCGGTAGATGCAAATCGCGGACCATTTGTCGAATGACAATTGTTTGTTGGGCGTCTTTCTGGCCAAAATAGGCTCGCGCCGGACAGACCAGATTGAACAGTTTCAGCACCACCGTGGCCACGCCGCGGAAATGGCCGGGGCGCGTTTGGCCGCAAAGCATTTTGTCCAGGCCTGCGACATTGATATAGGTGCGGTACGGCTGCGGGTAGATTTCATCATTTTCCGGCATGAACAGGATGTCTGTATTCTCCTTTTCAAGCAAAGCAATGTCCTTTTCCGGGTCGCGCGGGTAGTGTTGCAGATCTTCAGCTGGCCCGAATTGGGCGGGATTGACGAAAATGGAGACCACGGTCAGATCGTTTTCTTCACGGCAGCGCCGCACCAGGCTGAGATGTCCCTGGTGCAGGAACCCCATAGTCGGGACAAAACCTGTGGTTTTTCCGGATTGGGCCGGCAGTTCAGTATGCAGGCTTTGTATGGACCGGCAAATCTTCATTTGAGGAATTCTTCGATATCCAGTTTCAAGTGATAGCTTTCTTCTTCATTGGGAAAATCACCGTGTTGCACGTCGCTGATGTATTTCTGCAGAGCCTGTAGCCATAAGCAGTGCGTATCGGCGTATTTGCGTACGAATTTGGGCAGATATATATTGGTAAAACCGACCAGATCGGGAAAAACCAGTACCTGGCCGTCACAGAAGCGGCCGGCACCGATGCCGATAGTGGGGATGCTCACACTGTCTGTTATTTTTTTGGCCAACTCCTGGGGAATGGATTCCAGCACAATGGCGAACACGCCTAACTTTTCCAGGGCCAAGGCGTCCTGGAATATTTCGCGCGCTTTTTCCTGCAGTTTGCCCTGGACCTTGAATCCGCCCAATTGATGCACCGATTGCGGAGTCAAACCAAGGTGGGCCAGGACCGGGATCTCGGCATTCAGCATTGCTTCAATCACCTTGAACCTTTTGCGCCCGCCTTCCAGCTTGACCGCCTCGGCACCCCCCTCTTTGACGCAGCGGCAGGCATTTTCCAAGCTCTTTTCCGAGTTGATGTGAAACGACTGGTAGGGCATGTCGCTAACCACCAGCGATCGCGGTCGGGCGCGGGCCACCAATGAAGTATGGTAGACCATTTCATCCATGGTCACTTTCAGGGTGTTTTCGTGGCCCTGGAGCACCATGCCCAGCGAATCACCGACCAGAATGAGATCGATACCAGCCAAGGAAGCCAGGCTGGCGGTCGGAAAATCGTAAGCGGTTACAGCCGTGATCTTTTCCCCGCGGGCCTTTTTTTGACTCAGGGTCAGCACTGTCTTTTTTTCCAGGTCAGGCTGGGGCATAGTAACTGATCCCTTTCTTGTGATTTTTTATTTCATTGATCAGGCTGTCGATATCTTTACGGTTGTTGAAATCAGTTTTTTCGACATTGACCACCAGCAACGGCGACAACTTGTAATTGAAAAAATAATAATTGTAGGCTTCGAAAATTTCACGCCAGTATTCGCTGGGCATCTTTTTTTCAAACTCGCTGCCGGATTTGTAAATGCGCTGCATCATCTCCGAAAAAGAGGTCTGCAGGTAAACGACCAGGTTGCAGGGAAAGATCTTTTCGGCAAATATATTCAATATTTTCTTGTAAATATCCAGATCCTCATCATTGAGCACGGTATGGGCGTAGATGCCGTCCTTGTAGAAAATATAATTGGAAATAGTGGTTTTTTGAAACAAGTCCTTTTGTTTCATCTCCAATTGCTGATTAAAGCGGTTGATCAGGAATATCAGTTGGGTTTTAAGTGCCAATGGATTGTTATTGGACGAAAATGACTCATAATATTCCTTTAAAAATGGATTGCCCTGGTTATCCAGGATCAAGCGGGCTTTGAATTCCTCGGCCAATATCCTGGCCAGCCTTGTTTTTCCGGATTTGATCAACCCTTCCACGGCGATGTACTTTAAATCAGTCATTGCGACAAATTATACCATTTAACGACGACACTGTAAATGGAAACAGGCCGGAAAACCTACCGGGCGCTGAGCAGGTACAGCTTAAACAAACTGCATTTCAGTGAAGCGCTCGCGCAGTTGGTTGACCTTGTCCTTAACCTTCTTACCTTTGATGGCTTCGGCTATCAACTCACCCAGGGCGGTGAAATCATTTTCCTTCATGCCGAAACGGGTCATTTCCGAGGTGCCCAGGCGCAAACCGGAAGGATTCATCGGATCACCGTCGCCGGGGAGCATGTTGTAATTGCAGATGATATCGTTGGCTTCCAGGGCCAGCGCTGCCTTGACGCCCCCGCCAAAGGAGGAAACATTGACCGCGATCTGGTGCGAACGGGTGTAGCCGAACTCCTTGGCTTCCACCTGGATATCGTTGGCCTCCAGCGCATTGGCCAGGACCACGGCGTTCCGGCAGATCTGGGCGGCATAGTCACGGCCATGGACCTTCATCTCACGCACAGCCACCAGCAGGGCCGGCAGGCTGTACAGGTGGTGGTTGCTGGACGTGCCCGGGAACACGCCGCGATCGGCCGCGCCCCAGTATTTCTTTTCGCCTTCGGCGTCCAGGTTGCCCAGGATGATCCCCCTCTGGGGGCCGGGAAAAGTCTTGTGGGTGCTTCCGGTCAGCCAGGTGGCGCCTTCGGCCAAGGGATCTTGGAACTGGCCGCCGGCGATCAGGCCGAGTACATGGGCCCCGTCATATAAGATCGGGATTTGCATTTCGCGGCAAAGCGGGGCCAGTTCCTTGACCGGATCTGGAAAGAGGTAAAGGCTCTTGCCCATGATCAGAATGTTGGGCTTTACCTTTACGATCAGTTCCACGGTCTTGGGAACATCAATATGGTAATGGTCCTCGGTCAGGGGGAAAAAATGCAACGGTACCGAATTCGCCTTTCCGGCTTTCAGAACCTGGCCGCGCGTCTGGATGCGCCGGCCCATGATGCCGAAAAAATTGTGGCTGATATGGCCGCCGGCGTCGGTGGAATTGGCGATCACCGCGTCGCCGCCGCGCAGGTAGCCCATGGCGATGGCCGTGTTGGCATTGTTGCCGCTATAAGGCCTGACCTCGGCCTGGGCGCATTGAAAAAGTTCCCGAATCTCCTTGACGGCCATTGTTTCAATTTCATCGATGTATTGGGTTCCCTGGTAGTAACGGTTGATCTTGTCAGGGGTGTTGGGATGGCCTTCAGCGTAACGGCCCATAAAATCATTGAGCTGGATCGAGCGTACTGCCGGGCTGGGAGTGTTCTCGCTGGCGATCAGGTTGATGCATTGCTTGCCTCGCCATTGGTTCTGTTTTTCGACTATGGCAAAGATGTCTTTTGTGTCAACGGGCATGTGACCTCCTGATTTTGTCAAATGATTTCAATGAATTTTATTTTCCACGCTGTCGCGCAGGTAATCCAACCGCACCTGGTGCCGGCCGCCGGCGAAAGCGGTCTGCAGAAAAACAGCGACGATCTTCAAGGCCGTGGCGCTGTCCACTACCCGCGCCCCCAAAGCCAGGACATTGGCGTCGTTATGGCTGCGGGCAAGGAAGGCCGCGTTTTCATCGTGGCAGAGCGCGGCCCGCACGTCCCTGAACTTGTTGGCCACAATGGACATGCCGATGCCCGAGCCGCAGACCAATATTCCCATGGTGTGTTCCGGATCGGCCGATACTTTCGCCGCCGCCCGGGCGCCGAACTCGGCCCAGTTGGCCGCGGCAGAAGAATAAACGCCGCAATCGTCGACGGCCTTGCCTTGTTGTCGCAAATAAGCCTTGAGCTTTTCCTTTAATTCAAAGCCGGCATGATCGGCGGCGAGGATCAACAACATGCTATTCTGAACATCCATGGGCTGATCTTCAGTTATTGGCGAATCCCACGCTGAGATCGAGTACATCACCGTTGTTCAATTCCAGGTCCTGATACTGGGAACGCACCGGCTGGCCGACCGGGAAGTAAGTCATGCTGACGCGCATGGCGCCCCGTCCGGGCCAGGTGAGCGTGAACTCTTCCCTCTTGCCCGGAGTGATCTCCATGGTTGAATAGTAGATTGTAACCTTAATGCTCAATTCTCCACTGTTGTACACGTTGACCTTTGCTTCACTGGAAGAGGTGCAGCCGGTCAGGAAAAGCAAAACCAGTATCAGCACAACCAAGCCGTAATGTTTGATCATGAAGCTCCTTGCCTGCACTTGAAATTAATATAAATTACGCGGAAAGTCAATAGTGGCAGACACGCCACTCGTGCCCGCGGGGGCAATTTTCATAAGAAATTTTCCCGCTGCTCTTCCTCGGCTCCGACCACAATGGCCGGAGCATCGGTGCGCGGACAGACATTTTCGCAGATGCCGCAGCCGATGCACAAGTCCGGAACCACATAAATCTGTTTCACTTTTTTGAGTTTGCCGCGAAAATTATATACTTCGACTTCACGGAACCTGATCGCCTTTTCCGGTACCGGGCAATGTTCTTCACAAACCGCGCAATTGTAACCGTCGGCGTAGGTATAACAGGTGCTGCGGTTAATGACCGCCGTGCCGATCTTGAACTGTTTTTTCTCTTCCAGCGTCAACGGCATGAGGGCCTGGGTCGGGCACACCCGGGTACAGCGCACGCACTCGTATTCGCAATAACCGTTGACCGGAATTAAAACCGGGGTCCAGATCCCTTCCAACCCGGCCTGAAAAACGGCAGGCTGAATGGCATTGGTCGGACAAGCCTGCAGGCAGGCCCCGCAGCGGACGCACTTTTTCAGGAATTCCTTTTCCACAACCGCTCCCGGGGGGCGAATAAAGTCGTGGGTCCTGGTCTTTTTATTTACGCCGATTTGGGGCAGCGCCGCCGCTGCCAGGCCGCAGCCGGCCGCGGCCAGGATCTGGCGACGGCCCATGTCCAGGGCGGGCCTTTTTCCGGACCGTGGCAGCTGAAAGCGCACGTCAATGGCGGCGAACGGACAATCGTTCAGGCAATTTAGGCAAAGCACGCATTCGGATTTGAGGTAATCATGGAAAGGACTGCCGTAATATGTACAATGGTTTGAGCAGGCGCCGCATTTTGTGCAGTTTTCATTGAGCGGCAGACGCAAAAGGGAATACTTGGCCATAAAACCATAAACCGCTCCCAGCGGGCAGAGGTTGTTGCAAAAAAAACGGCGGCGGTACAGGTTCAACAGCAGCAGGCCGAAAAAAACCAGACCGATGGCCGCGGCCTGCATAAATGTCCTCTGCCTGACCGTGAGTAGGGAACGGCGGCTGAAATCGTACAGCGGTTTGACGATTTTCCCTACCCAGCCTTGGTTTTGCGCCCCGGATTGCAGGGCGTGCTGGGCCAGGAAATTCGCGCCCGGGACCAGCGCCGCCGAGCTGCTTCTGGTCAGCAGCGCCAAAGGATCCAGCCAGCCCAGCAGCTGGCTGGCAAAAAGGGATGCGACCAGCAGGATGATTAAAAGCAGGTACTTCAACCGCAGCCAGGGGCGGCTGACCGGAATCTTCCTGCGCTGGCGCCGGCTGCCCAACCAGGTAAAAAATTGGTTCAGGGCTCCGAAGGGACAGACCCAGCCGCAAAAAAAACGGCCGAAGACCAGGGTCATGATGAGCGGGATCAGCGCCAGCAAAAATACTTGCAAAAAAGGTCCCGACAAAACATTCACCCAAAGAAACAAAGGGTCGATATAAAAGAAAAAGCCGGTTTGCGGCAAATACTCTATGGCGGCTCCGCCGCTTTTCAGCAGCAAAAAGAAAAACAGCCAGGTGAAAAAAAACTGGCTGATGATGCGCAGCCGCTGTAGTCGTTTGCTGGTTATGGAATCCACCGGCCCTCAAATGGTCAACGACTTAACCGGAATCTTGGCTATGTCGATCTCGCCCATTTTTTTGGCGTGGGCCGCCTGCAGGAATTCCACTTCCCTGGGGTCCTTGCCGAAAAGGACCGCCGCCGTTACATCGGCATGCATGATGTGGGTCGAAGCGATCACGGTCTTGCGCATTTCCACATCACTCAACCGCCCGCCCACCGGGCCATTACGCAGCAAAATCCTGTAAGCGTCGACCACGACCAGGTGGCTGGGGAACCCCCCGGCCAGTTCGGCGATGTTCTCACCCATGTCGCGGTGCAGCTTGCCGCGGTTGCCGCCCAGTATGCCATACAGGTTCTTCATGGCGATGGTCAGGCCGGCACTGCCGTGATGCTTGAGGATGGGCACGTTGATGAATTTGTCAACTTCCAAATAGTCCTTGAAAACCGGCCATTTGCTGAGATATTCACCCTTGAAGTCGTGGGCGACCAGGCGGGTTTCGTCGCAGTAGCGCACCTCGGCTCCCAGTTTTTTGGCCATGGCTTCAATGCCGCTGCGCTGGTAGCAGTCCTCGGCCTTGTGGCAAGTGTTGTCCATGATCACGACTTTTTTGGCTCCGGCGTTGAAAGCCAGCTCGATCAGCGCCCGTAAAACTTCGGGATTGGTGCAGGCGGCCTGTTCCACCGTCCGGTTCCAGCCGATGTTGGGCTTGACCATGACCACATCACCCCGGGAGATTATTTTGCCCATGCCGCCGATCTCCAGCACAGCCCTTTTGGTGATTTCATAAGGCGATTCACCCTTTACCTGGATAACCGGAGCTGCTGTGAGCGGATTGGCCTGGGCACTATGCGGGCGGGCCAGCAGTATGCTTGAGGAAAACAACAAGCCGTTTTTTACGAAAGTTCTTCTTTTCATGGAAGCATTTTAATAAATAACGCTGCGCGGGTCAATTAAACGGCAATAAAATTATTTTAAACTTTTCAACAGCTCCACCAGAAAATCCCAGATCTTGCCGATAGATTCTATATGAATTTTTTCCTCGGGCGCGTGGGGGTTTTTCAGCGTTGGGCCGAAGGAAATCATATCCATGCCGGCCTTTTTGTCACCGATGATGCCGCATTCCAAACCGGCATGAATGACTTCCACGTGTGGCTCCCGGCCGAACAGCTTGCGGTATACGTCTTTGCAGCGGGCCAGCAGCGGAGATTGCAGGTTGGGCTGCCAGGGCGGATAGCCATTGCCGCTGGCTGCCTGGGCTCCGGCCAGGCGCGCCATGGCTTCGATCCTCCAGGTCAGGGCGTCCAAGCGCGACATAACCGAACTGCGCTGGCTGGTGACGATATCAATCTTGCTGTTGGCGATCTTGGCGCTGGCCAGGTTGTTGGAGGTTTCCACCAACTCCTTCATTTCCGTTGACATGGCGGCCACGCCGTGCGGCAGGGCGATGATCAGGTCAACAATCCTGGCGCTGTCTGCTGCATTCAGCGGACGCTTGCCCATTGTTTCGGGCTGCAATTCCACCGAGATTTTCAGATCCGGATCGATTTTCTTGAATTCATGCTTGCAAACCTCTTCCATATCGGCCACGGTTTTTTCAATTGTCTTGAAGTTGTCACGGGGAATAAAAATATCGGCCCAGGCATCGCGGGGAATGGCATTGTGGGCAGTGCCGCCGGAGATATCAGCTAGGCGCAGTCCGAACTCCGCCTTGATCCGCATGAGGGTCCTGGCCAAAATCTTTATGGCGTTGGCTCGTTCATCATTGATGTTGATCCCGGAATGACCGCCGCTCATGCCGCCGGTTTTCAAACGGGCCATGATGAAACCTGGAGGGGCATCTTCGTACTGTAATGCCAAACTGATGTGGGTGTCGCGGCCGCCGGCACAACCGACGGTGAACACGCCCTCGTCCTCGGAATCGATATTGAGCAGGATCTTGCCTTCAATAAAATCAGCCTGCAGCGCATTGGCCCCGGTCAAGCCGGTTTCCTCATCCACGGTGAAAAGCAGCTCCAGGGGAGGATGGACGGCTTCCTTATCCAAGGCCAGCACCATGGCCATGGCCAGGGCTATGCCGTTATCGGAGCCCAGAGTGGTGCGATCGGCCTTCAGCCATTCGCCATCATAGACAAAACGGATGGGGTCCTTGGTGAAATCATGGGGAGAATCGGCGGTTTTTTCGCAAACCATGTCCATGTGGCCCTGAATCACCACGGCTCCGGATCCCTCGTAACCCGTGCTAGCGGGCACCTTGATCAGCACATTGCCGACCTTGTCCTTTTTGGATTGCAAACCGTTTTTTTCAGCCCATTGCAAAAAGAAAGCGCAGATTTTCTCTTCATGCTTGGAACAGCGCGGTATGGCGCTGATCTCTTCGAACAGATCTAAAATTAGCTTTGTTTTTTGGTGTTTGATGTTCATTACAACTCCTTGAAAAAAAACTATAAATGAAAAATTCCCAAAAGTCAACGGGGAAAAGTGACCCTGTATTGAAATCAGGAACCGCTTCGCTTAAAATGAATAGATCCAAGATGCGACTCAAAATTATGCTTCTTTTATTACTGTGCTTGAGCGGAACCGGCGTATCTTTTTCCGTCACCCAGGAAATCCTACCGGCCGGAATCACCTGCTGCGACGAAAAGAAAATCAGGCAAGCCATGACCGAAGAAGTATTGGCCAGGATCCTGGTCAAAACGGAATCCGGCCTCCGCAACAAAGGGTTGCGAGTTGATTATCTGAGCGACCAGGCCTTTGAAAAGATAAAAAGGCACATACCCGACGGTGCTGACACTGACCAGCGCCTGGCTTTTTTGCGGGAAATGCTTCAGCCCCCGGCCCCGGATCGGGACATTGAAGAATTTCAAACCCTGGTCGGTCATTTCATCCAGGGCATGACCCTGGAGATCGGCATCACCATGCAAGACGAATACGACCAGGCGTTGCAGGTTAAGGAAAAAACCTTAAAACTACTTAACCAATTGGAAAAAATTTCTCGGCTGGACGAGGAAAACCTGGGCCGGGCCCTTTTTCAAGTCGACTTGACCGCTAAAGAGCTGAAACGGATCCGGGCCTGTGATCGGAGGTGGAAAAACTCCGCCGACGCCTCTCCTTTCAAAGAGTTCAATACTTTAAAAAGAAACATCACCGGACGCGCCCCCGACCGGGACCAATGGCTGGTCTTTGAACTGGCCGAAAAATACCGTTCCCAATTCCCTTTCCTGGATGAGTTCCTGGAAAACTACCGCCGCGTGGCCGCGGAATTTTTGGTCACGGCCCGCAATTTAAGCGATTTATTATCGGGCAGCAACGAGTGAAATTTTGCCAGTGCTATTTTTCGGCTTCAACAATGACTGCATAACCTCGGCTGAAAAACAAAAGGTGATCAAACTGCGAAAACGTCCAGAACAAAGGATACAGGAGCGCATACAGGCGGTAACTTTTTTTAACCGCCTGCAGTTTTTTCAAACTGCTGGGTGCGATGCCCGAGCCGGGAGCGCGGTTCCGGCGGTTGAGAATTTTCACATAGGTCCAGTTTATAACCAATTCAAGGAATTCGGTAAAAAACTTGGCATACGATCCGCTGCGCACCGGCCTGAGACCGCTTGAGGAAAGCAATCCCTGCAGATCGGGGATATCGAAACCGGTGCGCACGTGGCCGTATTCAAGGTTGTCCATGCCCGTCAAGCGCTTCAGGCGCACCACCAGCTTGCGTTCATTGCCGTTGGGTGTGGTCACCACAGCCCTACCGCCCTGCTTCAGTACCCGGGAAAACTCGGCGGCCAGGAGCTCCGGCCTGATCAGGTGCTCATGCACATCAATACTGACCAGCAGATCAAAATAACCATCAGGAAAAGGCAACCGACAAGTTGCCTTGTCAAGTATATGCACCGGCGCCGCCAACAACTCTTCCATATCGGCTTGCATCTCCTTTTCGAATTCAGCCCAACTCCAATCGCCGCCATGACCGCGCAAATGGAAGTTGATCGCGCCGTTGTTGTCACCGCAACTGATCAGCAGGCATTTCCGGGAAGCGCAGCCGCCCAAATATTTTTTTAAGGCCCGGACCTTCATTTTTTTCTTGAGTGATTTATTGAACATGCGCAACTGCCAGGGGACTGTTATTTTTTCTGCCATGGGCAAAATTCTATGCTGCGTAGCCGTAATTGTCAACCACGACACATTGACGTCTCCTGACAATTGGGATAAAATAAAGAATGGCCCTGAAGCAAATTAATTCTGTGCAACCTTCCACCCGGTTGGCGGTCGCCGCCCTCTTCTCCCTGACCATTGGCTTCTTCGGGCCCGCCCGGATCTATTTCAGCAACGCCGATGAATTCGCCTATGGCTTCGGCTCTCTCTTCCCTTTCCTGGCCGCCTTGGTACTGGCAGTGATGGGAGCAAGTATACTGTTACTGAAAGTAATTCCCCAGGCGCCATCCGAAAAACTTCTAGGCATATTTCTTGCTACGGCTGTCCTGTTATGGCTGCAAGGCAACTTTCTGGTCTGGAATTACGGTCTCTTGGATGGTCATGACATCGAGTGGAGCAAAAAGATGTATTTGGGTTTGATCGACACCCCGCTATGGATTTTGCTTCTGCTCCTGGCATTTCTGTATTCACCTATTGTAAAAAAAATCGCCCGGCCGCTGAGTCTGATCCTGATCATAGCCCAACTCATAAACATTTTGATCATCGTGGTTCCGAACGCCCGAAATGCTGGTATGCAATTCTACAGCTTCGACGAAAGCCGTAAATTTTCATTTTCCAGCAGCCGCAACGTCATCATCGTCGTGTTGGATACTTTTCAAACCGATATTTTTCAAGAACTGCTCAATGATAACCGATATTATGAGAAAGTTTTCTCCGGCTTTACCTATTTTCGCAATTCCCTCAGCGGCTCGCCGAGCACACGATCGGCTATTCCTGAGATTCTGACCTCCCAACAATACGACAATTCCATCCCGATTACTGATTTTTTAGAAAAAACCTATTCGGGCAATTCCCTGCCCCTGTTGTTGAAAAAAAATGAATATCGCTGCGACATATTTCCCATGGGCAATGTGGCCATCGGAATGTACCTAAATCGAAACCTGGCATCCAACCTGAAAGATCGTTTCCCGCCTTCTTTCAAGGACGCGGCATTCCTGATGGATCTGAGCCTATTCCGGCAGATGCCGCATTTCGTAAAAATCATGATTTATAACCGGCAATCTTGGTTATTGAGCCGGCTATTAAAAAATTCAGAACCGGATCGAAGGAGGTTCCGCAAGGCGGCAAAAAAAATGAGGGCCACTCTGCTGCCAGACCAGCTGTTTACCGAATCCATGACCCAGGAAGCCAAGGTCGATTCCCGGCAACCGGTCTTCAAATACTATCATCTACGGGGAATTCACCCACCGCTGCGCATGAACGACTCCTGCCAACTGGAAAGGATGGAATTCAATCGCAGCAACTACAAGCGCCAAGCCAAGGGATTGATGAAGCTGATGGCCACCTTTCTTGCCAAGCTTAAACAAATCGACGCGTTTCGTCATTCCTTGATTTTCATTGTCGGAGACCATGGTCCCGGCAATTGGGGATTGAACGAGCTCAACCTCGATGCCCTGGGAATGGCCTTGCCGAAAACTCCTCCCGTTCCCGGATTGCTACGAATCAAAACCGGCGCCCTGCCGCTCATGCTTGTGAAACCGGCAGATGATCCGGGAGAAAAACCGTTGGTTATTTCCGATGCCCCGGTTTGCCTGAGTGATATCCCGGCCACCGTGGCGGCGGAAGTCGGGCTAAAAGCAAACTTCGCCGGCCGTCCGATTTTTTCGGTCGGGACGACGGAGAACCGTCTCCGCCGCCACCTGCATTATGATGGTTTTGGCAACAACAAAAAAGGATTCATGGAACCGATGAGCGAATATTGGGTTCGGGGCTTCAGCTGGCTGGACAAGGCCTGGCAGATCAGCCCCAATATTTTTATTCCTAACTGGAAAAATCATGCAGCCAGAGATTCAGCAATCATCGACCAATGACCGGAAAAATACGCTATTACCGGCGCCTGTTCACTCTTTATCGAAACTACCGCCGCCGCGACGCCATCGTTCCCTCACCTCCCCTTCGTTTGTGGGTGGAGATTAGCTCTCGCTGCAACCTGCGCTGCGCCGTCTGTCCCAACAAGGATTTGCCCGATGAGCAAAAAGGTGATATGAAATGGGCCTTGTTCAAAAAGGTCATCGACCAGGCGCAGCGCTTCGCCTTTGAGATCAACCTGCATCATCGCGGCGAGACGCTGCTACACCAGGAAGCGGGCCGCTTTATACGCTACGCGTCGGGGCCGGATATTTTCTCCCGGCTGCATACCAATGCCACCCTTTTGAAGGGGAAGATCAGCGATGAGATCCTGGCATCAGGTTTGCAACGGCTTTCCGTCTCCTTTGACGGCTTCAGCGCCGACGTTTACGAAAAAAACCGCTGCGGGGCCAATTTTGACGAGGTGAGCCAGAATATTATCGACTTTTTACAACGTCGCAGGCAATTGCGTAAAAAAAATCCGCACCTGGCCATCGAAGTGATGGAGTTTTCCCCAAGGATCGCGGAAAAGCAAGAACGCCGCGAATTCTTCAATCGTTTCAAAAAAATGGGTCTGGATGAACTTGTCTTCAAGAAACCCCATAACTGGGCCGGGCACCTGGGTAAACCTGAAAGCGGCGGCAGATTTTCCGCCTGCACCTTTCCCTGGAACGCCCTGCTGGTTTTATTCAACGGCGACGTACTGCCCTGCGCCCAGGATTTTTTCGGCATCGGCAAGTTGGGAAACGCTTATGAAGAGCCCCTGCTGAACATCTGGAACGGTTTGCCCATGCAGAAACTGAGGCAGGCGTTCGCGGCTGGGCATATTTCGGCATTTCCTGCCTGCACCAACTGCGACCGGGTATATCGTCCCACCCTATGCGGCGTACCCAAAGAATACCTGAAAAGACTTGTGCGCATGCGCATGCCGTGAGCAGCCGCCCATCCTGCGAATGGCCTGCACATTGACAAAAAGCAGGTTTGCGCCTATAATGAACGCAAATGATTAAAAAAAATCTAGCCCTTTCAATTATAGTACTGACGGCAATTTTGATGCTGTTGACGGTATTCTCCTGCAAAAAACATCTCCGTCCCAATGTCGTGGTTATCTTGATCGACACCCTTAGGGCCGACCGGCTGTCTTTTTATGGCTACAATAAGGATACCACGCCGTTTCTCAATTCCATTGCCCACAAGAGCACCGTTTTTAACAAGACTTACTCCGGGTCATCCTGGACCGCTCCTGCCACCGCCTCCATATTCACGGGTTTATATCCTTTTCAACACGGCGTGGTCATGGGGCTATTGGCGCAGCTGAAGATCATTCAAAAAGATCCGACCATCAGAATCAACCGCATTCCAGAAAATCTGCAAACCATGCCCGAGGTCTTTAAGGCCAACGGTTACCGGACATTCGGTATCAGCGACAACAACAATATTTGCCAAGGGCAGGGATTCGGACAGGGGTTTGACAAGCTCCTGAACTTTTCGCATAAGGGCGCGAAAACGATCAATCAGAAGCTGCTTGAACTGGAGAAGGAGATCCAATCATCGTCGCGATATTTTCTCTACATTCATTACAACGATGCCCATCGCCCTTACAAGCTGTCCTTGAGAGAAAAAGAGAAGAGTGGAGATCGTATCGAGGATTTCAGGCGTACCTATGACAAGGAATTGGCCCTGATCGACGATTGCATCAGGCAACTGTACCGGCGTTTTGGCTGGGCACGGAATACCCTGATCGTGGTTACCGCCGATCACGGCGAAGAGATGATGGAAAAGGGGTTCTACGGCCATGGTAAAACGCTTTTCAACACAGTGATCCATGTGCCTCTGCTCTTTTTCTATCCGGGCAGCAAGATCGTCGTCCCCGGAAAGGTGCCGGCTCCCGTCTCTACTTTGGATATCTTACCCACCTTGAATTCGCTGCTGGGATTTGCAGATATCGCGGATCTCTCCGGAAAAGATCTGAGCCCACTACTTAAAAACCCAGGAGCAACTGTTAAGGCTCGCTACATCTATTCGCACTTGCAGTTGAAGAGGACCAAAGATGTCGTCCACAAAGCCTCGATATTCAATGATTATAAATATATATATCAATCCGAAGGGGAAAGCAACTTGTTCTTTAATTTGAAGAAAGATCCCCAAGAAAACAACAACCTCTATTTCAGCAACCAGAAGCGTGCCAATAAACTAGCTGCCAACTATTTTAATTTCGAACGATACTGCACGCGCTTCAACCCCGAATATGTGGGCATCAAACTTGACAAAAAGAACATTGAACATCTTAAAACCCTCGGCTATATTCAGTAATCACCAGCCGGCGGCGATCGGGCCTAGCCCAGTCAATTGATATAACCCAAGGATTTCAGTTCTTCGATCTTTTTACGATCTCGATTGCGGTCTTCCTTCCTCGGTAAGTGTTTCATTTTAGTGTAAACCGTGTACCTGACAGGCCATTGTGAAGTGAGAGCCTTTAGGAGCGGCCGTCCGTCCATGTCCCGGCCGACAGGCAAGTGGTTGAGATGGAGGATCGTCGGAGTGATGTCAAAAACCGAGGCTTGGATTTCGGTACCGCGTTTGACGTCCGGCCCCAACATCATCAGTATACCGTCCGGCGGCGGTGTCCCCGCCGGAAGCCCGTAATGGTTGTAGCCCCTGGACGTCAACTGGAATCCGTGGTCGGAAAGGATGATCAGATAGGCGTTCTCCTTGATCACCCGGTCATAGATCTTTTTCAACAGGGCCTCTTTATCCCTCAGCAATGGCAGTGCGACATTGGCCATCTTGAGGTTGAACTCCGCCAGGTCCGTCGCTGACGGTTCGCCGTTTTCGATCACGGTGTCGATGCGGTCATGATATTCTTTATCCAAAAATACTGTCGCGAAATGAAAGAAAACGTCGGGAAACCTGTAGTAGGCCAGGAAAAGGTCGTAATCGTTTTTCGCAAGATAACGGTCGACCAGAAGATCTTCGATGCGGTTAATGGTCATGAAGTGCTTCCAAAGACCGAGTATGGGAACTCCGGTCGCTTCCACGCCGTAGCGCTCGCGGTATTTCAGGAGATAATCGGGAATGCCCATTTCCTGAACGAGTCGCGGATACTGGAGTGCACCTTCCTGTTGAACGTGTTTAAAATAATTGAGGAGTTTTTTAAACTCGCCCCTGGGATAGACCGTGTCCGCAAAGTCCCTGGGATTCTTGTTGCGGGATAAATAGCGGAACAAAGCCGGAGCGAACGAATCCGCTACCATGACTCCCTGAACGGCGTCCGGCGGATCGGTGACGAACCAACCCAGGACGACACTGCGCCGGCCCTTTTCGTCCATTATTTCCCAGATCGATGGCACCCGCTTTTCTGAGCTGGAATAGGGAACCTGGATCTTCTCCTTATTCACGAAAAGCCAGTCGACGATCCCGTGCTTGAGCATGCTTTTGCCGGTGGCGATGCTGGTCCAAACCACGGCGGACAACGTCGGCTCGAATGTCCGCAGGCGCGACCAAGCTCCATTCTCCTTCAATTTCTTGAAGATCGGGAGCTTGCCCTGCTCGATCAGGGGATCGATGATGTCCCAGGTGGCACCGTCCAGGCCGATCACATAGACACGCGGTTTCCGGTTCCCGTCCGGGCCGGAGATCATGCGCACGACAAAAAACGCCAGGCAAACGGTCACGATTGTCCCCAGCACAATCCAAGCGATCTTCTTTCTTTTATTCATTAAATTTTCCTTCAGAGAAAAAACCGAAACCTCAATAGGCAATCTTATTTCCCAGATTTATTTTACAAGAATTTTCAGGAAACGTCAAATTTACTTTGGTTTCTCACCTTGCAGATCTTTAGGAAAATACCTGAACGCCAAGCTGGTGATTTTTTTGGCCTCGGCCTTGACACTCTCCTCGCCCTTGTCGCTGACCGCGGTCACCGCGTAGTCATATTGGGTTTGTTGGCGGATCTCAGTCGAGTGATCCTCCAGCGAATTGGTTGTGTCGTCAACTGCATTCCAAAGGGTGAAGCTGTCTGCCGATTGTCCATTCAGTTTGCGGTAGACCTTATAGCCTTTTATTTTGGTTCCCTGATCCGCATTAGCCGGATTGGGCGCCCAACGGATCCAATTGTATGCGTAAAACTCGTTCCCGAGGTTGTCGACTCCCCGCACTTGGTAATCGAATCGGTCATCCTCGCTGACACCGTTTTTATCGATATATAGCAGTACCGACGGGTTGACATCAGCCAGGGCTACCCAAGAAGAATCGGTCGTTTTCAGCTTGCGATATATCCTGTATTTGGACAGGGTGATGTTCCAGTTGGTCCAGTAGGCATCGAGTGCCCAGGTGATCTTGCGAAAATACTGAATGGTGAACAGGTTGCGGTTAATGATCAACTCGGTTTTCAGGTCCAATGCCGCCAGAGGGATATTAAGATAATTGGCTTCCACCCCGAGCGGAGGCAGGGGCGTGGGATCGGGCGGTGGTGGCGGTGGTTCAGGTTCAATATCATCAGGATCAAAAATACTGACAAAAACATCGCTGTTCACCGACCTGTCGGTCCAGGCGGCGGCAGCGCCCACCGAGGAGCTGTAATCAATGCTCGGATGATAGCATTGGTTACTTCTAGTCAGGGCCACAGTATTTCCCACGCTTCCGTCCTGGAAAACCCTATAAATAATATTGAAGCCGCAGTCGCGGTAAATATAAAGAAAAGCATCTGTCCCGAATGGGCAGACATCGGAAATATATAGGTCGTGCTCCTGGTGTCTGCCGAAATCGCTGATGATCTGTGGCGTTTGCCATCTGCCGTTCAGACGGGACGTAGCATAGAAACTTTTCTCCTGATAATAATAATAGCAGGAGAGAATGTCATTCTGCGAATTGACCGCCACCACGGGTCGGAAACACCATCCCTCGATGTTATCAATGCCGGAGGACCTTGTCCAGTTTCCGCTGCCGCGGTCATTATTTATCATTGTCCGAAGGTAATCCTCACTCGGAGAGTAATAAAGGTTATCCTGCCAGACGACATAGATCTCTCCATTCGGGCCGTAAGTCAGGTCGCAATTCTTGGAGGCGAGGGGTGTATTCGAGACGTTCACCGGACTTGACCAGCTGTTTTTAAATATTGACACGTAGATATCCATATTTATCGGATTCCCACGTTGCCAGGCGACCGCGATGCGGCCGTTGCTGGTTGTAGTGATCGCAGGTTGGCCAAGATCGTACCCGCCGATCTGCGAAACAATAATGGGGGTTGACCAGGAGCCCTGGTAGTTGGTAAAACGGATACATTTGCCTGTCTGATCGTGCCAGGCCGCCACGAATCCCCCATTCACTCCTTTGGCAATGCAAGGATTGGCTATGATCCCCGACTGGCCGGGGATGGCCGCAGGGGTCGTCCATCTGCCGTTGCGACGGATGGAAAAAAACACACGCTGATTTGCTTCTGAGATTTTCTCGATCCAGACGGCGCCAATTTCGCCCGACGAATTGATGGCGATGCTGACATCGAGGGATTCAGCCGCGGAATCCGAAATATTCTCCGCAGCCACGTGAACTAGCCCGGCAGAAATAATTCCGCATAATAAAAAAAACCGGAAGATATTTTTTATCATGATTAAATTATAGAATGCCCATGAGCATTTGTCAATAAATTGGACTATCAGCCCGAATTCAAAGTATTGACAAACTGGACTAATTATGTAAAAATTAAATCTCTTTTCGTAAAATAGTGTTGAAAATTATGGAGGCATACGGATGGATTTTAAAAAAACAGGTATTTTTTTGCTGGTCACAACTGTATTGTTTGTCGCTGCAACTGGAAGAGTGTTGCGAGCCGAGGATAACGCCATAGCGCCAGGAGCACAATGCCCCAAGAAAGTGGCTGTGGTCCTGGATATGGTCAAAACCGGGCTTTTTATGGAATATCAATATTTTTCCGGTCAAGGGCAAATGGAAATCGTTGCCATCACAAGCTCGGTCAGCGGTTTGCTTTCCGAGATCAAGGTAAGCGAGGGCAGTCTGGTTGACGCAGGCCAGGACCTGGTTGTGTTGAACGCCGGCATGAGCGAAGAAATAGAAAAACTTGAAGCGGCAGCCGCCAAGGCGAAAAAAATTCTGACCGCCCGCCAGAACTGGAAGGAAAAAAGTGAGGCGGCCATTCAATCCGCGGCCAAGGATTATCAAATCGCCCTGGATATGCTGAATGCAAAAAAGGCTCAGTCCAATCTGATCGTTAAGGCGCCCGTGGCCGGGATCGTGCACCTGGTAATGGCTGCCGGCAGCGAAATCGCCGCCGATGCCCTGCTGCTGGAAATCTCCAATCCACTGCAGATGCTTTTTCAAATTCCTCTGGCCGCTGCCGACAAAGGTTCATTGGCCATAGGAGATAAGTTTAGCGGAACGAGCGAAGATTTCAGCGGTGAAGTCGCGGCTGAAGTCATTGCTGTCAGCGATACCCAGGTTACGTTCAAGGTGAACAATGATAGCAACCAGGTCAGAGAAGGTGTCCTCTTCACTTTCAGGAAGCTGAAGGCCGAGCATGCCGAGGCCATTGTCATTCCCAGCGCGGCCGTTCAAAATGACAGCCTGGGTGATTTTATTTATATAGCCGAAAGGAAAAAAGCGAAAAAACTGTACGTGACCCTTGGCGCAAGCGGGGCTGGCAGAACCATGGTCGAAAAAGGCCTGGTCGCCGGCGCTTCGTTGATTGTTTCCGGGTTCGATTGCCTGGTTGACGGCAAGAAGATCCGCATTGTCAACGAGGAAGAACTGGCCGAAGAAAAGGCCAAGGCGCTGGCCGAACTGAAAGAAAAAGAGGCGGCCCAGAAGGAAAAAACAGCCATCGAGCCCGAAGCCGAGACCACGGCGATAAAGAAAAAGCCAGCCTTTAAAATTGCGAATCAATTCCGGGTGGGGGTGATCTTCGGACGCTTTTCCATCAATGACAAGAATATGCGGGATTTCTATGGCGATTGGTTCAAGAATATCCCGGGGATCGAATTCTCGTTCCACGCTTTATACAATGTGGATATCTGGGCTTCTTACAGGAGCTTCAGCCAAGAGAGCGAGACGACCCACTTCGGGCATCCGGTCAAATTCAAGCTGGTGCCCATTTCGGTCGGCCTGCGCTACCGCTTCCCGAAATGGCGCTTCCTCGAGCCCTTCGTCGGCGCCGGGCTCAATTTTTATTCCTATAAAGAGATGATCAGCGGCGAAAGCGACCTGGAAGACACCAAGGATAACGTAACCGGCTTCCATTTCCAGGGCGGCACCTATTTGCATATCAGGCATTTCCGCAATCTCCAGGGCGAGCTTTTTCTGAAGTACAACATGGTCAAGCAAACCCTAGCCGAAATGCTTCCGGACGGAACCAACCAACTTGACCTCAGCGGATTAGAAGTGGGTGTCGGCCTGATTGTAAGATTTTAAAAAACGGGATCACGGAGAACTTCGATTTTGCATATAAGTTCCTTGCCGTGAACGACAAGGACATCAAGGGCAGGATGCATAACGACGGATCGGCCCTCAGGATTTAGTATTTGTTCTTGATTATTCACTGATTGCAATTTAATAGATATTACTATAAAATTCCAGCATGAGGAATACGGATTTTCCTAGTCATGAAGCCTAAGGAAGCCATGCTGGCATTCGTTACTGGCGCGTCGGGATTCATCGGCAGCCACTTGGTCCGGGCCTTGAGAACAAACGGTTGGGATGTCCTGGCTTTTGTCCACAGGACGCCCCTTGCTGAAATGAAAGACGTGGCCTCCATAACCGGGGACATCCTGGACGCGGCGGCATTGGAAACGGCGATGGCCGGCGTTGACGTCGTGTTCCATCTGGCCGCCGCCGTCGGATCGGTCGTGACCGACCCGCATGCGTTTCGGGAGGTCAACGTCAGAGGCACGGAAACAGTCCTCTCAGCAGCTCGGAAAGCGGGCGTTGGACGCGTCGTCCATTTCAGCTCCATCGGAGTTTTGGGCGCTGTCAAGGCCGGGGATACGGCGGACGAGGAGTATCCCCCAACTCCCCGGACGTTATACGATCAAACGAAGTTCGCTGCCGAGGAGGCCGCTCGCCTGGCCGCGGCAAAAGGACTCGACGTTGTCATTATCCGGCCCGGCTGGGCCTACGGGCCGGGCGACCGTCGCACCTTCAAGTTCATCCGCGCCATTTGCCGCCGGAGGTTCGCCCTTATCGCGGGCGCGCCAGGCCGTCAGACGCCTGTTTATATAGATGATCTCATAACTGGAACTCTCCTCGCGGCTCAAAAGGGACGTCCGGGCGCGATCTATCACCTTGCCGGCGACGAGATCCTGACGGCTGAGGAAATGACTAGCGTCGTGGCGGCGGCCTGCGGGGTCGCTGGCCCGCGACTTAAACTGCCCAGGGGGCTGGCCCGGGCGGCGGCATTCGCCATGGAGAAAGTATTCGGCCTGTTGAAAATAGAAACACCTCTGAACCGCGGCAAGCTCGCTTTCTTTCTTGACCCGAAGGCGATGTCCTCGGCCCGGGCGAAAAAAGAGCTTGGCTATGCTCCGGCGATCGATTTCCATACTGGAGCCGCACTGGCGATCGCCTGGTACCGTGACAACGGCTGGCTCTAAAAGTTATTTCCCCACAGGCGATGCGCCGCGGCGGTCTTCGATCTTCAAAGCACGGCTGCCCCTGGCGAAAGCGTACTCAGGAAGGGAAACGGAGACGACAGAGCCCGCCCCGACGACAGAATGGGAACCGATAGCTACCCCATCAAGGACAATGACTCCGGCTCCGAGCCACACGTCGTCGCCGATGCGAATCCCGCCTTTGGCCAGCGAAGGCTGGAGCATTATGGGCTTGGATACATCAACAAAACTGTGGTTTCCCCCGGCCACGAGGTAGCAGTTTCCGGCGAGAAAACAGTAGCGGCCGAGGCTGATCTCGGTCTCGGAGAGAAGCGTGCAGTTGGCCGAGATGTTCGTATAGTCGCCGAGGTGGATGGATCCCTCCTTGCAGCTCAGGATCGCGTTCCGGCCGATATAGGCCTGCTCGCCGACGCGGATGCCGTCGTTCGCCTCACCCTTGGCGTCGAGGACCGCGTAGTCGTCGATGACGGTACCGGCACCGATACGGATCTTGTGCGGGTGCCGGAAGGTGAGATAGCGGCCGAAGACGACTCCCCGGCCCACTTCGCCCAACAGGAATGGAAAAAGCACTTTTCTCAACGCATAGCCAATCGCCCCCGGAGCGCCTGAAACCCAAGTCAAAAACTCATATTTCAGAAAAGCGACTGGTCCAGGCCGGCCCACGAAGATATCCCGGTACTTGCCTCCGAGGGACTTCCGTCCGTCGCCTAGCTCCTTTTGAATGCTGCCGTACACGTTCTTAGCCATGTTCAACTTAACGAAACCAGCAGGGATAGGAATTACTGCCATTTGACCTGAAAATCAGGCGGATTTTCTTGGTCTGCAAATCAATCACATACAGCTGATAAGCGGTTTTCTTTTTCCCCTTGGAACTGGATGAAAAAACAATCTTGTTGCCATCGGGAGAAAAACAGGGATAATAGTCGTAGTAATTACTACGCAGCGGAGTTAAATTGACCTTATTGTTCCCATCACTATTCATCAGGAAGACATCTCCCAGGCCATCATCCTCGTCATTCACAAATGCCACCTGGCTGTTATCGGGAGAAATTCGCGGGCGGCAACTTCCTCGCGATGCCATTTCCATATATTTTTGGCTTTTCAGGTTGTACTTGGCCACAAGCCAGCCCAAGAATACCTTGCCCGTAAAAAAGAACTCATCACCCCGATTGTTCTGGAAAGCGACAATCGTACTCTTGAAGGGCGGATTGATAAACAATGGCGTCTTTTTCCCAGACTTTAACTCAAGCTTCATGGTCTGCCATTGACCGCTCTTTACTGCCAAATCGTAATAGATAAACTGCTGATCGGCACTCCAGGATGGCGATTCCTCGTTGCGTTCATCAGAGGTTAATTCCTTGACTGCCCGGGTCTGAAGATTCATGAGATAAATATTAAAATTACCGGAACGATTGGAGGCAAAAACAATTTGGTCCCCAGCCTTGTTGGCGACAGGATATTGATCAGATCCCGGATCATCCGTCAGCCGGATTAATTGATTTTTAGTCAGCAAATAGATATCATCCTGGCCATTCATGTTGGAATTGAAAACAATTTTAGACTCTTCATCGAAGCGAATCTCGTTGGCAGAATAAATGGACACAACAAAAACCATTCCCAGTAAAAAAAATATTTTTTTCTTCATTTTTCACTCCAGAATTTAATACGCAGGCAAACCATCTTATTTTCTATTATAAACCGCGCTGGAAATTTTTCAAGAGATTTTCAATTTTTTCTATTGTTCTTCTCGGAATGGCTAAATTCTACTTCTCGTCGCTTCAGCAAGAAAGTACATAAAGGGCTGGACGCTGTCGTCGGTTTTTGCTATAATGGGAAACATGACTATCCTTGGCATTTCGGCATTTTATCATGACAGCGCAGTGTGCTTGTTCAAAGACGGCGAGATCCTTTTCGCAGCGCAGGAAGAACGCTTTTCACGGAAAAAGCATGACGCGGGGTTCCCGGAAAAATCCTTGCAGGCCGCCCTCGACTATAGCGGCATTTCCCGCACCGAGATCGATTATGTTGTTTTTTACGAAAAACCGTTTATCAAATTTGATCGTTTAATGTCGACCTTCATGCAGTTTGCTCCGGCCGGAGTGCGGAGTTTTTTAAAGGTTTTGCCGGTGTGGGCCAAGGAAAAGCTCTATATGAAAGAGATCATAAAAGAAAAAGTTGCCGCCCCGAATGCCCAAATTCTTTTTACCACACACCATGAATCCCATATCGCTTCAGCTTTTTACCCTTCACCCTTCGCAGAAGCCGCCATTATTACCTTGGACGGCGTCGGCGAGTGGGACACCCTGACCATCGCCCATGGGCAGGGCCGTGATTTTGAACTACTGAAAAGGATATCTTTTCCCCATTCCCTTGGTCTGCTCTATTCAGCTTTTACCTATTTCACCGGTTTCAAGGTGAATTCCGGCGAATATAAGCTTATGGGCCTTGCCCCGTACGGGGAGCCGGTTTATCGTGATATTATTTTAAAAAATCTTCTTGATGTCAAAGAAGACGGTTCGTTCCGCTTGAACCTGAAATATTTTAACTATCATACCGGCCTGACCATGACCGGCAGCAGATTTGAAAAACTTTTTAATATCAAGCGCCGCCTTCCGGAAACCCCGATCCGCAAAGAAGACATGGATTTGGCCGCTTCCATCCAGGTTGTGCTGGAAGAAATACTGGAAAAAATAGTAATGACCGCTAAAAAAATCGCGCCCAGCGACAACCTTTGTCTGGCCGGGGGCGTGGCTTTGAATTGCGTGGCAAACGGCAAAATACTGAAAAAACAAATATTTAAAAACATCTGGATTCAGCCCGCAGCCGGTGATGCCGGTGGCGCTTTGGGGGCAGTGCTGACTGTCTGGCATAAAAAACTCAACGGCGAACGAAAGCTCCAGCCGGGAAAAGACTCGCAGCAGGGTTCTTTCCTCGGACCGGATTATTCTCCCGGGGATATTAAAAATTTTCTTGACAGTAATAACATAAAGTACAGCGAAGTTTCTCCCGCAGAAGCGCCAAGGAAAGTGGCCGAATTGATCAATGCTGAAAAAGTTGTTGGCTTTTTCCAGGGCCGCATGGAGTTTGGACCCCGGGCCCTTGGCGGCCGCAGCATTATTGGGGATGCCCGCTCTGAAAAAATGCAATCGCTCATGAACCTGAAAATAAAATTTCGTGAATCTTTCAGGCCATTCGCCCCCTCCATGCTGGAGGAAAAGGTCGGGGAGTATTTTGATTTCGATGCTCCATCGCCTTATATGCTTTTGGTTTATGATATCAAGGAAAAATACCGCTGCCAGTTTACCGACGAAGATAAAAAGAAAAAGGGCATAGAGAAATTATATATAAAAAGGTCGTGCGTACCGGCTGTCACCCATGTCGATTTTTCTGCCCGCCTGCACACGGTCAACCGAGAAATCAGCCCTTATTATTACGCTGTTATCGAAGAATTTCATAAGCTTACCGGATGCCCGATCATTATCAACACTTCCTTCAATGTCCGCGGTGAACCGATCGTCAATTCCCCGGAAGACGCTTACCGCTGTTTCATGCGCACCAATATCGATTATCTTGTGCTGGAAAATTATTTTCTTGACAAGCAGCAGCAAGAAGCCCTTGAAGGTGATTCCGATTGGCAAAAGGAGTTTGGGTTAGATTAATGAAAAAGATCAAATATTCCCCTAAGAACATCCGCATATTTTTATTGTTGCTCTCAGCTTTTTCAGCCCTTATCCTTTGGCGGGGTTTTAAAGGCGTTGACGGTTCGCTGAAAATAGAAATTGCTGTCGCCATTGCCGGCGCAGCCTTGTTTTTCGGCATATTTCCCCGCTTATTCGCCCCGGCTTATAAAGCAATTATAATCGGCAGCGGTTTTGTCGGCAACACGATTTTTCTTATCATAGCCGCCGCGGTATTTTTCGTGCTGCTCACCCCACTTTCCCTGATCATGCGTCTATTTGGAAAAGTATTCATAGTCTCGGGATATGATAAATCGGCCGCCTCTTATTTTGAAAACCCGCAAGTTGTCCAGAGTTACGAAAAACAATTTTAATTTTGGAGAAAAACCATGGCAAAAATTGCCGTTCTGAAAGAACTTTACGATTTTATTAAGCATAATAAGAAATTCTGGCTGATACCAGTGATCGTGATCCTTGTATTACTCGGGTTATTAATTTTTCTTTCGGCCGGCAGTCCGTTTGCCCCTTTTATTTATACACTTTTTTAGACTTAGCCGGGACAATATTCCAGAATAATAAGGTAAACTCAATAAAAAAAGCTGCCTCTTTTTTTATTGCCAAAGTAAAATTTCTACTTGAAATCAATGAACTTGTTTCTAATGGTTTCCTTTAAAAATCACTTGCAAATATTGACAATCCTGATAATTATCATCAAAATGCACGCATGGGACAAATTGGCTTGCCTGTTGATAAAAATACAATGTTAGGCCACCTGACGAAAAATTTGGCAGCCATCCTTTTCTACGCCGTGCTCTTAATGGGCAACTTTCTCTTTGCCGAAGGAAAAGCCGCGGTGATCCTGACGTTTTTACTGATTCTGACCAATGGGATTCTGAGGGTTTTTATCGGTGCTTTTATGGAAGTTGGTTCGGGAGTGATATCTTTGACGATCCGCTCCCTTCTCAGTCTTGGCTTGTTTCCCTTTGCCTGGATAATTTGTCGCGGGCTGGCGGGCAGTGCGGCGTCGCAAGCCCTGGCTGTCCTTCTCGGAATCGGATTCCTATTCTCCATGATCCGGAAATCACCTGGGAATGAAGCTGATAGTAAGAACAAGCGCTGGGTCCTCATCGCCTTTCTCCTAGTGCTGGCCCTGACCTGGTATCCTTTCTCAAGGATCGGTCTTCCCCTCAATGGGAATTATGCTTATCGCGCCTATTTCAGTTCGGATTATCTCAAGCATTTCTCGGTGGTCGAAACGCTCAATCAAGCCGGCCTGCCCCCCGCGAACCTCTATTTCCAAGGCGAGGCTCTGCACTATTATTGGCTCCCTTATGCCACGCCAGCCTTTGTAGCCTTTTTTGCCGGCTCAACGGCCAAAGCCATGTTCGCTTTTTCTTTCACCATCAATTTCCTCTTTCTTCTTCTATTGCTCCTTGTGGCGCTGAAGACGTGCGGGCGGCGCAGGTGGATGCCTTACCTTTGCGCACTGATGGTCCTGGCTCCCAGCCTCGAGGGCTTCTACCTCTGGGCGATCCGGGCGCATTTCTCATTGACCGACTATTTCCGTATCGGCCGTAATATCAACATTGACGGCCTGACACGATGGTTCTGGAAATTGCCGGAAATCGACACTCTGTTAAGGGCTCTACTCTTCACTCCGCAGCATCTACTCAGCCTGGCTTTTCTGTTGTTGTTCCTGTACATTCTGTCTCAAAAACGAGAACAACCGTGGGCGTTGTCTATCTGCCTGGCCTCGAGCCTGGCGGCCAGCTTCTTTGTCGGAGGAATCCTCTTCATTTCCTGGGGCTTATACGCGCTGGTCCGGGAAAGTGTAAAATTAATCCGCGATCCTCGAACTTTCAGGGGCTTCTTCAAGATTCTCATTCAGTATTTCGCTTTGCCTGTTTTTATCCTCAGCCTTTCCTTTGGGCTGAAAATGATTTCATTCAATGGCAGCAGGGTCATGCTCAAGCCAGTAAAGCCTGGTGAAACCTTGGTCCTGCTGGGTTTGAACCTCGGACTTCTGATATTCAGTGGAGCGGCGGGGCTCCTGGTCGGGCGTTTTCAGGGAAGGGTTTTCTATGCTTTACTCCTGGTGGTTTCCCTGGTCCTTATCCTTGCCGTCCGGATAAACAACTTTGAGTCCGACGTGTCACTCAAGGCCGGGTTGGTGGCTATCATTGTGCTGATGCTCCTAACCTGCCGACTTGCTGAGGTCCCGAGGACCGGGAGGCTTGCACTTCCCATGGCTCTGCTAATTATCCTGCCGGGCCTATGGACCCTTACTCTGGATATCCGGAATTCATCCGATGTCCGTAACCGACACTTCACCAGCTATGTCTCCTTTGAGGAGATGCGGATGTTGGATTGGGTCCGGGAGAACATTCCCAGCACCAGGACCGTCCAGAATTTCCCCGAAGCCCGGCCCTGGAATATTTCGGCCATACCCGCTTTTTCGGGAAAACAGATGGTCGTAGGCGATCGCATGCACGGACAGATATTCCAAGTTGGTGCCGAACTTTACCAACAGCGGGTCGATGATCTACGCCGGGCCCTGGCCGGACTGCCGGCTACACGAAACGATCTGAGACGCATGGGTGTGGATTATCTTTTCTGGGGAGAAGACGAAAGGCGTTATTTCAAGTTTGAACCCGATCTGCCGGTGATGAACCGCACTGGATCGACCGTTCTATATTCCCTGATTCAGCCATAATGGATAGAGGGGCATGGAGAGTTCAAAACTCAGGAGATTCAAAAGATATATCCCTAAAAAAATCCTAAATAGCTCGGCTTCAGTCTCCGTTCTGTCGACCTAAGCGCTTCAGAAGTTTCCAGAAGCGACCGTTGTTCGCTGAGGACCAGGCGTGGCCGCTGGGGGGGAGATCGCGCAGGAGGATCGTGCGGTAGCCATTCTCGCGGTAGAGATGCTCCGAATCGATGCAGATGCGGATCAAATTCTGGTAATCGCCTGAGTTGTAACAGAATACGACCCCGAACTGCGGTCCCTTTTCAACGGGAGGGATGGCCTTTCCCGCCTGGTTAACGTAGGCTTGGGAGTGAGAAATGATGGCACTGTAGAAACGCGGGCGGCGGTTGGCCAGATAATGGCTTATGCCCGCTCCGGCCGAGAGCCCGGCGAGGAAGACCCGGCCGGAGTCTACAGAATACCGGGCGATCACCGTGTCGATGATCTTCTCCACCCCGTCGATTTCTTTTTCGATCAGCCAGCCCAGGGAAACGCAGCGCAGGAATATATACTCATACCTGGCAGTGGGGACAAGGAGAATGATGCCACGGGCGCGGCAGAAGTCAATCAGGCCCGTTTCTTCGACCGGGCTCCCAGTATAGTTTCTCAGACTGTGGATCTTTTTGAAACACGGAGAGATCACGCCGTGGAAGTAGACCAGCAAGGGTTGCCGGCGCCCCCCGTCAGCTGGAAGAAAAAGCCTGTAGGAGCGGGAATTTCCGGAATCATCGATTACCGGGTAAGGGGTTTCCAGCACATGGGCCGTACGGGAGGGACCGCAGCTTGGGAAAGCCATGGCCAGGACAAGGAGTCCCAGCCATGGCCATAACTTTTTCATTTCAAGAGCACAATCTTCGCCCGCAGCTTATGCCACGCTGCTGGGCAGGATCCGGTCAATAGACCTTGCTTTCGTGTCCCTTATCGTCGACGCAAGTAACGGAATAGACGTAGTCACTGTCAGCAGGTATATTGCGGTCTTCAAATTTAAAAACCGTTTCAGCCAACTCGAAAATGGGCGCCCACTTGGAGTCGTCTTCCGTGCGCGTTTTCCGGTAGACGCGCTGAGCGGTGATCGTGATTTTTTTCTGGATGTTTTCCGGATTGGCCTCCCAAGTGAGGGTGTTCAGAGTGTAGCTACGGAAAAAAGTGCGTTCGGTGTTTTTCACCACGTTGAGGTTGCTCACGGACTTGATTTTAATCTTGCTGAACGGGTCGACGTCCACCGTGGTGAGAAATACGCTCGTAGGCTCCTTGTTGGAGTTCCAGGCGATGAGTATATGCTCGTAGCCGGAATACATGTCAAACATTTCAGCGGCGACATTGTTGATCTCGGCGACCCTGTCCCATTTCGCATTCTCCGCATCGAACTTCAAGAGCATGATGATCCTTTCGGGGGTTAGCGCCGCCGCGTAAAAATCCGTGCCGTGCGCGACCAATCGCGTAAAGAAGGAGTGCCAGGGCTTCCGAGCAAGGCCGATATCCAGGGGAATCAGGTCACCCAGTATTTGCGTCTCGGGATCATAGGACCTGGATAAGTATTGGTCGACCTTGGAGGAGGCGCAGAGGGTCATCACCTTGTCTTCACTGTTGACGGCGACCTGCGGCACGAATGACCAGCCCAGAACGGGGGACATCAGCAACCAGTCATTCACGTCATTGCTTTCAGTATCAAACTCGGACAGGTAAATGACCAGGTTCTCCTCCACGCCGGGGATTAGCTTATCGCTCTTCCAGGCCACAAAAATATGGTCTCTTGAGTCGACGGCAATGTCAGGCTGGGTGGAGCCGGGTATCTTATCCCTGGACAGGTTGAAGGGGATACCGAATTTGGAGTCATTTTTCCCCTTGCGATGCAGAAAGATGTCTTTGCTCCTGCCAAAGACCTCGCAATCGACGGTGACCACCTCGTCGTTTGAACGCACAGCGAGTCCGCTGATCAGATCGTACCGGTACACGTTTTTCGCCTTTATTATTACAGGAGTGGTCCAAACGCCATCCTTGAACGAAGCGTATACGGCGCCAGTCTTGGTGGATTCCCACTCGCAATGAAAGTTGTCCTTGCTGTCAATCTCGATATTCGCATATAAGGTTTTAATAAGCGCGGGCTGGTTGCCGTTGGCTATGGCTTTGGGAGTGCTCCACGTTCCGCCCTTGGGGCAGTAAGCGTAATCATACTCTTTGCCATTGGTGCTTCTGAAAATAACCAGGCGGTTGCCCTGGGAATCCTCGGCAACACCGGGGTGACGGTAATTTCCGGTGGAGTTTATTGGTGTGAGCTGGACTGTTTTGACGACCGGAACGACTGCTGCATTCGCTTGGGCAGCAGGAGTATTGGTTAAAACAGTTGTCGGGTCCTTCGCCTCGGATGAGGCGGCAATAGCCATCCCCAAGGCAATGGATATGACCATTATGATGACCACGGGCAAAAGTGTTCTTCGCATAATACTTCTCCTAAAATATTTTTTTTTGGTTCTTTTATTATACAGAGATTTGGGAAAAAGTCAATTTTCGAATAGATGACTTTTCTGTAAACAATACCCTCCCCCCAAGCAGAGCGAAGACTATTTCACCAGGGAGTTGGCTTGCAAATAGCGGGTTATCGCCTTGACAAAGACCTTGTTTCCCAGGGCATTGGGATGGATATTGGCCTTGCTGATCCTGAGGTCCCGGGGTTTATAGGCCAGCATGTCGGCCAACGGGTCGAGAACGGGAAAGCCATGGTCACGGCACAGCTTTTTCACGATCTCATGGATATCCGTGAACAGGTAGGGGTCCATGTCCTTCAATTCGGTGTGAATAATGAACAGCACCGGTATTTTCGGCTGGGTCAGGGCACGGATCTTGGCGAATGCCGCGTTCAGGATCTGCCAATTTTCGGCTTCCTGGTAGGCGTCGAAGAAATAGCGGTTGTAGCCCTTTTTGATCAATTTCCGGCCGTCTTTCGAATATTGGGGGGGTGCGCCAGCGGTTTTTTTCAGGAACAGGCGGTTCTTGATCAGCATGTAGGTCTTGGAATGGGGCAGAAGGCGGTCCACGAAGCCGTTGCCCGTGGTCAAGAAAGAATCGTAGCCTTTATACGTGCCCAAGACCCTCCGTTCACGACTGAAGATGCCTATATCGTTCAGGCTGTAGCCGATGAGGATCAAGTCGGGCGAATACTTCAGGACCTTGTCCTGGATCCTTTCCGCTTCCTGGGGCGTGTTGTAGCCCATTACCCCGAAATTGATCACCTCGACGCGCGGGTCGGTTTTTTGCAGTTCCTGTTCCAGTTGCTTGGGCCAGGTGTTCTCCAGTTCCAACCCCAGTCCGAATGTGACAGAATCGCCGATGGCTGCGATGCGAAACGTTCCCTCGGGCTTGGCTACGGCATAATCCCGGTCGCGGAGACCATCCTTGTTGATCCGATACCAGGCGTTATCCTCGAAAGAGACGCTTCCGGGCACCAATTCATAGCCCATCAGCGGGTTGGCCGTATAGCGGTGGGTTTTCAAGGACAAGGGGATAACGGTTTCCCGGTTGAGCTTGCCCCAGAAAACCCTGACCAGGACTTCAACGCAGATCAGCGTCAGCGCTGTCGCCACAAAAGCAAGAAAAAATCGCAAAAAAAATTTTTTCATTGAATCGTTCCTTTTAAAAAATATTTTAGCACAGTCACGTCCGGCTGACAAACACATAGTTGACAAGTATCCCCATCCATACCGACAAAAACCTTCATTTGCCGAAAGATCTCTGCTATAATGCTTTTTTACAAGCAAGCCCAGTGAAAACACATTTAATTATCCCGCCCAGCGGTTATATCGCCCAGCGCTGGAAAGAGCACAACACCATGCCCCCACTGGGGATACTCTCTATAGCTGCCATGCTGGAAAAAAGCGGCCATCCGGTGCAAGTAACGGCCGCCGAGGTGATGGGACTGAAGACCAAGGATATCCTGCGGGAGATACAGGCCTAT
>Ga0268280_1000284_pt1 | contig 46619 bp, 67 predicted proteins | sample saktaG_9_FD_190139 | JGI IMG/M metagenome (GOLD analysis project Ga0268280, IMG submission 190139) | Saline water microbial communities from Sakinaw Lake, British Columbia, Canada - sak_2011_5_24_40m | ecosystem: Environmental > Aquatic > Non-marine Saline and Alkaline > Saline ...
TTTTATACTAGGATATTTTAACTTACTGTCCGTACAATATCTATCGAGCCAAATTGGAATATTCATTTTTAAAGTATTGATTTTATTAGTGATTAAAAAGGGTTCTTACATAGTATAGTTAGCTTCAATTGCCTGCCAACGCCCACTAAATCGTATCATAGCTATTCTCAAAAATATCGGGCTTACAAGGGTAGTGGCTTATACCATTCGGCTCGGTAATTATCCAATCTCCTTCTATAACTTTTGTCTTTTGGTTGTGTATAGTTACAACCTCTCCAAACCAAGCCGAAATGGTTCTGTTTTCTTTATGGTAAGAAGCACTTGTCATTTGTAAGCCCTTTGGATATGGTTGCCCGTCAAACAAAATTGCTTCTAATAATTCTCTTGTAATTTGGTAAGCCTCAATTTCAACGGGCTTTTTTCTAAATTTTTGTATCATATTTTTGTTTTTAATTTTCGTTAATAAATCCACGCAAGGCAACTAAAGCTAACACCACCTTTGTAGTCAGTTTTGCGAAGGGCAAAACCGAACGCAAAGCTGTAAACGTTAGCTGTAATTTTAAATTTTAAATATTTATTTTTTTTTCCACCGCACCTAAGTAAATAAAGTAGGGTTAACTTTTTCTAATCGAGTTTTATCAAATCCGAACTCTGCAATATCTCTTTTAACTTGCTTTTCTTCTTCAAGCCATTTATTAGCTGCTAATGCAAAATCCTTTTTAATCTCAAATCCATAACCTTTTCTATTCAATCTTTCTGCTGCTATAATAGTTGAACCACTCCCAGCGCAAGGATCAATTACTACATCTCCTTCATCTGTAAAAATTGAAATCAAAGTTTTTAAAAGTTCAACTGGCTTTTGTGTAGGGTGTATTCTCACATCCTTATCCTTCATATTTTGCTGTATAAATCCGTGCCAAGTCCATTTTAATCGCCTAACAGCAGTATCAAAACTTGTCCAAGCCAGTTCACAATCAGCAAAATATCCACCTACTTTATCCTTATCCCAAACCAACCAACAAGGGCTATCGTAAGGCAATCGGCTTATAAAGTGGTTTGCACCCCACACAATTTGGTTCTTGCTTACCCTTATCAGCTCATCAAAATATGCCTTGTCAGGTGCGTTTTTATCCCAATCTTTTTTAGTGTAAGTTTTAGCTTCAGCTGCCCCATCAATTCCGTATTTGCCACCATCCATATTTATTCCATACGGTGGGTCAACTATCGCAGGGTCAAAATACTTATCAGGGTATCTTGCCATTAATTCCATACAATCTATATTTTCTAAAAGCATTTTAAAAACAAATTTTAAATTTAAAAATCTCCCCTTCTTTTTTTTACAGCTTATAACAGCACCTAAATCGCAAGGCTCGTGCCTCGCCCAGCGTTTAGCTGCAAACCGTTACCAGCAAGCACTACGGACGTTCTTCGATTAAGCATTTCGGTTCAGTTTTAAATAATTTTTTTTCCTTCCCTTTTAAAAAAGAAAAGATGTGTTCAACTATTCCAACACTCCATCCATCCCCAATTAAATTACCAGCTTGTGCTTTGTTTAGGTTTTTTGTATATCCTAAAGGTATATTGTGTAATTTTTCTAATTCTGTTTGTGTGCAATATCTCACTCCTTTACTTTCATCCATAGTTTCATCAGTGTAAATTATGGTTGTCATTCCAGTAGTAGCGTATCTATGCAACATATATCTTTGGTTTGCATCTCGGCCACAACTTGTATTTAAACAAGTGTGTTTCTTTTTATCTGAATATCCGTATTCTAAAACATCATTCAGCATTATTTTTTTATCTCTCGGTTGTGGTATTGCACTTTTCCTATTTCCAAATAAATCAAAACTTTCAGGCCCGATATTAGTCCAAAATAATCTATCCCTTAAAGCTCCACTTACTTTTGAACCACACAATCTTACAGGTTCAGTTCCTAATAATTCAGTAATGGTATTGTAACCTAAATCATCCATAATCACATTTTCAAGTAAATAGTAGTTGGGTTTCGTTTCTTCCAATAATCTTATGTATTCATAAAACAACATTGATTTCATTCCTTTTAATCCATCCCTTACACTATTTGCCCTGCTAAAATCTTGGCACGGACTACCTCCAATTAATAAATGTATTTTTGGTAAATCTTGGCCTTTTACTTTGGTTACATCTCCAATCTGTATTGTATCAGGGAAATTGTCTAATGTGCATTGTATGGCGTGTTTCTTTATTTCAGCAGCATAATATCTTGTAGGTTTCAATCCTATGTTATTAAGTGCAATTTGTCCGCAACTCATACCATCAAATAATGATAATACATTAAATTCTTCGGTCAAGCCGTTTTTGCCATCCCTCAAAAAATTATTTAAAACTGTTTCGTTCATCTAATTAGCTTTTGTTGTTAATAATCCGTGCCAGCTGGTAACAACGGGTATAAGCAAGCGGCAGAAAAAGCCGCCAGCCCATACCCGCAACCGTTAGCCCGAATCCGCTTTATCAAGTCCATGATTGTTGTAATTTGGAGATATGTTTATTTCAACGCTTCTAATCACTTTAATATACTTTATTTTACAAGGTTTTAATGACATTATAAATATTATTGGTAACGATAAAAGTAAGGTATATTTTATTAGTGTTTTCATATTAGAAAGGTAAATCTTCTTTATCTGTTAATTTTAAATCAAAGGATGCTTCTGTTTGAGTTGGCATACTTTCCGGCAAGTTATAAAATTCTGTAAACTCTCCCCTGAACCCGACAAGTTTTGTTTCAATTACTCCATGTCTATTTTTAGCGTAAGATATAAAACACTTGCCTTTTGTGTACATTTCTCTGCCATGCAGAAAGAACTTATCAACTCCATAATAATCTGGCCTAAAAAGAAATATTACTTGATCCGCATCCTGTTCAATACTTCCTGAATCTCTCAAGTCCGATAATCTTGGAAATCTTTCCTCAATCTTTCGTTCTTCGATGCCTCTACTTAATTGAGCCAAACATATAACCGGAATATCGAGGTCCTTTGCCAAGCCTTTGAGCTTTCTGGATATGTGGGTTATTTCTCCGTTTTTGTTGTTTAAAAAGCCTTTTGCGGTTATAAATCCTAAATAGTCGATAACCAACTCCTCAATTTTATAATCACGTTTCATTTTCTTAGCCTTTGAAATAAGCATGTCGATATCGGTTGTTTTATCATCGATATAAAGGGGGGCCTTTTTTAACTCATTAACTCGTTTATGAATTTCATTTATTTGGTGGTCGGTAACGTTTCCTGTTCGCAAGTCCTCTCCATTAATTTGACACTCCGCAGAAGCAATCCTTCTCAATAATTGGTAAGAGTTCATCTCCAAACTAAAAATTCCTGCAGGCTTATTAAGTTCAAATACACAGTTTCTTAGTGCTTTTATTACAAAAGCAGTCTTACCCATTCCCGGACGAGCGCCAATATAAATCAAATCTGAATTATTCGCTCCACCGTATTTATCAATCTCAATCAGTCCGTAAGTAATCGCAGGAGATATGACTTTATTCTTTTTGTCGTTAATATCCTGCATAAACGGCCCTGCTAAGTTCTCAATAGTATCAAAAGCCTTATTGCCAGAAACATCAGAAATTGAATTCTCTAATTTTGTCTTTAATTCCTCAAAAACATCAAATACATCCAATCCCCGATCAGAAAGTTTAATTAATCCATATTGGCAAATTTCCTTTACTTTTCGCTCCAGGTGCCTTTGAATAATTAAACGAGCGTGGGTTTCAATATTTGCAGCGGAGGCAACCTTGTCAGTTAAATTAGCAACGTGGGACATACCACCAACCGCCTCATAATGCCCTGCGCTTTTTAATTCTTTTGCGATGGTTAAATAATCAACTCCATCCTTTCGCTCCTTCAAAGAAAGGATTGCTTTGTAGATTAATTGGTTCTTTTCATCCTCAAAACAATACCATTTTAAATCTCCGTTTACTAAATCAAAAGCCCATGACTCCAAAATAATGGCTCCCAATACAGCGTTTTCTAATTCAATATACTCTTTGCTATCATCATATTCTAACATTATCTTGATCCTATTTTAATGGTTTGTTGAGTTGGTTCCTGCGGTTCAGTCTTTTTATTGCCAAAATTATTACGGCTCCATGTTTCTAATCTTCTTGATGCATCCCATGTTTTTAACATTTCCTGTTTAAATTTAGTTCCTGATTTATTTGGTTCTGTCCAATAAAGATAAAAATCCTTAACCATATCCCTTCCATATTTTTCAATATAAGGTTTTAGGGTGTCCGCAAATTTTAATTTGCGCGCATCTATATTATTTACTTCTTCTTTACTTTTATTCTTATTCTTATTTGTTGAACTTTCGTTCAACGGTGTTTCAACGCTCGTTGAATTTTCTTTTAATCTCAAGGCTTTCAGGGCAGCACTTTTTTTACCGTTTTCTGAATTAGTTCGAGAAATATGATTTGCTGCATCCAACTGCTCGTTTAAAAAATCAATTGAAATCAGGTCGTTTTCAACTTTAACAAACCCTCCAGAAAGTAAAGAATCGATTAAATTTTCTTTTTTATACCTCCTTTTTATATCCTCAATTGATAAGTTTCCGTCCCTTTGCCAATAGATAGAACAAACATTTATAAAAAGGCCCTGTATCTCTAAATCTTCATAAGCGATGTTTCCAGTGAGCCATTCTGTAGGAAAAAACTTAAAATAAGGGAAATTTTTAGCCATTTTTTATTACCTCCAATCCTTGTTTTTCGACATATTCTTTTGAAAAGAAATTAGTAACAATGTAAAGCCCTGTTTGTTTATTTAAACATAAAAGAGGCTTAAACCTTTCTGGTGTTTCGTGAAATTCGATTAATGCGAAAAAATAGTCCATATTATTAAATTAAGAAACCCAATTAAAAGCGGTCACGAGTCGCTTAAAATTGGGTTAATTTAAGGTAAAACCTTAAAGCCTTTATTATCTGTCGTGACTCAGATATAAGGCAAATATCGATTATTATTCCTGAATAACAAGCAATTTTTGTCTTTTTAACTCAAAAAAACACTTTGCTGTGGCAGCAACATCGTCCGAGGCATCGTGAGCACCCTCAAAATCGGCTCCAAATAGAAACTTATGTAATTCTTGTAAGGAAGGCCATTTGAAACCATACTTCCCTGGTAACTTGCAAATTTCAGTTGTTGACTGCATCGTGCATATTTTTTCTGGCTTATTTTTGGCATTAAATCCCAATCTGTACATTTCGGATGCCGTTACAGGTAAATCGAAGTTCATATTATGGGCCAGGAGGTATTTACAGCCCTCCAGTTCGCTTAAAAATTGCTCAAGCATGGGTTTTATAGGTTTGCCATCTTTCTCGCAGCGTTCGGTGCTCATATTGTTTTTTATAAAAAACTCCTCTTTAGGAACCTCCCAACCGTCTGGCTTAACCAAACCTTGAAAAGATTTAAAAAGTTTGCCTTCCGAATTATAAACATGCCAAGCAAATTGTGTGATCCTTGGAAATTTCTCCACTTCCTTAAAAGAGGCTTTATAATCGGTAATTTTCCCGGTGGTTTCTGTGTCGAAGAATAAATACATTAAATTTTGCTTTTAGCGTAAATAATAGTTTTATCAAGCAGGTCGTTTACCGAGCTTTGAACTGTTTTATATTTGGCAGCCTTAAACTCATATTTTGTTTTTATGTCCTCAATCGCTTGAAGCATTTTTTCAAATTTAGGTTTATCGCTCAAAGTTAACTCTGATTGAATTTTAGCTTCCGCTTCCTGCTTTGCCTTAAACTCTGCTAATTGTTTTTGATGCAGTTGTTACTGTAAGGCTTTCTCCTTAGTTTCTGCTTCGGCTTTCTCTTTTGCAATCCAGTCTTTTTGAATTTTAACAGAATCCTCTCGACCTGCCTTACAGATTTTTGTTGCTAGTACTCGAATGGCTTTACATTCTTTTCGGGCTTTCTCAACGGCATCAAAGCCTTCCCTGTCATCAATGCCGTTAATAGTTAAGTTCGAATAATCAGCTTTTAATTTAGCAATTACTTGAGCCGTTACATTTTCTTTTGCCAATGCGGTTTCAATTGGGCTCTCTTGGGTTACTTCTTTGTTTTCCATTTTGTTTATGAATTTAATATAATACCTGCTTCGATAACTTTGCTCTCCAGGAGTATCGAATCTCCTTTATCTAATGGGAATCTAAAAACATTTAAGTTCTTATATTCTGAATCGTCTGGAAAGTATGCCAACTCACACTTTAATGATTCTGTAATGAAGCGATATTTCCAAGGCTCCTCCAAGTCAGCATTTTCAACCGATTGTCTAATCTCATCTAATTCGCTTTCGTATGGCATATAGATAATTGGAACAATATAGTTTAATCCTAAAATACAAGCATTGCTCGTTAATTGCCAGTACTTGTCTGGGTGCTCATCTCTAAAAAGACTAATATCATTTAACTCTTGACATTTTGTTAAGCAATCAACAACCTCACAAAACTTTTTAGGCTGCAAGCATTTTGTATCTCCAACCGCATCCTCTTGTCTGTTTACGTTATCCATACTTCCAGACCAAAAGTTGTATTTTGGGTGAACAATAGTTTCATCAAATTTATGTTCCCATCCTAAAGGCAGCATATCATGAACTCGGCTCTCTAGGAATTTTCCCCATAACATAGGCTTACTTGATGCCTCAACATCTAATGAGCGTTTTAATTTACGCTCATATATTTTTTCCTGTATGTATGTTAAAGCAGGCTTTCCAAATATTCCTTTTGTTTTCCCTTCTGTCATTAATTTGTAAATTTCTGAGGAAGTAAAATTTCCAATACGCTGTTTATTTTCTGTAATGCTCATTATATTTTAGTTAAGTTATTAATTGCTTTTTTGTAACTTTTTGTTTCTTTGCAGGAAATAATGCGATCAAAATGCGTCTGCTCATCAGGAGGTAACATTTCCTTTTTTAGCTCATAAAGGTGCTTTAATTCCTCAAGCATTTCATCCTTATTTAATGCCTTGTCAGTTGTATAATTTAAAGTATCTTTTCGGTTTAAGTCTGCCCCGAATAATTTACCAAACATATCTGCCGCATCTTTAATAGCTAATGTTTTAGCAATAGGAAACGCCATTGAAACAGCTCCATTATTAATATTGATTAAATCAGCTGGGCTTGTTCCTGCTTTGGTTTGTAATTGCATCGCTCCAATACCATCGTGGTAATCCCATGCCCCATCAATTGGGTTTTGATAGTGTAATCGGATTGTAACCCAAACTCCGTTAAAAGCAATCCCCTGCCCTGTAATTTCAATTCTGTAACGCTTAAAAATACGCTTAAGCATTAACTCAACCTTATCAATTGGAAGGTAATTGTGTCCTTTAATATACGGGTGCGTTTTAACCCAATTTTGAGGAGGGGCCTGATTTAATAATAAATTTAACTGGTCGTTTTTCAATGCCAGTTCAACATCTCCGGTTAACTCCGCGATGGTTGGTAAATTTTGTTTCTCGTCTTGCATTTTATTTTTCTTTTAATTGTACATAAATATCTGAGTGCTCGCTTCTGATTAACAAGTAAGAAGGGTTAATCTCATCTTTGGGCCTGATAGAAGTTTGAAAATATACTGATAAATAATCAAGCGTAAATTCATCAACTTCCTCAATCCAAACATCAATTCTTTTTTTAGCTCCAAAGGATGCCATTTGTAAGGCTAATCTTTGAATATTTAAAACACTATTAGTAATATTAATATGTGGTTTATTTGCGATTGAATCTGTTATGCTCATTATCTTTTATTTAAGAATTGAATTAACTCGTTAAAGGACATTTTTTTGTTTTGAAGGGCATTGTCAAGCTCGAAGCGTTCCTCAATCATAATACCTAAATGGCGCTTGCGGTCAATAGGTTTCTCATCAAGCTTCTTTTTCAAAGCCAATTGTGTTTTAATCTTCTCGTTAACTTCGAAGTCAACTTCTGCATTTACTGGGGTTGTGATTTCTTTTGCCATTTTTTTTATGTTGTTTTGATTTTTAATATTTGATTTAAAGCCTTGTTATGCGTGATTGTGGGCTGCCATTTAAAGGCTTGATGAAACTTACCAATCGTTAATTCATTCGCACAGAAACGGCAAACAAACTTACTTATAACGGTAATGTCTATTAAATCAAGGCCTAATCCGCTACGTTTGCAGAACATACAAGCGCCTATCTTATATTTTCCAAAGTTGGGCTCTCTACCACTCATTTTCCCAATCATCTACTTCGATTATACCTTCTCCTCCACATTCTTCACAATTTTCGTATTCGGGAGTCTGCTCTCCTTCATCGTCATCCCAAACAATTACTTTTCCTGTTCCTTTGCAGGATAAGCAGTCTTTTGTTGGCTTATCGTCATCGGGTGTTATTTGTTGGTCTGGTGTCCACATCGTTTTTAAGTTTTAATTGTCCGAAATAAGACTTGTCAAAAGCCTCTTTAATTTTTGTTTGTCTGCTATTTACTTTTATGTACCATTCGATATTTTCTAAAGTCTTAGCCCTTCCGTTTTTAGCACTCGCTTTTTTAGTTGCCATTATATTTTAAATGCCTCCTGCATCCACTCCTTTGTCTCCTGGTGCTCTAACTTTATCCTAAAGTAACCATGCAGGGAGTTTATCACTTCCCCTTTAAAAAGGGAGTTAAAATCACTTATTTTTATGGCAGTTGTTACCGAATTGCTTCTGGCAATACCTTTGACTGAAATGGAACCACTATTTTTATATTGATTCACTTCTACTTTAATAATACTGCAAACCTTCCAATTATCTTTGGCCTCGTTTGGCGTTTGGATTGATATAAAATTCATAATTATAGTTTTGAAAAATCGATTACAAATACTTTTCCTTTCAATATTTTATATACTAAAAGTGTCTTGTTAAAGGCATCAACTGAGTATTGTTTTTTCTTGAAGAACAATAAAAACTTTTCTTTTCGAGTGATATGGGTTGCCTTTCTGAAAGCCTCCTCGTTAATATATATCTGCTCCATTAGCTTATTTGTTTTAGTAAATCCTTTTTTAAATCAAAAATTCCATTCGTTAAGGAGTCGGTTAAAAGTTGCAAGGTTTCCTTATTATGCTCGCTTAATCCGCTTTCCACTTCCTTTATAAAGTTGTCCGAGGCTCGAACAGTTGTATTAAACCAATGCTTTTTATCCTTGTGAAGCTCTCCTATCAAATAGGTTGAGGTGTCGCTAAATAGCTTTAAAATAGCCAAATTTATTAATACGTTTGCTTGGTGTTCTTTACTTTGTGTCATTATCTAAAATTATGGTGTTTGCTTTAATTGACGATTTTAAAAACTCAAAACAAGGTTTAACCTTTACGGCCAAATCCAAGTCTTGCTTTATTGCTAAAAGCGAAACCCTTAACCGTTTATTTTCAGTTAAGAGTTCGTTCCGTTTCTTATATATGGTTGCCATTACTCAATAAGTGAAATTTGATAACTTCTATTATTTATTGAATGTTCGCAATCTCTCCAAGACATTAAATATCTTGCAGCCTCATCAGCGTATTGGTCTGTTTCTGCATCATCATCATTTAAAAACCACCAATCATAGTCTGCATCTACTATTCTTTTAAGGCCTTTTTCTGGAACCTTATCAACTTTTTCAAATGAATGGAAAGTAAAAGTGTGAAAAGGAGCAATTGCTTTTTCCTTTTCTAACCACTTCACTTCTCCATAAAAAGTAAATTTTTTACCGTTTGAAATTTTAACGATATCGCCTTGTTTTAATTCAACACCGTTTCTGTCGTGTAATGTAAGTTTGAACATATTTTAAAAATTAATTTTGAATAATAGTTGCATTGAATAAAGAGCATTGTTTGTTATTTGGCGCTGCCAACATTTATTATATGCGGACCATCTTAAACCGTGAGATTTATAAGAGGAAATAATATCTCTGCTTGGTATTTCATCGTTAAAAATTTGTATTCTGTCGGCCTTGTAATTAAGTTCAAGTCTGCCTCCAGGAATATCAAATTGTTTATTTTCTTTACTAGCAAAATATTCTTTATTTTCTAATTCCTTGACTCTTGCTTCTGTATTCTTTATTTTAGCGAGGTTATTTGTAAGTTCAAACTGTTGAAAAGGCTTTGCATAGTAACTTGCTTTAGGAAACCACTTAATAACGTAGTCTTTCTCATCCTCCGTTAAATTTGCCTGAAGTATTGAATTTGGATTTTTAAAATAAGCAGCGTGAGCTTTATTTATTCGCTTCATATACTCTTGTCGAAGAAGTAAGAATGAAAGTTTATTTTTAGCAATTTCAAGTTCTCCTCCTGCATCTTCAATCGCTTTCTTTTTTGCTTGGCGCTTAAATGATAAAAATATTTTATCTCTCCAATCCCTAAAATCTTTGTATCTGTTCTCCTCGTTTCTGTTTGCTTTTTCTGCTCTCCTTACTGGAAAGTTTGCAGGGCCAGTAATCATTGATGAAATACAGTTACTTTTTGAGCGTAACCAATGTGAAATAAGTTGTGTGTATTTTTGTTTGTATTTCTCAGCGTAATGTGGAGCTACTTTTTCAATTTCAATCAAATCTTCATCAAGTTCCGCAGAATAATCGTTTACTATGCTTTCAGCTCGTTTTTCAGGGCTAAAAGAAACGTTGCTGTGGGCTCTGTAAGCCTGTTCTCTTAAATGCTCAAGGGTTTTCATAAGTGTTTTATTATAGGTTATCAAATTCAATGTCTGTCCATCCCATGCTATTAACCATATATTTATGGTTTATCAAGTCAAAGACTATCATTCCGGTTTCCGAATTAAAGTTGTTTTCAATATCGAACCATTTAGTGTAAAATGATTTTCGAAGGCCATTTTCTGTATATGTTACTAAATACTGCATAAGGGTTGTTTTAAATTAAGTTGGGGCAGCGCAATCAAATGCTACAGTCAAGCTGTCTGCCCCAAGGTAGTTGTCAATTGTTTATTTTTGCTAATAGCCTCGGTTCTTTTGCAACGGGTTAAAATCTGAAAACTTCACCGAAAGGAAGCCCGTTATATACGCTACGTTTGTTAAACCCGCATATTTTTTTTGATTATCTAGCCGTATAATCCGCCACTCGTTTACAGTCCTGATCCTGTTTCTGTAGTTGTTAGGTTACTTCCAAAGTCTGGTCCTTTTAAATGCCCTTCTCTTGTCTTGTTGATTCGTCTTTACCTTCGCCAAACGGGTGACAACCAAAATTGTCCCTATCAAACTGGCAATACCTCGCTTCGTATTCATAACCTGATGCTAATCCAATATGTCAAGGAACTTTTATGATTTTTTTCTTTGTGGGAAATCTATCAAGGTTTAATGTAGAACGGTTGTCGAGGTCAAAGATAATTTAAATTATTTAAAACACCAAAATTATTTTCATAATTTATGTAATTTATTTTAAATAATGACACATTTGCCAATGTTTACTAGCATTTTGAGGATAAAAATAATTCGAAATTTTTTATAAATTTTTGGTATTCAGCCTCATTTCTTGGCTCAATTTCTATTTTAGCAGTAATTTTAGGGGTTCTTTTTGTGTATTTTCTTACTGGCTTAACACCGTTTTTTATTAAAGCTTTTTTTAATTTATTAGATTTTGCTTGGGTTGTTGTTCCTTTATATTTATTTACTAAAGGATATCCACTTTTGAAATATGAATTAATATAGTGGCTTTCTAAATCAACGGATTCAGCATAATCACAAGAGTCTATCTCATTTATTGATATATCTATTCCATATTTTTTCTTATGTGTAGCTAATCTATTCTTTAAATTAGAGGTTCTCCCAACATAAAAAGGGGTGTTGTTTTTTAATAAAATATAAATATACATATCAATAAAAAACCCTTACAAAATCAATGATTGCAGCATTGACTTGTAAGGGTATCAAAGGTTTAACCTTTAATTTCTTAAATTTGTAGCTGCAATTCTACAGCGTTAAATATAATAAAATTTAATCAATTTTCATTATTTTTCTAAGGATAAACGAAGCCGAAAGTAAATATATAGGCATATACCAAAACGAAACGCCTAATAAAAGGTAAATTAAAGGAAATGTAGCAAAGCCGATCCATATATTTAAACAAATAGAACAACCGCCTAAAACTTTGAATAAAGGGCTTTCTCCTGCCTCGTCTATAAATAACCCCTCTTGTTCTTTTTTATCGCTCTGCTTTAAAATATATGCGTATTTCAAAGGGTTTTTACGCTTTACAATACTCTTGGCCACAAATGGAAGCCAAAAACCGAAAACGTTACCCCTCCAGAAACAAAAGTCAAGGAAGTAAGAAAATAAAGCAAGGAATAAACCTAAAATACTAACTACCGTAATAAGGGGTAGTATTGTCATCACAAGGGTCAGAGCATCCATCTAGTTGAGAATTTATAATTGTTTGTAATCTGAAATTTTCGCAATCGTCCACTTTTAAATTTGTTCCGTCCGGTTGGCCCACTTTAAAGTTATAAACCATTGATTCGTTTAACTGTCCGATTTCAATGGTAATCTCCTCTCCAATTGCCAGGCTTTTAGTAAGAGTAAAAGTGCCTCCCGTAGCTGAGTTCATAAATAAATAATGCTCTCCAACTTGGGCAGCTAATACTCCTGTTTCTATTTTTAGGTTATGTGAGAAGCGCCCTAAATCATTAATACAACAATCCATTTTATATATTTAAAAGTGTTTTTAATCTGTTTCCTGTTGCTTGATAAGAATGTTTTTTTACAATCCATTCTCTACTTTGCTCCTGTAAATTTACAACATCTTTTTCATTTAAAGATAAAACCCACTTCATTTTATTAATAAAGTCATCTTCTGTATTTGCGATAATAAGAGCACAATCGCCATAAGCATCGGAGTAAGCCTTTTGGCCTATATTATTTGTGAAAACTATTTTACCAAGAGCAGCTGCTTCAAAAGCAGTAACTCCAAAACAACCGTAATTTTTACCTCGTTGAGTTGGAGCAAATAGTTCCACATAAATATCGCATCCTTGCATCCTTTCTATTTGTGCCTTGTGGTTAACTCTATCTGTATTTATAATAAAGTTAGCTGTTTCAATCTTCTGTAACATTTTAACTATTTGAGCAGTTCCCTTTACAGTTTGATCGCTTGGGAAGTGAGCGATTAAATATGGATTTACCGTTTCCCAATTACCGGGCTTAAACTTTTCTGCATTTACTGCAGTAGCAATATAAGTTTCATTTTTCATTCCCAGTCCAATAAACTCGCATTGGTCAGTAAAGCATCTTTCTACTTTATCATTAAAAATAGTATTACAGTTTTCAGAAGCTTGACGGTAACCCGTCCCAGTATGATAAACAATTATTCTTTTACCTAAATTATAAGCAAAATCCAACCAAGTGTGATCCGAGTGAAAAAGTTGAATAATATCGGATTTTATTATGCTTGATTTTATTCTTTCAGTTGTTGCAACTAAAGATTCGGAACCGTACGAAAATGGGTGTGCAATCCTTTTTAAATCTAAGCAGTCAATGCCAATACTTCTTAAAGCATTGGCGTTTTCATGTGCAAAGTTTGCATAATCATCGTAACTAAGGTTTAATACTTTCATAAAAATAGTCCTCCATAAATAGTTTTTAACTTAGCTCTCATTAATTTGTTCTCTGGGTCAAGCTTGCCCTCCCTTCTTGCCCTGTTTGTTTCCTGTGCCGGATGGATTGTATAATCCATTACAGATTCTTCAATACAAGTCATGGTGCACTCCATCGCACAACGTATTTTGAACATATAATCAACCTGAAAATACAAGTCCTCATCAAACATAAATTTCTTTTTAAGTTCGTTCTTCCACATCATTGTAGTAAAATTTATGTATTCGTTTTGCAATATTCTGGCAGGATTTGATTGTTGTCCTTTATAAAAGCCTAAATCTTTAAAATCTATATTTCGATTATTCCAACCCCCGTAACACACCTCCAGAAACTTATCTTGCTTAAACTTCTCAACTCTTAATGAAATACTGTTTTTTGTTAGCATATCATCATCGTGGACCTGGCAAATTAACTCTCCCGAACATTCGTTCCAAAGTTTATTTAAAGCCCCTAAAATCGAGTTCTGTTCGTTTCTAATAATTTTAATATTAGGATGCATTTCAGATATTTGTTTTAGGAACTCTGTCGAGCCATCGGTGCAACCATTGTCTAAAACAATTAATTCTGAATTTTTATAATCCTGATTGATGAAGGATTGAACGGCTCTTTTTAACAGATTTATTCTGTTATGACTTAGTGTAATTACTGATACTTTCATGTGCAAATAAACAAATAAATTAATATAAACCAAAAAATAACACTAAGGACGGTTATTAATGACCATGCAATAATCACATCCCAATTTAATCGTTTTTTGAACTTCCGTTTAAATGCCTGCTTTTCTCCATGCATAACAAATACTATTTAAGGTTCTTATTTTTTTGCCTGCTATGGCCATTCGCTTCCATAAATCAACGTCCTGATATCTTCCTGGTAAAGTATATCCTCCAACCTCATTAACGGCAGATAGCTTATAAATTACCGTTCCATGATTGGTTAACCATCCGTAAGAACTATCTTCAAGTGTCCGTTCATATTTATGTGAAGTGGTGTATATTGGTTTTCTGTCCCTATCGCTTTCTTTGAAGGAGTAAAGTTGAGTTCCTAAAACGTCAATGGAAGGATTTTTTAAAAGGTGCTCAACTTGTAATTTAAAACGATTAGACGTTGATATATCTGAACTACCCATAATAGCAGCCCACTCGGTTCCTGCTAATTCGTGGCCCTTGTTTAAAGCAGAAGAAGTCCCTCCGTTTTCTTTTTTATAATGAACCCGAAAGCCATCTTGCAACTCTAATTCTTTTAATGCTTTTAAAGTATCTTCATTTGTGGAACCATCATCAATCAATAAAACATCGTACTCTTGATTAATGGATTGTTTGCTTTTATGAACGCTAAAGGCTGCCTCGATTAACTCAGCAGCCTTTGTGTTAAATACAGGTATTAAAACAGTAAAATCAATTTTTTTCATGTATCAAATGTAATAAATTACATCAAGATTTGAAAATTTATGCTTTACTACCAAAATTCAAATAAACAAAATGTTGAACATTTGTCGGATTAGTTGCAAAGGTTGGCATATTTACTTCAATTTCAAGTGAATCATTTGCATTGACCGAAAAAGGACTCCCAAGAGTAAATGCAAAACCTGCAGCAATAACATCATATTTAACTGTTGCTAACATAGTAACTGTTGTGCTTTGCGTTTTATTATTTATTTTAAGCGTTGCTGTTTCTGATGTACCTAATGTTGAAGCAACTTGAACCTGAATTAAACCGCCATAAATAAATCCATTGAATGGTGCAAACCCTCTCCTTAATGCAGTTGTTGAAGTATTGGCAGCATTCGATGAAACAGCACCAAAAAAATATGTTATTCCATCTGCGGGATTAAGTTGTGAATGTGTAAATAAAATTGTACTTGATAAACTCAACTTGCTGTCTAACTGTGGTTGAATTGCACTTGTCAATCCTTTAACAAATGCTAATTCAGGTAAACTTGGATATATTGAAATATCTGCGCTTTTTAAATTTTTACTTGCATCAATTATTGCTAACCTTGAAGAAGTTTCTGAACTTACAATAATAGCAGGAGTTGTAACCGTACCTGTAAACGTTGGCGATGCAGTGTTTGATTTCAGTCCAATAGCCGTTGTATTGACCGTAATTTGAGCTTGAATATATCCAAATGACAAAATAACTGTATCTGTTGCCGCAATTGTTTGCGATGTTGCCAAACTTAATCCTGTTAATACTTGTCCTAAAATTGCAGAACCTAAACCTTGCCATGATTTATCGCCCCGCCAATATTGCGCTGTAGTTCCTGTTGCAATTGCAGGTTCTTTTGCGTTCCAACTTGTTTTTTCTGTATCAGTAGCAAAACGATGTGTTGAATCTTGTGTAACGTCGGTAGCAGGTATTGCGGCAACGCTTATCAAATTTTTTGACGCATCTGTTTTCATATATTGTGAAGCTGTCAGTGATAAATTTTTAATTAAGCCTAAAACATCTAAATTTCCATTTCCATATAACTTAAACAATTTTGTTGACGTTGGTGTGTATTCGATGTCAATTCCTATTCCATTTACATCGCTTATGTTTCCTCTAAACGCAATACCTGTTGACACCTCTGATTTATTTGCAATTCCGCTTGTCTCAACTGCGTTTAAACCAATACTACCAGCTGTTTGGATGTAAATACCTTGATAAGCCCCTCCCATTATTTCAATTCTCGCATATCCTAAACCTTGTGTTCCAATATTTATTCCGCTTGCGGATTCATAAACCATACTATTTCCAACCGTATCTGATGCAGTTGCTTTTTGTAAATAATTAGTTGTGAGCGTTCCTTTCTTTACGAATACTGATTGTATAAAAGCTACAAAGAAATTCCATAATTTCAACGCTGTAACCGCTTTTGTATTTTCTGTTCCTGCTTGAACCTCAACATCTGTTGCCAGTTGAATATAACCTGAAACAGTTTCTGTTGCTCTTTCCAAATTTCCCTGGACAACATAAAAATTTGCTCCAACAGCTGCCTGATCCCCTGATATGCTTGTTGTTTTACAAACAATCTCATCATAAACCTGGACATAAATTCCTAACGCTCCACCAATAATACCTGCAACAGTTACCTCCCATCTGTCCCCTTTATTTGATGCAGGATAATTTGGATTCGCTGAACAATCAATATCACCCCTTTGACCTCCAACAGAAGATACATAGGTATCGAACTGCATTTTTGTAATAGGTTCTTGTGGATTAACAGCGTCTTTTAAATTTATTATTGTATTAGTATTTGCGTTTATGTCGCCATTCAATGAATTATTTTGATTTCTCGCTTGTTCTAACGTAACTTGATGAGGATTGCTTGTATTCGATGTGTGATTGCTTAAATCTGTTGTTAATGTCCCTAAATCTGTAATTAATTGAGATACTTGTCCTTGTATTGTTGAAATGTCTGTTGAATTGGTTCCAACCTGACTTTGTATTGATGAAATATCAGAAACAATGTCAATAATATATTGGCAAAATTCCAAATCAGCACATGTGAAATATGATGATGGCAAATTTGAAATGATTGAATTGATTGATGCTAATATATCAATGATTGTTTGACAAGCAGGTAAATCATCACATGTCAATCCTCCTGTTGGCAAATTGTCAATCTGCTCCTGCAATGATTCTGTCTCTGCTTGCAAATCTTTCACAACTTGACATCCTGCAACAGCCTCACATATTGCCTTTGTCTCACAGTTTTCTGGAGTCAGATCAGGAGTCCAAGTAACAACCGTTTCTCCTTCTTCAATATCACAAGTATTACAATTTGTATCAACGTAGCTTAAAGTAAAATCAACGCTTACAAATGTCGGCCACACATTACCTTCAAATTGTTTTCCTGTCTCCTCTGTGTAAATCTTCTCCATATCTAAGGAGGTAGCATTCACATCAATTTTAATCTCGGTTGATGAACCAGTATAATGCGAGAAGTCTAATCGAGCTAAAGTATTAACAATTTTACTTTTTACTTTATCCGGACTTACTGTGAAATCATTACCTCCAAAAGTATAAAACACTACTTTGCAGCGTGCCGAGATATTGTATTCTTTATCGCAAGAACTTAAAGACTTCCTTTGGTTAATACTTTCTGGTTGGGTTTGTCGAATATAAAGGCTGTTTCCGTTTAAATCGTTGATTGTAACAACTTCTTTTTCCTGTCCGTTGCCTTTTATCATCTCGCCATTAGAAACGCGAAAAACAGGGCTGTCAACCCTGTTCAAAAATTGCATATAAGCCTTTAATTGTGGCTCAATATATTGTAAGATTGAATTTACCATGTGTTAAATAGTTTTTGTAATTTGTCTTGTAAATAATCTCTTGCTGCTTGTTCAGCTTGCGCTTTTTCCTCAACCGTTGGTTCGTAGATTTTCTTTTTAAAATGAATCTCTAAGTTTTGGGCTTTTTTTGCTTGAATTAAAGAGTTAAAGCCCAATACAAAATGTCCGTTTAAATTTCCAACTTGTATTGAGCGAAATAAGTCCCCTCTAAATTCAGTATCAACGAATGCGTTTTGTAATCCATTTAATGTTCTAAATTCAGAATATCCACCTTTAACAATAGCTAAGGCTCTGTTTCCTGATGGCGTTTTAACCCTTCTAAACTCTGGTTTACTTTTAAAAAAAGCGTTTGCTTTTGCTTGGGTTCTGAAATTCTTTGAACCTGTAAGCATTGGTTTTTTCGAGTAATTTCCAATCCTTGATTCATCTGTTGCAGCCCCTCTGTTAAATATTCTCTCTGTATATTTTGCAATAAGCTGTCTCATTGCCACTTCCTCGGCATTTATCATTTCCTTATTTAAAAGGTCAATGATTGAATCCATTTTATTTATCAGGCTGCTCATTTCTAATCTCTGTTTTTTCAGATTGAATTGCTTTTAACGTAAATCCACAAATCAAAAGTTCTGCTGATGCCCACATTAAAAATTGCTCAATACTGTGGACGTGATTATAAAGAGCATATCGAGAGCCTATTTGAAAAGTTAAAAAAGCTGTTCCAACTTGGAAGCGTTTATAACTGAAAAACGAAGGCTCATGTGAGTACATTTTTACAAATTCTCTCACAATCCATTTGAAATTTTCCCATCCAAAGAAATATTTTTTATCAGATTTAAACAAATTCATTTTTTCTCTTTTTTAGGGAATAATATATGCCAGGCTTTTTTCCAATTTATGATGATCATCAGGATCAAAGAGAAAAGAGTCAATGATCTAAATGTCCATGTGTAGATTTCATCTGCAGTTGCGCTCTCAATCAATGTAAAAAATCCAATTAAGCCTGACAAAATCCAATTTATTATTGTGCTGTTTTCAGTGTTTTCATTTGAATGTTCCATAATTTATCTCCATCCTTTAGGTCTGATTGGCGCACTTGTTGATTTTGTTCCTTTGGGTTTCGGTTTCGGCTTTGAGCCTTTAGAACCACAGTATGAACAACCCTTTCTGTTTTCAATGTTAAGGTAAAGCATAAGTTGATTTAGTTCCAATACAAGTGAAACACTCGCCTTTGGTAGTTTTTAAATAGTTAGTAATATTTTTTGCAAACTGAGCTTCTTCTTCTTTTAAATCATTTTGCAAGTCCACAAGCGTTTCTTTTGCCTGCTCCTTATTGAAAGTAACAACCGCATTTACTCTCCCGGAAGCAACATGCTCTTTTAGGATTTCAATTCCTGACTGATACCATATCATAAAAGCCATGCGAGGCAATACTTGACACAATATATTCTCCTCGTAACATTGAACGCTTGCTAAAACACCCATTCCATAACAGTCATAAACCTCTTTAGAGCCGTCCCAACCCATAACCTCAAGGTTATGTTTAACTGAGCGAGAAGAACCGCAAGACGAGCACCCTGTTTCGGAATTTAGCTTACATCCGTAGGTCGTAAAGTCTGTCTGATCAAAAGTTATGTAAACGTGCTCCGATTTTGCTTTGTAACGAATTTCCACTTCGTTTATAATTCCACCTCCCAATAAAGATGCTCGGTAAACTTTCTCTAAATCGTTGTCCTTGATAATAATGGTTGCAATACCACTCTCTGCAACTCTGATGTATAATTTCTCGATGTAAATCTGAGCAACTTCACTTCTCCATCGTCTTAAAACAAGCCCTCTTTCTGTTGCAGAAGGAGCGTGAGTTGTTGAGTTAAAGTTTATAATTTCGCGAGATTCAATAATTGAATTAAAATCAAATTGATTTGAAACCATACCAGAAAACTTATTGAAAACCATTCTGGTTGCCAATTTTATCTTCTCGTTCATTAAATTAAACCCTGTTCTTTGCTCATCGTTAGCAATTGCAGAAGCCGATTTTAAAGTAATACCAGGAATATCATTTACATAAAGTATTGTTTCAGGATGGGCACAATTAACAAAGTCTCGTATTCCTACAAGACTATATTCCCCACAAAGTATCTTATTTAAGCACTCCATAATTAAAAAAATTTAAAAAGGCCAACCGGATTGATTGGCCTTTTAATTAATACTAAGCAGTTGTTGCTTTGTAGTTTAGTGTGTAATTAACACCATCTAAAGGATCAGCCGAAGCGAACGCATCAGTTGGTAAGAACCATAAGTTATACCATAAAGAGAACGTTAAAATCCAAACCTCATCACAATCATCATATTTCCAACGCATATCAAGCTCTAAGCCTGTGAACGGGTCCATGATAGTTGTTTTTGCGTAATTTCCATTAAATGGCTTACGGTAAGTGCCTTTATACTTATTGTAAGTTAATAACTGAACGTTTCCTGGAGCTAATCCAATAAATTCGTCTGTATCTCCTAAAATAGAACCCACGTGACGGTCATTGAAATAATCAAATTGTCCTGCATCGCCCATGTTAATACCTTGATCATTACAACATCCAATTCCTTGGATTCGAACATAGTCTCTTAACTTACCAGACCCAATTAACATTGGACGTCCAGTTGCATCGATATCCTCAAAGTCGTTTAAGATTTGATTTTCTCCGTAATAGTTAGCAGAGTGGTCAGCAGTATTTAACAATTGACGAGATTTTACAGTTGATGTACCGTTCGCAAAATTACCAAAGCTAGTTGACTGTAATGTGATTAACTTTTTGTTTAAAGCAACCATAAAAGGGTCAAGTTTAGAATTGATAATGCGTGCAATCCATGTTTGATCAGCTTCACATAATTTACGCATTTCATCTTCCGAGAAAGCAATACCTAATGTTGACTGAACGTCTGTAATTGAAACCTCATCTTCGTAAGGCACGCTTGATGTGTCCGCATTACAACCATTATTATATGTGTCCTGGATATCACTTTCAGTTCCGCGCTTTGCATACTTAACAGTTACTTTGTGTTTTTTACCATCGTTTGTATCGATTGGAATAACATTTAAGCCTGATGTATTTGTTGGGCTTGTAATAGCTTGTAAATATCCAACAGGTGTACGCTTCATTTCTGGGCTGTTTGGTCCCATTAATTCGTTTAACGATGTTTGGATATTCGCACAAATACCTGCAGTAAATTCAAATGGTGCAGAGAAAGCGAAGTTTGTTGGTGTACTAAAATTGGTAACTAAAGCCAAAGAGTAGATTCCTGCTCCAATAACTGGAGCGAATTCTAAATGACCCACTAAAGCGGATGTTGCTACGCCTCCGACAGCGCTTACTACTAATGTCATTGATAACATCGAGAATAATGAAAGCAGGGTTTTAAACTTTTTCATAATTGAAATTTAATAATTGATTTTAAAATTGAATAATTAGACTTGGTAATTTTCTGTGATTAAAAAGCCTTTTTATGCTGTTTTGCTCTTATAGGAAAGCGCCTCAATTATTTTTAGAAAGGAATAACGTAACCTCAAATTATTTTTTATACCGGAATAAAGTAACCGTTTATGATACAAATGTAATTATTTATTTGACAAAACAAAAAAACCTCACGATTTCTCGCGAGGCCCTTTACTGGTTAATTAAAAAAACAAGATAAAAATTAACTAGCTTTTTCTGCTTCGGCTCTTAATTTAGCCGCATGTTCTTCAGCTTTAGTCATATTAGAATTAATAACTCTGCCCTGTTGCTTTTTATCTCCTTCTTTTCCTGTAGAAATAATTACTTTTTTCTTTTCTGGTTCATCAACATCAGCATTTGACTTTTCAATAAACCCTTCTAAAAAAGAATTATGTATCGAAGTTGTATCAAGGAACCCTTTTTTATCTTCCGTCATAATACGGCCTCCATCAGTAGTTGTATAAGACAACTCTCCTTTGTCTGAAATAGTTGCTTTATACCCTGCTTTGTTAGCCTTTATCTTAATCATTTCTAAAGCATCATCTTGAGCAATACCCTTACGTAATTTAATACCTGATAAAGACTTCATTAAAGCCGATTCTGATTTGAAGTTTAATATTTGGGTTTCAACTTCCGATTTAATACGAGGAATCTCCTCCTCTTGTAAACGTTTTAATTCAGCATCCTTTTTAATTAATTCAGCTTGCACCTGCTCGGTTGTTTTATCCCCCATTTTCGCCGCCTTGGCCCATGCTAACTCAAGTATCTCATCCGCTTTTTTACCTACAACTTCATCAGAAGTTAATTGAGCTAAAGCAATGATTTTCTTTTCAAATTTCTTTGATACTTCTCCAAGTTTAGCATCGTTTATTCCCTTCAAAGTAGTTTTATAATCATCGCTGTTTGTGTAAAGCTCCCTTTGGTGTGAAATAACAGCTTCAACAGCCGTTGTAATTTCATCCTCTGGAGTTTCTGTTGCATCCGTTGGGATGTTAGCACTCATTTTTTCAGCAATTGCTTTTGGATAACCTAAGTCGGTTAACATTTTTACGTTTTGGGCTCTTGTCATTTTACTTGTTTTTTAGGTGTTTTTTATGGCCCCAAGAATCCCTTAAAGAGACTCCCTTTGGTGGAGCAGGTTTATTTAAAATTGATTGATCAGGCTTTTGTTCTTTTGCAGGAACAACATCCGCTTTTTTACTTACTGAAATTTCATCGATTGGAGTGTTTTCAGTATTCGAGTTAGATTTAGCTTCCTCGTTTTCTAAATTATGCTTCTTTGCCATTTTTCTCAGCTAATTTTTTTTTATCATTTTCCAATTTTTTTAATTGGGCAGGAGTTAATTCTTCGTTTTCATCTTCAATTATAGTTGATTTTTCATTCAAAGCATTAATCTCCTCTTGAGATAATTCTTTTACTTTTGCCTTGGCTTTTTCAACTAATGTTTTATTTTCTTTTGTTGATTCCGACAATGGGATTGGTTTAACCGCATTTGCTATTTCTTTAGCTTTATCTTCTGTAGAAATAATACCAATGTATTTTAAATCGGCTAATTTACTTGTACGCTCCAGTTGTCTTTTACCTTCTTCTCCAAGGTAAACAACTTTTCCTGTTGTGCGGTGCACAAATTTGTGTGAGTTTTGCATAATCTGTTTTTTTTAAGGTTTATTTATAAAACAAATATATGACTTTTTTTAATTACTTAACCAAGATTGGAAAAGCACGATGCCGACATCTGTAACCTCCTCGATTAATACAAAAAGTATCAACGGTTGTGTTTTCAATCATACCAGAACACTTTTTATTAGAGAAACGACCACCATTTAAAGCCCAATTTATTTCCTCCTCCAAATCCGAATCTTTAATAATTGACATCCCAACCCATTTCATACATTGAGCGCGCGAATCTTCGATAAGAGAACCAACGTATTGAGTGGCATTTAATCCCAAGGACTGCTTGGCAACTTGGTTAACAGAGCCATCATATTGATGAAGGGCATCCGTTGCAACCTGGCCCACATAACGCGTTAATTTGCTATCTTTCTGCTTGGTGGATATAACATAAGATTTAATAAATGCCTCTGTATCTCCAACGGTTGCTCCAAACATTATGTTTCTATATAAACCTTGTCTGATTGGCCCAATAAACTCATTATACATCCCTTGTTGGGTTAAGTTAGCAATGGTTTTTTGAACTTCCAACCTTTTAATTGAACTGATATCCTTTGCAGGAATTAAGCCGTTCCCAAGGGCCTTATGCAGGTCCACAACGTTTGATGTAATTTTATCATAATTACCAATAAAGTCAGAAACGTTTGTTGCATATCCTGAGTTCTTTAAAGCCTGATAAATTTTATAATCTAACATCGCCAGGAACTCCTCGGCTTTTGGGTTGGTTGCAAGTTTACCGTTTGTGATATCTACATTGTCAAATAACTCCATCAAAGCAGCATAAATAATTAACTCAATGGAGTACATTCCGTTAACTAAATCGGAACTTCCATTGAGTAAAATCTTATCTCCTGAATTTATTATTGACTGTATTTTAGCCATTTTATACTATAGTATTGCCGTTTGCATCTACCATTTTAGTATTCACAATTAAATACTGTTTTACTTTCTCCTCAAATAAAGCCTGCAATTTATCGTTTGTAATATCTAAAAACGCTGCTTGGCCTTTTTCCTTAGAAATATTTAAAAGTAAAGAGTAATAATAAGCTGATTTTGTTGCATCGTCTTTTGTTGCAACCCCACTCATTACCATGCTCTGCTTTTCTCCAATTGAATAAATAAATAAAGGATCATAAGTTGCAATTACTTCGAATATTTTTTGATTAACCTCATCGCCAGAGAAACGTAAAGCGGCTAATTCACGAGCTACCGCAGAAACAATCATTGAAGGAGCGTTTGCCGTTTTAAGTTTCCCTAATTCATCAGTTATTTCACTCTCTGATTTTATTCGGAATGAAGATGGTTTTACTAATTTAATAGAAGTATCCTCATAAGGGATATTTTTAACGTAAGCAGTAATAAATCTTAAAGATTCCTGCTTTGCCGAAAGTAATTGACTTGCTATTTTACCAAGCATATCTTCATGGCTTTGTAAATCAAGCTCCTTGGCATATCCTGATAAATCTCCCTGGCCTAAATTTAAGTGAAGGGAATCTTCTGCAGTAGTTAATAAAGCAGTATAAGACTCTTGCGCGTTTTTTACATATTCCACACCCGGATTGATAAAACGAACGCTTGGTATTTCTGCTGCCAGAATCCCCTCTCCGATTTGCTCTTGGTTTGGCGCTGTTCTTTGTATTGTATTATACATTGAACGTCCCATTGGTTTAACTTGAACTGAGCGAGAATACGTTAAATTATCATCATCGTTCGGCTCTCCTTTTTTCTTTTTAACTTCCGTTACATCACATTGAGTATAAAACTCCTCTCTGATAGGAAAAGAAGCAGTTGTTGAAATAGCCTGCCAATCTGAAAATTGTCTGATTGCTTCGTTTCCAAATGCTAAATAAGGAGCAAAGAAAGACTCATAAAGTCCGTCAGCGTTAAAATCGCCTCCCAAAACTATCATTGGAAATTCATTCATATTATGGGCATAAACAAGCTTTAGTTCGTATCTGCCACCGGATAACTCGGTGTAAGTATAAAACTCATCCCTTGTTAAAATATAATATATATTTCCTTTTTTTATAATCGCATCCCCTTTTTCGTCTACAATCTCGCTTTTTTTATCGCTTAAGAATGTAACAAAATCATCGCTCCAATCAATTAAATTAAATGAAAAGATTAACTCTGGATAAGGAACAACAGATGTTCCACTATCCTCTATTCCCTTGCCTCCCGGAAGCCATAAAAGGAAGCCATTAGCATCCTCAATCATTCTTTTTAAATATATCTTTTGAAAAAACTGATCAATCGTTGATCCCTTAAATTTCTTTTGGTTAATCAACTTTAGAACTTCCTCGTCTACATTGGAAATACTATAATTTGTTCTGTTTAAAATACGGTTAATATTATCAAACGCCTGGTTCATCGAACCGTAAGTAATAGGCTCATAATTTTTTATCCGGTAATCATAAACGTCTTTAGGTTCATTCGGCCTTCTATCTAAAAGGAGCTCTTTAGGCTTTCTTTTGCGTGTATGGACAGCCATTTCATTAAAGGCTTTCTCGAAGGTTTCCTTTAGTGGATAAGTTGCTAATTTTGTGATTTTAGCAGCATAATTTTTTACGTCTTTGTACTTGATTGCCATGGCTTAAAATTTTGAGCGTTCTTTTATTACGTCTTTTTTGTCAATGTGATAATGTCTTGTTGGTACTTCGTGTTTTTCGCATAACAAATTTACTCTTTTATTGAATAAGTGTTGTAATTTATGTGAAACCGCATTCCCTCCTGTTGCAAAACCCCAAAATAAATTGGGTAATGCCTCGTCTCTAATATTTAGATTTATCCTATCAAAATAGAATATGTGTTTAATTTCCTGTTTATAATCAATCAATCCCAATGCGATATTCATACAATACTCATCAGGCTTACCTCCTGCCCATGTAATCGTTGGAGCGTTCGGATCATCGTAAACTTCTCTTGCTTTTTTAAATATAGCATCTGCTTCTGGTCCGTTTTTAAAATAAACGAATCCGCTTACAGTTTGAGGAAGCGTTTTAGTTATGTTATGGTATTTACAAACATCCTTTTCGCTTTTTTGTGCCCAATATGTGTATCTTCTGTCGGTCCTTTGTTTTGTAATAACATTGTAATCGCCATTATATCCAATGTAAAATTGTTTTTTACTCATCATTTCGAACAATAATGAAACGGGTTTATCAAACCAAAGATTGTCAGCATCCATGTACATGGTTTCAGTCCAACCTAATTTATTACCGATTAAGTTAACGCATAATTTAGAGCGCTGATATTGTTTTGAACCGTTTATTGTGTAAAACTTTTCATCCAACTTAATAAACTCATCAAAAAAAGCAAGCTCTCGTTTGGAGAGCTCGCTTACAGATTGAGTTTCATAAACTAAGGCAATAGGTATTTCGGGGGATGTATGTTTTAAACTTAGCGCCAAATTAAAGGCTGCGTTTCCATAAAGTGGATATCCTAAAGCGATAATAACTATTCCTTTGCTCATGTTTTGATTTTAGTAGTAATAACAACTATTAACAGCATTGAAAGATTTTAATAAATCTAACAAACCATCCACTTTAATTGGAGTGATGATTTCATCCGTTTGCATGGTAATAACACCGTCAAAGAAACGGCTGTCATCATTAGTTGCTTCTGTAACCGGAGATACCTCTGGAGCAAAAGAACCATCATACATATACAATAAATCATCACAAGTAATCCAACCAAATGACATTAAGTTGTAATTCTTCATAATAAAATCCCAAAATACATATTCTTCCAAATCATCGCCTGTATTGAAGTCCTGGAAAGTAATTGTTTGGCTTCCACCAACAATCTGTTCAGGATCGCAACTTGACATTCTTTTTTTGGTTAAACTTGATTTTGGTTGTTGCCCTAATACTGGTCCTGTAAAGTATAATAAACCTGCGCACATGGCCGCTTGTATATTAGCTAAACTTGACCAAGGACTTAAACCATCTGCAACCGTTACGGGGTGCACATGGTCAGGGTCGCAAACTAAGAAAAGTAAACGTGGAATACCACCCTTTGCCTTCTTGATTCCGCAACCATTAAAAGCTCCCACTACAGGGGCTGTTCCGCTTACGCAGCTTGGTAAACAAATCATGGTTTTAATTTTTTAAAGTTAAACATTGGTTTTTGGGGGCATATATTGGTTTTAATCACAGACATTTTAATTATCACAAGTAAAGTCAATCTCATCGCACTCTTGCACCAAAGTAGTTGAAACAATCCACATCGAACCTTCATCATTGTTCTTTGCCATGTTTAACGACCTTTGGTATTCAACTCCATCTACTGTAATAGATTTACTTGCAAATATATTACTTAATTGTTGAGCAACATAATAAGGTATTCGATTTGTTCTAAACAGGAAGGTCTCTAATTTTTTAGCTGACTTCCTTTTTTTGTTTATAACAACTTCTTCAACATCAAATTGCGTGCTCTCAATATTGCCAAATAAGCGCACTTGCGCCTTATATGAATTAGTTGCCGAGCCACTTGTAAAAGTACCGTAAAAATTGCCATAGCAGTCGAAATTCGGGTATTCTCCTTCTACTAATATTGTGTTCTGGCATTTTACTTTACAGAAAGGTTCAGAATAAAATCTCTCCTCTCCATCCGGACAAAAAGATTGTAAACAAATCTCTCTTGCTTCGTTTGTTGTTTTACCTCCTGCAACTAAAGCAGCAACACAAGCATTGAACTCTGTTAATTCTGTCCCCGCAAAAAAACAAGTGTAACCAGTAAAATAAAAATAGAAACATTCAATATTATCTAATTTACTTGTGTCAATTATTACGTTTCTAAACTCATCAAAATTACTGGAAATTCCTTTTTCTGATGTAACTGGATTTAATACTGTAACAATATCAACACCTGTTGAAACATCAACAACATGCAAGAATACATAAGAGTAATAATTTTTAGGAACAAAGAATTGTCGATAAATAATATCTCCTTTAACGAACGGCTGACAATATGCTGAATCCGAAGGGCATTTGTTATAATTCCAAAGCCCACAAAGTTCGTTCTGATCTACATTATTTGCACAATCCAAAACCCTGATAAGTTTTTTTCCTATCAGGGTGTGGTTTGTTTCTGCTACGCTCGGAAGCGGATAAATATATTGACAACTCATTTTATGGGAATATTGTGAATTCTATTGGTAAATGATTATCTGCCCCCAAAATTGTGCTAATGTCTGCAGCTGCAAATGCTGCATCAAAGCATTTTAATAATAAGGCATCTGAGCTTGAATAATACAAAGTATAATATCCAACAATGGCTCCTGCATTATATACGGGAATTAATGTTGTTTTTCCATCCTCTCCGTTTACAAAACCGTGAATTATCAACTTAGCCGTGTTAGTAAACAATCCAATAAACTCTAATTTGTATGACCCCGTGCCTGGTCGAGATAACGTTGGATTAACTGTTGTTGTATTAATCAATTCCGTAACAGTTGGAGTTGACGTTCCTGTTTGTTTCAAAGTAGATTTATAGCTTTTACCGGGAGCCAAGCCTAAAGAAGATAACAAAACTTTACAAGTTGTATATCCTGTTGCACTTGCTCCGTCTGGAACAGCCACTTCAACATAAGAAGCTAAATTAATTGGGCTTGGTGCGGTTGTTGGGATTAAAGGTATTTGAATATCCATTTTTTTATATATTATCGGTTATACGTTTATCTGATTCTTCTGTTATTCTTTGTTCACTTACCGTTGGGTTTCCTTTTTCTGTCATTCTATATCCCGTATCAACAAACTTCTTTGACATCGCAGAAACTTGATACGAATTTACAGATAATTTTGATGTGTCAATACAAAAATCTGCCCTAATAACAATTCCAGAAGTAACATAATCTTCATCCTCATTTGTAATTGAATCGGTGGTTAATTGTTCTAATTGACTGCCTGCCCATGATTCGGCTTCATCCAACGCATTTATTCCTGCATTTTCTGGTACAATATTAACAATTAATTTTCTATCTGTTAATACACTTCCAACTTCCGAAGCAAAGCATGGTGTTTCCCCTTTACAAAAATCAACAACTTCATCAAAGCCAGAACGCGCTCCACCGTCATAATGTTTAATAGTAACGCTTCCGTAATCTTTAACTCGTATTTGCTGATTAAAAACAACCTCATCGGTAAAAGGAGTATTATAATCGTCATAAGTGAAAAACAACTTCCATGAAACTGCTAATGTTTTGCCTCCCCAATACTGGTCTGATTGTGGTGGAGTTACTGGCACTCCATTTACTAAAGTTCCAATGCAAGGAATATTTGTTTCAAATCTGTTTCTCCATTCATAAATAAACTCGGCCCAAGTATTACCAAAGTTTAATGTCAATCCATCTTGAGTAGTATAAGAGTTTATTCCGTATTTAGTCGAGCTTTTATAATCATAAACGTTTTGAATAATACCAAATGAAGGGTCGTAATTAGTATCATAAATTGTAATAATAACGTTAGTTAAATACCTTCTGATATCGTTACCTACTGTAAGCCCCAAACGATTATAAATATCGTTTTTCCACTTATCGAAAGGGTAATATAATTTTAATTTAGAACGCATCCTCTCCTCAATAACACATTCTAAATCATTACCTAAAAACTGCTGATTATAATCATCTAAAGAAGCAATTGCCTCAAATCCTTCTCCGTCAAAGCAAGGTTCAGAATCAACAGAATACTCATCAGAGATAAAGCTGTTTACTTGTGTATTTGCATCATCATAAACTATTGATATTAGTCTGTATTTACCAAGGTTTGTGAGTTTTGTTGCATCTAAAACAAATCCACATTTATAAGTTGTTCCTGATACTAAAGCGATGTCAACAACAGGAGCAATAATTTTATCAACTCCGATTCCAATGCCTCCTGTTTCAACTTCCACAAGATTTGCCTCGTAGTTGTCAAACATCGTCACATTATCATCAAATTTATCTGTTCTAATTATCCAAGATAAAATTTTTGTTGGCGTTGTAGGACAATCAACTTTGAATAAAACTGTTGTATTTCCTGTTGCGGATAAATTTGTAACCGCTGTTGCTGATCTTGTTAATTCCCATATAGGATTAGAGAAATAAGGAGAGCCATTAATTTCATTTTTATTATAAAATCTTGATGTCCATTGAGCTCCTATAATTGGCATCGCATGATCAGTATAAAGATAAGTTGATGGGGCGTGAATTTGATTAGGTTTCTCAATTAAAAGATTGATTGTAAAATTACCTGCTACATTATTATAAAAATTTATGACGCTACCAACCGTTAATTCAGTTGTTGCGGTTTTCATATCCATTAATAATTTATTGTGGTTGTTTTGATATGCCACATTTTGATAGGTCGTTTCATCATATATCTGATAAAACTCAACTATAATATTAAAAGTTGTTGCAGTTAATACTTCGAGAAACACTTGACAGTTATTGTTTAGGTTCGGATTCGCACCAACAGGAACTGTCATTGCTAGTTGATAGGTTCCTGCAGTAAAAGCTCCGATAATAGGGATTGAATGATAAATTGGCACTTTTATATTTGCGCCCGAAATAACACCCTGGACTTCCATTCCAACTTGCACCCACCAATTAGTGTCATCTAATCCTGGTACATAGCCAGCAGTTGAATATGATATCTTTACCCTTTTGCGCTCTCCAATAGAACGTGGAAAAGAGCCAATGCCTCCCGTTATATAAACACTCCCGTCAGGAAGTAAGGTTTCTTCTGTTGACCCTGTTATTGAAATTGGTATATCTAATAAGCCCATTTTATATTGTTCCTTTAATGATTAATGTTCCGTTTGCTGTATTTTCTGTTATTATTAATGGTCCTTGTGAATTGCCCAACGAAGTCTTAACAACTCCATCAATATCCATTGCATTTCTCAAAGCGCAGTCGTATTCAACCTCTGCCTCGAATTCTTTGCCCTGATAATTGCTTAATCTTGGGTTTTCTATTTCATGGAAGCGATCTAATAAATTACCCGGCACACCTTCCTTAAACCACATCGGATAATTGTAATATTGGTTTGCTGAAACAACTCCAACTAAAGAAGGGAAATAAATGTTTGTAAACTTATTCGCAAATGCATTACCCACTCCACTGTCAGGGTCCCATATAACTAACATCGGTAAATAACTTGTATTTTGGTTCATTATCATTGAGTTTTTGTATCTCAAAATTAATGTATTTATTGTCGGTTGGGTTTCATAAAATGTAAGAATATCCCTATCAATACCATCATCCCTGAAACGGCAAGCTGCAAATGGTATCAATGGCTCATAAGTTCCTTTTTGTAAAGGAGAATATGTCGCAGCAGGATTCCATTCAACAATCTCTCCCCATCTTGGTACGGCTTCACTTCCTACTGTATTAATTGCATCTTTTTGGTAGTGCAAATTGGCATAAGAATATCTGTTTTTATGGCTCCAGTTCCAACAAATCTTAACTACTTTATCATAAGTCGTTAAATCCAACCATGGCGTTTTAGGTACAAAGTAATCTCTGCGCTCGAATACTAAAGTGTTGTTTGTAACTTCAAATTTGGCGTTAAATACTATTGCAAGCTGATCAAAGAATTGAAGTCCCGATAATATTGGAGCATTTTCATCAATCCAGTAAGTTGTGCTGTCTGATTCATCGACTCCTTTATGAACAGGAGCGTTTACATAAACTAAGTTCCAATATTCATTTGCAGAGTTGTTTAATATTGTAGAAACGAAGCTAATCCCACAAACCTTACATACGTTTTCGGCATAATCTCTTACTAATGGAGATGGGTGCTTACGGCCACATCCAACACCTAAAGCCAATATGCTGTCAATCCAACTTGAAAACTGTTGAAAAGTTGTTGTGGAAGGGTCCCCATCTAAATCAATCGGGTCAACCTCATCCATGAAAGGACCACCAGGAAAACCGTTAATAATTCCTATTATTTGGTTGTTTATATTTATAATTAGGTTAATACCATCTATTATTAACGCAATAAGAGCCAACACAGGCCCCATCGTTAAGAAAGCAGTATAAAGAGCCAATGTTATAATAATCATCAAATCTCCAAGCCAATTTGGTCGTAATTCGTTGCAATAAGACATTCGCGGATGGTTGATGCTTTTAAATCCAAAGCGGTCATCCCATATTAGGGTATTCTTTAAGCATGTATATTGATCATTCGCTAAGCTTTTTTCAATTGCTGCAGCTGTTAAGTCACAAGAATTCTCGCACCAAGTTAGCGATTCGTGATTTATGTAAAATTCCCTTACCAATGGTGTTGAACAACAATCATCAACAAATTTCAATACAACTTTATTTTCTAAAGCGTTTATACTTGTAACTAACTGAGCATATAAATAATCATAATCAACTCCAGTAAATGTTAACTCCCCTGTAAATGAGAAAGCCCTGTCTCCTGTTTCATCCTGTCTCCTAAACGTAAAAGACGGCTTTCTCAAACCGTCTGAAACATTAACTACAGGAATATTATCTAAGTAAACTTTCATTATGGTTTTGCTAGATTTTTAATAAAATTATTGCGTTCAATTCTCTTTGACACAAATGTAGTAAATCCATCCTCATCCACATTCAATCCTAATTTTAAACTTTTAAAGGATTGGTTTAAGTTATCCAACTTACCTTCCAAAGATTTAAGCTCGATGATATTGTTTATTTGTGGATTCATTTTATAAGGGTTTGATGTATTGAAAGCCATGCCTCCCATGCTATCAAACATGTGTACCTTTTGCTTCCACTCCTTCAAATCTATTTTACCACCATGTATATCCTCAAAAATATCTCTGAATTGACGTGTTTTTTTGTGATCCATTACAAATTCCGCTTTATGGTAAGTATAAGGACGGCCTCCAACCGCGTTTGATTCATCCCTTGGATTACCATCACCTGTATATCCACCTTCATAGTACGCTGCCTGACTTGCAATACTTCTCGCGCTTGCCAACCCTGCTATCAATGCGATTAATGCTGCAGCAATAGTAACACCGGCAGCAACTCCACCTTGAGCAGCTGCTTTTGAAACTGCAATTGCTGTATTTGCAACTAATTCAATGGCAGCAAGCCCTTGTTGTTGACGAACATATTTTTCACGCTGTTTGTTTAAGTCATCCAGTCGCTTTTGTTCCAACTCCAATAACTCAGCGTTACCTCTGTCAGCGATTCCTTTGGCTGCCTCAACTCTCCTTTCCTGGTTTGCTATCAATGTATCAGTCTCCTTTATCTTGATGGCTAACATTTGCTGTGCGGCATCAATTAGAGCTTTTAATAGATCAGCAAAATACTTGATGTTATCTTGCATCCTGTCCTTATTTGACTTTTTCGTTTTCTCGGTAACTGAATCCAATAAATCAAACTCTAATTTTTTACGCTTGTTAGCAAACTCGGTTTCTATTTGGAATCTTTCTGCTTCGTTTGTTTGGCCCTGCTCGTTTTGCTTTAAATTAGCGATGGCTTCCGATTCCTGTAAGTCAAGTAATATCTTTTTCCTTTCATATACCTGAACTTTAAGAGCGCGAATCTCATCTTCGTTTGCTTTTTTGTTTTGGGCTTTTAACTTAGTTATTTTCTTTTCCAAAAGGAATATTTCAGTCGTTGCATTATCTTCGGTGACGGCATTTAAAGCATCGGCTGTTTCTTTTGCCTGCGTTCTGCTCTCATCGTCTTGTTTATCCCGGTACTTCTTATCAATAGACTCCAACTTATTAATCAAATCGTTTTTTAAGCCGATTTCGAGTTCTTTCTTTTGTTTAGCTGTTGCATTTATGCCTGCCAAATCCCTGATCGCTCTTTCGGTGTCAAACTTAGCTTGCTCTCTCTCTTGTTCTTGTGCCACTTTTATATCTTCAATGGCCAACTGTCGGATTCTATCAGATAAGTCGACCAATTCCTTCAATTTTACTTTAGCTGCTTTTTTAGCGCCTCCGTTGCCCTCAAGTTTATCGAGCTTACCCTGTAAATTATATTTCTCGTTGATGTAACCGTTTTCTATTCTGTAAAGGTTGTTTATTTCCTGTTGACCCTTTATGAATTTATTAACTCTCGCTTGTTCTGCAGAGCTTAAAATGTTGATTTCGTTTACCTCTCCACCCTGGGTAACAACGGTCCTTTTTTTGCCGTTATTCGCAAGTAATTTATCTGATATCTCAAGCTCCTTTTTTAAATCATCGAGTGATTTTTTACGAAGCTCCTTATTCGCATTCAAAGCTGCAGTTCTTGAGTTCTCGTTTCTTAACAACTCTCCTTCTGTTTTTGTAAGCTCGCCTTGCTGAACTTTTAACCGGATTGTTAAATCAACAATCTCCTGACTTGTTTTTACAATACTTTTATTGAAAGCATCATTTGCATCAGTAATTGATTTAAGTTGTTTTTCCCCTTCGAATAAAGCCGTTGCCCATTCAATTATTTTTCCACCGTATATTGTTAATAAAGTTACTCCAAGTGATAAAATAGTGCCGACTGAAAATAAAGCACCTCCTAATTGAGACATTACACTTGTGGTTTGCTTTCCTTGAGCAGCAAGAGCAGCATTCTCTTTTTTAACCTTTTCCAACGCATCGAAGAAGATTGGTAAGTTATTAGAGATAGCCAAAAACCCGACATTAGCAGAAACAGCAAAAGCAGGAAGTTCCCTGCTTATCTGATTTACTGAGTTACCAAGTGAATCGAATTGTACTTTTGCGTTCTTGACTGCATTTACTTGAGTCCCATTAAATGCGTTTCTCGTTGCAATCGAAACAGCGTTAATCTCGTCCTTAACCCTTACGTTCGATTGGCTAAGTCTATCAGTTGCTTCTTTTAGCGAACCAATCTGTTTAACTGTTTCGTTCAGTTCCTTGTTATATTTTATAATCAGGGATGGGTTTGCTGATTTGTTTCTGGCAGCTAATAACTCCTTTTCCTTTTGCTCAAGGATTGTTAACTCTGCGACCTGCTTTACTTGTTCATCGGTAAGTTCTTTATAAACTCCCTTCACTTGTTGCAGCCCCTTTACGATGCTATCTGTGTCGGCCTTAAGCCTAAATATTTCTTCTGCGATGCCGTTTGCCATGACTATTTTTTATTTAGTTTTTCGTTTTGTTTGTTTATTCTATCAACCTTCTCCAGATAATTATCACAAAAATCTAAGAAGTCAATAAAATGTTTTTTGTTTTCCAGGGCTTCAACTTGCGAGGCATCGCCGGAGCATGCATTATAAGTTAGCTTGCTCAAGTACTCCATAAAATCGTTATCTACTGCCGAGGAATAAACTTGTAAATTCTCTCGCTTACCTCTTGTGTCATCGTGCTCTTTAAAAATGAAATTAAATCTTCCTCTGGCGTATTCGAAAACTTTGTTGTGAGCGCTAATCCCATGTGCAAAAAAAAACCTCTGCAAATTTCGTCTTTGCTCCAAATCTCCCGCTTCTTTTGGTTATGTGCTTCACTTGGGAAGTCTGGGTCCTCATCTTTTAGGAAATAATAGATGCCTGCTAAATCTAATATACTGTTCTCCTCGCAAAGAAATTCTTGACGGTGCTTTAACTCATGAAGAATTGAAATAGCCTGAACAATATTCTGGTCCTTGTTAAGTCCATCTATTGCAACGTTCAGCAAATCCTTTAAATTATTTTCACTAATCTTTAAACCAACGTATCTATCAGCGCGTGCCGCGGATAATCCCCTTGCAGGACTTATCTCTAAAATATTACTGTGGCAGTACCATATATTGCCCAATGCATCGGTATAAACCTCTTTTAATTTAATGTTTTGTGAGTTGTCAATCATGTTTCCTGTTTTTATGAAACAAATGTAATAAAAAAAGTCCCACATTTCTGCAAGACTTTTTTTACTAACTAAAAAGTAACCCTTAACGAAACTTTTTAACTTAACCTACATTGGCATATTGGTTGAGCAAATATACAAATTATATAATTGCTTCGGAATATTGTATATAATTTTATTAAAATATTGTGCTTTTTAAAAACCTGGTGCCGTTTCTCCATCGGCTCAATACCAATGTTTTAGGGATTTTCTTATTTTTACCTCAACTTAATAAATGATTTGAAAAAAGCGTTTAAATAATAACGGTAAGTATCAAGTAAATGGGTAAGGGTTGAGTCCGTTTTTTTATCAATATCTCCGCTTGGTAATACTTGCACGCGCTCCATATCCTTTATCAAGTACTCACAATCGGGGTGCACCATTACCTTCGGATGCCTGTAAAGGATTGAGTTACACAACACCCTGTTGTTTTCTATTGAAGGATTGGATGCAGGAACTTTGAATTGGTGGGTCTGTAAATCAAGCTTGTTTTTAATTACAGTATAATAGTTTATGTTTTTGCCTGCTAATCCGCTTCTGCTCTGGCCCGATGCATCCCCGGTAACGATAAAGTAATGCTTGTCTAATTTAACCCTGATGGCATCGCACATCTCGTAAATGTCGCTGTTCATCAATCGGAACTCATGCCTTGTATAAATATAACTATGATCGTCTGGGTGCTGAGAAGCGATGCATGTCATTGGGCTTATATTAAAGTCAAATGATAAATAAACAGGTAAATCTGTTCTTAACTCTCCAAAGTCCTTAACGTGTTTGTCACGCTTGAAAGTATACATAAAGGCCAACCCTGTTAAATTAACGAACTGAGCAAGGTATTCTTGTGCCCACGTTAAAGGGTCGGTTGTTTCCTCAATCTCTTTTAACTCCTCACTTGATATATATGGATTTGTTGAGGTTGGCATTTGGAAGGATGCCCAATTTGAATACTTTTTAAAATAGTCAAATATCTCGTGGAAGAATGTACCAAAGGCGGGAGAGGAAAAGAAAAAAGCATCTCCTCTATAATCGGTAAGGGTTGCTCTGATACATTTCTCCCATTGGTATTTTAGATTTTTAGCAAAGGCAGCTTCATCAACAATAACTCGGTGGTATTTTTTAGAACGGCCTGCATTCTTTTTCTCCAAGGACCACAACTTTATTTCTCCTCCAGTATTTATTCGGATTGTGTGCTTGGACTCTGATTTATAAATCGTGATTGGTTCCAGTCGCTCTTTTAACTCCTCCCAAAAGTCCTCAAACAAAGCAGGGTCCGGTGCAAAATAACCAACATTCTGTCCTTTGAGCATAGTTTCCATTGAAAGCTTAACCGCAAGGATTGTTTTGCCCCACCTCCTTCCGTTGGCAATAACATTAAAACGCTTTGCACCTTCTATTATTAGAGTCTGTCCCTTGTGAGGCTTTGGCTTAAAAATCTTTACTATTTTCTCAATTACCGTTCCTATCATTTTTTAGGGCTTTCTGTTTCATCCTCAACAACAACAACCTTGGTCACTTCTTCTGCTTTTGCAACTTGGTTTGGTTTAGCCATTACATTATCTCCTGTCATTTTATTATCGAGTTCAATAGCCTTCATTATATCGCTTAAATCAGGTGCTACTTTTACCTTTGTTTTTTTTCCATCTACAAATATGGTTTTTTCGGTGTAGTATTTACCAGAAGCGATTTTAGCAAGTATCTCACGTTTACGAGCAACTGTTAAAATGTGCCCTACTTTCTCTTTTGCTAAAGCTGTTGTTAATTTAGTGGTAATTTTTGCCTCAATTCTTTCCTGACTTTCCCGAATATAATCGTTTATTCCCGAATCTTTCGCTAAAATCCCGACTTTGTTTTGGGCTGTTTTTTTTGTAATCCCTTGCCACACAATCATTATGGCATCAATCGGGAGTTTTCCCTCTAAAATTAAATTTGCATACCGTTTTTTTTGCTCATTCATCGTAACAAATGTAATTAATTTTAATTAAAAGCAAAATAAGGCTATTTTTGGATTGACTTTAGGGCTTGATTATCTATTGAAAATAACCTATTATCTTTTGATAAATACATTCCCTCAAATAGTAATTGAGAGTTTTTTATTTCAGTTAGTAAGGCTTTCTTATCAACTTCATATAATTTTACAGATTCATAATTTACTGATTCGTAAGCCTTATCACATAATCTTTCTTTTTTTGGGATTGAAATATTGGTTAATCCTTTTAATGCTTGTATAAAAGCCATTTCAGTATTATAAGCTTCTTCTTCTATTAGGTTTTCAGAATGAATCTTAATTATTGGGGATAAACCGTTATTGTATATTTTTTTAATAGTGTTTATCTTTTTTAGGTTTTAGCCCTTCATTTTAAGGTGCTGCCATGCTCTTTTGCCTATTCCTTTGCCAACATAAAAAACCTTATTATTTAGTGGATTTATTAGAAAATAAACGTAAAAACCACTTGGATTGATTGATAAGTAAGCGCTATCTATTTCTTTTTTTATATCCATTATAGCAAATGTAGGAAAAATCCCAAACTAAAAAAATCCTCCCATTGCTGAGAGGATTAAAACTTGGCTTTGACGAGTCGAACGTCCCCTTTCTGTATGTCTTATGAGATAGGTAAATCAACACCTAGTTTTATAGCAACCACGCTCAGAATGTAAACCTACCGCCTTCACTATCGGCCTTGTTTTTATTTTGTTTTTGGTATTATTGAAACGAATTTATAGTTTGCGCACTTGGGAGAGTTTGCCTTATCAATTAGTCTTTTTTCGTATTTCCAATATGCGGCTCTTTTTTCTAAAGCTTTATTGCTTGGTCTTCCAACCTTCCATACTTCGTAATAAGGGTTTTCAATGTTAAATAATTCCATTGTTTTTGTTTTTGTAAATTTATAAAAAAACTCCCACCAATTTATAGTGAGAGTTATTTTTTGCGGATAAGTTGACAACCTTAAACCTTGGGGCATTTTAAATGCTATTTGGAATAATCCGCGAAGCAAATGTATTAATTTTTATTGATTAAGTAATTTTTGAATAGTTGGTATTGACTTTGAAATTAATTGAGCATATTCTTTTTGGAGCAGGTCGATTTTATATTGATGAAACTTTGCCATGTGCTCAAACATTACCAAGGCTATATCTGGAGGCATATAGTTTACTGAAAACATTACCGCTTCATCTTTTTTTACATCGACCATATTTGCAACTTGTTGATTTGAGAACCCGAATATTGGCATTACAATTACTTGTTCTTTTACCTCCTCGCAAAACAAATCTGGCTTCTTTACTCCAAGGTTCACTAATTCCATTTGAAGCCTTACGTTCAAAACTAAGTGCCTTTGATTTAGCAGGATTTTAGCATACTTTTTTAAGGCTTTTAGCTCTGTTTGATGCGCCACTATTTCATCGCTTATGTCTGATAGTTTTTTGTAGTTCATTTTAGATTATCTCTTTGGTGGTTTCTTTTTGAATAATTCTAGTTACATTTTCCAATTTTAAAATAGTGACTTTAGAATTTAACATTTTAGATTATTGATTTTATTGGTAGTTTGAGAGTTTTCGTACATATACTAGTTACCTGCAAGCGGTGGCGGTGTTATTTATATTTTTGATTATATAAGTTCACTTAATTTATACTCTTTTGAAACCCACCCGTTTTGTGCTTCCGTCGTACTATACCAAACAGTAGCTCTTGCTGTTTCTTCACTAATATATAAACCATTCCAATCCATTCTTAGATTAACGATTGCACCTTCTCCATCGGGTGTTTTTACTAATTGTCCTAAACTGAATTTAGGCATTTGCTCTAATCTTTCTAAGATTGCTTTATTATATTCTGTTTTCATATGATTTTTATTATTTATTACAAATTATACTTCCTATACTATTACAATGATTCAGTATAATATTTCCTTTACCTTCCATTTTTAGTTCATCATTCTCATACATATCTTTCAATTCAGCAACGTGTCTTAAAATCTCATGTTGTTCTTGTTTATTAAGTATGACAGAATCCTTTAATCTGCTTACCGTATGCTTATTAAAAGCATCAATGTTGTAAGTTGTTTTTTTCATATCTATGTTTTTTATATTAAAGTCTTATAGCAACATTCAGTCCGCCAGCAGGTAACACAACCTTGTAGCCATAAAGAAACGGCTACAAGCTTCGTTCGTTATAAGCCATTGGCGAAAAGCCAACGGTTCGCTTCGCCTTATAACACAGGCTTGGCAAAAGGCTTACATTCGTTCTTCGTATTATCATTTCGTTTCAAAAATTTAATAAATAAAAAGCCATCGCACTTTATAATTTTTTGCAAAAATTTAAGAGGTTTCGTTAATTATCAATTCCCATTTATCGGGTGTAAAAACTTCTACTATAATTTTACCTTTCTCGCCAATTACTTTTCTTTGAAAACTGTCGCCAACATTTGTGTCCATAGTCCAAACGGCTATCCCAATATAAACACCTTCTCTCCAACATTTATATTTTGCTCCAAAAACCAAAATATGTTTTTCGCTTTCGCTTGGATTAAGCGATTTTAAATAATCTTGTAGTTCACACATTATTCTTGCTTTTTATTAAATTGTTTATTAAAATCGTAAATAGCTTTCATTAACGTTTCTCCCTCTCCAAATACCGTTCTGCTATAAACAACTTGCCATTTTTTACCATAGTTTGTTACTGTTGGTTTTAGCAACCTGAATAGGTTCATTTCTTCCTCTTCAATTAGCACATTCATTTTTGATTGATGCTCTAATCTTTCGTGCAGTATTTTTTCGTTTGAAAGATTTACATAATATTCTGATTCATTCATTTTTTCCTCCCTTTTTTTATTTATTAAATTTTTGTTCAGTTCTTCGTAGTAACATTTTCGGTTAATAATCGCCCTTCGCCAAGCCCGAAACCGTTAGTACCAATAGCCTTTATCGTTTACGCTTCGGTTGTTGATATTAGCAAGATATACCCTCTAAATCTTTTAGCATTTGTTCAACATTCATTCCCTTTTCTTTTAATCCTAAAATTATTTCTCTTGTTTTTTTCTTAGCTCTTACCCTTGCCGATAATCTTTCTTCTTTTAAAAGAATGCTAAATAATTTATAGGCATCTGTATGTTTTGATATATCCATGTTTTTAAATTTTAATTTGGCTACTAGTACTAACACAACCCTTGCTCAATTTGGCAAGTGCTATGTGTGTTAAAAAGCCAAACTAAGCAAGGCTCGATAACGTTATAAGCAATAAAATTAATTTTGCCCACGCACGTTATTCATTACATCACAAATACTATTCGCATTAGCAATCACTTCCTCAAAAGCGTGTTGCCTTCCTCCTGTGCCTTTTAGATATGAATAATAATTATCTTCCTTTAGGCAACCGTTCTCAACATCTTGCTCAGTAATTCCTAATGATGGTTTCAGGTCGGCAATAATGCAACCCTTGTAATCTCCCATCAAATTATTATTCTCCCATTCCTTTACTCTTATTGTAAGGTCGCTCATTTCAAGCACCCATTTTCCTTTTGTTGTTTTTGGTCTTAATAATTCCATCGCTAAAATTAATTTTACAGCTTTATAACAAAGGCTAAAAAGCAATTGCCACTAAGCGTGTTATCAAGCAGTATTTGTTAATAGGCAACTGCTTTTAGCCTCAACCGTTATTTGTAGAAGTTTTTAACCCCGAATCTCGCAGTTTCAACCCAAAGAGAATCGGTTGTTATTTTAGAAATACCAAAACTAAAATTGTAGGCAGCGTTTGTTTGGCTCGAAACAGAAACTATTGAGCAACCGTTCCAAGTATATTTTGCCTTTATTGTTCCGTTTTCGTAATAATTCCCAAAGGTATCAAAGCCTGGATAATCATATCCGTTATAAATTGGATGCCAAATAACCCCTTTTGCGAGCTCAAAATTAAAACAGGGTTGAATGTATGGCTCTGGAGATAAAACCTTCTCTTGTGCCTTTTTTGTGCACCCTATTAGCAAATAAACCAAGATAATCATTCCCAATAAAGCTAATACTTTTACCATTTGGCTTTTTAACTGAGTTGGTAAAGCCCAATTATTCATCGCTCGTTTAGTTAGCTTTTCCCTTCTAAAAGTTTGCTTTTCCTCTTTTTTACTTAGCTTATGAATGGCAAGCATCACAATAATATAACCTATTGACGCTAAAACATAAGCCAATAAAGGAACAAAAAAGTAACCCCAGGAGTAATCCTCAAAGTACAGCTTGCAGGCTTTTAATACCAAGAAGGCAAATGAATATCCAATACTCAACGCTAAGAAAGCGGAGTAAAATCTTGTGAAGAAGTCTTTTTTTGGCTTGCTTGAGCCGTACATTTCTTCAATTCTTTGTTGTTCTGTTTTCATTATTTTTGGTTTAAAGCGATTATTACTAATACTAAAATAGAAAACCCGATGATCATTCGGGCTTCTTTGGTTTGGATGAAATTTATTAATTTATCTCTCATGGCTTTATTTTGGTTAAAACATCAACTCCTTTACTTGCAGCTGCTCCGCTTCCGAAACCGTAAAAGAACCCTTTTAAAAATCCTTTCCTTTTTACTTTTGGCAGAGTATCATTCAATTGCACTATTCTGGTGCTGTCCCGTTTAATACGATCCTGCTTAACCGAAACCTTGTGCTTTAAAACTGCCATTGAAGTGCTGTCTTTTTCTTTTTGCTCTTGGAGGTTTGAAATAAGCCAATTATTTACAGAATCAACCTTATGACATTCATAATAAAGAATATTTATTGATTTCCTGCAAGTGCTATCAGAAATGTAAATAAGACTGTCCCGGACGCGCTCTTTTCCTTTGAGCACTCTTTGTTTTACCAAAGCTAAACTATCATATTTTTTTTGGAGCAAGTGATTATCCTTTGCCATTTCATTTAAAATTGAATTGTCAACCGTTTCAGAAATGTATTGCTGAACGTTTGTGCTTTGCTTTGGTGGGCTTTTTATGCCCCTTAAACCTATGCATGTAGGTATAAGTAGCAGGGCCAGTACAAAGGTTATTATTATGCCTGTTTTTAGGTATTTATTCATGATCGATATATGTTACTTTAACAACTCCTGATTTAATGGCCATAAAAATTAAAGGGTAAATTTCAGTGTATTTTTTACGAGAATTAAGAACCCCGTCCCTGCCTTTTGTTTTTCCAAATACAGAACCAACTATGTAACAACCATACGTGTCGAGGTCGGTATTGCCCCAGTGCCAGAGAATTGACTCGAAATTATCGACCTTCTTAACGTGGATTGCTTCGTGCTGCCATTTATAAACAGCTTGCACTTCTGGCTTTGCTAAATTCCAATCTTTAGCAAGCATCAAGTTTCCGTTCACATCCCTGTAATACTCATGCGAGAATTTAGGAGAGTTTACTAATTCGAGTTCGTAAGTTCCTGCTCCAATTCGGGTTTCTCCAAATACCTTAACGGCTCGTTTTTCATCCTCAACCCCAACTCCTTTTATAGAATTATCATCGGAATTAAAAGTTGATAAAGTCCAATCCTTTTGTCCTTTTTGTCTGTTTACAAATATTTCTTTCATAAGCCAAATTTAGGATTCTTTTTTTGCTTCCACAACTCTTGAAACTAAACCTCCTTTTTTAACATACTCTCTGTGGCTTTGAATTTGGGTTTCGGTAAGGCTCAAAGAGTGGCTTTGAATCTCCGATTCCGTTGGTTTAAACCATTCAACTGTATGGCCAAAGTTTTGATTGACTTGGTACATCATTGAACTTGCAACGCTTTCACATTGTGGGCATTTTATTTGTGTTGGAATAAAGCCGTTGTCAATATTCTTTGTTAAAATATTGTGAAGGTTCTCACAAATATATGCGTTAATCATTCCTTTGGTTTGGCCTTTTTTAATCTTTTCGACTAATTGTTTTTTATCCATTTTAAGGTTTTCTATGAAGTAAATAATCTATAAATTCTAAAAGTAACACAAATATCATATAGTAAAAAGGAATTGATAAAATGTGTTTTAGTGTTTTTGAAATAATGGTTAACATAAGTGAAATGTACAATATTCGTTTTCGTAAACACCAAGATCTAAATTGATTTCGTTCCTTAGTTCAATTCTTTTTTTTAAACTATAAGTTAAATTAGCTTTAATTAATTTATTAGCTATTTTACAGGCTTTTTTATAGACAGCTCCATATTCTAAAGGTGCTATTTCTGGGCATGGTGTACGTCTTAAATCTGAAATAAACTCCAAATATTCCTCGCCATATTCATTTTTAATCCCTTCTTTCATTAATCCATCATCATTTTGAAAATGGTTTGATTGAGCAGATTGTCTATGAATATTATGTAAATTCATTGCCATATAAGAATTACCGCCCCTAGCAAAAACATGACCTCCATGAACTTGTTTAGGAAAAACATTTGTAGCAATACATGGCAATCCTTTGTCAATTAACCTTGTTATTTCTTGAATCTTTGACTGCAATCTTTCCTTAAAAACTCCACTATTTTCAATTTCTAATTTAATTTGTTTATGTCTTTTTTTTATTTCTTTTTCAGAATTATAGTTTAAAACATGATTAGTTGCAGCATTTATACAAGTTTCATTCGACAAACAAAACTTTTGTAAAAAGAATTTAGGTTTGAATTTTATGTTACACTCTATACATCTTGGCATAATATTAAGCTTGTGTTGTTTTTATAAATACCTCTTAAAACTCTACTTAAATGGCTTTGTGATATATTAATATCTTTTGAAGCATCTCCAATGGTATCATATATTTTGCCTGTTTTTAAGCATTTAATTTTTTTACTATTAAAACAATCTTTTCCTTTTTTTATAGTTACTAAATTATTTTTTACTGCATGAATCATGTTTTCACTTGGAGTAACCCATTCTAAATTAACTGCTCTATCATCAGTTTTAATTCCATTAATATGGTTTACGTGTGGCTTATTTTCTGGATTTGGAACAAATAATGTAGCGATAATTCTACAACATCTTTTAGTACTAGGTTTATCATTTAAACTTAAATTAATACTATTATATCCTTTGCAATTTCCAATATAGCGTTTAGATTCTTTTTTTAATCTAAAATGCCTTTTATTATTTGATGAATGATTGAATCCAATTACTCTTTCTAATGATTTAAAATTACCTAAATTACTCGCTTGATATAAACCTTCATAACCAATAATATCTTTCCAAATTTCTGTTTCCATTTTATTAAAACGCCCATTCAGAACAAAGGCTTATCCGACTGCTAAGTGTTAGCAAATGGCAATGTAAAGAATGGGATTTTTTAAATGTTTTCATATCGAATAAGCATTGCAAATATACAATTATTTTTTTAAACTTGAGAAATTAGTTTAAATTGGCTTTCGCAGATTGGACATATTTTGTCCTTTATTTTTTTTGCCATTATAGTTGAATGTTTGAAAGTGGGCTTTGAATTTTACTAATGTGATTGTCAGAAATATGCAAATAAATATTTGTTGTTTTTACTGAGGAGTGACCTAATAACTTTTGAAGTAAATTAATATCAGTTCCATTTTCCACGTGATGCGTGGCAAAGCAGTGTCTAATAAGATGAGTATGTACTCTTTTTGTAATGCCAGCTTTTTCAGATAACTGTTTAACAACCTCTCCAATACTTCTATCTGTATATCTTAATTCTTTATCAGGAAACTGACCATTAAGAACATATTTAATTGTTTTATATTCATTATAGTAATTTTCTAGCAAAGGAATAATCTGTATTGGCAAACCGACTTGTCTATCTTTTTTACCTTTTCCTTGAATAATATTAATTATTTTACGACTCCTATCAATATGTTTCCATTCTAAATTTATCAACTCAGAAACCCTAAATCCACAAGAGTACAATAAGGATAAAATTACCTTATGTTTCTTATTCTCACATACATTAAACATTCTCTGAATCTCGTCAACTGACAAGACAATTGGTAGCTTTTTATCTTTTTTACTAAATGGTATTTTATCCACCTTTAAAGGCATCCCAACGGTAATTTCATAGAACGATTTGATAGCACATAATTTATGGTTACGAGTGTTAATAGTATCAAAAGTACATAAGTATTCTTTTATTTCTTGTGTTGAAATTCGGGATGGTTCTTTTGAATCCTTAAATTTATAAAGAAAGGATTTAACAGAGGATTGATAATTTTCCTGAGTTTTTATACTAGGATATTTTAACTTACTGTCCGTACAATATCTATCGAGCCAAATTGGAATATTCATTTTTAAAGTATTGATTTTATTAGTGATTAAAAAGGGTTCTTACATAGTATAGTTATGCAACATTAAAGAAGCAATCACTTAAACCTTGAATTTTCCAACTACAATGAATATTTTCCATTGATTCCTCAACAGGTGTTTTATCTGCCCATCCATCAGCATAATATTTAATTCTATTACCTTCTAAATACTCAGTAATTACCCAAGAAGGTTTATTTTCTGAATATTGACTATTAAATATTTCTTTAGGTCTAAAAGCATTTAAGGTATTGCAAAACCTTATTAAATCGAAAGAAATTTTGTCTATTATAATTCTTTCTTTAGTTGTGTGAAAATGTTGTTTCATATTATAATTATTTAATTGTTTGAAAAATAAAACGTCGCATAACAACGCATACAAAACAAAGGCTGAATAAACAAGATACAGAAGCCTTCGTTCCGTATCCGCAAAACGTTAGCTTCAATTGCCTGCCAACGCCCACTAAATCGTATCATAGCTATTCTCAAAAATATCGGGCTTACAAGGGTAGTGGCTTATACCATTCGGCTCGGTAATTATCCAA
>Ga0268280_1000285_pt1 | contig 46609 bp, 58 predicted proteins | sample saktaG_9_FD_190139 | JGI IMG/M metagenome (GOLD analysis project Ga0268280, IMG submission 190139) | Saline water microbial communities from Sakinaw Lake, British Columbia, Canada - sak_2011_5_24_40m | ecosystem: Environmental > Aquatic > Non-marine Saline and Alkaline > Saline ...
GGAGTGGTACCGAAAGGATAGAGTACCGCTCATATTGGGACATGAGATAGCCGGCTCTGTCGTATCGGTAGGTAAGGGTCTGAATAGATATAAACCCGGCGACAGGATTTCGGCATCCCATCATGTGCCTTGCGGAGAATGCAGATTCTGCCGCGCCGGACATGAGACCGTCTGCGACACTCTTCGTAAGACCAATTTCGATCCCGGCGGATTTGCGGAATTTGTAAGAATACCTAAAATAAATATCGATAAGCTGGGTGTCTATACGATACCGAAGAACGTATCGTTTGACGAAGCTACCTTTATAGAGCCACTGGCCTGCGTGGTAAGAGGCCAGCGCCTTGCCGGATTCAAAAAAGAAAAGTCGGTTTTGGTGGTGGGAAGCGGTATATCGGGCCTTCTGCATATTAAGCTCGCCAGGGCTTCCGGAGCTAAATTTATAGCGGCTACGGATATAAGCGACTTTAGGATTGCTGCAGCGGCAAAATCCGGAGCGGATATCGCATTAAACGCCAAAGACTATACCCCGGAGAAGTTCAGGGCAGCTAACGGCGGGTTATTGGCGGATCTGGTCGTGATATGCACAGGGGCTAAGGGCGCCCTCGAGCAAGGCTTTAAGTCCGTAGAACGTGGCGGCACGGTCCTTGTGTTCGCCGCCGCAGATAAAGATGCTCTACTGCCGGTTCCCGTCAATGAAATATTCTGGCGAAATGAGGTCACGGTCTTAAGCTCGTATGCCGGCAGTCCTGCCGACCACGTCGAAGCTTTAGGAAAAATTGACTCGAAAAAAGTGATAGTTCATGATATGATAACAGACCGTTTTGGGCTAGCCGATACGGTAAAAGGTTTTAAACTCGTAGCGGAGGCGCACGAGTCTATAAAGGTGATAATAAAGCCGCAGGAATAGACGCCGGCGAAAATAGGAAAAGGAAATACAATTAAATATGAAGCCACTGGAAAGATGGGTTGAGGAGCAGGCTAAATTAACAAAACCGGACAGGATATACTGGTGCGACGGTTCCGAGGAAGAGGCGCGCCGCATTGTAGAGATCGGCATGAAAGAAGAAAAGATACATGGTAATCCGATATTCACGCCTCTTAACGGCATGACATATCCCAACTCTTTCTACCACAGGAGCCATCCCACGGACGTTGCGAGAACAGAGCACCTTACATTCGTGTGCCATCCGGATAAGGATACCGCCGGCCCGAACAATAATTGGATGGCCCCCGAAGAAGCTAAAGCCAAGATGACGAAGCTATCCGATGGCTGCATGAAGGGCCGTACGATGTACGTCCTGCCATATATGATGGGCCACCCGGAATCTCCTTATTCAAAAGCCTGCATACAGCTTACCGATACCGCATATGTGGCGGTAAGCATGCGCATAATGACGCGCATGACGAAGAAGGTCATAGATAAAATAGGCAATAATAAAGATTTTGTTAAAGGGCTTCATTCAATAGGAGACTTAGATCCCGAAAAGCGCTTTATAATGCATTTTCCTAATGAGCATTTTGTATGGAGTATCGGTTCCGGGTATGGCGGGAACGCTTTGCTAGGCAAAAAGTGTTTTTCATTAAGAATAGCATCGTGCCTGGGCCAGCAGGAAGGGTGGCTCGCCGAGCACATGGTGATCGTGGGAGCTCAGGATCCGAGCGGGGACACGACTTATATAGCCGCGGCTCTTCCGAGCGCGTGCGGGAAGACAAACCTCGCTATGATGGAGTCAGTTCTGCCGGGATATAAAATATGGACTGTCGGCGACGATATAGCATGGATGAACGTCGGCCCGGATGGAAGACTATGGGCGATAAATCCGGAGACCGGTTTCTTTGGCGTAGCGCCGGGTACGTCGATGAAGACCAACCCGAATATGATGAAGACGCTCACAAAAGGCACATTTTATCCGACGTTATTTACTAACACCGCTTTAGATACCGATAAGAACGAGCCTTGGTGGGAAGGTATGGATGGGGAAGTGCCGAAAAATATGACAGACTGGCAGGGGGCAAAGTGGGACGCTGCGAAAGGCACAAAGGCCGCCCATGCAAATTCCAGATTTACCGTGTCGGCGTATCAGTGCCCGACGCTCTCGCCCTTATTTGAGAATCCGAAAGGCGTGCCGATATCCGCGATACTATTTGGCGGTAAGCGCATGAGTTTAAACCCGCTCATCGTCGAAGGTACCGATTGGCAGAATAATGTATTTTTAGGAGCCAGGATGGGGTCGGAGACGACGGCTGCGGCAAACCTTAAGGAAGGCGTTGTGAGGCGCGATCCGATGGCTATGCTGCCCTTCTGCGGATATAATATGGCCGACTATTTTAAACATTGGCTTCAGATGGAGAAGAAACTCGTTTACAAACCTAAAGTATTCTCGATAAACTGGTTCAGGACCGACGATAAAGGAAGGTACTTGTGGCCTGGCTTTGGACAGAATGTGCGCGTCCTTAAATGGGTGATAGACAGGGTCCATAACAGGGTTCCCGCCCAGAAGACGCCGATAGGCCTCGTGCCCTACATAAAAGATATAGATGTAAAAGGGCTTAATATTTCCAAAGAGGACATGGATGAGTTATTCAGGATAGATCGCGACGGATGGCTGAAAGAGGCCGACGACATCGGTGTCTTCTTTAAAGGTTTCGGCGCGAGGATGCCGAAAGAAATGTGGGAAGAGTTAGATCGCATGAAGGCGGAGCTCTAATGGAGGGAAATATGGACTTTGGAATGAAGAACAGATTCTCCAGGTTGTTTGATAAGAAAAGCGGACGCGCGGTATGGCTTGCCATAGACCATGGATATTTTTTGGGGCCTGTATCTAAATTAGAGGATCCGGCAAGGACGATAAAGCCTCTAGTGCCATTTACCAATGCGCTTATGCTTACAAGGGGAGTATTAAGGAATTGCGTAGATGCAAATCTGGAAACTCCCTTTATTCTCCGCGTTTCCGGCGGTAATAGTATAGTCGGACCGGCACTTTCAAATGAAGGCATTCAGACGTCGATGGAAGAAGCAATACGCCTTAACGCTTCGGCAGTAGCTATGTCGATATATATAGGAACTGAGCACGAACACCAGACACTTCTTAACCTCGGAAAGCTCGTTGATGAAGGACAGAGGTACGGCATACCTGTGTTAGCGGTGACTGCCGTAGGTAAAGAGCTCGAGAAACGGGACGCCAGATATCTCAGCCTGTGTTGCCGCATAGCGGCGGAGATCGGCGCTAGCGCCGTGAAGACATACTACTGTGAGGATTTCGGAAAGATAATAAAATCCTGCCCTGTGCCGGTCGTAGTAGCGGGCGGCCCTAAATTAGATACCGAGCTCGATGCGCTTAATCTAGCGTATGATGCAGTAAAAGAGGGCGCCAAAGGCGTCGATATGGGTCGGAATATTTGGCAGTCTCCCAAGGCCGTCGGCATGATAAAGGCCATAGGTTCCATAGTCCATAATGGAGCATCAGTAAAAGAAGCGGCAAGGCTTTTAAAATAGAGTATTTTTATTGCTTTTTGGGATAGTTCACTATATACTGCTAATATAATTATTAAAATTGACTGTATAGTTACTAACGGAGGGTTATATGAAAAAAGTTTCTTATTTTATTATTGCATTTCTTTCATTATGTTTAATATCCGGCTGCGGGACGGTGCCGAAGAAATTTAAGGCGGAGGTTTCCGACATAAAGTCGAGGGTTGATACTCTTGAGACGCGCGTTGAAGGGGTAGAGACTAAAACTTCAGACGTCGAACGTATGTCTAGCGAACAGGCCAGAGCTATCGAAGATATGAAGTCAAGGCCCGTCTCAACGAACATCAGTATAAAGAGCCGCTCCGGGGCGAAATCTAATGAGAGCGTGAAGGATATACAGACTTGCCTAAAAAATGCCGGGTTCTATAGCGGCAAAATAGATGGCATAAAGGGCAAACAGACTAGAAAAGCCATAAAGGAATTTCAGGAGTCAAACGGCCTAAAAGCTGATGGTGTGGCAGGACCTAAGACATGGGACGCCTTATCGAAATATATGTCAGGCGCCGGTCCGGCGGCTACCGGCACCGAAGAGGGGGCGTCGACCAAGTAAGTTACGTTTTAATTGTAACGAAAGTAAAGGGCCGCTCTCAAAAAAGAACGGCCCTTTCAATTAGAAAGGAAATGTATGAGAGAGATACTGGAGATATTGGAAAAGGACGCCAGGACGACGCCGGAAGAGATTGCCAGGATGCTGGGTATGGCGCCTAAGGTCGTCGCTAGCACTATAAAGAAGCTTGAGAAAGACGGAGTGATATTAAAGTATAAAGCTATACTTAATAAGGAGATAGACCGCATCGAGGATTCCGCGGTAAGGGCTCTTATCGAAGTGCGCATTACCCCGCAGAAGAATTTGGGGTTCGAAAGCGTGGCTGAACGCATATATAAGTTTCCGGAGGTGGCCAGCTGCTACCTTATGTCCGGGGCATACGACCTCCTGGTTGTTGTAGAAGGAAAAAATATAAATACAGTAGCCAATTTTGTGGCCGAAAAATTATCTCCTATGGAGCACGTTCGCGGCACAGTGACGCATTTTATACTTAAGAAGTATAAAGAGGACGGGGATATATTGAAGACATCCGAAAAGAACAAGAGGCAAGCTATTACATTATGAGGATATCAAAAGTTGTACAAAAAATTCCGCCATCCGGGATACGTGTATTTTTTGACCTAGTCTTAGGCATGAAGGACGTCATATCATTAGGCGTCGGAGAGCCTGATTTCGTCACGCCCTGGAATATCAGGGAGCGCGCGATAGATTCCATTGAAAAAGGATGCACGTCTTACACTTCGAATAAAGGAATGGTGGAATTAAGGGACGCGGTATCTAAATACCTTAAGCGTAAATACGCGCTTGACTACGATCCGGAAGAAGAGATACTTATAACGGTAGGCGTGAGCGAGGGATCGGATCTTGCATTCCGCGCCATAGTCGATCCCGGAGAAAAAGTGCTCGTCCCTGAGCCGTACTATGTGTCGTATGGTCCGATGACTTCATTATGCGGCGGCAAGCCGGTATTTATAAAGACAGACCCCGGCAATGGTTTTAAAATAACGCCAAAGGATATAATCCGGTCCTGTGACAGCAGGACGAAAGGTATTATATTAAACTACCCAAATAATCCTACAGGGGCTTCGTATTCAAAAAGCGAACTCAAAAATTTAGCCGATGTCATAATAAAGAAAGATCTCATCCTGATAAGCGACGAGATATACGGCGAGCTTACGTACGATTCCGAGCACGTGTCGATAGCCGCATTTCCTAAGATGAGAGAGCGTACAATATATTTAAACGGCTTCTCGAAAGCTTTTGCTATGACCGGGTGGCGTATAGGATACGCTTGCGGGCCTGCCGATATAATAGGGGCGATGACTAAGATTCATCAATATACGATGATGTGTGTTCCGATAATGTCGCAATTTGCCGCGCTCGAAGCATTAAAAGCAAGCGACCGGCCGGTGGCTGAAATGAAGCGCGAATACAGGAGAAGGCGCGAGCTGGTTATAACGCGGCTTAATGAGATAGGACTGCCATGCCACAAGCCCGAAGGGGCGTTCTATGCGTTTCCATCGATTAAGAGTTCGGGCCTATCTTCGATGGATTTTTCCAAAGAACTTTTAAAGAGGGAAAAGGTAGCCGTAGTTCCGGGGACGGCTTTTGGCGAGTCCGGCGAAGGTTATGTAAGGATCTCGTACGCTTCCGGAATCGATAAGCTTAAGGAAGCCCTTTATAGGATAGAGCGCTTTATAAAGACGGTTAAAAAATGAGGGTAAAAAATATGAAACATAGATTAGCGACCTGTGGTTTATGGTTAGTAGCCGTTATGATATTACTGTCGCTCGCTACCACGGAATCTTTTGCCGCAGAAAAAAATATAGTAAGGATAGGCGCAAATGTTGATATATCACCCACAGATGTTGTCAGTGATGTTGTAGTTATAGACGGAGATGTCAGGATTTCCGGAAAAGTAGATAACACCGTAGTGGTAATAGGCGGCTCCCTTAAATTAAATTCCGGCGCATATATAGGCCAGCAAATCGTCCTGATAGGCGCAAGCCTCGACAAGGACCCGTCCGCAAAGGTAGGCGGAAAGATCACCGAGATCGATATGCCGTCGTTTATACCTTTAGGGCTTTCACTGAAGAGTTTTTTTAGCGGCGGATGGGTTATCGCATGGGCCGCTATAAGCGCGATGGTTCTCCTGGGTTTTCTGGGGTTGGCAATACTGATAGCGGCGCTTATCCCGGAGCATATCGGCAGCGTGGTGAATGCTCTCGAAAAGTCCTTTGCTTCGATGTTTCTATGGGGGATACTATGGGCATTTCTTGCCGGCCTTACGATCGTGCTGTTGGCAATAACTATCATAGGTATTATATTGATACCATTAGCCGTGATAATAATAACGCTAGCCTGGATAATAGGATATATAGCTTCGGCCGTATTCATAGGCAGGAATGTAATGGCATATTTTAAGAAGAAGGCCCCGGCATTTGTCGACGCAGTATTAGGCATCATTCTTTTGTTCTTAGCGGGGCTCATTCCGCTGGTAGGGCCATTAATAATAAAACCTATATTTCTGTTTGCCGGCTTTGGAGCAGTGCTTACCACAAGGTTTGGGACATTGAAACGAGATTAATCTTGACAACGCGTGTGCAGGCGGTATAATTTCAGCATAAAAATATTGGAAAGGAGGAAGTGATGGCGAAGAAAATATTTATAATCGTGTTGGCCTCTCTAATTATTCTGCCGATGGCGATCACAGGATGTAAGGGTAAGGTTGAAAAGCCTGCTGAGGAACCTAAAATGGAAATTCCCGAGTCGTTATCCGCCACAGGCGAGATAACTACCGATATAGAGCCTGCCAATATGGTGGCATCCGAAGTGATCCCGCCTACGGCGTCTGCTCAGCAGGTTGTGGCAAAAGTAGCCCCGCTCGTGCAGTCGGCTATAGATAAGACTAAAGACATCCAGAGAGCGCTTAAGAATGCAGGCTTTGATGTCGGAACTATAGATGGTAAGATAGGTCCGAAGACGAAAAAAGCTGTTGAAGATTTTCAGAAGTCAAAGGGCCTGAAGGCCGACGGAAAAGTCGGACCTAAAACATGGTCTGAGCTGGAGAAGTACCTTATACAGCAGTAGCAGCCATAAACCTTTAGGAGGTTTTTAAATGAAATCTATGAAGTTGGCAGCAGTTTTACTCGTGTTGTGTTTTTCTTTAGCTAGCCTTTCCGGCTGCAGTGTATCTAAGGATAAGTATGAAGCCCTGCTTAGTGAGAAGACCATACTGGAAGAAAAGGTTGGTGTGCTGTCCACGGCCAGAGACGCCCTTAAAAGTGAGTATGATAACCTTCTAAAAGAGAAGATGAATCTGTCTACGAAGCTTGAGGTCGTGACGAGCGAGAAGGCTGCTTTAAAGAGTGAGTATGATAAAATGCTAGATGAGAAGATAGCTGTAAAGGCCGCCTACGATATGCTCCTGGCCGAGAGTAAGAAATAGTTTTTCTGCGCCGAGGCCACACGCCTCGGCGCAAATGCTGTGGCTGTATCCCATCCTGATTACCAATATCCGCGCAAACTGAAAACTGTAAATTAACTTAATCTTGACATTTCTGTCTTAACTGTGATAGAGTATAAAATAGGAAAAAAAGGAGATATGTATGAAAATTAAAGGCGCGTATTTATCGTTGTTGATAGTGGCGATGCTGGCATTTTTAGCTGTACCGGCATCAGCTCAGGATGCTGAAAATCCAGTTCAGGCGGCCGCTCTGCCCGTGAGTGAACAGGTAGGCCAGACCATGGCGACTGAAGAATTGTCGATATATGGCGAGGTTCAATCTGTAGATACTACCGGCACAGGTTCTCTGACAGTTCAGTATTATGATTACGATGCCGATGATGAGAAGATGATAAATATAGCGTTAGATACGAAAACAAAACTTGAGAACGCTAATTCGATAGCTGATATCAAAAAAGGTGACTGGGCCGATGTCGTTTATTCGACGGCCGCTGGTAAAAATAGCGCCATATCCATAATAGTGGAAAAAGAGGAAGAGGCAACTGTTGCAGCCGCTCCGGCCGCTCCAGAACAAGCAGTTAGTCAGGGGCAGGCCGTTGCGAAGGAAGAGGCCGCATCTTCCGGAGACTTACCGTACTAAAAAGGGGATCTTTATGGCAGTTGAGAAACCGGTTTTAAGAGATAGAAAGACTTTTCGCTTTCCGCAGGGGTACGGCGATAATAAGATAGTGCTTCTCGTACGGGATCCGTGGTGGATATTTGCATATTGGGAGATACAAAAAGCGAAGGAAGATGATATCGTCCGTAAAATCTCGGATTCCGGCGACGAACGTGAAAAATCAATACTGCGGGTATATGACGTTACCGGAGTAAATTTTAACGGACACAATGCGATAGCCTATTTCGATATAGAATTAAACGGCCCGGCCTCCACCTGGTATATAAATGTAACCTCGCCTGACAGGTCCTGGGTGGTGGATATAGGCATACTTACCAAAAAGGGTAGTTTTTATCTCTTAGCGAGATCTAATGCCGTTCATACTCCCCGCTTCGGCATGTCCGATGTTCTTGATGCAGAGTGGGCGATGCCGGAAGATGAATATTGGAAAATGTTCGGGCTCTCTGGCGGTTTTGGGGTAGGTAAGGGCTCTCTGGAAGTGCGAGAGATGCTTAAAAAACGCCTCGAAGAGCAGATAACTTCAGGAGCCGTATCGAGCTCCGCCTCTTTCTATAGAAAATCAGCCGCGAGAAAGTTCTGGCTGGTAGTTAATACAGAGCTTATAGTATATGGAGCGACCGAACCGGACGCCAGAGTCACTGTACAGGGTAAAGTAGTAGAGCTAAAACCGGATGGTACATTTAGTTTAAGATTTGCTCTCCCGGACGGCGAACAGGTGATACCTGTAGAGGGCGTCTCTAACGACGGGATAGACTGTATTAAAATTACTCCGATAGTTACGCGGAAGACAGAATAGTCAATATGCTTAAAGGATATCTCGCGATCGTACTGCATGCGCATCTTCCGTACGTGCGCCACCCGGAACACGCCGACTTTTTGGAAGAGGATTGGCTCTTTGAGGCGATCACCGAAACGTACATACCTTTTATTAAGATCTTAGACGGGTTTGTCAGGGATGGCGTAGATTACAGGTTGACAATATCGCTTTCGCCTACGCTTATGTCGATGCTCATGGACGGACATCTTCAGGGCAAGTATTTGGCCCACCTTGATAAATTAATAGAGCTTTCCGAAAAAGAGATAGAGCGCACGAAGTGGGATGAGCGTTTCAATAAGCTCGCTAATATGTATCACGCCAATTTTATCGAAGCCCGCCACATATTCAAAGATATCTACCATTCAAATCTCGTTAACGCTTTCAAGCATTTCCAGGATGTAGGGGGGCTCGAAGTAATAACGTGTTGTGCGACGCACGGTTTTCTGCCGCTCATGGAGGTCGAAAGGCGCATAGCTGTCAGGGCTCAGGTTAAGGTTGCCGCTGATATGTACGAAAAGATATTCGGGAAGCGCCCTATCGGCATCTGGCTTCCGGAATGCGGATACAACCCCGGCGATGACGAGATCCTCAAAAAAGAAGGAATAAAATATTTCTTTGTTGATACGCACGGTGTGCTTTTTGGCACCCCGCGCCCGCGCTTCGGCGTATTCAGTCCTTATTTAACAAAGCACGGCGTTGCGGTATTTGGCAGGGACACCGAATCCTCGAAGGCCGTATGGAGCGCTGTAGAAGGATATCCGGGAGATTATAATTACAGAGAGTTCTATAGGGATATAGGATTTGATCTGGATCACGAATATATTAGGCCTTATATAAACGCAGACGGCACCAGGGTTATGACGGGGATAAAATATCACAGGATAACCGGCATTACAAACCATAAAGAGCCGTACATTCCGGATAACGCCCGCGATACAGCCGCAAACCAGGCCGCGAATTTCATGTTTAACAGAGAAAAGCAGGTCGAACACTTGGCCGGACAGATGGGTGACCGTATGCCCATAATAGTCGCGCCATATGATGCGGAGCTGTTCGGACACTGGTGGTATGAAGGCCCGCAGTGGATAGATTTCCTCGTACGAAAGATAAGATATGATCAGGATACGATAGCCTTAACGACTCCGGGCGAGTATCTTAAAAAATACAAAAAATATCAGATCCTGACCCCGTCATTTTCCAGCTGGGGGTATAAGGGTTATTGCGAAGTCTGGCTCGAAGGTTCAAATGACTGGCTTTATAGACACCTGCACAAGATGGTGGAACGCATGGTGGAGCTGGCCAGTGCGCACAAAAATTCCAAAGGGCTCATCCAAAGGGCTTTAAATCAGATGGCGCGCGAACTTTTACTGGCGCAGTCAAGCGACTGGGCGTTTATAATGAAGACAGGTTCGCACGTAACGTACGCCGTTGAGAGGACGAGGGCTCATATCGAGAATTTTAATGAACTCTACGAGGACGTAAAGAACAATAACCTCGAAGAGGAATACCTGAAGGGCATAGAAGAGAAGAATAACATATTTCCGGACATAGACTACTCCATATATAGTTCTTAGATGTCTAATAATAAGAGGCTGGGCGTAGCTTTTCTGTGGCATATGCACCAGCCGTTCTATAAGGATCCTATAAGCGGAAAGTATCTTATGCCGTGGGTCAGGCTGCACGGTATAAAGGATTACTATCCGATGGCGCTCCTACTGGAAAATTCCGGGTGCGCCAAGGCGACATTCAATATGGTTCCGTCGCTCGTCGAGCAGATCGACGATTATGCCAATAACGGCGCCACAGATACATTCCTCGATCTCACCGTAAAGAAGGCAGCTTCCCTCACCCAGCAGGATAAACTCGATATTCTGAATAATTTCTTCAAGGTAAACTTCAAACGTTTTATAGAGCCGCATCCGCGATACTCCGAGCTTCTTATTAAAAAAGGGATCAAACCTATTTCCGGTACGGCGCTAAAGAGCGTGATAAAGAGTTTTTCGGATGCCGATTTCAGGGACCTCCAGGTATTATTTAACCTGGCGTGGTTTCATTCCTTAACGATAGAAGAGGATATAAACCTGAGGGATTTGGTTGATAAGAAGAAAGGTTATACCGAGGAGGATAAAGAGTTTGTGGTGTTGAAGCAGAAAGAGATAATGGCGGCCATAATACCTCTTTATAAGAGACTTAGTGATTCAGGTAGAATAGAGATAACGACAACCCCTTATTACCATCCAATACTCCCTCTTTTGTGCGATACGTCTGTTGCTAAGGTTTCGCTCGCCGGAGCTCCGCTGCCGAAGAAATTTTCTCATCCGGAGGACGCCGCATGGCAGATAGAGGAAGCTATGAAATTTCATACTGAGAAGTTCGGCTCACCTCCTCGCGGCATGTGGCCTTCGGAAGGCAGTGTCTCGAACGAGACGCTTCAAATAATGATAAATAAAGGCATAGACTGGGTGGCTACCGACGAGGATATATTATTTCAGACACTATCCATATATGATAAGAAGTGTAAGGGGCAGGAGATTTTTGACAGGCGTATAATATATCGGCCTTATAATTTTAAGCACAACATGCGCCATATAACGATGATATTTCGCGATAAGAATCTATCGGATAAGATAAGTTTCGCGTATAACTCATGGAATCCAGTAGACGCGGCCCGTGACCTTTTGGGGCATCTGAATAGGGTGGCGGAAAATTTAAGACGCGATACGGAAAAGGCTCTTATTACGATAGTGATGGACGGGGAGAATGCATGGGAGTATTACGAAGATAACGGGCGTAAATTTTTTGAAACGCTATATTCGGAGCTCGACGAGCAGAAAGATCTTTACTCTACTACGGTAAGTGATTTTATTGCGATAGATCCGCCGAAGAGGGTATTAAACGATATCTATCCAGGTTCATGGATAGATCACAATTTCCGAATATGGATAGGTGAGGAGCAGGATAATGTTTCATGGAGTTATCTTGATAAGGTAAGGAAAGATCTCGTTAAATTCACTAAGGAATTTCATAAGGATTCCAAGCGGGACGGCGATAAGCTTGCTCTCGCCTGGCGGGAGCTTTATATAGCCGAAGGAAGCGACTGGAACTGGTGGTATGGCGGAAAAGCTCACAACGGAGGCGATAATCCCTTTGATGGGCTGTACAGGACGCACCTTAAAAATGTGTATAAATTCTTAAAAAAGCCGATACCTGGGTTTCTAAAGATTTCTATTGCGTAAAATAGCCGAAGAGCTATAATAAATATAATAAAATGTGAAAGGAGGGTGATATGGTTATGGCAAAAACATCATTTAAGCTCGGAAAATCTTCCAATCCGTCTATGTCGAAAGAGGATTTGAGCAGATTGGTCGAAAAGAAGGCTTTTGAGCTTTACGAGAAGAGGGGTAAAAAGGCCGGACATTCGATGGACGACTGGCTGGAAGCCGAGAGAATTATAAAGGGCAAGCTCTCTAAATAAGGGAGGGGCTCTAAATAGTGTAAGCGAGGAATTTGTTGCTATTCAAAGGGAGGCGTGTAAAAACGCCTTCCTTTTGTTTTAAAATGAGTGTCCCATTTTATTTTATATGGTATAATTTATTTATATGAAAATATTCTTGCTGTCATTTATACCGATATTTGTAGCGATGGATGCGCTAGGCATATTGCCATTCTTTATGGGCTTTACCGAGCACGTTAAGCCCGTAGAGAAGAAAAAGATAGTTACTCAATCGATAATAACCGCTTTTCTTATAGGCATAATTTTTCTACTTCTCGGACAATGGATATTTAAGATATTAGGCGTCTTCGTCGCCGATTTCAAGATAGCCGGAGGTATAGTTCTTTTAGCCATATCGCTTCGGGATATACTTCAGCATGAAAAGGGGCATAAGCTCTCGGCCGAAACTATGGGCGCTGTCCCTATAGGGACGCCTCTTATCACAGGCCCGGCGGTATTGACAACGATAATAATACTCTTGGATTCCTATGGAGTATTTATAACCGTATCTTCTTTCGTAGTTAATCTTATTATAACGTGGGTAGTGTTTTCGCATTCTGACGTGATATCGCGTTTCCTGGGAAAAGCCGGTTCGAAAGCCATCTCGAAGATAGCAAGCCTTCTTTTAGCCGCCATAGCCGTTATGATGATACGCAAGGGCGTAATCGATACAATAGTGTATTTTGGTAACCAAAAACCAGTATAGCGTAAAGGCCTTTCAGCCGTAATATGATGAATAATATTAACGAAGCTATAGGCAAAGCCAGGGAGATGTTTGTATATTTCTCTGAAATTTTGCAGAAGGATGTCCTTGACTCCGAAGGCAAGGTGCTCGGGAGGGTATGGGATATATCGGCGAAACTGGGGGATATATATCCTAAATCCGGCGATTTGATAATATGTAAAGGGACGATGAATAGGACTTATGCGAGCATAGAATCCTCCTGCATATCCTCGATTACTGACGTAATCACTACGGATGTTAAGAGCCTTTCAATAGAATTCAGCCATGTCGTTAAGCCTTATGATTTTTTGTTAAAGAGAGACGTTCTCGATCAGCAGGTAGTAGATACATTCAATCACAAAGTAAGGCGCGTAAATGATATACATCTTCTGAAGGTAGACCGCGAACTATTCATCGCTCACGTGGATATAGGTCTTAGGGGTCTTATGCGCAGGCTCGGATGGGAGAGAGCGGTCGATTTTATTGTGGAGCGTATAAACAAGAAGTCAGGGTATTTAAAGAGCGAAGGGCTCGTCGCATGGAAATATGTTCAGCCGGTAACTGTGAATCCCGCCAGCATGACCGTTAAATTATCTCTTTCAGAGAAGCAGCTGGAATCCATACCGCCCGCGGACTTGGGCGATATAATATTTGATCTTAATCCAACCCAGAGAATGGCGCTATTCCGCACTTTAGATATAAAAACAAAAGCGCGTGTTTTTGAAAATCTTGAGTTCGATGAACAGAAGATGATATTAAAAGGGCTCGACAAAAAAGAAGCCGCGCTTATTATCACAAACATGTCTTCAGATGAGGCCGCGGACCTTTTAGCGAATCTTCCCTCCGGCACAGTCAAGAATCTACTCGTTTTGATGGAATCCGGACGCGCTAAAAAGCTATCGACTCTTTTGGGGTATTCCAGTGATTCGGCCGGAGGACTCATGACGGCAGATTTTATATCGATGCCCGAAACAATAACCGTGGCGGAAGCCATAGATCATTTAAAGAATCATGCAAAGGAAGTCGAGACAGTGCCTTACTTGTATCTTGTCGGTGATAAAAATCTTTTGAAAGGCGTAACGACGATACGGAGGCTATTGTTTGCGGAAGGAAAAGACGAAGTTTTGAAGACGGTATTCCCGAAAACGCTGTATGTCTATCTTGACCATAGCGTGCAGGAAGTGGCGTATATGATGGATAAATATAAAATATCGGCGATACCTGTTGTAGATGAGAATAAGATCCTGCATGGGATAATAACCATGGATGATATTTTAAGTCAGGTCATATCGATAGCCTGGAGAAAACGGCCGAGGCCGATAAAAGGTATATGATAAACGGCAGCGATAGTAGTATAAGGAAGCCTTCCAGATGGCGAAATATGCTCATCTTCTTGAGCGTAATGGGCCCCGGTATTATAACGGCCAACGTCGATAATGACGCCGGCGGAATTGCCACATACTCCGTAGCCGGAGCGCATTTTGGGTATTCGATGCTCTGGATATTTATTCCAATGGCCATATCTCTCATAATAATACAGGAGATGTGCTCAAGGATGGGGGTAGTGACCGGCAAGGGCCTGGCGGATTTGATAAGAGAGAAGTTTGGGGTCAGGATTACATTCTATGCGATGCTTGTATTCATATTTTCCAACCTTCTTAATACGATAAGCGAGTTTTCCGGGATTGCCGCGAGCTGCGAGATATTTGGTATCTCCAGATATATCTCTCTGCCGATAGGCGCGTTTTTTATATGGTGGATCGTAGTGAAAGGCACATACAAATCTGTTGAGAAGATATTTCTATTCGCGTGTCTCTTCTACCTGGCTTATATAGCCACCGGCTTCATGGTTCGGCCTCAATGGGGAGAGATATCTAAAGAGTTTATACGTCCAACCTTTCAATTCAGACAGGAATTTATACTTATGATAATGGGCATAGTAGGCACGACTATAGCGCCATGGATGCAATTTTACCAGCAATCTTCGGTCGTTGAAAAAGGTATAAATATAAAAGATTATAAGTATGCAAGGCTCGATGTCATAATAGGCGGGATAGTTGTAAGTATCGTGGCCGTCTTCATATTGATATCGTGCGCGGCGACGCTATTCAAGAGCGGCATCAGAATAGAGACGGCCAAGGACGCGGCGCTTGCGCTGAAGCCTCTGGCCGGTGAGTATTGTTCGGCGTTATTCGCGGTGGGGCTTTTGAACGCGTCTGTATTTTCCGCGATGATACTGCCGCTTGCAACGGCGTATTCAGTATGCGAAGGCTTAGGGTGGGAGACGGGAGTGGATAAGCGTTTCAGGGACGCTCCGCAGTTCTATGCTCTATTTACGGCCCTTATAGCTGTAGGGGCCGGATTTGTAATGTTTCCGAAACTGAATCTCATCATGGTTATGCTATTGTCCCAGGCGGCCAACTCGGTATTTTTACCGTTTGTGCTCGTCTTTATGCTTCTTCTTATAAATGATAAACACTTAATGGGGGAATATAGGAATTCAAAGTTCTTTAATATAGTAGCGTGGGGTACCACAGTCATATTGATAGCGCTTACGGCAGCGCTTCTGGTGACGATGTTTTTGCCGAAGAGATAAAATAAAAAGAGGGTGATATGTCCAGAGTAAAACGATACTTTTTTACAGGGTTCTTCCTGATACTGCCGGTATTCATCACGGCATATGTGCTTTACGCGATATTCATGTTTATTGACGGTATTTGGGGAAAGGTCTTAAATTTTTATCTGCGTAAATATTTTGGGTTTGGGATACCGGGCCTAGGCTTCATTCTGGGAATACTTACCATACTGGCCGTGGGTTTTGTTGCTACAAATCTGTTTGGTAAGCGCCTGCTCAATTTTTTTGAACGCATATTCCGTAAATTTCCGATAATAAAGATGATATATGACCCGGCGAAGCAGATAGTTGACTCGTTTACTTCACACAAGAACCCGGCATTTAAGAGGGTGGTGCTGGTCGAATATCCGTCGAAGGGGATATGGTCGATAGGGTTCCTTACAAACGAAGGTTTTAAGGAGGCGGCGGAGAAGACAGGGGAAGATCTTCTACATGTATTTATAGCAACGACACCGAGCCCGTTTACCGGATTTCTAGTATTGATACCTCGCCGCGATGTCAGGATCCTGGATATACCAGTTGAGAGCGGTATAAAACTTATAGTCTCCGGGGGCATAGTAAAGCCATAAAATTATGAAGATAACCATAGAACTCATATTGCTTATTATCCTGCTCGTAGTAGATGCTTTCACGGCTGCTTCAGAGATAGCCATAGTTGTGTCTAATCGCATTAAACTAAAGCGGATGGCCTCCGGCGGTTCGAAGATAGCCAAGACGATATTAGGTATAATGGACAATCCTGAACGGTTTTTTAGCACCATACTTGTCGTAAATAACGTGGTCTGCACGCTCATAGCTATTATAGTTATGTCGATGGTGATTCATTTTATGAAAGGCGAAACCAAATTAGGGGTTTTGGTGGCTACGCTTGTGGCCTCATTTCTGATAATAGTTAATGAAGTCACCGCCAAGACCATCGCCGCGCGTAGTTCGGAAAAAATCGCTTCAACGCTCGCGGGTCCTATAAAAATACTGATAACGATATTTCACCCGGTCGTTGTTATACTGGAAAAGATAGTTATGAGAATAACTAGAATGATCGGGGTGAAGAGCGAAGGCAAGCCGTCCCTCGTGACCGAAGAGGAATTAAGATACATGATTAAAGTAGGTGGCGAAGATGGCACTCTCCATAAAGAAAAGTATAAGATGCTTTCGAGGGTATTCGATTTTGATCAGGCGATAGTAGAGAGCGTGATGACCCCTAAAAAAGACATGGTTTCTATAGATATAAACTCAAACCCTGAAGATATGATGGATAAGGCTCTCGAGTGCGGTTATTCCAGGATACCGGTTCATAAGGATAGCCCTGATAATATAATTGGCATGATAAATATGAAAGATCTTCTTAACTTAGAGCATAACAAGGGCCTCCTGGTTCTCCAGGATATAATATACCCCGCCACTATAGTCCCCGGATCGAAAAAGGTTACGGAGCTTCTGACGGAATTTCAAAAAGGGCATACGCACCTGGCTGTTGTTACCGATCGGCAGGGCAAGGTCGAAGGTCTTATAACTTTAGAGGATCTCCTCGAGGAGATAGTCGGTGAAATAGAGGACGAGCACGATATCCGCTCCAAAACCGCGAAGAATCCCTGAAAATAGTTACGCCGGCTCATACCTTCTGACATCTCTTTCGAATAGTATTGACTTTTCCGCATATCAATATTAACATAAATATATACACACATATCAAGGAGATTATCGTGAAGAATGGCTATATTTTACTCATCCTCTCAACGCTTTCAATAGCTTTTATACACTCTCTTGCGCCGGATCATTGGATGCCTTTCGCGGTAATAGGGAAGGCGAAAAAGTGGTCGAAAACCAGGCTTAGCTTAATTACGCTAGTTTCCGGGATAGGACACGTCGGCTCTTCAATAGTGGTCGGGGCTATCGGTATATTTTTAGGCTTTAGCCTCCACCACCTGACGGCGGTTGAATCACAAAGGGCCGAAATAGGGCTCTGGCTTTTGATAGGTTTTGGGGTGGCATACACATTGTGGGGAATTAAGAAGGCCAAAGATTATAAGCATGAGCACATAAATACCGAAGAGATGAAGTCAAAATCGATAACGTTATGGACGTTATTTGCCGTTTTTGTGCTAGGCCCATGCGAGCCGCTAATTCCTTTAATGTTTCTGGCCACAGAGTACGGCTGGGCAGGAATATTGACGGTCAGTTTTATATTTTCAATAGTAACGATATTTATGATGATAGTACAGAGCCTATTCGCCTATGCCGGAATACAGCTTATAAAGCATGATATAGCGGAGAGATACTCGCACGCTTTTGCCGGGTTAGTCATAGTCCTTACAGGCGCTTTTATCATGCTGACCAGCGCGTAATCTTATATATGGTAGAAAAAAGGTATAGCATCATTTATGAGGATGATCAGCTTTTGGTGGTAGATAAACCCTCCGGAATGCTCGTAATCCCTACGCCTAAGAAAGAGACCAATACTCTAACAGGCCTTTTGAATAGGGAACTTGACTTAAGGAAAATAGAGGCAAACGCCTATCCGTGTCACAGGCTGGACCGGGAGACCTCGGGACTCATAGTCTACGCTAAGGGAAAGTCTGTTCAAAAGCTGATGATGGACGAGTTTAAGAAAAGGGCTGTAAAGAAGACTTATATAGCTTTCGCTCAAGGATCGGTAAAAGGGCCCTCCGGCACCATAACGCGGAACATTTATGATAAGAATAAAGCGAGGAGTATTCCGGCCATTACTAAATATAAGGTAACCGAGAGAAAGGGAGTTTTTAGCGTTCTGGAGGTTGAGCCGGTTACCGGCAGGACGAACCAGATAAGGATACACTTAAAAGATATCGGCCATCCGATAGTTGGCGAAAGCTTATATGCTTTCAGGAAAGATTATAAGTTAAGGTTTAAACGTGTCGCTCTTCACGCTAAAAGAATAGAGTTTAAACATCCGGTAACGAAGGAGCTGATGGCTTTCGAATCTCCGCTGCCGAAAGATATGGAAAATTTTAAACTGGGAGGGTAAAGTGAGCGGAATATTTGGGGTTATTTCAAAAGGCGACTGTACCAGGGACCTATTTTACGGAACAGATTACCATTCACATCTAGGTACGGAGTACGGCGGGATAGCGGTGATGGGCGCCCACGGCTTGGCACGACAGATACACAATATAAGTCAGAGCCAGTTTAAGTCTAAATTTTACGAGGACTCCCGCCATATGCCGGGGAAATCCGGGATCGGTGTAATAAGCGCACATGATGAACAGCCGATATATCTAAACTCTAAGTTCGGACCGTTCTGCATAGTTACAAACGGGCTCATAGAGAATATCAATGATCTGGCATCCGGGCTCATGAAGAGGGGCGTCTCATTCAGTGAAGTTACAAATGGCACTATTAATCAAACGGAGCTTGTGGCTAAGATAATAGTCGAGGGGTCGTCGATATTAGACGGTATAGAGAAAGTGTTCTCAACGATCGAGGGGTCATGCTCCTTATTGATATTAAATAAGGATGGTATATACGCCGCCCGCGATAACTATGGATATACGCCGCTCGTGATAGGAAAGAAAAAAGATTCCTGGGCCGTAACCTCGGAGACGGCGGCTTTTCCTAATAACGGATTTGAAATAACGAAATATTTAGGCCCCGGCGAAGTAGTCCTGATAAAAGAGGACGGCCCTCTCGGCCAGAGGCCTGCCGGCAAGACCGAACAGATATGCACATTCTTCTGGATCTATACAGGTTTTCCTGCATCGAGCTATGAAGGTATTAATGCCGAGATAGTACGAGAGAGATGCGGCAGGCTTCTTGCAAAGCGTGACAAGGATATAAATGTCGACTTGGTATCGGGAGTGCCGGATTCAGGAGTGGGCCACGCTATAGGCTACGCGATGGAGTCGGGTAAACCTTACCGCAGGCCGCTTGTGAAATACACCCCCGGATATGGCAGGAGCTATACGCCTCCATCTCAGGAGAGGAGAGACTTAATAGCTACGATGAAGCTTATACCGATAAAGGAAGTTATAAACGGAAACAGGATCGTAGTGTGCGAGGATTCAATAGTCCGCGGCACGCAGCTTAAAAACTTCACCGTAAAAAAACTCTGGGATGCCGGCGCGAAGGAAATTCACGCAAGGCCAGCTTGCCCGCCGCTAATGTTTCCATGTATATTCAATCTATCTACGAGGAGCATAGAGGAACTTGCGGCTAGAAAAGCTATTAAATCTATAGAGGGTAAGGATATAGAGGATATATCCGAGTATATCGACCACACGACAGAAAAATACAAGAAGATGATTGCCTGGATAGCCAAGGATCTCGAGGTAACGACGTTAAGATATCAGACCGTGGAAGATATGGTCGCGGCGATAGGGTTGCCAAAAGAGAAGCTATGTCTTTATTGCTGGACCGGAAAATGTCCGCAGAAGAGTTCATGCTGCGGCCAAAAAGAAGAGAAGGCGGGTTGCTGTAAATAGCCGGAGATAAAAAGGAGAAAAAGTATGAGCGGCGGAAGTCATCTTTCGAGAGAAGGTTACGAAAAGTTAAGAAAAGAGTTGGAGCAGCTTAAGACGGTAAAACGCAGGGAGATCTCAAAGGCTATAGGGACGGCGCGCGCCCATGGCGATATAAGCGAGAACGCTGAATATGACGCCGCAAAAGAGGCTCAGGGGCTAAACGAAAAGAAGATAGCCGAACTCGAGCACAAACTTGCTACGGCGCAGATGATAGACGAAGATAGCATGTCAAAAGATGAGGTTCTTATAGGGGCCACTGTGAAGCTTAAGGACTTAAAAGGAAATAGAGATATAACTTACACTATAGTATCCGAGGAGGAAGCCGATTTCGCCGAAGGAAAAATATCAATATCTTCACCGGTGGGCAGCGGGCTCATGAACCATAAGAAGGGCGATAAAGTAGAAATAACGGTGCCGGCTGGAGTGCTGAAATACGAAATACTGGAAATCAGTCGATAATGGAGCGAAGATCATTAGAAGTAATAAAAAAAGATTTTATTATTTCTACAAGCGAGATGCGTAATATCGTCAAGGATTTTCGCTTGGAGATGAATCTCGGGCTTTCAGGCAAGAAGAGTTCTCTTAAGATGATACCCACCTACGCCATGCGGCCTGACGGGGCCGAAAAAGGGGAGTTTATAGCCCTGGATCTAGGCGGAACTAACTTCAGGATATTGGAGCTTAAGCTTAAGGGTTCCGGCCGGATGGGCTCCCCCCGCGTCCAAAAATATAAACTAGATAAGAAGCACATAACCGGCTCCGGGGACGCCTTCTTCGACTTTATAGCAAATTGCCTTAAGGGCTTTCTGAAAAAGAAAAAGGAGCTGGGGGAACCGAGGAAATTAGGTTTTACTTTTTCCTTTCCTGTAAAACAGACTGGTATAGCTTCCGGCGACCTAGTTTGCTGGACTAAGGGGTTTAGGGCAACAGGTGTTGTGGGCAGAGATATTGTGGCTCTCCTGGAGGCGGCGTTAATAAAAAAAGATATTTGCGGAGTGAGGGTGGCGGCCCTTATAAACGATACCGTAGGGACGTTGGCAGCCAAAAGCTATGAAGATAATAATTGCGATATAGGGGCGATAATAGGCACAGGTACCAATGCATGCTATGCCGAGCCGGCGAGAGGCAAAGAGATAATAAATATCGAATGGGGAAATTTTGACAAGATACGGCGCACATCCTTCGATATCCTGGTAGATAATCAATCTGACAGGCCAGGAGAGCAGGTACTGGAGAAGATGGTCTCGGGAATGTATCTGGGTGAAATAACCCAAAAGGTGATAAGGGCTCACATATTGCCGGGCTTGAAACGTCTTACTACCGAAGACATGTCAGCGATAGAGTCCGACAAATCGAAGGGGCTGGCCGTTACCCGGGGGATATTGGAAAAGGCGGGGGCAAAAGATACTACGCAGAGGGAGAGACTGGCATGCCGCGAGGTGTCATCCGCCATAGCTCTTCGCGCTGCGAGGTTAAGCGCCGCTTGCCTTGCGGCGATAATAAAAAAGATAGATTCCTCCCTTTCCTCAAAACACACGATAGCTATTGACGGGAGCGTTTACGAAAAACATCCGTTTTTTGCGAAGAATCTAAATACGGCTTTAAAGGATATTTTCGGCGTGAAGTCGGCCCGTATAAAGGTGGTTCTTGCCAAGGATGGCTCCGGTATAGGCGCTGCGGTTACCGCAGCCGCGGCTTAGGTAGATACGGGCACCATTCATTAAAGGATAACATCGCTATATGGAAATGTTTGTAGGCGCTCTGAAAGATACAGCCAGTCTGGTCCCTTTTCTGGGGCTGATATATTTTGCCATAGGATTCCTCGAATATCGTTATGGGGATCGGATGAATCACTTTATAATGCGCGTTGGCGTGATGGGTCCCGTAGCCGGTGCCGTCGTCGGCTGCATTCCGCAGTGCGGGTTTTCGGTAATGGCTTCGGCGCTATATGTGAAGCGCATGATATCGACAGGCACTCTTCTGGCGGTATTCCTGTCGACCTCAGATGAGGCGGTGCCGATACTTTTATCCGTGCCGGGCAGGATAGATATGGTGCTCATGCTGATAGGCATCAAAGTGGCTATAGCTATAATAGCCGGCATGACCGTAGATCATATAATAAGTTTAATGGCTGCCGCAAAGTCCAAAAGAGAAGCAGCCGGAGTTTCTTATAAAGAGGCGGTTTCGGGTCATCCCGGGTGCTGTGCTCACGGCTTTGACAATAAGAGTTCCAAATTTAAAACTCTAGTAATTCATCCGCTGCTTCATACTGCAAAAATCGCGGCGTTCCTTTTTACACTGACTTTTATTTTTAATCTTTTAGTCGGGAAAATAGGCGAAGATAACATCGCTTCGCTTATGTTGAGCGGAACAGTATTCCAGCCGGCCCTTTCGGCGTTTATAGGGATGATACCGAATTGTTTTGCATCGGTTCTCCTGGCAGGGCTTTTCGCAAAGGGTATAATAAGCTTCGGGGCCCTCATAGCCGGCCTTTCCGCGGGAGCGGGCTTGGGTCTTCTCGTCCTGGCCAAAGAGAACAAGGATCATATGGATACATTACGCATAGTGGGCCTACTCTTGGCCATAAGCATAACGGCAGGTACTATTATACAGTTTTTTGGTGGTTCAATATGACGGCAATGATAGCGTCTTTTTTATTTGTACTTCTAGCCGAGATGGGAGACAAAACGCAGCTTCTGGCCATGGCCTTCGCGGCTAAGTATGACGCCTATAAAGTTCTGATAGCGGTTTTTCTTGCCACAATTCTGAATCATTCTCTCGCCGTAGCTGTAGGGCGTTTTCTTACCAATATAATACCGATGAATATCATATCGTTCATAGCGGCCCTCTCGTTTATATTATTCGGCTTATGGACATTACGAGGCGATAAATTAGACGGGGAAGATAAGAAAGTTTCCAAGTTCGGTCCGATAATCACGGTGGGTATAGCTTTTTTTCTCGCCGAAATGGGGGATAAGACGCAGCTTGCCACGATAAGCCTGGCGGTGAAGTATAATAATATGCTCGGCGTTCTTATTGGCACTACTCTTGCTATGGTAGTCGCGGATGCATTCGGCATAGTCGTAGGCGTTGTAATGCGCAAACACATCCCTGAAAAGTCCATCAAATGGTTTTCCGCTATAGTATTTATTCTGTTCGGTTTACACGGAATTTATAAGGTGCTGTTTACGCGTTAGAAAGTTGGTGGCAGATGAATATAATATTGGTTGGTACTTTTGCGAGTCTTGTGGCCGGCTCCGCCACTATAATAGGCGCATCCGCGGTGTTTTTCGTGCGCAAAGTATCCGATAAATTTCTCGACGCAGCGATGGGCTTTGCCGGAGGTGTAATGCTTTCGGCTACATTCTTCGGACTTATTGCTCCTGCCATAAAAATCGGCGGCATATGGAGGACTGGGATAGGAATTCTCATTGGGGCTGCCTTTCTTATTCTGATGGAGAAGGTCACGCCTCATATACACAGAGTGACCGGTGTAAAAGGGCCGCCGACGCATCTTAATAAGCTTGCCTTGTTTATTCTTGCGATAACGATACATAATTTTCCGGAAGGATTGGCAGTGGGAGTAGGATTTGCCGGAGGTAATATACCGGCTGGGGTAGTCCTTGCTATCGGTATAGGCATACAGAATATAGTCGAGGGCCTGGCTGTAGCCCTCTCTATTTTTCGGGACAGGAACCTCGTGATGAAGGCTTTCCTGATAGCGTCGTTTACCTGTGTGATCGAGCCGATAGGAGGGCTGATCGGCGTTTCGATAGTTTCGCTAAGCAGACCTCTTATACCGTACGCACTGGCGTTTGCCGCCGGAGCGATGTTATTTGTGACGGCGGAAGAGATAATACCGGAGACGCACTCAAGGGGTAATCCTCGCGAAGCTACTATTGGGCTTATAATCGGATTTGTGGTTATGATGATACTTGAAAGTATATTCGTTTAGAAATAAATATAAGGAGGAGTAGATGAAGTTTAGCCCGTATCAGATTATAGCGGTAGTGGGATCTTCGCTTCTTATGGTTTCAGGGCTTTTAAGGTTTTCCTCTACCGGTAGCCCTAAAGAGATCATGATAGCTGTACTCTATTTTTTTGCAAACCTTATAATATTCTGTTCATGAAAGAAACGCCGGCTCGAAAGAATAAATTTTTTGTTTATATAGTCGAGTGCCGGGATGGGACATATTATACCGGATATACGCCGGACCTGGAGAACAGGTTAAAAGCGCATAATTTAGGCAAAGGCGCTAAATACACCAGATCCAGACGGCCTGTGAAGTTAATATGGCAAAGTGAATTTAAGAGTTTTAAAAAAGCGGTTTCGGAAGAAGCGAGGATTAAAAGGTTGGAGCGGGCGCAGAAAGAAGAATTGATAAGGAGATAATGGATGTCTGAGAAATTGAGTAAGAAGCTGTCGTTTCTGGATAGATTTTTGACTTTGTGGATATTTGCCGCGATGGCGATCGGCGTAGCTTCCGGTTATCTATATCCCGGAATCGTGAACTTCTGGGGCAAACTCCAGATAGGAACGACTAATATTCCGATAGCTGTCGGGCTCATACTTATGATGTATCCGTCTCTTGCTAAAGTAAAGTATGAGGAGATGGGGAGCGTATTTAAGGACACAAAGATACTTGTGCTATCTCTCGTCCAGAATTGGATAATCGGCCCCGTACTAATGTTTGCCCTGGCAATAATATTCTTAAGAGGGTATCCGGAATATATGGTAGGCCTTATCATGATCGGAATCGCCCGCTGTATTGCGATGGTGATAGTCTGGAATGATCTGGCTAAGGGGGATACGGAGTACTGCGCCGGGCTAGTAGCGTTCAACTCAGTATTTCAGGTGATATTCTATTCTGTGTACGCCTGGTTTTTTATTACCATACTTCCGCCGTACTTCGGTATAAAAGGCGTAGAAGTCAACGTAACAATAAGTCAGATCGCAAGCAGCGTATTTATATATCTGGGCATACCATTTATTGCCGGCATCATTACGCGTGTCACTTTGTTAAAGCTAAAAGGTAAAAAATGGTATGAGGAAAAGTTTATACCGAAGATAAGCCCGATGACGCTCGCGGCTCTGCTATTTACGATACTGGTGATGTTCTCGCTTAAAGGCGAGTACATAATAAAGATACCTATGGACGTGGTTAGGATAGCAATCCCGCTTTTGGTGTACTTTGTTATCATGTTCCTTGTTTCTTTCTATATGGGCAGACGATTTAACGAAAGTTACGCGAAGACAGCGACGTTATCGTTCACCGCGGCGAGCAATAATTTTGAGCTGGCGATAGCGGTAGCGGTGGCGGTATTCGGTATTAATTCAGGAGCCGCTTTTGCCGCCGTTATAGGCCCGCTCGTGGAAGTGCCGGTACTTATAAGCCTGGTAAATGTGGCGCTGTATTTTAAGAGGAGATATTTTGCATGAGAAAGTTTTTTAATTCGCAGATGGTCTTGGCGCTAATTCTTATCGCGCTGTCATTAACCTTTTATTTTATTCATTATCTTGTGTTTAAGGATATGCATCATATATTTCTATACCTTATCGGAGATATAGCGTTCCTGTTTTTGGATGTCCTGATAGTGATGTTAGTCCTGGAGCGTTTGCTTGCATTTAGAGATAAGCAATCTATATTAAGGAAGCTCAATATGGTCGTGGGCGCGTTTTTCAGTGAGGCCGGCACGGAGCTCCTGAAGAGATTCTCAGTGTTGGACGCAGATCCTGCCGATATCCGCCTGAAACTCGTAGTCACAAAGAACTGGTCTGACAAGGATTTTGCGAAAGCGCGTAAAAGCGTGCTCGGATACGAAGGCGCGATACAGAGCGAGAAGGCCGACCTGGCCGATATGAAAGGCTTTCTTGTGTCTAAGAGGCAGTTTCTGCTCGCCTTAATGGAAAATCCTAATCTTCTTGAGCATGAATCCTTTACCGAGCTCCTATGGGCGGTCTTTCATCTGACCGATGAGCTTACGAAAAGGAAAGACCCGGCAAAATTGCCGGCTTCCGATTATCAACACATTTCCGGAGATATAAAGAGGGCGTATCAGCATCTCATATTACAGTGGCTTGATTATATGAAGCACCTAAAGAGAGACTATCCTTACCTTTTTTCACTTGCGATGAGAACAAACCCGTTCGACGAAGGTGCTTCGGTAGAAGTTAAATAGGTAGTTAAGAGAGACTGAAAATAGGTGTGTTCCTATTTTTCATTTAATTTATTGAAATAGGACGTCTGTAAGTTACACAATTACAATGAATAACAAACGCCTCTATATACGCACGTTCGGATGGCCGATGTCCACCTTATAGACGCACGATGGCGAGCTTGGCGGAGGCATTGACCGGGGAGTAACAAATAAAATGGAGGTTAGAATGAACTTAAATGAAAATATTCCCTATAATGACGACAAGATGGGCAATCGTAGAGTCGTGGATGAAAAATACCTGCTTGTTATGCAGATAGCGTTGAAGCCCGGACAAAGCGTGCCTCAGCATAATGCTAACTCAAATGTTCATTTGCTGGTCATGAGAGGCGCGTTAACGGTAAATCTAAACGGTGTTGATCATCAGGCTAAAGAGGGTGATTTATTTCCGGTTGATTACCAGACACAAATGATAATCAAGAATACCGGTAGTGATGATGCCATATTTTTGGTATTTAAAACGCCTAATCCGAGCGAGATGCTAAAGGAGCGTGCACTATGATGCCGGTTGGCCCCTTGATGATTGAACATAGGCTTATTGAGAGGATGATCTCTCTTATGGCCAAGGAAGTCCGCAAGATCAAAGAAAGCAACGCCGCCGATCCGGAATTTATCGCTATCGCTGTTGATTTTATACGGACATATGCGGACAAACTGCACCACGGCAAAGAAGAAGACATACTTTTCCGTGATCTATCAAAAAAGGCGTTGTCCGCAGAGCACAAGAAGACGATGGATGAGCTTGTTAAGGAGCATATGCTGGGCAGAAAAAACACAAAAGACCTTTTTGAGGCGCGCAATAAATATGTGCGCGGCGACAAAGATTCTTTAAAAGAAATCATCAAGAATATGGAAATCCTTGCGCAGTTTTACCCTAAACATATTGAGAAAGAAGATAAGCATTTTTTTCTGCCCGTGATGAATTATTTCAGCAAGGAAGAACAGTCCGCGATGCTGAATGAATTTTATGAATTTGACCGCAAGTTTATTCATTTGAAATATAACGACATTGTTTTCGGGCTTGATGGTATAAAAATGGATATGAAAATATGAGGATAGGAATTGTTATCTCAAGTAATGACGCGGAGACATGCTGGAACGCGATCCGCTACGCCAATTTTGCGCTTGGGCAGAAAGACGAAGTTAAAATCTTCTTCATGGGTAAAGGTGTGGAGTACCAGAAAGTCAGCACTGATAAATTCAACACCATTGATCAGGCTAATAAGTTCATACAGTCCGGAGGTAAGATCTACGCTTGTGGAAGCTGTATTAAATCCCGGGAACAGGAAGGCTCAGAGATGTGCCCAATTTCGACCATGAAAGAGATGTACGATATCGTTAAAGAATCCGATAAAGTAGTGACCTTTTAAAAATGAAGAAATCCATTAAGATCGGGCCGATTGGCATTATTCACACGACGTATAAAGAACCCAAAGGGATACCTATTCAAGGCAAGTTCGAGAAAGGTGTTATCGGTACTATCCGGTTATTTCCAAAATATCAGGCTGGGTTAAAGGACATTGAAGGATTTTCGCACGTTATTCTTATTTATCATTTTAACCGATCGAAAGAGGAACGGCTGGTAAGCAAACCGTTCCTTGAGGACATTGAGCATGGCATATTTGCCATACGTAGTCCGCACCGGCCGAACCATATTGGATTTTCGATCGTCAAACTAAAGAGCGTACAAGGGAATGTCATTACTTTTTCGGAGGTCGATATTTTAGATGGGACCCCGCTTCTGGATATTAAACCATACGTCAAGCATTTTGACAGCAGGGATAAGGTTAAAAACGGCTGGATAGGGAAGCATTTTAAAAACGGAAATATACCTAAGAGGACTAAAATAAAATGAGAGGTTTATTTAATAGATGGTTAATATTATTTTCCTATATACATAGAGCTTGTCCTCTATGTATTATCTCTCGCAGGTTTCCGCGCTCAAAGTTTGCAAAAACAGTTTCTGTTTGGAGTCGAATTTGCCCCTGTTGTAATATTTATTATTTGGCTCAAAAAAGAAAACTCATTTAGGTCAGTTAGCTTTAATAAAAAAGCTTGACAAAATATACAGAGAAGTATAAACTATTGTAAATGGTAATCATTATCAACTATTAAGGAAGGTTGTATGCCAAGAGGTAATTGCGCAGGTTCGCCATGGTGGCATGGTAAATTTAGGGGGCGTGGTTATAGGATAACACCCGGCAGGGAAGCTATATTAGCTGTGCTTTCCAAATCAGATAAACATTTAAGCGCAGAAGATATTTATATGGCAGTTCATCCTAAATGTCCTAGCATAGGATTGGCTACGATTTACAGGACATTAGAGGTCTTAGCGGGATTAGGGCTTATCTTTAAATTCGATTTTGGCGACAGGAGAGCGCGATATGAATTAGCACAGGGGCCTAAAGGCAGCCATCACCATCATCACTTGATATGCACGCAATGTAATCGAGTTATTGATTACACTGATTTTATCGATGAGGAGGTAGAGTTGCTCAATCAAACAGAAAAAGGACTTTCTAGAAAATATGATTTTAAGATTACGAATCATTTGATCCAATTTTACGGTTTATGCAATACCTGTGTTAAAAAATAGCATATATTTTTTTCATTATAAATGATAATGATTATCAATAACATTAGCGGAGGTGATTATAATGCCTGGATTTGATGGGACAGGGCCTAGGGGAACTGGGTCGTTTACCGGAAAAGGAATGGGATATTGTGTAATTAAATTGGATTCTAAAAACAACAGGGATCAAATAAGCAAAGGAAAGGGGGTGTTTGATATGCCTAGAGGAGATGGAACAGGGCCGATGGGATTAGGCCCAATGTCGGGAAGAGCGGCGGGTTTCTGCGCTGGCTATTCTATGCCCGGTTATGCGAATCCGGTATCTGGTAGAGGTTATTTTGGCCAAGGTAGAGGATTTTTTGGTCGCGGCGGTGGCAGAGGCAGAAGAAATTGGCTTAACGCTACCGGACTTCCCGGATGGCAAAGAGCCTCAATGGGGATGCCTGCTTTTGGCGGGAAGTATCCATACGTGCCTGAAATGAGTGCAAAGCAGGAGGCAGATATCCTAAGGAATGAAGCTGGTTTCTTAAAAAAACAGCTTGAGGATATCCAAGGCCGTATCGAGACTTTAGAAAAAGTCCAGGTAGAAAAGAGTGAGTAACCAGAATAGGGTGGGGGAATAAATTTATTTATATTCTCTCACCCTATCATTTGAAAAAAAGGAGTGATTATGCGTATAGCAATATCTACAGACGGAGAGTTTGTGTCTGCTCATTTTGGCAGATGCCCTTCTTTTACTCTTGTTGATATTGAAAACAGCAAGGTAGCTAAGAGAACGGAAGTCGCCAACCCTGGTCACCAGCCGGGAGCAATCCCCGAATTTTTGCATAAAAAAGGCGTTAATTGTATTGTTGCCGGTGGGATGGGGGCGCGGGCAACATCATTTTTTGATGAATACAGCATCAAGACGATCGTAGGGATAAGCGGAAAAATTGACGAGGTAATCGAAAAACTTAAAAACGGCACACTAGAAGGCGGAGAGAGCCTTTGCAAGCCCGGTGCGGGAAAAGGGTATGGTTTAGATAAGTCGATATGCGACCATCCGCATAAAGAAGATTGTGATCATTAAGGAGGTTAAGCGCATGGAAAATACTACAGAAGTTGTGACCAAAATACCGTTGATCGGAGAAAAGGCTCCCGCGTTTGAAGCGGATACAACGCAAGGGAAGATTAAGTTTCCCGATGATTATAAAGGAAAATGGGTGATTTTATTCAGCCATCCAGCTGATTTCACGCCGGTATGCACAAGTGAGTTTATGACTTTCGCTTCAATGGAAAATGATTTTGAAGCGCTCAATTGTAAGCTCATTGGTCTTTCCATTGATAGTCACTATAGCCATATCGCGTGGCTCAGGACGATTAAGGAAAAGATAGAGTATAAAGGAATGAAGAACATTGAGATAAAATTTCCGGTTATTGCGGATGTTAAAATGGATGTCGCGCATAAATTCGGAATGGTTCAGCCTGCGGCAAGCGATATCAGTCCGGTACGCGCTGTGTTTTTCATGGATCCGGAAGCTAAAGTTAGGGCGATGATTTTTTATCCTTCGTCAATGGGGCGCAATTTTCAGGAAATTAAACGTATGATTATCGCTATGCAGACTGCTGATACCTATAAGGTGGCTACTCCAGCGGATTGGCAGCCGGGCGATGATGTTATTGTTCCGCCTCCGGGAAGTTGTGGTGCGGCAAAGGACAGAGTTGATAACGCGCAAAAAGAAGGGATTAAGTGCCTTGATTGGTTTATGTGTTTAAAGCCGCTCAAGTTAAAATAAAGGAAGGTGAATATGAAAATATGCGTGACTTCAGAAGGTAGCAGTTTGGATTCTAAGGTAGATCCGCGTTTTGGCAGGTGCCAGCATTTTATTATTGCCGATTCCGATACTTTGGAATTCGAGGTTGTTGAAAATCCGAATATTGAATCTATGGGGGGCGCGGGGATCCAGTCGGCGCAGTTCGTTGCTTCTAAAAAGGTAAAAGCTGTGGTAACAGGGAATGTCGGCCCTAATGCTTTTCAGACATTACAGGCGGCAGGAATAGAGATATTTACCGGAGCTTCAGGTACGGTTAAAGAAGCTATTGAGAAATATAAAAAAGGAGAATTCAAGGCAGTTTCCGGCCCGAGTGTTGGTTCTCACTCCGGAATGCCGAATAAGAATAAATAACACCCAATTCTATCGGATGGATTGGTGTAAACTTACTGTTTAACACCCGGCCTTATCGGATAGGCCGGTGTACACTATTGTGTAAGGAGCGGTTATGGCGGCGAAAGTGGATAAAAAGAAATGCAACGGGTGCGGCACGTGTAAAGATATTTGTCCTGTTAATGCAATAAAGATCGAAAAAGATAAAGCCGTTATCAATGACGATTGCGTTGAATGCGGCGCTTGTGTAAATCAATGTCCGAATGAGGCAATTTCAATTTAGGAGGATTAATGAGCACGCGTAAGTATTTTTTTAGTTCAGAATCAGTAGGGGAAGGGCATCCCGATAAATTATGTGACCAAATATCAGACGGGGTATTAGATGAGGTTTTAAGGCTTGATCATAACAAACAGAGAAGCAGGGTTGCTTGTGAGACTTATGTCACAATGGGCCTTTTAGTCGTCGGAGGGGAAATTACGACTTCTGCCTATATTAATATCCAGAAGCTTGCGCGTGAGATTATTCAGAATATAGGTTATACCCACCCTAAATACGGTTTTGATCATGAGACCTGCGCGATAATAAATTCAATTAATAGTCAGTCTCCGGATATCGCGCAAGGGGTTAATACCGGCGGGGCGGGAGATCAGGGGATTATGTTCGGCTACGCCTGCAATGAGACTAAAGAGTTAATGCCTCTTCCGATAACGCTTGCGCATAAATTGGTAAAGCGCATGGCGGATGTGCGCAGAGCCGATACGTTAAAATATTTAGGGCCGGATTGCAAATCGCAAGTTACGGTTGAATATCATGATGGTAAGCCTAATCGTATAGATGCGGTTGTGCTCGCTTGTCAGCATACGGATAAGATTTTAGATAAAACAGGTAAAAATATCACCTCTAAGGCGCGTAAAGAGCTTATTGATATTGTGGCTAAACCAGTTTTAAAGCAATTTATAGATAAGGATACAAAATATTACGTTAATCAGACTGGTAAGTTTTTAATCGGCGGCCCGCAATCCGATACCGGTATGACCGGAAGGAAGATTATCGTAGATACCTATGGCGGAAGTATTGCGCATGGCGGCGGGGCATTTTCAGGAAAAGACCCGACAAAAGTTGACCGTTCCGCGGCTTATATGTGTCGTTATATTGCCAAGAATATGGTTGCGGCAGGGCTTGCTGATAAATTCCTTGTTCAGTTGTCATATGTTATAGGTTATGCTGATCCGTTGTCTGTTTACGTGGAGACTTATGGCACAGGAAAGTTACCCGATGAGAAATTGGTTAAGCTTATTCGAGAGAATTTTAAGCTTACGCCGAGAGGCATAATTGATTCTCTAAAATTATTGCGGCCTATATACAGAAAAACCGCTTGTTACGGACATTTTGGCCGTGACGAAGCCGGATTTAGCTGGGAATTGACGGATAAGGCGGCAACGTTAAAGAGACAGGCAGCAAAGCTATAGAATCGATCATAATGCGTAATTTGGATATCAAAAGAAGGGGGTGATTTGAATGCCATTTTTTGAACCATTGGAGAAGATGGATCCGAAACACGTTGATTTAGAAAGGGCAAGAAAATCTTTAAGGGAAGAGCTGGAGGCGGTTGATTTCTATCAGGAACGTATTGACGCAACTACTGATGAATCATTGAAGAAGCTTCTTGCTCATAATATGAATGAAGAGAAAGAACACGCGGCAATGCTTATAGAGTGGATCAGGAAGAATGATCCAACGCAAGATAAGATGTTTGAAGAGCACGATTAGGAGGTGATTAATATGCCAAGAGGAGACGGAACAGGTCCTATGGGGCAAGGCCCAAGAATGGGGAGAGGAGCAGGGAATCGTCAGGGAGCGGGTCCCGGAGGAAATTGTGTATGTCCTGCTTGCGGAGAAAAGGTTGTCCATCAGGCGGGGACACCATGTTCTTCTATGAGTTGTCCTAAATGCGGGGTAAGAATGGTAAGAGAATAAGGATTGAATTTTGGAGAATGAAGTTCTTGAAAACCATAAAAGGTACTTAGAAAGAGTTAGCTTTTACCGAAGTAACGGATATGATTTAGAAAAGGAAAGAGATTTTATTCTCGATAAATCCCTGCCTATTTCTGGAGAAATCCTGGAAATCGGAACCGGTAAAGGTCACTTTGCCCTTGTTTTGGCAAAAAGCGGCTATGATTTTACAAGCATAGATATCTCTTTGCAGGAACAAGAGATCGCTATACTTAATTTGCGATATTTTAGTTTAGAAAAACAGGTCTCTTTTAAAATTGAGGATGCGGCATGCATGAGTTTTTCTGACCAAAGCTTTAATGTTATATTCTCAATTAATGTGTTCCATCATCTTGAAAAATCTTTAGCGGTTTTAGATGAAATAAATCGTCTCTTGCGTAATGGCGGTAAGGCGGTCTTAAGTGATTTTAGCGATAAAGGTTTAGAGATAATTAATGCCTGCCATACCGCTGAAGGGCGCACGCACGATTACTTTAAACATCGCCTGAACGAGGCAAAAGAGTATTTTATTAGGAAAGGATTTAAGATTATGGAATATCAGAGCCAAGTCCAGAAAGTGCTTATAGCCCAACGATTATAAGGATAAAAGATATGATTATTTCAATAGCGAGCGGAAAAGGCGGGACAGGTAAAACTACGGTAGCGGTCAATCTGGCTTTATCCATAGACAATGTGCAGTTTCTTGATTGCGATGTGGAAGAGCCTAATGCGCATATTTTCCTTAAGCCCCAGATAAAAGAACAGAAGAAGGCGTATATTCCTGTTCCCGAGATTGATGAATCTAAATGCGTTTACTGCGGCAAATGCGCCAAGGTTTGTGTTTATAACGCTATAGCAGTGCTTCCCGGCCAAGATGGGAAAAAGGGGACTACTTTGGTCTTCGCGCATTTGTGTCATGGCTGTGGCGCTTGCAGCGCGCTATGCCCGGAAAAAGCTATAAAAGAAGTAAATAGAGAGATTGGTGTCGTGGAGTTAGGGGATTGCGGCCAGATAGATTTTGTTCACGGTAAGCTTAATATCGGGGAAGCGATGTCCCCGCCACTTATTCGGCAAGTTAAAGATGAGATAAATCATAATAAAACCATTATTATTGACGCGCCACCTGGTACATCTTGTCCGGTAGTGGCTTCGGTTAAGGGTAGTGATTTCTGCGTGTTAGTCACCGAGCCAACGCCTTTTGGTTTAAATGACCTGATTTTAGCGGTTGAGGTATTAAGAAAAATTAAAATTCCTTTTGGCGTAGTGATTAACCGCGCCGATTTAGGGAATAATAAAACCGAAGAGTATTGTAAGAAAGAAGATATCCCTGTATTGATGAGGATACCGTTTAAAAAAGAAATAGCCATGGCTTATTCCAAGGGGGAGCCTATAGTCAAAGCGTTCCCGGAATATAAAAAAGAGTTTGTGCAGTTATATAAACAGGTTATTGCTAATGTTTCCAGCGTAAACACGGATAAAAAATTGGGTAAATAAGGAATTGTTTAGATGAGATTGCCTAAAAAAGTAAAAGACATTTTTAATAATGAACCGGTTCATCAGCTTGCTACATCGTCAAAAAACGGTATTCCTAATATTTCGAATGCGGGTGCGAAATATCTTCTTGATGACGTAACTATAATCATTGTTGACAACTATATGGTTAAAACCTTATCAAATGTCTTAGAAAATCCAGCAGTTTCTATTTTACTTAGAAGCGGCAAAGAGTCTTATCAAATCAAGGGCAGTTGCGGTTATTTTACGTCAGGAGTTCTTTATGAAGAAGCTAAAAAATGGATGAAATCGATAGGGGAAAAATATCCCGCTAAAGGAGTTCTTAAAATCAAGGTAGAACATATTTATAACTCGAATAGCAGCGCAGGAGCGGGAGAAAGATTAAAGGATTCGGATTAATAAAATGAAAGATTTGATTATAGATTTTTTAAAACAAAAAAGGTTTGCGGTAGTAGGCTCTTTTAGAAACAAAGAAAAATTTGCTTATAGGATTTTGGTTGATTTGATAAAAAGAGGATATGAGGTTTTTCCGGTAAATCCGCTTTTAGGCGAAGTAGAAGGCAGAGTTTGTTATAAAACCATAAGCGATATCCCGGGAGGCGTAGATGTAGCAAATATCGTTACGCCTCCTCAAGTTACGGAAGGTATTTTAAAAGAGTGCCTGCAAAAAAGTATAAAAAGGGTATGGCTTCAGCCGGGTGCGGAAAGCCCTGCCGTTATACAGTTTTGTCATGATAACGATATAAAAGTAATCCACAGCATGTGTGTGATGATGGAGTCGCTTAAAGAATAGGAGAGCTCATGAATAAGAAAACAGATATTTTAATCCTTGGCGCGGGGCCTGCGGGTGTGGTTTGTGCTGTGACCGCGAGAAAATATTATCCGGACAAAAGTATCACGGTGATTAAAGATATTGCAAATGGTGTAATTCCATGCGGCATTCCGTATATGTTTGCCAGCCTGAATAATCCCGATGAGAATAAATTAGGCATGGCTTCTCTGGAGAAGAATAACGTTGAGATAGTGGTTGACAGAGCGTTGCGTTTGGACAGAAAAGTAAAGACGGTAGAAACAGAGAGCAAAAACAGCTATTCTTACGAAAAATTAGTTTTAGCAGTCGGTTCAACGCCGTTAATTCTGCCTATTAAGGGAATAGACAAGCAGGGAGTTTATCCCATAGATAAAGAAATGGGGTATTTAAAGCGCGTTATAGAACAGATTAAAAGCTGTAAAAATGTTTTAGTAATCGGTGGAGGATTTATCGGAGTCGAATTTGCCGATGAACTCTCCAAATTAAAAGGAATACGTGTTACTTTAGTCGAGATGTTGCCGCATTTATTAGCCAATTCGTTTGATGTTGAATTCTCTGAAATGGCAGAGGCGCGCCTAAAGGAGAAAGGCGTTACGGTATTAACCAATACGCGGGTTGAAGAAATAACGGGTAAGGATAAGGTGGAAAAGGTTCGATTTAGCGGCGGTCAGGAAATTCCCGTTGAAGGAGTCATCCTTGGCGTGGGATCAAAACCCAATGTAAAAATAGCGGTTGATGCCGGGTTAGAGATAGGGGCATGTAAAGGTATCTTAACCGATGAGTATATGCGTACTGCGGTGGACCCGGATATTTTCGCTATCGGCGATTGTTCCTGTAAGAGGGATTTTTATACGCGCAAAGCTATTCCGGTAATGCTGGCTTCTACCGCAACCGCAGAAGCACGTATCGCGGGCGCGAATCTTTATCAGATAAAAGTCATTCGTGAGAATAAAGGCACGATTGCCATTTATTCTACCTATATTGATGGATTGGTTTTAGGATCGGCCGGGCTTACTGAGAAAACAGCCCGGGAAGAAGGTTTTGAGATTGTTGTGGGAAGTATCGACGGGGTTGATAAGCATCCCGCGACGTTACCGGGTGCCTGTAAGGGTAAGATAAAATTAATATTCTCAAAACAGTCGGGTATTATTCTGGGAGGGCAGGTAAGCTGCGGGATGTCATGCGCCCAAATGATAAATGTAATAGGTATTGCTATCCAGAAACGCATGTCGGCTACGGAGCTGGAAACTTTGCAGGTAGCTACGCACCCTTATTTGACTAGTGCGCCGACAATGTATCCGATTGTATTAGCCGCGCAGGATGTGTATGGAAAAATATAAAAGTGGTGAGATTACATGATTAAAACAGAAGAAATAACCAGGTATATGGCGACAGAGGATTTTGTTGATGAAGACGCTATTGAGAAGGCGTTAAATGAAAATCGCTGTCCCGATTCTAAAAGGATAAAAGACATCCTGCAGAAATCCCAAGCAATAGAGACGCTTGATTTAAACGAAACAGCAGCGATATTGAATGTTCAAGATAAGGACTTGTGGGATGAAATATTCTTAACAGCGGCTCTAGTGAAAAAGAAAGTATACGATAACCGCATTGTGACGTTCGCGCCGCTTTATTGCAGTAACCTTTGCGTTAATAATTGCGCGTATTGTGGATTTAAGAGCGCTAATTCCATAGCAAGGAAAAAACTTACAACCGATGAGATACGCGAAGAAGTAAAGGTTTTGGCAGGCACGATAGGGCATAAACGTCTTGTAACGGTTTATGGCGAACATCCCGATTCCGATGTCCATTATATTGCCGATACTCTTAAAACGATTTATTCGGTAAAAGTTAAGACCAAAAATGGATACGGGCAAATTCGTCGCGTCAATGTAAATTGCGCTCCGCTTTCGATAGCGGACCTTAAAATACTTAAACAAGCCGGAATTGGAACGTATCAGGTATTTCAGGAAACGTATCATCGCAAGACTTATCAAAGAGTGCATCCGGCTTCAACGATAAAAGGTAATTATCACTGGCGGCTTTATTGTATGCATCGGGCGTTAGAGGCCGGTATAGATGACGTTGGGATCGGCGTTTTATTTGGTTTATATGATTGGAAATTTGAGGTCATGGGGCTGGTTTCTCACGCCCATAGGCTAGAGGAAAGTTTCGACGGTATCGGGCCGCATACTGTTTCTATTCCGCGACTTGAACCGGCGATGAACGCTTCATATGTTTCAGACACTAGACATAAGGTTTCCGACGAAGATTTTAAGCGCCTTGCCGCGGTGATCCGGCTTGCTATTCCCTACGCAGGGATGATTTTGACTGCCCGGGAGAGTCCGGGAATAAGGCGCGAAATAATTCCTATTGGGTGCACGCAAACCGACGCGTCTTCACGAATAGGAATAGGAGTATACAGCAAAAAATATCTTAGCCAGGAAGAAAACCGCCAGCAGTTTCTATTGGGGGATACCCGCTCTCTCGATGAAGTCATTGCTGAATTAGCGCAAATGGGGTATATCACTTCTTTTTGTACCGCGGGGTACCGTTGCGGAAGAACGGGGGATCGCATTATGGAGCTTTTACGCTCCGGCAAAGAGGGGCAATTCTGTAAATTAAACGCAATTCTTACTTTCAGGGAGTGGCTTGATGATTTTGCGACTCCGCAGACAAAAACGGTTGGCGAAGCGCTTATTATAAAGGAAATAGAAGAGGTTAAAAATCGTTTGCCATCGTTTTATCCAAAACTTGTTGAATATTATAAAAAGATTGAAAATGGAGAGCGGGACATTTATTTTTAACCGAGACGAAATTATTACAAGAAAGAGGCAATGGGTAAAGGAACCTTTTATGATTGATTTAATCGATACGGTAAAAAATGAAATTATGGAAGTGGTGGGTTGCACTGAGCCGTCGGCAATTGCCTATGCGTTTGCTAAGATTGCGGAATATCATAAAACATCGATTACTCCAGGAAATGTTAAAGCAACCTTGTATTTAAGTTCCGATGTTTACAGAAATGCCTCTACAGCTGGGATTCCTCATCTGAATAAAAAAGGAATATTACCGGCGGGTGCTATGGGAATTTTCAGCAAAAATCCGCAACTTAATGTTTTTGCCAGATCCGGAAAAAAACAGCTGGAAAATGCCAAAAGATTATTAAAGAAAAGGAAGTTCCTAAGAATAATTATTTCCAAAGAAAAACATGGCGTATTTATAAAGGCGCAACTTTCCAGCGGTGGCACTGTTTCTGAAATCACCATAGAGCATCGGCATGATTTTGTGAAAGAAATTAAGGTAAATGGTAAAAAAGTGTTTTATGCCGAAACTCCCCAGGTTTATAAAATTAAAGGACTGGAAGAAATTTATAAAATTGTGAAGTTAAGAAATAAAGATCTAGAAAAAATCGTAAAAGACGCGATATTGGTAAATGGCAAAGCTGCGGAAAAGCTGCGCCTTGATTCTATTGCCGATACTATTTATCATATGACAAAACAGAGGATGAACGGAGATACTACCAGAATAATTACGGTGGCCGGTTCCGGAAATCACGGTATATTTTTATCAGTACCGTTTTATTATTTATATAAAAAATATGGTGAAAAAGTATTACCGGCATTTGTTTTTTCGCTGCTTACACTGATTTATTTTGCTCAGCAGCGCGGACGATTAACAAATTTGTGTGGGCTGGCCAGTAAGGCGGCGCCAGCACTTCTTGCGGGTCTGTTATATTTAAAAGAAAAAGCATTAGATGAGATTGTGAAACGTGTAGAATTAGTAAGGAAACCAACTAATGGGCTTTTATGCGAAGGGGCAGAGGAAATTTGCGGGTATAAGGCATTTTTATGTTTTGAGAATGTAAACAAGAATTTAACAGAATCTAGATTAAAAAATATTTGGTAAACGGAATAAACCACACGCAATGTAAAGGAGAATAATTATAATCATGAAACAAATAGTTGTTATCAGCGGTAAAGGAGGTACGGGAAAGACCGTATTGACGGGAGCGTTCGCCGCTTTAGCGAAAAATAAAGTTATGGCGGATTGCGATGTGGATGCGGCGGATCTTCATTTATTGTTGCAGCCTAAGATTAAAGAACGCCATGATTTTAGAAGTGGATTAAGCGCTTCAATCGATAAGAAAATCTGTAAGCAATGCGGTAAGTGCATAGCTGCTTGTAGGTTTGGCGCTATAAGCGAGAGTTTTGTTATTGATCATGTATCTTGTGAAGGATGCGCTTTTTGCAGCCATGTTTGCCCGGTAGGCGCTATAAAAATGGAAGAGAATCTGGCGGGAGAATGGTTTATCTCAGAAACGCGGTTTGGTCCTATGGTGCATGCGAAGCTCAGGATCGCCGAAGAGAATTCGGGGAAGCTCGTTTCTTTGGTGAGAAAAAAGGCAAAAGAATTAGCAGAAAAGAATAATTGTGATTGGGTGATTATTGATGGCGCTCCCGGTATAGGATGTCCGGTCATCGCTTCTCTTTCCGGTATTGATTGCGCGGTAGTGGTAACCGAGCCTACATTATCCGGATTGCATGATGCCTCACGAGTTATTGAAGTAACTAAGCATTTTAACGTTCCGGCGAAGCTTGTGATTAACAAATATGATTTAAATCCTGATATGTCGGTAGAAATAGAAGAATATTGCCATAAAAACGGAATTTCATTAATCGGCAAGGTCAGGTTTGATAAAACAGTCGTAGAAGCAATGGTTGAAGGTAAGACGATTATGGAGTATAAAGATACTCCTGTTAAGGATGAAATTGTCAAGATATGGGAAAGGCTTTAAGTTTAAGCTATGGATAACCGGGACATACACGTATTGAAATATTTTTCCTCGTTTGTGAGCGTTTCTAACGGCAGGATAATTAATATTACCGAACCGACACTTACGTTTTGCCCTCTGGCAAATCATTTATATAAAAATTTCAGAGGCAAACGCGGCAATGATAAAGAAGCCATCAAGGCGGCCATTAAAAGCGCTATTGAGTCAAAGATAAAGGATTACGGCTTTTTTACCGAGAAAAGAAATCTTTCTTTCGGTGAGGTTTCTATACCGTACGGCGCATCAGAGATGATGAGCTTTGCTTTAAGAAAAAAGGCGATTGACGCGGCAGTTTTAGTTTGTGAAGGCGCGGGTACAGTCATTGCTGACAGAGCGGATATTGTTCAAGGCATAGGGGCTCGAATGAACAGCCTATTGTTAACATCGCCCATTAAAGCGGTTATCCAGAAGCTTAAAACTTCCGGTTGTCGGGTAGTATTTGAAAACGCGCTTATCGATCAGTTGCGCGGGGTTAAGGAAGCGATAGAAGCTGGATATATGACTATTGCCGTTACGGTCTGCGGCCATTCAGCGGAAGATTTAAAGGCAGTGCGTTTATTAGAGAAAGAAAGCGGAGTTAGAATACTCTCTTTAGCCGTATGCACGACCGGCATAACCAAAGATAAGATTAACATGATACGCGATTACGCCGATTTAGTGTGGAGTTGCGCTTCTTTTGATATACGCCGCATAATCGGGCCTTTGGCCAAATGCCAGCTATCTCGGCAAATACCCGTTTTTGTTTTGACAAGAAATGGTATGGATTTTGTTTCGGCATATGCTGAAGAGGAAGAACTCATTAAAAATTTAGACGCAAAGAAACAATATCTTTTTTCAAATGAGCCAAGCGGACAATGTGCGCATCTGGGAACTTTTAAAGTTTCTATTAACGAGTCAAAACTACCGGTTGATGCCCGGAAAAGCCCTAGTTTTGAAGATAAGAATGAATACGCGTCCGTATAGATAGATCATATCCGGAGGATGTTTATATGAAAGATTCGGTTAATAATGAAGAAACGGTTGGTTACCCTAAAGAGGTTATAAGTCTTTTAAATGACCCTAAGTTTTTTGGGAGGATGAACGATCCGACAGCTTCATCTTATTTAAAAGGCCCTTGCGGAGATTCTATGGAGTTTTATTTAGTAGTTGAAAACAATAAGATCACGGATGTCAGATACTTCACAGATGGATGCGGGGCTACCCGGGCATGTGCCGCAATGGTCGCTCATTTGGCTTACGGCAAAAACGTGAAGGAGGCTTTGTCTATTTCGGCGGGAGAGGTGATTAAGCGATTGAAAGGATTGCCGGAGGATCATCTGCATTGCACCATTTTATCGGTAAGCACGCTTTATCGGGCGATAGCGGATTATTTATTGAAAGCATGATTATAACAAAACAGAAGCCATTAGAGGAAATAGTTGATTGCATCAAGAATGACTCGGTTGTTTTCTTGATTGGCTGCGCTCTTTGCGCTACTACTTGTAAAACCGGAGGAGAGGTTGAAACAAAGCGGTTATCCGAATTACTAACGGCCAAAGGGAAGATTGTAACCGGATGGGATATTCTCAACCCGGCCTGTTATATTTTAGAATCAAAAAAGCTTCTTAGGCGTAAAGAAAAAGAAATAGCCGCGGCAGAGGCAATTATCAGCCTTGCTTGTGGAGGAGGAACGCAAGCCATAGCGGAGATAACAGGGAAACCAGTTTATCCGGCTAATGATACTTTGTTTCAAGGAGAAATAATTCGGCTTTCACCGCAGGAAGACCGTTTTGAGAAAAAATGTCTTATGTGCGGGGAGTGTATTGTCGGCACTACCGGCGGTATTTGTCCGGTAACACGTTGCCCCAAGGGGCTCCGTAGCGGCCCTTGTGGAGGCGTTAATAAGGGTAAATGTGAAGTTGACCCTGAGCGGGATTGCGCATGGGTGCTGATTCATAACCGGCTAAAGGATCTTGGACAGCTTCAGAATTTAAAAATACCGAACAAGCCGCGGGATTATCGTAAAGAACGAGATTACGTTTTAGTTAATAAGCGATAGCAAATGGAGAGAAATATGGAAACCAAAGAAACGGAATATTTAGAACAGGAGAAGCGCCTTAAGGAAAAAATGGCGAAGATTAAGCATCCGCTTATCGTAATGAGCGGCAAAGGCGGAGTGGGCAAGACAACAGTGGCGGTTAATCTTGCGTATGCGCTTTCTCTTACCGGCAAGTCGGTCGGTATTTTAGATATCGATCTTCATGGGCCCAATATCGCAAAGATGCTTGGTATTGAAAAACATTCTCTTTATAATTTTGAGTTTGGTGTTCAGCCGGTTGATGTCTCGGATAATCTTAAGGCCGTAAGCGTCGCATTGACCGGGTATAATTCAGATCAGCCTATTATCTGGCGGGGGCCGATGAAGGCGGCGGTTATAAGGCAATTCTTGGCTGATGTAAATTGGGGGGACTTGGATTATCTGGTTATAGATTCACCCCCGGGAACTGGAGATGAACCGTTAAGCGCCTGTCAGTTAATTCCCAATGTGAGCGGGATTATTATTGTAACTACACCGCAGGATGTTGCTATACTTGACGCGCGAAAGAGCGTTTTATTTGCTAGGGAAATAAAGATTCCGGTAGTTGGCGTAATCGAAAATATGAGCGGGTTTATTTGTCCGCATTGCCATGTTGAAACGGACATTTTTAAGAAAGGCGGCGGTGAGAAAGCGGCGCAAGAATTAAAGGTTCCCTTTTTGGGGCGGGTGCCGTTTCAACCGGAATTTGTTGAGTTTGGCGATAAGGGGACGCCGTTTGTTTCCTTCAAAGAGAAATCAAAGTCAGCAGAGGCTTTCATGAGTATAGTGGATAAGATCAAGGAATTTACAGGTGATAAATAATGAAACCCGAATTTAAATATATTTACGGCCCTGTTCCTTCCTGGAGGCTGGGGAGTTCTTTGGGTATAGATTTGCTCTCGCAGGAAGATAAAATCTGTAATTTTGATTGCGTTTATTGCCAGCTTGGGCCGAATAAAAAACATACAGTTGAAAGGAAGGTTTATCTCCCAGTTGAGAAGATTATCAAAGAATTAGGTGAGTTACCCGATACAAATATAGATTATATTACTTTTTCAGGCAGAGGAGAACCTACTCTTGCGGCCAATTTAGGCGAAGGAATAAAAGCGGTAAAGTTAATTCGCAAAGAGCCTATTGCGGTCATAACGAACGCTTCTTTAATAGGATCAGATGAAGTAATAAAAGAGCTTATTTTGGCAGATTTTGTTATCGCGAAGTTAGACGCCTGTTCGCAGGAATTATTGCAGGAAATTAACCGGCCTGTTTGCGGGATAGAGTTTGGCGGTATTGTAGAAGGCCTAAAAGCGTTTAAAGAAAAATACCAGGGGAAATTAGCTTTACAGATGATGTTTATTAGTAACAATAAAAATTACCTTAGTAAGTTTATTTACCTGGCAAATTATATTAAGCCGGATGAAGTTCAGATTAATACTCCTTTAAGGCCGTGCGGCATCAAAGCGTTAACAAGAGAAGAAATCGTCAAGATAAAAGATGGGTTCATATCTGCTTGCATGGGGGTTAATGTGGTTTCTGTTTATGACGAAAGGCCGCTTAAAGATGTTATTTCCTTAAGCGATGAGAATACGTTAAAAAGAAGGGGCAAGGTTAAGTGAAGACCTATTTAGATTGTATACCTTGTTTTTTTCGGCAGGCGCTTGAAGGAAGCCGGATTGTCCGGGCAACCCCAAAGCAGCAAAAAAAGATTATAGATGAATTTGCTAAGAGGATACCCAAAATTTCACTTCAATGCAGCCCTCCTGAAATAGCCCGTTTCGGGTATTCTCTTTTAAAAAAGATAAGCCCTAAGGGGGATCCGTACAAAGACATAAAACAAAAAAGCAATCGTATTGCTTTAAGGCTATTAGGCAAGTTAAGGAATAAGGTTGATCATGCGCCGGATAAGCTTTTAACGGCGTTAGAATTAGCTATTGCCGGGAATATCATAGATTTTGGCGTTAAGAATAATTTAAATATAAAAGAGGAGTTAAAAAAAATACTTGCTGAAGAAAACAAGTCCATTCATAAGCAATCAATCTTTCACTACCAAGAATTCAGAAGGGCTTTGAAGAAAGCCGGGGATATTTTATACCTGGCTGATAACGCAGGAGAGGTTGTATTTGACAGGGTTTTAATTGAAGAAATAAAAAAAGAGTACCCGGTCAAGAACATTTACTATGCGGTGAAGGAAAAGCCTGTTATCAATGATGCGCTATTTGAAGATGCTAAAGTTTGCGGGATCGATAAGACGGCCCGGGTGATTTCCAATGGCTCTGACGCTCCAGGGACGCTCCTTTCCTTTTGCTCAAAAGAGTTTAAACGAATATATAAAAGCGCGGACATGATTATCAGTAAGGGCCAGGGGAATTTTGAGTCATTATCGAGCGAAAAAAGGCCTATTTTCTTTTTGTTTATGGTGAAATGCCCGGTAGTCGCCAAAGAGACCGGATGCAAGATCGGGAATATAGTATTATTTTATAACCTGAGGAAGAAATGGAACCATTAAAGATTAGCGAATATCCTGATAGCGTTTTGCGAAAGAAATGTACTGCCATAGAACGGGTCACGGATAGTGAAGCAACTATTTTAAAAGAAATGCTTTTTACTATGCGGCATTTTGCGGGGATAGGTTTAGCGGCGCCTCAAATCGGAATTTCTAGGAGCTTGATAGTCGCGGATATCGGAGAAGGGGCAGTTATGTTGGCTAATCCTGTAATTTTAAGGGCAAAGGGATCCGGCAAGATGGATGAGGGATGCTTAAGTCTTCCCGGCGTAAGTGTTAATATAGACAGGCCGGATGAGATCCTTGTAGGCGGCTTAAATGAAAAAGGAAATCCGGTTGAGATAGAAGCGCACGGGTTGTTAGCAAGGGTTTTACAGCACGAGATAGACCATCTGAAAGGAAAACTTATTCTTGATTATGTCGGCCTATTAGAAAAAATGATGATGTTTAAATCGAAATTGAACAAGGCTAAGGGTAAGTATGCCAATCTTTGAATATAAATGCGGTTACGGAGTCTGTAAAAGATGATAAAAGATAAAAGTAAAATGCTGTTGAGTATAGCCAGAGAAGAAAGTATCGATATTAATTTACTAAGACGAAATATCAAGCAAGGTTTAGCAGTTATTTTAGCGAACAAAAATCACAAAAATTTAAAGCCTATAGCTGTAGGTAAAGATTTAACAGTTAAGGTTAACGCTAACATCGGCGCTTCTCCTGCTGATTTTGATCTGGCGCAAGAATTGAAAAAACTTAAAGCAGCCATAGAGGCGGGCGCGGACGCGATAATGGATCTGACCGTGGCTAAGAATCCGGCGGATATAGACAAAGTACGCAGGTATATTATCGAAAAATCTCCGAAGCCTGTAGGTACGGTGCCTATTTATCAAGCGGCTGTTGAATCCGGTAACTCCCGAAATATGGCCATAAAAGGGTATCTTAAGGTTTTTGAGCGCCACGCAAGAGAAGGCGTTGATTTCGTTACGGTTCATGCCGGTATTACAAGGGCGTCTCTGAGTATGGTTAAGAAGAGATTAATCCCCGTAGTATCAAGAGGGGGTTCGTTTTTGCTTGATTGGATGGTGAAAAATAAAAAAGAAAATTTTCTCTATGAACATTTTGATGAGATTCTTGATATTGCTAAAGAATATAGCGTAACCGTAAGTTTGGGAGACGGTTTAAGGCCGGGTTGCATCGCGGATTCTACAGATAGGGCTCAACTTTATGAGTTAAAAGTCCTGGGAGAGCTTTCTTTAAGAGCAAGGCTCAAAGGCGTTCAGGTAATAATAGAAGGCCCTGGGCATGTCCCTTTAAATGAAATCAAAAAGAACGTGGAATTAGAAAAGAAAATATGCCGTGGCGCGCCTTTTTATGTTTTGGGGCCTCTCCCGATTGATACGGCTGTAGGCTATGACCATATCGCTTGCAGTATAGGAGGCGCTTTGGCCGGTTATTTTGGGGCGGATTTTCTCTGTTATGTTACCCCGAAAGAACATATCGGATTGCCGGATATAGAGGATGTCCGGCAGGGAGTCGTGATTACCAAGATTGCCGCATCTATTGCTGATGTTGCCCGCGGTAATAA